>Ga0181528_10001531_pt1 | contig 14358 bp, 10 predicted proteins | sample PEATcosm2014_Bin_47_FD_119742 | JGI IMG/M metagenome (GOLD analysis project Ga0181528, IMG submission 119742) | Peatland microbial communities from MTU Mesocosm Facility, Houghton, MI, USA - PEATcosm2014_Bin10_10_metaG | ecosystem: Environmental > Terrestrial > Soil > Wetlands > Peat | place...
CCGGTCATACTTGAAGTTGGGCATATGCTTGGCGACCGAAATCATCGTTTCTTGCACGACATCCTGCGCTTCGGCCTCGGTCAGACCACCTTTGCGAGCAACGCCATAAATGAGCTTCCAGTAAGTGTCAAAAAAGTCCTGCCAGCTGGGTTGATCCTGCCAGTCTTTAAGACGCTGGAGCAATGTTGCGCGCGTTGGAATCAATTCAGCCGTGACCTTATCCATGAAATTAGTTATGTGCTTTTGCGCGACGGTTTGCAAATAAATAGAATGCGGCCGGGAAAAGCTGCATAATGTCGCCGTGCAATTAAATAATATATGCATGAATCGAAATCAACAAATGACGCAGCCAACCCCAATCATGTTTGAATTCATTTTTTAAAATAAGCGTGAGGTTTTTGTTGGTTTTCATTTTGGGCTGTTTCACGGCTCAGGTTCCAATTTCCATTGCCCAGCCGATAGCAAACAGTCCCCAAATCACCAACGCGGTCCAGATTGTGGAACTCCAAGGTGCGGTGGAAATTTGTCCAGCCGGTGGCACAACTTGGTCTCCCGCGTCAACCGGCCAAGTCTTGCGACCGTTTGATCAGTTGCGCACCGGTGCCAACAGCCGCGTCGCGTTCCTTTGGTCCGGGCAAAGCGTTATTGCCTTCGGTGCCTCGACGGAATTCGAAGTGCTGCCGCCACGTTCATCCGTTGATCAATGCGGATTGCATTTGATCAGGGGAATCATTTCCTTTTTCCATCGCGATAAACCCGGGCGCATCCAAATCATCACGCGGGGAGCCATTGCCGGCGTTGAAGGCACGGAGTTTGTCGTGGATGTGGACGACATGGAAAGCACCATGCTTTCCGTGATGGACGGCAAGGTTCGATTTGGCAATGAACAGTCCATGCTCGACCTCACGAATGGCGAGCGGGCGGTTGTTGAATTGGGCAAAGCACCCGTCCGCAGTGCCGGTTTTATCGCCAACAACCTTTTGCAATGGTGCTTTTACTATCCGGCCGTCCTTGACCCGGACGATTTGCAGCTCACGTCCGGAGAACAAGCCATGCTCGGCGAATCCCTTGATGCGTATCGCGCGGGTGATTTGCTGGCCGCCCTGGAAAAATTCCCGGCGCAGCTGCCTGGTTCCGACGCCATAAAAATTTATCACGCCGCCTTGCTGCTTGCCGTCGGCAATGTGGCTGATTCCGAAAAAATCCTGGCGGCGCTGCCGGACAATTCCGAGCGCGGCCATCAGCTCGCGGCGGCGCTGCGCGAACTAATCGCCGCAGTGAAGCGGCAGGCCATCGCTCCCGTTCCCAAACCACAGCTCGCCACGGAATTTCTGGCTGGTTCCTATTACGAACAATGCAGCGCCATCCGTGGAATTTCGTTGGAATCCGCGCTGAAGCTGGCGCGGCAGGCCGCGACCAATTCGCCGAAATTTGGTTTCGCATGGGAGCGTGTCGCGGAACTAGAGTTCAGTTTTGGCCGCACGGCCGCGGCGCAGTCCGCCCTGAAAAAAAGCCTCGCCCTTGCGCCGCGCAACGCCCAGGCGCTCGCGTTGCAGGGATTTCTCCTCGCCGCGCAAAACCAGACGCGCGCGGCCATCGGCTGGTTTGACCGCGCGCTGGCCGCTGACTCTGCGCTGGGCAACGCCTGGCTCGGTCGCGGCCTCTGCCGCATTCGTCGCGGTGATGCGATTGGCGGGCGTGAAGACCTGCTCGTGGCCGCCGCGCTCGAACCGCAGCGTGCCGAGTTGCGGAACTATCTGGGCAAGGCTTATGCGAACGCAGGCGATTCCGCGCGCGCCGCCAGAGAACTTCAACTCGCAAAGAAACTTGACCCGAACGACCCGACGGCGTGGCTTTATTCTGCCCTGCTCAACCAACAGGGCAATCGCATCAACGACGCCATCCGCGATCTCGAAAAATCCGAGGCGTTGAACGACAACCGCAGTGTTTACCGCTCGCAGCTTTTGCTGGACCAAGATCAGGCCGTCCGGAGCGCGAACCTGGCGATGATCTACCGGGATGCCGGCATGACGGACGTGAGCGTGCGCGAGGCCGCGCGCGCGGTGAACTACGATTACGTAAATTATTCCGCGCATCTTTTTCTGGCGAACAGCTACAATGACCTGCGCGACCCGAACGACCTCAACCTGCGCTACGAAACCCCGGCGGAAAACGAATATCTGCTCGCCAACCTGCTCGCGCCGGTGAATGCCGGCCCGCTGTCGCCGGTGATTTCGCAGGGGGAATATTCCAGCCTGTTTGCGCACGAAGGTTTTGGCGTCGTCTCCAGCACGGAGTATTTGAGCCGCGGAGCGTGGACGCAATCGGGCGCCCAGTTTGGCGTGTTCGGTGATTTCAGCTATGACTTCGAGGCGCTCTACCACTCGGATCCCGGCCAGCAGCCGAATGGCGACATCCAGCAACGGCAGCTTTCCCTCACGCTCAAGCAGCAGCTTACGCCGAAGGACAGCGTTTATTTCAACATCCAGCAGTATCAGTCGAATTTCGGGGACGTGGCGCAGTATTACAATCCAAACCTGGCCAACCCGGATGTCCAAGGCAAGGAATCACAAGACCCGAACGTCCTCCTCGGCTTTAACCATGAATGGAGTCCCGGCGTTCACACCTTGTTTTTGGCGGCCCGATTGAATGATAACATTTCCTTCACCAATCCGACATCCCCGACGCTGGTTGCCTTTGCGCCGGAATTCACGCCCGGCGTGCCGACGCTGACTTCCGTGCAGGGCATCACGGCGCAGGAAAATTATTTCAACCTCCTGACGATTTACTCCGGGGAACTGCAGCAGATCTGGGAAATGGCGGAACGCACAACCATCATCGGCGGACGCGTTCAATACGGTGATTTTGACACAACCACTCTACAGAATAATCCGTCATCCTTGGGATTTATATTTCCAGACCCTCCCGCCCCGATGGCGCAGCAAGACGTGGACAACCAGTTCAAACGTTTGAGCGTTTATGGCTATCACCAATGGCAGATATTCGACCCGTTGCAATTGATAGGCGGGGTGACCTACGACCACATTACCTATCCGGAAAATTTCCGGACCGCGCCCGTTTCCGGGAATGAAACGACGTCTGACCAGGTTTCCCCCAAGGCCGGGTTTATCTGGACGCCGCTGGCCGGCACCACCGCCCGTTTTGCCTACACCCGCTCGCTATCCGGCGCAGCCGTGGATCAAAGCTACCAGCTCGAACCGTCGCAGGTCGCGGGCTTCATCCAAAACTACCGCAGCGTCATCCCGGAATCCATCGTGGGCGCAAACACCGGGGCAACCATTGACACCTACGACCTTTCGCTCGAGCAAAAATTCCCCACCGGCACCTATCTCTCCGTCGCCGGCGAGATATTGGATTCCAGCGTTGACCGCGTTGACGGAGCCTTCAACGACAATTTTCTCGCTCCTTTCCCGCAACCGGCCCTTACTCAATCCGGGCTGAAAGAAAACCTGGACTATTCCGAAAAATCCCTGTTGTTCACGGCCAACCAGTTGCTCGGCAAGGAATGGGCGATGGGCGCGCAATACCGCGTGAGCGAGGCCGTGCTGAACGACAATTATGTGAACGTGCCAAGCTCGCTGCCCGGCGGCTTTGTGAATTTCACGCCGCAGTCGCGCACGGAGGGGACGCTCAACCAGGTGACTCTGTCCGCCAACTACAACCATCCCTGCGGGTTTTTTGCGGAGGGCGACGCCCTGTGGTATGGCCAGCGCAATGAGGGCTACACCCCGGCGGAACCGGGCGACGACTTCTGGCAGTTCAATGCGTTTGCCGGCTGGCGTTCTCCGTGCCGGCGGATGGAAGTGACCGTTGGACTGTTGAACATCGCCGGGCAGGATTACCAGATCAACCCGCTAAATGTTTATAACGAACTGCCGCGCTCACGCACCCTGATGGTGCGCCTGCAATTAAATTTTTAATTTTTGAAAGCAGAGGGCTACTCATCTTTTTCCTTTCTCGCATCGATTAAAACAGCTCCATTGTCGTTCTCAAACAACTTTACTCTTACGACTTTAGCGTGGATTTGTTTATCAGGGCTTGAATCCTTCCAGCATGATGGGATAGGCATTTGTTGGAACATTGTTGGTGAAATAAATCGAGAACCGATAGACCGGGCTGATGGCCGGACTCGGAACGGTGACGGCGGTTTGGTTGCATCCATTGTCACCATACCCACCACCATATTGAATTTTTGTATTCGGCCGGTTGGTGTCGGTTGCGATGAAAGTGGTGTTGCCATTGCTGGTATCGGGTGCCCAGCCCCAGCCTTGTTGAGATGTCTTGGTGAAGTTGATGTATCCGGCGTATTTGCCGGGGCAGGTTCCGCTGCCGCCGCTGCCCATCAATGGAAGGCCGAATACTACCACCGGATCCACGCCGGTCTGCGGGTCAATGCTGCTGGTGTAAACCATCAGGGATGCGGAACGGGTCGGCACCGTTTCTATATCTTTGAAAACATTGCAGGAATAATAACCCACATCGTTGACGCCGCAATTGGTGATGGTGAGGCTGGTGTTGGTCTGGTCGGTTATGGGATTTCCGTTGTGCAGCCATTGATAGCCGTCGGCGTTTTGCGCCGTTACGGTGAAGATGGCGTTTGATCCCATGTAAACCATCTGGTCTACCGGTTGAATGATGATTTGGGGGAAATCGGGCTGGTTGGTCGCGCTGATTGCGACTGCGACAGGCTGGCCATAGGCCAGCATGGTTCCGCCGGTGATTGATGCGATGGCAATTGTTTTTAGGATGTATTTTTTCATATTTAGTCTGTTTTAAGTGACACAAGGAATACGCGACAGGATAGATAATCTTTCAATAAATTTTCAGTCTTAACATTTTTTGCCATTTTCATTGCAAAACAGTGTTCGCCAGTCCGGCATTTTCATACACTCCGGCGTCCAGCAAGTGTGTGTTGTGAAGGTCAAAGCTGTCAGGAAACGAGAATTTCTCAAATCTGCGCTAGGCGCGGGGCTGGCGATCCTTTGCGGGTTGATCTTGTGGAATACGTCGTCGGGCGAGCCGTGGGTGAACGCCAGCTACGATTATCTGTTCCGCTTCGGCGCACGCGCAGTCACGAACAAGGTTGCGCTCATTTTGATGGATAACGCGGCGTTCGCGCAATTCGGCCAACAGCGTGGGCAGACATGGGACCGGGCGGTGCACGCCAAATTGCTGGACAAGCTGGCAGATGACGGTGCGGAATTGGTGGTGTTTGATTCCTTTTTCCGCGCGCCGCATGAAACGGAAAAAGACAACGCGCTGGCCAATGCCATGCGACGGACGCGCCATGTCGTCCTGATGGCCGATCAGTCGCAAGTGACGCTTCCGGGTTTGACCGGTGCGCAACCCATATTGCCGACCGAACCATTCTTGAGCGCAGCGGAATCAAATTGGGGCGTTGCCCACCTTGATCCCGATTCGGCTTACGATTCAATCGTGCGCCGGCAATGGCCGTTTCCATCGCCTGGACCGTATCCCAGCCTCCCTGAAACCGCCGCGAAACTAATGGGTGCGCAATTGGGCAATATCCCGCAGGAACGGTGGCTGCGCTATTACGGTGAGGATGGAGCGTGGATAAAATTGAGCTATCAATTCGCGCTGGCGCAGCCGACAAATTATTTTCAGAAACGAATAGTATTTATCGGCACACAACCGCACACATCCATGCCGGATGATGGCGAGCCGGATAAATTTCGCACGCCTTACACGCGTTGGACTGGTGAAGCGTCCGGCGGCGTGGAAATCATGCTCACCTCTTTTCTGAACTTGGTGAACAACGACTGGCTGCGACGACCAGTCTGGTGGATGGAACTGCTGGTGGTGGTCATCAGCGGAACATTGCTTGGCGGAGGATTGTGCCGGATGCGATTGCCGACGGCCTGCATTTTCGCCGTTACCGTTGCCGTGGTGATCGCACTCGGAGCTGTTTCTTGGAGCTACTTCACAAATTACTGGTTTCCATGGCTGGTTATTGCCGGCGGTCAGGTGCCGTGCGCGCTGGCATGGGCGGCGGGAATGACAATTTATCGCGCACAAAAAAACAGCGCGCTTTCACGGCAAACTGCCGATTTGGTTGAAGCGTCGCCAAAAATCCCAGGCTACGAATTATTCAACCCGCCGTTTGGTGAGGGCGCTTATGGAAAAGTATGGCTGGCGCGGAACGAACAGAACCAATGGCGCGCAGTGAAGGTGATTTATCTGGCCAGGTTCGAAAAGGATGTTGACCCGTATGAACGCGAGTTCAAAGGCATCAGCAAATACAAACCGGTTTCGGATTTGCATCCCGGACTGTTACGCGTTGATTATGTCAGCGAGAAACTGGACGGATATTTTTATTACGTCATGGAGCTGGGCGACCCGCTTGAAGCAGGCTGGGAACGCGACCCGTCCACGTATAAGCCGCGAGATCTGGTGAGCGAACGCATCCATTCACAAGTGCGCAAGATGCCAGTGCAGGATTGCATCCGCATCGGGCTGGCGCTGACGGACGCGCTGGATTTTCTCCACCAGCAGGGGCTTACGCACCGCGACATCAAACCGCAGAACATCATCTTCGTGAATGGCCAGCCCAAACTAACGGACATGGGACTCATCGCCGAAATCCGCCCGCCTGACCAGGAGCGGACGGCCATCGGCACGCCGGGTTACATGCCACCACCACCGGAACTTCCTGGCACACCACAGGCGGACATTTACGCGCTGGGCATGGTGCTCTATGTGTCCAGCACCGGGCGCAAGGCGGCGTTTTTCCCAGAAATTGCAACAAGCCTAGTTGACACCAAGGAACCGCTGGATTTTTTCAGGCTAAACTCCATCATCCTCAAAGCCTGCCACCCGGATTGCTCGGAACGCTACAAAACAGCGGCGGAAATGCGCTGCGCCCTGCTGGAAGCACACAAAGCGCTGTTGGCGAAATAGCCGCGGATCCTGGAGTTTTCATCTCATCTTCCGACACGAAACCCGCTTTTGAAATTCTCACAAGCGGAAGATTCTTTTCTTTGAAAGATTTCCTTTATTCATCCGTATTACTTGATGGGATGCATTGTGCAAAGAAACAACGCACGGTGAGATTATTCAAAATGGCACAAGTAATTAAAATTTTGATCGTCGTAAACAGCCGCAATGATTCAGATGCGGCGGTGCGTGAACTATACCGTTCGGGATTTGACCCTCACTGGCTTCGTGTTGACACGGAAGCAGACTATCTCGCAAGCTTGAATCCAGACTTGGACTTGATTCTTGCGTATTGCGATATGCAACTGCAGCAATTCAACAGCCTGCGCGCGCTGGAATTGCTGAAACAGGGCGGGCTGGGAATTCCGTTTATCATTGTATCCGACATCATTGCATTGGAAGCCGTAAAGAAAATGATGCAAAAAGGCGCGACGGGCTTTGTGTTGAAAGAATTCATCTTCAAATTGGGACCAGTGGTTCAAAACGCCCTGAAAGAAATCGAAAAGCATACCGAGTAGATGAAAGCTGTCATCCCCTAGAACTTATCGGGTTAAATGTCATTATGGCTGCGATTTTAGAAAATTATGTCGAGAATTTGTCGCCTGCGCCAAAACTTGACGTAAAAAAAATGTTTGGAATGTCGCTAAGAATCTGGAGGAACCAACTCGGCTTCTCTCAAGAGGAACTCGCGGAGAGATCTGATTTGCAACGCACTTACATTTCAGACCTCGAACGGGGGGCGCGCAATCTGTCATTGGAAACAATGAACAAACTTGCCCGCGCGCTGGAAATTTCTGTTTCTGCCCTGTTTCCACAGGAAACTCAAAATAAAGAACCCAGCCTCGTCGAAGAAAACGGGAGTGTCCGAATGCATGTCAACATTCTTTTGGTCGAGGACAATGCCGGTGATGTGAAATCAACTTTACACGCCTTCAAGCAAGCGCGGTTTGGAAATTTGATTCATGTCCTCCACGATGGCGCGGAAGCATTGGACTATCTGTTTTGCAATGGAAGCTATTCATATCGTCAGGCGACGGAAATCCCGCAAGTTATGCTGTTGGATTTAAACTTGCCCAAAGTAAGCGGTCTCGAAGTGTTACGACGAATCAAGGCAGATAAACGGACCGCCAGAATGCCCGTCGTTATCCTGACGGCACTTAACGACAATTATAACTTGGCTGAATGCCAGCGTCTGGGTGCGGACAATTTTATCGTAAAGCCAGTGAATTTTCAGCGGTTAAGTCTGGCCACTCCAAATTTGAATCTCGATTGGGTGCTTCTTAAGAATGTCGTCTCTCACGCCGCGCCCGCAGCGGTCGCGCATTAAATATTTCAGAAACCCAACAACACACCACTAATATGGCTCAATGCACAGCACCAATATTAGGCCATCGCTCAGCGAGCGCTGCTGCGAACTGCACTGTATGCCGCTATCGCAACCGTAGCTACGGCGGCCAACCCCATCTGCTTGGAATGCTCTGCTGCGCTCGTTGCGGTTTTGCGGGCATCATCACGGGCTGCCTCAAATTTCTTCGCCAACACTGTAATGTCTGCCTTCTCCTTGTCGTATTTATCAATCTTCGCCCTCAGCCTCGCAACAGCCCCGGCATCCGGTGTTGGAGTGGCGGTGAGATGATCCAGTTCGATTTCGTAAAGGTTTTGCTTGATGGATTTGGCTTCGAAATATGACCACTGATCCGAGGCTTGGGTCTGGTTGAATGTCGCCTCGTTCATCTCCTTCAAGGTCCGGGTCGAAAAGCCACCCCCCTTGAGCGTAGCAACAGCGGCAAGCACCGCAACGATCACCATCGTCAGTGAGACAAATTTGGTCCAGGTTTCACGTTTCGCCTTTTCCTTTTCAGCAACGTGTTCCGCCCGTAATTCCGCCACCAACTGTTTCAATTCATCCAAGTCCGATGTCTGCATAATGAGTTGTTCAAAAAAACCTATAGCCCGGCAATCGGGCAAAATGGGCGTGTAAAATGCAAAAACTTAAACTGCTTGTCCAGTCTTCGAGCGTCATGTTTTTCCAAATGCTTTTATTCATCACCCCACCGAGGCTTTTTCGAGCATAGGAGGCCAAACTGGCACCATCAGTCCTGTGAAAGGCAAAAACCCCGCTGAAGGCAACGTCGCGCGTTTCTGCGGCAACGTGGTTTGCCACATAAACACAGTGGATTTGACGATTTTCGGGTAATTTGGCCGATCGTTGGCCAAAACGGCGGTATCCCGTTGGAATGGCCGTTCATTTCGCTTGGCCGTTCCCGACGTTTAGTTAATGTCAGGCCGGATGACGCCCAATCTGAATCCCAAGACGCTGGACGACCTGCTGGCCAATGCCCGGCACTACGCCGAATATTGCATGCGGGGCACCGGCAATCTCCCGCCTACCTTGTTCCTGATCGGCCACGACGGCAAACAGGTGATGTTCATGCCCGAAAATCTGGCCGATGTTGAAGCCAAGGACGATTTTGCCACCATGTCCCAGCTGATGGCCGTGGCCACGGGTGCGACGGTAGCGGTGATGGCGTTGGAATCATGGATGAAGACGGCCAAGGCTGAGGAGAAAGTTGACATGACCGAACTGCCATCGGAGGCGTTTGACCGGCAGGAAGTCATCGTGCTAATGGGGGAATCAATGACGGAAGGGCAAAAGCAACAATTGTTGCCGATCATCCGTAGTGATAATCACAAGTTTTTCGGTTTGGACGATTCACCCGTTTCTAAAATGGACAGGATTCAAGGCCGGTTTTCGCAATTGCTGCCGACCAAATTGCCGGACGAAAAGATGAGAATCGTGGCGGCGGCGATGTTGAAGATGAAGGGCGTTCAACATGCAAGGGCAGTGACGGGGCAATAAGCGGGCGTTGGACGAGCAGTCGAAATAATGGCTTGAACCGACCCAGAACGCGCCGAAATGGTTTGCGGCTGTTGAAAAGGATCCGGCTGGCAACTGACCAGGACTGGCTGCACAAGGTGGCGAATGAAGTCGCCAAATACTGGAAAAGCAAAAGAGAGCGGAGTAGCGTTTCTGCGCCTCCGCGTCAAGTTAGGGATGGGTGAGTCGGAAGAAAACCGTTCCCGTGGGCGGTGAATTGGTCGCGTTGTTGTTGGCGATGGCGCCGAGGTAGTTGCCCCAAGTGCCGGTGGAGAGATTGTTGTTGGTCTGGAGCGTCCAACCCGTAGCTGATGGATCCCACGACACGATGGCCTGATTGCCGGCGTGGGTGATGATGAGCAGCGGCGCGCCGGGCACTTGCACGACTTGAATCAGCGACCAGAAACCACCGGTCACGGAATAATTGCCTCCGCTCATCGCGCCGCTGGCATCGTGCTGGCCGATAGTTCCCGAGACTTGGTAAGTCCCGCCGGTGCTGGTCCCGCCGCCGCCGGAGATTTTATACCAGTCAATCGAGTAGCTTTGCGCAAAGCTAATGGTTGGAACCAGCAAACTTAAGAGTAGAAATAATTTTTGCATGTTTGTGCGGATTTGCCTTTATTCCCAGGCAATCCAGTTGACGCGCACCGTCTCCGACCAGCCCGCAGGGGAGTCCACCCGGATGACATTGACTGTGCAGGTCGTCGTCGTGGCCACACGCACAGACACCACGAAGGTATCTCCGAAGGTGCTGTAGGCCGGGTCGGTATTGGCGGTGAGCACCACTTTGGGGATGCCATTGAAGGCCTTGGGGAAGGTAAAGGTGAAATTGGTTGCCACCAGTGAAGAGCTACCCGCCATTTGCGCCTGCCCGGCCTGGTAATTTGTAAAAGTCGTTCCCGCATTGACCCGGAACGAGCCGTTCACGTCGAGCGTCGCCTGCGGTTCAGACGTCGCGACGCCAACTTTGCCGGCATTGAGACTCATGGTGAGAACGCTGCCGTTGGTCGGTCCGGTGGAGCCGCCTGCAGTGCTGCTGCTGTTCACATAAAAATCAATGGCGTTGTCGCTGGGCGATGAATTGTGCCGCGTGCGGATCCAATGCCGGTAGCCTCCGGTGCGATAGGCCAGGGCGATGTCTTTCTGATCGCTCGCACCGGTGTTGTCGGCCCCGCCCTGGATTTCCAGCAGGCCCAGGGGATTGGCGGACACGAGGCCCACAGGGCTGTTAAATATGTTGGTCGCCGTGAAAGTTTGATTGGCAGTCAGCAGGGCCGTGTTTGCCGGCAAGGAGGCCGCCGTCACGGTGCCGGTCAGTTGCGCCGCACTTAGATTGGTCAACCCGCCGCCATTGCCGTTGATGACGCCCGCGACATAGGTCTGCGTCTGGCTGGAGCCGATGCGGGTGATGTTGTTATCACCACTGAGGCCTTGGTTGCCGATGTCAATGTTGCTGTTTTCAATTCCGGAAAAATTGTGACCAGCCTGATAACCGAGGGCGATGTTGTTGGTGCCTCTAAATATGATTTGACCAAACGCTGAATCACCCACGGCCGTGTTGTAGCTGCCGCTCGTATTCTGACTCAGCACTACATTGCCTACCGCTGTGTTGTGGCTGCCGCTCGAATTGGAAAAAAGTGCGTGATAGCCTACAGCCGTATTGTCGTTTCCATTGTTGCCCCCGAGGACGCCAGCGCCTACGCCTGTGTTCTGAGAACCATTGTTTGCGCTGCCCGCACCGCCCCCGCCGAAAAAGTTTGCGTTGTTGTCCGCTTCCAAAATTTGGTTGGCACCAAAGTTTATACTCGCTGATGATATACCTTCAAGTGTTAACGGGGAATTGACCGCAAGGCTGTTCAAGGTCGCACTGCCATTCAATTGTGCGGCATTCAGATTGGTCAAACCGCCGCCGTTGCCGTTAATAACGCCCGCGAGGTAGGTTTGGGTCTGGCTGGAACCGATGCGGATGATGTTGTTCTCGTTAATCATACCAATGTTGCCGATGTCAATGTTGCTGCTTTCGTTTCCGTAGAAGGCGGAACCGGCCAGATAGCCCAGTGCGATGTTATTCGTGCCGCCGGCGCCATTGGCGCCAAGGTTCTCGAGTGCCTCCGCCCCACTGGCCGTATTGTTGTTACCGCTTACATTGGAGTTTAGCGCGCTATGGCCGTCGCCGGTGTTGTCATCGCCGATCGTATTGCTATAAAGTGCTACATAGCCGCTGGCCGTGTTTTGGTTGCCCTTGCTGTAGTCACTACCGCCACCGCCGGTGTTGGAGAAAAGCGCCTGATAGCCATTGGCCGTGTTGAAATCACCGTTCAGATTGGAGGCGAACGCCTGATCGCCACTGGCCGTGTTGCCGTCGGCGTTCATGGTGAAATTTCCCGCGGGCCCGACAAAAACATTTCCAGAACCGGAGCCGGTCAACTGTGAGGTGCTGATATTAGTCAAGCCGCCACCATTGCCGACGAGGTAGCCCGAGATGTAGGTCAGGATCTGGCTGGAACCGATGCGGATGATGTTGTTGTCGCCACTTACCCCCTGATTGCCGATGTCAATGTTATCGCTTTCGTTGCTCTGATAATTGATGCCGGCCAGATAGCCCAAAGCGATGTTACTGCTGCCGCCCGCGCCATTGCCGGAGCCAAGGTAGCCAAGCGCCGCAGCACCGCTGGCTGTATTGAAGCTGCCGCTTACGTTGCCGACCAGCGCCTGTGATCCGTCCGCTGTATTTGCAAAACCGTTCATGTTGTCAATTAGCGCATGCCAGCCGCTGGCCGTATTATATTGACCGCTCGTATTTTTGTTAAGCGCCTCTTTGCCACTGGCCGTGTTGTAGTAACCGATTGTGTTGTTGAGAAGCGCCCATGCACCGATGGCCGTATTTTCGCCTCCGCTGGTGTTCGATATCATTGCCCCTCCACCAATGGCCGTGTTGTAGGAACCACTCGTGTTCGTTGCAAGCGCCTCATAGCCAAGGCTCGTGTTCACGCCTCCGCTGGTCGTTGCGTTGCCCGATTGGCCGACGAAAAAGTTGAAAGTCTGGCCGAGGGCGGTGGTGCTGCTCAAGCTGGTCAACTGCGAGGCATTGAGATTGGTGAGTCCGCCGCCGTTGCCAGAATAGGCATTGGCCGTGATCGAACCGGCCGTGACGGCGCCCGAAAAAACCGGATTGGCGGGCAGCGAGGAATTCAAAAGCACCCCGCTGACGTTCGCGGCCGCTACGCTGTTGGCCGAACCGGCATTGGCGGCGAGAATGGAATACGGCGCAGGCGTCACCTGCTGGCGCGGAATTAGCGCAGTCAAGGTGCCGGGGCCGTTGGTCCGCACGAGTATTTGCAGATAGAGCAGTTGTCCCGTCCAAGGTGTGGCGCCGAAATCAAACGTGGTGGTGAACAGTCCGTTGGTCACCGGCACCGCGCTGTTGGTGATGGTGGAGCCGACCTGGCTGCCGAGTAATGGATCGTTATACAACGCGAACACCACGTCGTAATTGCCGTTGGCGGGCGCGCTGCCGGAATTCAACCGGCCTTGATAAGTGAATGCCGTGCCCTGCGCGAAGCAAGTTGATAATTGAAGGTTGAGGGTTGATAGCGCCAGCAAAGCCAGCGCGACAAAGAAACGGGGAAGTTTGGTTTTCATATCATTTAGGGATTTGCCTCTTGAGAACGGCGTTTTCTGCTTGCTGTTGCCTTTTTAAGCTTCACGCATTTTAAATGCAACTTAAAAGTGACATTAGTGAGCCAATTTGGCATGAGCAAGAGCCGCTGCTGTAGTATTTACACCTAATTCTTCACCTAATTCTTCACCCAACGAGCAATAAAAGGGCGTTGACGGGGCAATGAGCGGGCGTTGAATGGGCGGTCGAAAATATGACTTGAACCCCTTTAAAATCAAGCTAGAGTAAGCCCTGAAACAGAGTGTGTTAGGCTCGGAACGGTAAAGTTTCCTCGTTCGATTCCGACCCTCGCCTCCAGCTCTAACTGTTTGTAAAACAAATAGTTGGATTTTGGAAAGGGTCAACTTCCAGTAAAAGTTCCAGTAAATTCACCTGTGGTTCACTTTTCTGCTTATGCAGGCTTATGTGTCCCACTCGTGGCTAACGCTGGGAATCCGACTTGTCGTAGCCTCATCAACATGAGTGACGACATGACTGACAAATTTAGATTATTCTGCCGGGCCAGCGGCGTTTGGTATATCGAAGACAAACAAACGCATGAACAGGAGAGCCTTCGCACGAGGGACGCTACTGAAGCCAAACGCCTATTCAATGCAAAAAATGAAGCGCAACGCCAGCCAGCCATTAATATACAAATCGCCCGGGCATATCTCACCGCTACCGATCCGATGCTGGTGAAGCGGACGTGGAACGATGTCATGCAAACTGGGCTTGCTTCGAAAAAACGGACAATGAAGTTGGGTCATTTGGTTAGTTGTTTTTGAGTTCAAAGTCAACTGGCGACAGATAGTTTAATGCGCTATGGGAGCGTTGGCGGTTATAAAAG
>Ga0181528_10001532_pt1 | contig 14354 bp, 9 predicted proteins | sample PEATcosm2014_Bin_47_FD_119742 | JGI IMG/M metagenome (GOLD analysis project Ga0181528, IMG submission 119742) | Peatland microbial communities from MTU Mesocosm Facility, Houghton, MI, USA - PEATcosm2014_Bin10_10_metaG | ecosystem: Environmental > Terrestrial > Soil > Wetlands > Peat | place...
GGGGCCGACGTCGTGGTCGCATCGAAGAGCGAGCAATCCACCGAACGCCTGCCCGGCAGCATCCATCAGACGGTGGATGAAATCCGCGCATTGGGCCGGCGAGCCATCGCGGTTCCTACCGATGTCCGCGACGACGATGCCATTCGCCGGATGATCGAGCGCGCCGTGGAAGAATTCGGCCGCCTCGATATTCTGGTAAACAACGCCGGGGCCATCTGGCTACAGCCGGTCCTGAAGACGCCGGCAAAACGCTTCGATCTGCTCATGGGGGTGAACGTCCGCGCCGCTTACCTGGCATGCCACCACGCGCTGCCGCACATGGTGAAACAGCAGTGGGGCCACATCCTGAATATGTGCCCGCGCCTTTCCACCGGCCCATCTCCGGGGAAGCTGGCGTACATGATTTCCAAGTTGGGGATGGCGTATGTCGCCCTCGGGGTGGCGGCTGAGCATGCCGCGGACAATATCGCCGCCAACACCCTCTGGCCGCGCACCATCATCGAGAGCCAGGCTTCCATCAACTGGAACATGGCGGGCCGGGACCAATGGCGCACACCGGAGATCGTTTGCGATGCGTCCATGGCCATCTTTGCCCAGGAGCCGCGCAAGTCCACCGGCCGGCAGTGGATCGATGAGGAGGCGCTTGCCGAACTCGCCGGGATAACCAATTTCGATCATTACTGGTGCGAGGGCCGGCCGCCGGCGAACCCCATCTATATCGATAACTGGTAAACGTGCAGCGTGCTGTCTGGCCCGCCCGTAAGACTTGGCACGGCGACGCAGCCCCGTCGCATTGGGCTCCAACGGCAAGCGCTAGTACGTGCATGAGCGAGACACTTTGTGAAATCGCGGCCGAAGGTGAGCCAGGGCTCCCCGGATGCCATGATCGTTGCGGCCCAATCCCTGTCCTCGTCGCTGGCAATCGCCAGATCAACGATCGGAGGCAGGAACCCGGGCCGCTTAGCAACCATCCACCCCGGCAGCAGCGGAAGCTTCAATCGCGCTTGCACTTTGCCCGCAAAGAGCCTCTCGATCCCTCCTTACTGCACGGCGTGGCTTCGATCCCGAGCTCGCTCTTAAATACGTCTTGTAAGGCCGCGATCCAACCACGTAAAACGGCAGCATTCACCTGGCTGTCCTAGCTCGCGGCCGGGGTCGCCGACAACAACTACAACAATGCTTCCCCGCCGGAGTCGCAGGCGGAAGCAGTTGCGTGGCAGGTGTCGCTCAAGTTGGCCTTAGAACGTCTTGCCTTCACATTTCTTTTCATACGTTCTATAACCTCTTATTTGCCTGATCATGATCACATGCGATCAAGAGACGATGCAACAAATCATGTGATCAGGTGATCGTCGCGCTCGTTGTTTGACTGATATCGCGACCGGAACCGATCCGGGGGAGAGCAGCGCTAACCTGGAAGCCGCTCTAGGTCACGCGTCGAGGTCGAGCTCCACCCCTTCCTTCGCGCCGTGCCCACTGCTTGTGTCGTAAGCGTCCTGCTTTTTTTGGCAGGCCTTCTGTTGGTCGCTGATCATCTTGTTGAGGGCTTTCCCATCCAGCGTTTTGGCAGCCTTGATTTGCTTCTCCAAATCGTCCGCGCAATCCACCTGGATGTCATGATGCTTACGCTCATGGGCTTCGAGCGCCTTGACCATCTTGTCCCACGAGGCCTTCTGCTCTTTCGTGGCTGAGCTGTAGCCACTCCATTGCGGCAACTCGATGACCGGGCTGAGCACCATCGTCACCGAAGCCACGTTGCCGTCTTTGTCTGCTTTCGCGCTCTGCTTAGGGTTCCGGGTCGCATCGTAAAGACCCCACTCGTCGCGCGAGTCGAGGTTTTTCTGGGCTTCTTTCAGGGTCTTGCCCGAGACCGTGAACTTCGTGACTCTTGGAGAGTTGACCTTGATGTCGACTTTGACGTCTGCCATGACCAAATCCAAGCTTCCAAAATAGCATGGAATTGTGCAGGCACGTTTCCAAGTTCGGATCGCCGCCAACAGCGCTGGCTTCGCCGCTGCATGCCCGTTTGCTTGCAGTGGAACTCAGCCCTTAGCTTCTCCTGAGCCGCGCGGGCAAAAAGCAATTTCCCCTTTTTGGCAGTCCGCTGACGGGGTCGGCGATGGGAAGGAGGTGGCCACCAATGAAGACACCCGTCCCGGGTTCCTTTGCCGGCTCCCTTGTTTATGGGTTGTCCATCCGGTACGATTTCCGAATGGAATCCAGGCCCGTTTCCGATCGAAAGAGCCACGTTCCAGGGGCCTTCCGACTCCAATCCTGATTCCGGTCCAAAGGTAGGCTAAATTCAAATGTTCTCGATGAGAAAACTGGCGGCGGGATTGGCCTTCTGTGCATGTCTGGCCTTCGCGGATACCTACGAGCGCCAACCCGGCGTGGATGTGCAGCACTACGTATTTCGCGTGAACTTAAGCGACGAGAGCGACGAAATCGCCGGCGAAACCACGGTGACTGTCCGCTTCCTGAAAGAGGGTCTCACGAAGTTCTGGCTCGATCTGGCTTCGCCGGCGAGCGGCAAAGGCATGACCGTGGCGGAGGTGACATCGGGCGCCGGTCCGGTGGCGCACACCCACCAGACGGACCGCTTAACGCTTAACCTGCTCCCGCCGTCTAAAGTTGGGGAACTGCGTTCGTTCACGGTGAAGTATCGCGGCGTCCCGGCCGACGGGCTCAAGATCGTAAAGAACAAATTCGGGGAGCGCTGTTTTTTCAGCGTCAACTGGCCCGATCTGGCGCATCAATGGCTGCCGGCCGTCGATCATCCCTCGGACAAGGCGACGAGCGAGTTCCTGGTGACGGCGCCGTCGAAATACCAGGTGGTGGCCAACGGGCTGATCCAGGAGACCATCGATCTCGGCAACAGCCGCAGGCAGACGCACTGGAAACAGTCCGTGCCGATTGCCACCTGGCTGGACAATATCGGGGTGGCGCAGTTCGCCGTTCATCATTTCGGGACGGCCGCCGGTGTGCCGCTGGAGGCCTGGCTGTTCCCTCAGGACCGCGATCCGGGTATCCTCACATTCGAAGAACCGGAGCGGCAGGCGATGGCATTCTTTAGCGAACACATCGGCCCTTATCCCTACGAAAAACTGGCCGACGTGGAGGCTGCCGGCATGGGCGGCGGCATGGAGCACGCCAGCGAGATCTTTTTCGGGGAAAGGTCGGTCAGTGGCCGGCCCAATTTGAGCCTGGTGGCCCATGAAACGGCGCATCAGTGGTTCGGGGATTCGGTTACCGAGCGGGATTGGGACGATGTGTGGCTGAGCGAAGGTTTCGCCACCTATTTCCAGCAGCTCACCACCGAGCATTATGAAGGACGCGACGCTTTCGTGGCGGGACTCGAGCGCAATCGGCGCAGCGTGTTTAGTACGGAAAAGCGAATGCCGGGTGTCGCGGTGGTGCAGGATAAACCCTGGAAGGGGATACCCAATCAAATCGTGTACCAAAAAGGCGGCTGGGTGCTGCATATACTGCGCGGACAGATCGGGACCGACAAATTCTGGGCGGGGATTCGGGAGTACTAACGGCGGTATCGGGACGGCAATGCGTCCACGGCGGACTTTCGCCAGGTGATGGAAGAAGCCTCGGGCACCGGCCTCGATTGGTTCTTTGAGCAGTGGCTCTATCGGGCGGGCTCGCCAGTGGTGGAGGGCGGATGGACGTACGATGCCGCTGCGAAAAAGATAACCGTGGAGCTGACGCAGACGCAGGCGGGCGAGGCGTATAGGCTGCCGCTCGAAATAGGCGTCAAAGGGCGGCGGATGCGGATCGAGAAGATCGAGATGACCGGCAAACAGCAGAAATTCGAAATTGCGGCCGATGACGCGCCTTCCTCCGTGGAACTCGATCCCAACACCTGGATGCTGATGGATGTGAAGTTCGCCAAACGATAGCCGGTACTCTTTGCATCGGAAAGTACTTGATATTTCTAGCCGGCAGGTTTATGCTGATTGCATGGCGACCCCACGTCCCGAGCCGGCGCAATTGCACGAGCACGCCATGGACAACCTGCGGTACATTCGCCGCACGCTCGAGCGCGCCGGCGAATTCACGGCAGTTCCCGGTATCGGCGGCATGCTGATGGGTTCGACGGCATTAGTAGCGGCATGGATCGCCGGTCCGCGGACCAGTTCGCCGCGATGGCTGGCGGTATGGTTGCTGGAAGCGGTGGTGGCGTTGCTGATCGGGATCGGCGCCGCCGCTCATAAATCGAAGCGCGTGCGCATTCCGTTGTTGACTGGCCCGGGGCGAAAGTTCATTGCCGGTCTTGCCCCCGCCATGGTGACCGGCGCCGTGCTGACGGTGATATTATTCCGCCAGGGAATGCCGGGATTGCTGCCGGGCATCTGGCTGCTGCTGTACGGCACGGGAGTGGTTTCCGGGGGCGCCGCATCGGTGCGGGTGGTGCCGGCCATGGGCGCACTTTTCATGCTGGCGGGCGCGGTGGCGCTCCTGCGGCCGGGCGGGTCGGGCGATCTGCTGCTTGCGGCGGGGTTCGGGGGGTTGCACATTGTATTCGGCACCATCATTGCGGTGAAATATGGCGGGTAAATCGAACGCAGCCAGACACGAACGCGACAAGAAGCCGCCGGCGGCGCCTGTCGGGCTGCCGGCCGCACTCAGCGCTCCCAAACTCGACCGCTTGATTCACGAGCGTTTGCGGTTGGGCATTCTGAGCGCTCTTTCCGTTAACCAGTCGCTCACCTTCAACGAACTGAAGAAACTGCTCGACACCACCGACGGCAATCTCAGCGTCCACGCCCGCAAACTCGAGGAAGCTGCCTACGTGGCTTGCACCAAGTCGTTCGAGGGGCGCGTGCCGAAAACCGAATATCGCCTGACGGCGGCGGGCCGGAAGGCGCTGGAACGGTATTTGGACCACATGGAAGCGCTGATCCAGGCCATGCGCGACCGCTGACGGGTTTTTTATGGGTCGATACTTTACATCTAAAAGTACTCTGCACGCGGGGATCATCATGGACGGCAACGGCCGGTGGGCCCTGGCGCGCGGGTTGCCGCGCGAGGCCGGCCATCGCGCCGGGGTGGAGACGGTTAGCCGGATTGTGGAAGCCGCGCCCGCCGCCGGGATCGGCATCCTTTCGCTGTTTGCCTTCTCGTCGGACAATTGGCGGCGCCCCCGGCTGGAAGTGGAAGCGCTCATGCGCCTGCTGGCGGTGTACCTGGAAAAAGAGGCGGACCGCTGCCGGCGCAACGGGGTGCGGCTGGAGGTGATTGGGCGGCGCGATCGGCTGAACGCCTCGTTGCGGCAAGCCATCGCGCAGGCGGAACGATCGACTGCCGAAGGGCGCCGGCTGTGGCTGCGCATTGCTTTCGATTATTCCGGCCGCGATGCCATTCTGGCGGCCGCCAGTAGTGCCGGCAGCCTTTCCCGGGAGTCGTTGGGGCGGGCGCTCGGCCCCGCGGTGGACGTGTTGATTCGCACCGGGGGCGAGAGGCGTCTGAGCGATTTCCTGCTGTGGGAATGCGCCTATGCGGAGCTGGTTTTCTCACCGCGCATGTGGCCCGATTTCGGCGAGGCAGATTTGGCCGCCGCAGTGCGCGAATTCCACGGACGCGACCGCCGGTTCGGCGCCGTCCCTCCCCTAACTACCCAACGTCAGGAGGCTTGGCTGGATTGAAGAGCACCCGTCGGCTTTTCGAGGCATCGGCCCAAGGGCAGCTCGCCTGGACAAGCTGAAGCATGTCCCACGTCACATAAGCTGGTATGCTGAAGGCTTGATCCCCCAAGTCTTACCCCGTATTTTTCTGCTGCTCTCCGCGGCATCTCTGGCGTTCGGCCAGCCGCCCGCCCTGCTGGATGCGATGTCGCAGGAGCTCAACCGGAATTTCCTGGCGCTCAAGGACAAGGCCGACCCGCCTCCCTACTTTCTGAGTTACGAAGTTACCGAAACGGAAGGCCATACGCTCTCCGCGACGCTGGGAGCGCTCGAATCCAATTCCAATGGCACGACGCGCAGTCTCGATACTTCGGTGCGCGTGGGGTCTCCCAAGCTCGACAACTACCACCGCGTGCGCGGTCCCAACGGAGCTTCGTCGGGCCGATTCACATCGGGTATCACGTTGCCGTTCGAGGACAGTGTCAATTCCATCAAGCGCCTCCTGTGGCTGGATACCGACCGCGCCTACCAACTGGCGGCCGAGCGCCTGATCCGCATCAATACCAACACGCAAGTCCGTGTCGCCGAGGCCGACGATTCTGGCGATTTTTCGAGCGAGCCGCCGGTAGTTTCGATCGCGCCGCCGCCGAAAGTGAAATTCGATGAAGAGGCATGGCAGGCCCGCGTGCGCAAGCTTTCGGCGCGTTTCCAGAACTACCCCAGCGTGCTGACGTCGCACGTTTCGGTTTCGGCGCAGACGGAAACCAAATACTTCGTCAATACCGAAGGCAGCCGCCTGGTCCATGGCCGCGGATTCGCGCGCGTGGTGATTTCCGCCGCCGCGAAAGCCACCGACGGCACCGACCTGGAGACCTTCGAGACCTTCGAGGCGATCGAACCGGACGGTCTCCCCGACGACAAGACGCTGCTGGCGGCGATTGACCGCGTGGCCAACGACGCATCCAAGCTTCTCAAAGCGCCGGAGGCCGAGCCCTTCGTGGGGCCGGCGATCTTCTCCGGGCGTGCATCGGGCGTCTTCTTCCACGAGATTTTCGGGCATCGGATCGAAGGCCATCGGCAGAAGGACGAGAGCGAAGGTCAGACCTTTACCAAAAGCGTCGGCACGAAGGTGCTGCCCGATTTCCTTTCCGTGGTGTTCGACCCGACGCGCCGCAAGATCGACGGCATCGACCTGAACGGCTGGTACGACTACGACGACGAAGGGGTAAAAGGGCAGCCGGTGCTGGCGGTCGACAAGGGTGTCTTGAAAACCTTCCTTATGTCGCGTTCGCCGATCAAGGGCGTCGATCATTCCAACGGCCACGGACGGCGTCAGCCGGGGCGGGAGCCCGAGTCCCGGCAGTCGAACCTGATCGTGGAATCGTCCAACGCGGTTTCCGACGCCAGGCTGCGCCAGACGCTGATCGACGAAGTGAAGAAGCAGGGCAAGCCGTACGGTTTGTATTTCCAGGACATCACCGGCGGATTTACGACTACTGAGCGCAATGGCATGCAGGCGTTCAAAGTGATTCCGGTGATCGTCTTCCGCGTGTACCCCGACGGGCGTCCCGACGAATTGGTCCGCGGCGCGGATATCGTAGGCACGCCGCTGGCGAGTTTCGCCAAGATTTTGGCAACGTCGGACAAGACGGATGTATTTAACGGTTATTGTGGAGCGGAATCCGGCTTCGTCCCGGTGTCCGCGGTGTCGCCGGCCATCCTCGTCTCGGAGATCGAGATTGAGAAGAAGGCCAAGTCGAACGACCGGCCTCCGCTGCTTCCCGAGCCCACCAGTATGGAAGGCAAAGGGGTGGCAAGATGAGGAAACGAACCAGGTTCGCCGGGACCGCTCCCTTACGGTCGCGGCTCGGTAACTTGTCGCGCCTCGGTAACTTTCCGAGCCGCGCGCGCGAGCAAGCGGGTTTGGTGATGGGTAGATTTGTAGCTCGGGCGCTGCTGCTCGCGGGCGCCGCGATCGCAACAGCTATCCCGGCCGTGTGCGCGGAAGCGCCCCCTGCCGATCCGCTGCTCCAGGCGATGCGCGATGAAGTCAACCGCTCGGTCAAACTGAACCTGCCCAACCTGGAAGCGCCGTATTTCGTACAGTACCTGCTCGACCAGTCGGACAGCTTCACGGTGTCGGCCAGTCTCGGGGCGTTGCTGGCCCGCAGCCGCGACCACTTCCGCGTTCCCGAAGTGGAGGTGCGGGTGGGCGATTACAAGTTCGACAATACCAATTTCGCGGGCGGGGGCGGCGGATCGCGCTATGACCTGGGAAGTTTCCCGCTCGACGACGATTACGCGGTGTTGCGCCGCTACCTTTGGCTGGGGACTGACTCCGTCTATAAGGGGGCGGTGGAAGCGATTTCACGCAAGCGCGCGGCCATGCGAAATATCAACCAAAACGATCAGCTTGACGATTTTGCGCGTGCCGAGCCGGTCGAGTTGATCGAGCCGTTCCGGAAATTGTCGCTGGACGAGAAGACGTGGGCGAATAATACGCGAGCTCTCTCAGCGGTGTTTGCCCGCTATCCCGAAGTGAAGACTTCGCAGGTGGAGTTGCACGCCGACAACGGCGGATATTATGTCGTGAATTCCGAGGGGACCGAAGTGCGGACGCCGGAAAACGTGGCGTACCTGCGGGCGCGCGCCACGGCGCAGGCGTCCGACGGCATGACCCTGCACGATGCGGTGACCTTCCACGCGCTGGACGTGAGCCATCTGCCTTCGCCAGAGGAAATGACGCGCGACCTGAACCGGATGGCGGAGAATCTGGTGTCGTTAGCCCATGCTCCGGTGGGCGAAGATTATAACGGCCCGGTGTTGTTCGAGGCGGAAGCTGGTCCGCAGATTTTCGCCGAAGTTCTGGCCAAGAATCTCAACTTGTCGCGGCCGGCCGTGGGCGCGCGTGGCGCCATGCCGTCGAGCGAATTCGAAGGGCGCATGGGCTCGCGTATCCTGCCCGACAATTTCGACGTGGTCGACGATCCCACCCAGAAAGAATGGCGCGGGAAGGCGCTGTTCGGCTCCTACGACGTGGATCGCGAGGGCGTGATTCCCAAACCCCTGCACCTGGTCGAAAAGGGCACGTTGAAAGCATTTCTTCTGACCCGCCAGCCGGTGCGCGGCTTTGAAGGGTCGAACGGACGGGCGCGTCTCCCGGGCCGGCAGGGGAATGTGGCGGACATCAGTAATCTGTTTGTCAGCGCGAGCGACACCGTACCCGCGGCGGACCTGGAGAAGAAACTGATCGAGCTGATTCAGGCGCGCAACAAGCCGTACGGCATCATCGTTCGAAAAATGGACTTTCCATCCACGGCCACCCGCGGCGAGGTGATTCGGATTTTGCAGGGCGCGCAGGGCTCGACGCACCCGGTAAGCATGCCTTTGCTGGTCTACAAAGTGTTTCCCGACGGGCATGAAGAGTTGATCCGGGGAATGCGCTTCCGCGGCTTCAACGCGCGATCGCTCAAGGACATTCTGGCGGTGGGGGATAATTCCACGGCATTCGATTTCATGGACAGCACCGAGCCGTTCGCGCAGGTGGGATACGGCGAGTACACCACCGAGGCATCCATCGTTGCGCCCTCGATCATCATCGACGACCTGGAGCTCCATCCCGTCGACGAGGAACTCCCCAAGCTGCCGGTGGCGCCGGCGCCGGAGTTCGTGAAGTAGGAACCGGCGGTGCGCCTCCTCGGCCGTTACATTTTTCGCGAGATCCTGACCAGTTCGCTACTCGGCACGCTGCTGGCCACGTTCGTCATTTTCCTGCATGGCGCCGACGCGCTGTTCAAGGTTCTGGTGGGCACCAGCCCGCCGCCTACCACCGTCGCCAAGCTATTGCTACTCGCCCTGCCGCCGGTGCTGCCCTTCACCGTGCCGTTCGGCGTGCTGGTCGGCATTCTGATCGGGCTCGGCCGCATGTCGGCCGACGGGGAGATTATCGCCATGCGTGCGGCAGGAGTTTCCAGCCGCAAGGTGATCGCGCCGGTCCTGGTATTTGCGTTCCTCGGAATGGGCCTGGCGGCATCGGCCTCGCTGCGGTTGACGCCCTACGCCATTCGCGAGAGCGCGCGCATTCTCAATGAGCTGATGGCGAACCGGTCGTCGGCAGACGTGCAGGAGAGGGTCTTCATCGAAGATTTCCCCAACAATATTCTCTACGTGGATTCGGTGGGATCTCACCCGCCGGGCGCGCCGGTGCCCTGGAGCCGCATTTTTCTGGCTGACGTCACCAAGCCCGAAGAGCGCAAGAAAGGGCTGGCGGAAAAGGCCGACGGCCCGATCATCACCACGGCGCACGATGCCATCGCCACGTCCGATCCGAAAAACAATCGCATCCAGCTCGAACTGCGCCAATCCTTCAGCCACGAGATGGGCAAGGACCTGGTCTCGCACGATTCGGAGGCCGCGCTGGTCCACCAGGCGCTGCAGGTGAAACCGCAAGAACAGAGCAGCCAGCGGCCCAAGGAAATGAGCACGCGAAGCTTGCTGCGTTACAAGGGGGCCGATATTCTCGAGGCCGCCATCGAATTGCAGCAGCGTTTCACGTTTCCGGTGGCCTGCGTAATGTTGGCGCTGGTGGGCATTCCGCTGGGTATCGCGACGCGCAAGGGCGGCAAATCGGCGGCGTATTTGATCGCTCTTTTCTTGGGATTTTTCTGCTACTACCTCTCTTCCATGACGCTGCAGAACGTCGCCAAGCAGAGGACCTTGCCGGTACCGGTCGCCATCTGGTTGCCGAATTGCATTTTCGGCTTTGCCGGCGTGTTCTTTCTGGCGCGCATGGAAAAACCCGGCGACCGCGACATTGTGTCGGCGCTGCAGACAATCGTGGCCGTCCCCATCGCCTGGTTCAAGCCCAAAGCGCGCAAAAAAAAGGAAGCTGCCGGTTTACCCAGTTGGCGGATTCCGCTGTTGCCGCAGATTGTCGATACCTACGTGCTGTCGAATTTCCTGTTTTATTTCCTGGTGATCCTGGCGACTTTCGTCTTCATGTTTCTGATCTTTAACTTCTTCGATCTCACCGGAGACATGATCAGGAATAAGATCTCGCTGCGCACCATGTTCAGTTATCTGTTTTTCCTGGCGCCGTACGGGATTTACGATGTGGCGCCGATCTGCATCCTGGTGGCAGTGCTGGCCAATCTCGGGGTGCTGAGCAAACAGAACGAAGTGACGGCCTTCAAGGCATGCGGCATCAGCCTGTATCGCCTCGCCATGCCGATTTTGCTGGCTGCGTTCGTGCTGAGCGGCGCTCTTTTCGCGTTCGACTACTACTATCTGCCGGCCGCCAACCGGAGACAGGACAAGCTGCGCGACCAGATCAAGGGCAAGCCTACCCAGACTTACTATCGGGCCGACCGCAAATGGACGCTGGGGAAGGATTTTCGCATCTACTACTACGCCTATTTCGATCCCTCCAAGACCGAGATGGCGGACGCCAACGTGTACGAACTGGAGCCCAGCACGTTCCAGGTGGTCAAGCAGATTCGCGCCAGCCGGGCCCATTGGAATCCCTCCATCCACACCTGGGTATTCGAGGACGGGTGGCTCAACGATATCCGTAACGGCACATCCGACCGCACGGATTTTCAGGCCAAGGCATTTCCCGAGCTGATCGAGACGCCACAGTACTTCATGCAGGAATATCACCTGGACACGCAGATGAATTTCCGCGAGCTCGAGGAGTACATCAGGGAGTTGCAGCAAAGCGGATACGGCTACGGCACGGTGAAGCTGGAGATCCAGCTGAACCGCAAATTCGCCGTTCCGCTTTCCGCGCTGATCCTGGCGATGATCGGCGTGCCGTTCGGTTTTCTGGTGGGCAATCGCGGGGCGCTCACCGGTATCGGCGTCAGCATCGCCATCGCGCTTTCCTATCAGGCGACATCGAAGTTATTCGAGAAAGTGGGAGAAATCAACGAACTCACACCGGCTATCGCGGCATGGGGCCCGGATGTGATTTTCGGCCTGGCCGGGTTGTACTTCCTGTTGCGCATGAAGAGCTGAAAAACGTCCGCCGCCGGGCGTTGAAAGCCGCTATTCGTCCGATAAGGTTTCTATCGGGTAGTTTTGACCGACGGATCGGAACAGCCATGCCAAACCAAGCTTTCATCCTGGCCGCACTGGTGTGCGCCGGGACCGCCGCGGCGCAGAGCGGCGACGAGAAAGCATTGTTCGACGACCTGCCGGCGGTGGAAGCGGTATCGCTGCACGCCCAGACGCTGGCCGAAGCGCCGGCCAATGTCACCGTGATCACGGCGGCAGACATCCGCAAATATGGCTACGGGACGCTGGCGGAAGCCCTGGCCTCGGTTGCCGGTTTCTATGTCACCTACGACCATCAATATCATTACGTCGGCGTAAGCGGCATTTCCCTGCCCGGGGATTTCAACACGCGATTCCTGGTGATGCTCGACGGACATCCGCTCACCGACAACATTTATAACTCGAACGGCTTTTTCGGCCAGGATTTCGGTTTGGACATGGACCTGGTGGAGCGCATCGAGATCGTCCGCGGTCCCACGTCGGCGCTTTACGGTTCCAACGGAATCCTCGCCAATATCAATGTGGTAACGCGGTCGCCGGTGGATGCCGAGCGCCTGCGCGTCTCGGCGGAAACGGACACCGCGGGAGAGCGCAAGCTCTCGCTCAGCTCCGGTGTGTACCTGGGGCATGGCGCGAACCTCCTGGTAGCGGGTTCGATCTTCAACAATACCGGCACGGGCATGGCCGATGGAGAGCGCGGGTATCACACCTTCGCGCAGCTCATTTGGCACGACTGGAGCTTCACCGGGTACGTCAACGCGCGCGACAAGCAGGCGCCTTTGGGGGTGGGCAGCAGTTTGATGTACTCTCCCGGCCAGTACGTGGTGGACAGCCGTGACTTCGCCAGCGCGGTTTATCGGCATGCCGCCGGCCCGGGCGAGATCCGCTGGCAGACCTCCTACGACCGGTATCGTTATCACGACCGCTTCGACTATCCCGATGCGGATGGGGGAATCGAAAGCGAACACGACATCAACCGCGGCGATTGGGTGGATTCGCAGCTCACCTACGACGTGCCATTGAATGGCGTGGGTCCGCTGACCATCGGCGTATCGGGTTCCTGGGATTTACGGGCGGAGCAATTTAATCTGATGGACGGCGCCCGCCTGAACTATAGCAACCGGCCACAGCGCGGGATAGCCTTTTTCGCCCAGCAGGAGTGGAAAATCTCGCCGAAATGGCAGCTCTATGGCGGCGTGCGGCTGGACGATACGCGCTATTACGGGCGCGCCCTCTCGCCACGCGTGGCGCTGGTGTATCGGCAATCGGCGCGCACGGTATATAAGCTCGTCTATGGCCGGCCGTTTCGCAATCCCAGCGCTTTCGAGCAGTTTTATAACGACGGCGGCCTTTCCTACGTACCGGCCCCGCCGCTGCGGCCCGAAACGGCGCAGACTTTCGAAGCCTCCATGGAGCGGCGTCTGGCCGGCAATTGGGCCGTGACCGTGCGCGGGTACCACTACACGATCGAGCGGGTGATCGACGCGGTGACTCTGGCGAGCGGCGCGCAGCAGTACCAAAACACCGGCAGCGATGCCACCCAGGGAGCCGAATTCACGCTCAGCGGCAAGCTCTGGAATCGGGTAGAGGCGTCCGGCGGCAGTTCCTTCGGGTACGCGCAAGGCGGTTTGCCCATGGAGACTTTGGCCAACTCGCCGGCGGTCCTTTCGAAAGCCCGGATCGGCGTTCCGCTCGGCAATCGCGAGGGCCGGTGGTTGCTGGCCGGCAGCATGCAATACGTTTCGGCGCGCTACACCTGGACAGGCTCGCGGCTGGGCGGTGCAACGGTGGCCGATTTCACGCTCACGGCGAAGATCAGCCGCCGGTTCGATCTCCAGGGGGGCGTCCGCAATGCCCTCAACAAGCGGTATGAAGACCCGATCTATCTGGACGCGGATCGGATCGCCGGCCAGGGGCGGGGAGCTTTTCTGAGGTTGGTATGCCTCGCGTGGGAATGACCGCCCTGCTCCTGCCAGCCTTGTTCGCCGCAGTCGTACGGCCGGCATCGCCGGTATCCATCCTGGTGGTTTCTCAATCGGGGGTAGATGCCTACAACGAGGCCCTGGGCGGACTCAGCGCGGTGCTGCCGGCGGGCAGCTTCCGTTTGGTGGACGCCGGCGGCAAGACCTTCGATCGCGACTTCGCGGGCGCCTTGGAAGGGGGCGAGTCACGGGTGGTGATCGCGGTGGGAGGCCGCGCCCTGGCCGCAGTGCGGGCGCATCATCCCGCCGTGCCGGTAATCTCCGCCATGGTAATGCGTGGAAGCGACCCCGACCCGGGTATCCGGCGTGTAGACCTGGATATCCAGTTGGCCACTCAACTGGCCGCCATGCGATCCCTTTGGCCCGGGCGGGCGCGCGCCGGCCTCCTGCGCAATCCGGCGCAATCGCGATCGGCCGCCGAAGCTCTGGAAGCTCTGGCGCGGAAAGAGGGATTCACACTGCTGGTGGTGGATTGCGATGGACCTCAACGATTACTGAAAGCGCTGGCGGAATTCAAAGGCAAAGTCGATTTTGTGCTCTGCCTTCCCGACTCCGAACTCTACAATGCGGTGACCGTCAAGCCGCTGGTGATGGCATCGCTCGAACAGCGTCTGCCGTTGGTAGGTTTTTCTCCGGCCTTCGTTCGCGCCGGAGCGGCAGCCGGAATTTTCCCCGACTACGCCGA
>Ga0181528_10001534_pt1 | contig 14335 bp, 7 predicted proteins | sample PEATcosm2014_Bin_47_FD_119742 | JGI IMG/M metagenome (GOLD analysis project Ga0181528, IMG submission 119742) | Peatland microbial communities from MTU Mesocosm Facility, Houghton, MI, USA - PEATcosm2014_Bin10_10_metaG | ecosystem: Environmental > Terrestrial > Soil > Wetlands > Peat | place...
CCCGGCCAGCGCGCCAAGCTGGATCACAGCTACGACGTGACGCGCGTCGCGCGCCGCTTGGCGGACCTCGACCTGGTCAACCGCAACTCCGTGGCCGACGGCATCCTGTCGCAGTACCAGGTGCTGATCGTGCCGGACACCGAGCCGACGGTGGTGGACGACGCCCTTCAGGCCTGGGTGCGGAACGGCGGACGCTTGATCGTCGAGAACGCGTCGGCGCCGGCCGCTCTGGTGGCGCCGCGGCGCGATGGCCCGGCGCCGGCGCACTGGCGCTTGAACGTCGGGTCGCCGGGCGACGAGCCCTTCCTGGACGGCGCCTGGAACCACGACGAACGCGGCGCGGAGTTTCCCGAGCCCGGCGCCACCAAGCGCTGGAGTGGCGCCGAGCCGGCCGTCTGGCTGCCCGTCGAGCCCGGCCGCGATTTGACGATCGAGATCGAGGCGCTGGTCAACGGCCACAGCCTCGACGCCGGCGCCACGGCCGCGGTCCAGCTCGATGGCCGGCCGCTGGCCACGCTGCGCGAGGGTCGGCAGGTCTACCGTGTCACGGTGCCCGGCGAGGCGCTGACGCGGCCGCTGGCGCGCTTGTCGTTCCGGATCAAGACGTGGCGGCCCAGCGACTTCGGCTCCAGCGATGCGCGCGACCTGGGCGTGGCGCTGAGCCGCGTCGAAACCTGGGCGGCCGGGGCCGAACAGGCTGCGCCGGTGATCAACCGTGGCGTGGCGCTGGCCGTGGACCCGGCCCGCCTGCGCGCTCGCGACGCCGGGCGCGGGCGAATCTACGACTTGCCCGTGGGTGTCGGCGCGGAGCGGCTGGAGCTGGTGCTGGCGGCCCTGCTGCGGCTGGCCGACCCGGACCTGCTGGAGCCGACGGCGGGCGATGGGGTGTTCGTCACACCCCTGGCCGACGGGCGGCGGCTGTGGCTCAACGGCACGGACGCACCCGTGCAGCGAGGCGCGGTGACCGTGCCGGGGTGGGGCATGGCCGTATCGCAGCGCTGAAGGACGGCCGGCGGGCTGCGGCGAACAGGAGTCCATCGAAGCGGAGCCTGTGAGATGACCGCCAAGCAGACCGTGCGTGCCGCCATTGCCCACCACAGCGAAGCGGGAGTCCCGTTTTCGCTGGGCTGCGAGGGTGACGTCGGCGAGCGGCTCGACGCCCACTTCGGCTCGACCGAGTGGCGCGAGGCCTGCAACCGCTTCATCACCGGCGTGGCCACGGTGAACACGGACCGGAAGGAGCCTGTCGACGGCTCGTCGCAGTTGATGCGCGATCCCTACGGCTCGCTGTGGCGCATGGATCGGCGGCCGTGGCATCTGGAGCGGCCGGCGTTGGCCGAGCCGAGTCTGGCCGGCTACGACTTCCCCACCAGCGAGGCCTTCCTCGTGCCGGGCGGCAAGGACCAGGCGCGGGCCGTGTGCGCCGCCAACGCCGAGGGCAAGTTCGTGGTGGCTTCCATCGGCTGGGGCTTGTTCGAGCGGCTATGGACCATCCGCGGCTTCGAGAACGCCCTAATCGACCTGGCCGAGGACTCGCCCTTCGTCCACGAGCTGCTGGATCGGCTCACCGATCTCTACCTGAGCTTCATCGAGGACGTAGCCGACGTGCCGGCCGACGCCATTCTGTTCGGTGACGACTGGGGCGACCAGCGCGGCGTGATCATGGGCGCGGCACGCTGGCGCAAGCTGTTCAAGCCGCGTTGGCAGCGGCTGTTCGCCGCCACGCACGCCTCGGGCAAGCTGGCCATGTGCCACTCCTGCGGCTCGGTGGCGGCCATCGTCCCGGACCTCATCGAAATCGGCCTGGACGTCCTCGAGAGCGTGCAGCCGGAGGCGGCCGACATGGAGCCGACGCGCCTCAAGCGCCAATACGGCGCCGACCTGAGTTTCTGGGGCGGGCTGGGCAGCCAGTCGGTGATCCCCTTCGGCACGCCGGCGGAGATCCACGCCGAGGTGGCGCGGCTGCGGCGCGACATGGGTGCCGGCGGCGGCTACATCCTGGCGCCGGCCAAGCCGCTGCAGCCCGAGACGCCGACGGCCAACGCCGCGGCCGTGGTGGAAGCCTTCCTGGCGGCATGAAGACCCTGGGAGACGATGTCGTGAGGAAGTCATGCCAAGTGGCGATGGACGGGCACTCAACAACCTGTGGAGCACAGGCGCCCTCGCCTGTGCGCGGAGAAAGTCCGGCAGCCGTTCCGGCCGCCCATAAGCACAGGCGGGGGCGCCTGTGCTCCCTGGGTGGTCAGGTGGCGCGGCGCACGCCGGTTCGGATTCACCGTCATTGGGTATCGTGCTTGGCCGGCGTCGTGGCGCTGAGCCTGGTGACCGCCTCGGCGGCGCAAGACCAACTCAACCAGCGTACCTGGTGGATCGGCAACACCTTCGGCGGCGGCCGCGGCGCGGAGGCGCGCTGGATGATGCAGGGGGTGGGCGACATTGCCGTCCACGGCGGCCGCATCTATGGCCTGATCCTGTGGGACGAGCACGGTGGCGAGGCCAACATCTACACCACCGACGGCCAGTTCTTCAAGAATCCCACGGGCTGGCACAGTTGGGGCTGGCGCGGCGGCGGGGCCGTGACGTGCGACGACCAGTACGTCTACGACAGCGTCGGACACGACCAGGGCGACGGCGGCGGCAAGGACTTCAGCGGCGTGGCGCGCTACGATCTGGCCGGCAACCCGGCCAAGTTCGCCGGCGCCGTCAATGACTGGCGACTGCTGGTCAACACCGATCACAAACGCCCGCCCACCGGCCTGGCGTGCTATGGCGGCGAGCTGTTCGTGTCCGACCCGGTCGGGGATCGCGTCGCGGTCTATGCCACGGCCGACCTGCATGAGGTGCGCGAGTTCCCGCTGCCGCATCCCGGCCGCTTGGTGGTGGACACCACGCCGCAACATGCCTTGTGGGCACTCGACACCGACGCCAAGGCGGTGCGGCGACTCGGTCGCGACGGCGCCGATCTCGGGGCGCGCATCACCGACTGCCAACAGCCGGTGGCCCTGGCCATCGACCGCGCCAACGGCGACCTGCTGGTGCTCGACGACGGCCTGGACCGACGCCAGATCCGCCGTTATCACGCCGACAGCGGTCAGCACGTCGACGGCGGCGATTTCGGTCGTCCCATCTACGACGGCCCGCGGCCCGGCGAGGTGGGGCCGGCCCGTTTCTACGATCTGACGGGCCTCGACACGGACGACGACGGCAACCTCTACCTCGCCTCGGGCCGCGGCCTCGGCGGCCAGTTGCGCAAGTTCGACCGCCGGCACAACCTGGTGTGGACGCTTAGTGGTTTGGAGTTCGTGACCTGCGCCGCGGCCGATCCGGGGCAGGAGTCCGATATCTTCAGCTCCCTGCGGCGCTTCCGCGTGGACTACGCCGCCGAGCCCGGCGCCGGCTGGCACGAGGCGGCCGTGACCCTCGACCCGCGGCGCTACCCCCTCGATCCGCGCGTGCATGACGGCAACCTGGCCATGCGCGTGGCGCGCGTGGGCGGCCAACGGCTGCTCATCGGCCGCTACCAGATGGGCTCGCCGTTCTGGTTCTGGCGCTTCGACGGCGAGATCGCCGTGCCCGCCGCGGCCTGGTTTCCGAGCGGCACCAACGACAAGTACCCGCCCGGCCATCCCAAGGGCGGCTTCCTGTGGAGCGACGCCAATGGCGACGGCGCCATGCAGCCCGAGGAGTACATGGCCACGCCTACCGGCTGGTTCACCGGCAACGCCGCCAGCGTCGACGACCACCTCGATCTGTGGCTGACGACCGTCGATTGGCGGCCGGGCAAGGGGCAGATCACCCACATCCCCTTCAAGGGCCTGAACGCCGCCGGCGCGCCGACGTGGGATCCGGCGGCCGCCACCAGCCGGCCCATTCCGGCCGACACCGGCATCCAGCAGGTCAGCAAGCTGTGGTACGACGCCGGGCACGACCGCCTGTACCTGGGCGTCTACACCGCCGCCCAGCCGAAGAAGGCCAACGGCTGGGAGCAGCAGGACTGCGGCACGGTGCTGCAGCGCTTCGACGACTGGTCGAAGACCCCGAAGCAGGCGTGGTCGACCGTCATCCTGCCGCCCACCATCTTCAACCACAGCATTCCGCGGGCCTGGGCCTTCGCCGGCGATTACTGCTTCATCGGCTACACCCGCCAGGCCGAGCAAGCGGTGGTGGACGTCATCCGGCTCACGGACGGGGCACGGCTCGGCAGCCTGACGCCCACGGCCGAGGTCGGCTCGGTCACCGGCTGGCTGGACATGAACGACGGCGTGTCCGCCATCCGCCGCGCCGACGGCGGCTATCTGGTGTTCATGGAAGAGGATTGGATGTCCAAGAACCTCTTCTGGCAGTGGCGTCCCTAATCTGGGGACTAATCTGGGGACACCATATTGATTAGCAGACGCGGGACCCCACAGCAACCCGCGACACACCCCCCTGCGTTGCGGCTCCGTTGCGCCCGGCCGAAGAATCGAGGGACACCATACGCATTAATTGAGTGACGGCACGAGGCCGCCAATTGCTCGCGGCCCTTGGCTCTGGATGGCAAATCAATATGGTGTCCCCCGATTTGCGGCGCTTCGCGTCATCGTCGGTTGACGGATTGGAAACGCTGTCAGCCGGCGCGCAGAGCCGGACAGAGAGGGATCGAGAGGATCGCAGATCGGCACGTGGGGCGCGCGAGCGACCGTCGGTCCGCGGCGCCCGTCACCACGAAGTTCCCGCCGGGGCCGCGCCGAGCCACACGTAGTCCAGCCGGCACGTCCCGGTCACCGGCGCACCCGTGGCCAGGTCCAGACGGAGCTGTTTCAGACGGCCGCTCCAGCCAGGCAGGCCGGTGAGGTCGACGGTGCAGACGCGCGGCGCGGGGTCGTTGGCGGTGACCTCGAACAGCACGCTCCGGCGCAGGTCCCACGTGGGCTCGGCGGCCGTCGTGAAGCACAGCCGCATGTGAGTGGCCGGCGTACGGTTCATCAGCCGCAGGCGCAGCGTTTTGACCGCCGCGAGGTCGGTGCCGAGAGAGTCGGGCGACAGGAGGCAGGCATTGGAGCTGTTCTCGATGGCCAGCACCCAGTACCCGCCCGAGACGTACTTCACGGGCTCCGAGTGCGTGGGCCACGGCTGGTTCGCCCACTCCTGCGGGTGCGTGCCGAGGTTGGCCTCGCTCCAGCCCTCCTTGTCGCGCTGATGGTTGAACTCCCACGCCACGGCGGTGGTGGCGCCCGCCGGCAGGCGGTGCACGGCCACTCGGCTGCTGTGCCACAGCACGCCGTCGTCCGCCACCAGGCGCAGAAGGTAGTCACCGGGTACGGGCACGTCGGCGGTGGTGGCGGCGGCGTCGGCGGGCTGGAACGTGACCGGGCCGGGCCCCTCCAGCACCTCCCAATGCACGGCCGGAGGCTTGCCCCCCGTGGCGCGGCCGGCCAGCCGGACATCGCGGTGGTCGCTATAGACGGCCGGGCCGGCGTCGGCCACCGGCGGATCGGGCAGCGGCATGGCGCGGCGCAGCTCCGCGGGGCTGCCGTAGGCGGTGTTGTCGCGCACCGTCCAGGAGGTCGTCTTGGGCGCCTCGTTGACGAGGAACTGCACGCCGGGCAGGGTGACGTAGCCGTTGCCGTGGATGGAGCCGGTGCTGCAGCACACGTCGGCGCTGGGCGACTGGCCGAAGATGTAGATTTCGGCCGGCCCCAGCTTGAGCTTGGTGTTGTTCTGGATGAAGCGCGAGTCGGCGATCTCGAGGTTGCGCGGCTGGGGCGTCTCCAGGCCCAGCACCTCGATGGCCGCGCCAGGGTTGTTCTGGAAGGTGCAGCGATCGATCAGGCAGCCGTTGCCGCTATTCTCGAAATCGATGCCGCCTTCGTCGGCACTGCCCGAGTCGGGCTGGTTGCGGAAGGTGCAGTTGCGGATCACCAAGCCCTCGGGATCCACCAGCATGATGCCCATGGTCCCGGCCGAGGCGTGGCCGCCGGGGGCGTCGAACAGGCTGTTCTGCAGGAAGGAGCGGTGCACGCTGATCATGGCGGGATGCGGCGAGGTGTTCTCGACGTAATTGTCGTGGCAGAAGACGCGGTCCACGGTGACGTTGTCGCCGACCATGAAGAAGCCCCACGAGCAGGCGAACATCTCGCAGTCGCGCATCAGCACGTCCCTCGGCATCCAGCCCACCACGGCGATGCCGGCGGAGCTCTCCAGCCCGTCGCCCGGCGCGCCGGAGCGATCCCGCCACTCCGGGATGCCGTGGGCATTGGGCCGGTAGAGACCCTCGATGTGATGCGCGATGCAGTCCTCGATGACCAGCCCGCGATGGTCGCCGCCGCGGTACTGGACGATGAGACCCTTGCCGGCGTAGCACACCACCAGGCCGCGGATGAGCAGGTAGTCGGGGTTCTGCACCCACACGCAGCGCTCGCTGATGTCCCAGTTCCGCCGCAGGATGGGCCGCGGGCCGTCGCCGTAAGTGCCGATCTCGGCCCAGCGCCGGGCGGTGCCGCGGGCGCTGATTTGCAGCTCCTGATCGATGACGGAGCCGCGCTTGATCAGCAGGCGCTCCCCGGCGCCGAGCGTCTTGCCGTTGATGTTGGTGAAGTCGCGCCACGCCGCGCCGGGCGAAGTGCCGGCGTGGGCATTGTCGCCGGCGGCGCTGTCCACGTAGTAGACGGTGGCCGGCGCTCCGCCCGGCGGCGTCACGGCGGGATCCACCAGCGGCGGCGGGGTGGGGGAGTCGGTGGCGCCGAAGAAGGCCAGGGCGCGTCGATAGGGCGGCGGCTTGTGGGCCCCGGCGACGAGCCGCACGGTGGCCGTGTTGCTCATCGGCCCCGCCGCCTGCACCGTCCACGTCACCGTCTTGGCGGCGCCCGTGGGCAGGTCGCCGAGGGCCAGCCGGGCCTCGCTCAGGCAGTTCACGCCGGGTTCCAGCTCCAGGGCGGCGACGGCGTCGGTGGCCGGCGAGCCGAGGTTCTCGATCACCGCCGTCAACCGTTCCGGCCGCCCGGACCGCAGCAGCGTCTGCTCCTGGGTCAGGGCCCGCACCCGCAGCACCGGCAGCCGGGGATTCTCGATGCGCAGGTCGTCGAGCCAGCCGGGGATGGGGCCGAGGATGAGCGGCTTGTCACTCGGCCGCGCCAGCCCGGAGCGGACCACCTGGGTGTGCCGGCCGTTGACATCCAGGCTCAGCGTCTGGCCATCCCACCGGGCGCTCAAGTGGTACCACACCCCGACCTCCGCCTTGACCGGCGACTGCACCCGCGGCTCCCAGCCGCCGAGGTCGACGAAGAACGAGAAGCGGCCGCCCTCCTGCGGCGAGTCCACGCGCAACTGGTACGCGTCGTCCTTGATGGCGACGTAGCCGTAGGTCGGCGGAAGCTGGTCGAAACGCACCGTGGCGTCCAGCCGCAGACCCGGCGCCAGGCGCAGATCGGCGCTGTCGGGGACGGTCAGCGGCGCGTCGAGTCGCACCGCCTGGCCGGAGAGACCGGCGCCGAAGCGGGCGCCGGGCGCGGCGATGTCATGGCCGTGACCCGTGTCGTCGCGCAGATCGCCGTCGAAGGCCCAGTGCGCCACGCCTGTCTGCCGCGCCGCCGGGTTGATGAGGCTGACGTCCTGCAACAGGCCCTCGAGCGGACCGAACACCAGCGCCTCGCCGCTCGCCACCGGCTGCCCGGCGCGGGCCTCGTGGGTCACCGTGCCGTTGACGTCGAGGGAGAGCTGCGCGCCGTCCCAGCCGGCGATCCAGTGATACCACGCATCGGTGCGCGGCACGACCGTGGAGCGCACGCGCGGCTCGCAGCCGTCGAGGTAGACGAAGAAGGCGAACTGCGCACCCTCCTCCGCCGGGTCGACGCGCAGCATGTACTCGCGTTCCTTGGTGACCACGGACTGGCCGGCGGGCGGCGTGCCGGTGAACTTCACCCAGCCTTCCAGCCGCAGCCCGGGCGCCAGACGCAGGTCGGCGGCATCGGAGACGCTCGCCGCCTCGCCGCCCACCTGCAAGGCTTGATGGCCCCGCCCGGCGGCGAAGCGGGGGTTGGCGGCGAAGGCATCGTGGCCGTGGCCGCCAGCATCGTGCAGGTCACCGTCGAAGGCGAGCTGCAACACCGTCCCCTCCGGCGCGGCCAGCGCCGGGCCGATCAGCAGCAGCGGCCACCAACCCCACCAACCCGGACGCCGTGCCATCGTCAACTCCCGGGAGCCAGCGTAACAGACGGCGCCCGGCGGCTCAAGGACGGGCCGTCGCCCCGCAGACCCGATGGGGCACAGGCGCCCCCGCCTGTGCCATGGGACGCGGTGGCCTCAGTCGTCGATCCCCACCATGACGTTGCTGGCCTTGATCACGGCGTAAGCCGTGGAGCCCACCTGCAGGCCGAGGCCGCGCGCCGAAGCGGCCGTGATGACGGCCACCACCACCTGGTCACCGACCGCCAGCTCCACCTCGGCGCTAATGGGTCCGATGTCGAGGCGGGTCACGGTGCCCTTGAGTTGGTTGCGCGCGCTCAGCTTCATGGCTCACTCCCGCGGCACGAAGCGGAGCGTCGTGCCCGCCGCTATTGTGCCACGTCATGCCGCCCACGTTCGTCTCATCGTGGCAAGATTTCTATGCGATTTCGTCTAGATCTTCCGAGTCGGAAATCTTCAAGACATCTATATCCGGCATAATCTCGTCACTGCACCGCTGACGCGAAAGGCTCGAAGGAACCTTCCACCGGCGGACCCATTCGAAGGAAGCCGCATGAACAGCACAAGTGGCCGACAATTGAAGATGGCGAGGTCCGTTGAAGGGCCGAACCCCTCCGGCCTCGACATCTTCGTATGTGATGCGCACGACACATTAGTGACAACGATGTCTGTAATAGGCGCGTGACAATACGCGCGTCGGCGGGGTCACGGAGGTGGCGCGGCGCGAAGGAGAGCGATGATGCGCAAGGTAGCGATTTACGGCAAAGGCGGCATCGGCAAGTCCACGACGACGCAGAACACCGTGGCCGGGCTGGCCGAGATGGGCAAGAAGGTGATGGTGGTGGGGTGCGACCCCAAGGCCGACTCGACCCGTCTGCTGCTGGGCGGACTGGCGCAGCGCAGTGTGCTCGACACGCTGCGCGAAGAGGGTGAGGACGTCGAGCTGGAGGATGTGCGCTCCCCGGGCTTCTCGAGCACGCTGTGCGTCGAGTCGGGCGGGCCGGAGCCGGGCGTGGGCTGTGCGGGCCGGGGGATCATCACCTCCATCAACCTGCTCGAGTCCCTGGGCGCCTACGACGACAGCGAGAAGCTGGACTACGTCTTCTACGACGTGCTCGGCGACGTGGTGTGCGGCGGGTTCGCCATGCCCATCCGCGAGGGCAAGGCGGAGGAGATCTACATCGTGGCCAGCGGCGAAATGATGGCCATGTACGCCGCCAACAACATCTGCAAGGGCATTCGCAAGTTCGCCGATGCCGGCGTGGTGCGCCTCGGCGGCATCATCTGCAACAGCCGCAACGTCGACAACGAGTACGAGCTGCTCGACAACTTCGCCCAGAAGCTGGGCACCCAGATGATCTTCTTCGTGCCGCGCGACAACGACGTGCAGCGCGCCGAGATCAAGCGCAAGACGGTCATCGAGTGGGCGCCGGAATGCGGCCAGGCCGACAAGTACCGCGCCTTGGCGCGGGCCATCGACGGCAACACGAACTTCGTCATCCCCAACCCCATGCACACCGACGAGCTGGAGGCGCTCCTGATGGAGCACGGCCTGCTGGGCTGAGGAGCATGACGCGGATCGAAGCCGGGGTGCTCTGAGGAGATTGCTCATGGCTAGCCAGCCTGACTCCGTACCGAAACTGATCGTGGTTCCGGCCATCGACGACGCGGCCGAGGCGACGAGCGCGCCGCTCGTGCCGAGCGTGCCACTGACCGTAGCCAGCCCGGCGCTCGCCGTGTCGGCGCCGGTCATGCCGCCGCAGCTGGATGCCGCCGCCGTGGTGGCCAAGATGGTGGAGGCCTATCCGCCCAAGGTGGCGCGCAAGCGCGCCAAGCATCTGCGCGTCAACGATCCCCTGGCGCCGCCCGAGATCGAGGCCAACGTGCGCACCGTGCCGGGCATCATCACCCAGCGCGGCTGCTGCTACGCCGGCTGCAAGGGCGTGGTGCTGGGGCCCATCACCGACATCGTGCACATCGTGCACGGGCCCATCGGCTGCTCGTATTACGCCTGGATGACGCGCCGCAACCAGGCCGATCCGCCCGAAGGCACGGCCAACTACCTGAGCTACTGCTTCTCCACCGACATGACCGAGGACGACATCATCTTCGGCGGCGAGAAGAAGCTGGAACTGGCCATCCGCGAGGCCTTCGCGCTGTTCCACCCCAAGGCCATCGCCGTCTTCTCGACGTGTCCGGTGGGGCTCATCGGCGACGACGTGCATGCCGTGGCGCGCAAGATGAAGAAGGAGCTGGGGATCAACATCTTCGGCTTCTCGTGCGAGGGCTACAAGGGCGTCAGCCAGAGCGCCGGCCACCACATCGCCAACAACGGGCTGTTCAAGCACGTCGTCGGCACCGAGGAGCCGCCGCCCGAGGAAGTGGCCGCCAATCCCTTCAGCATCAACCTCCTCGGCGAGTACAACATCGGCGGCGACTCGTTTGAGATCGAGCGCATCCTGGAAAAGTGCGGCATCAAGCTGGTGTCCACCTTCAGTGGCAACGTCAGCTACTGCGACATCGCCAATAGCCACGTGGCCAACCTGAATGCGGTCATGTGTCACCGCAGCATCAACTACATGGCCGAGATGATGGAGACCAAGTTCGGGATTCCCTGGATCAAGGTCAACTTCATCGGCGCCGAGGCCACCGCCAAGTCGCTGCGCAAGATCGCCGCCTACTTCGATGACCCCAGCCTCACGGCGCGGGTCGAGTCGGTCATCGCCGAGGAGATGGCGGAGCTGGCGCCGACGCGCGAGGAGATCCGCGCCCGCTGCAGCGGCAAGACGGCGCTGCTCTACGTGGGCGGGTCGCGGGCCCATCACTACCAGGAGCTGTTCAAAGACATCGAGATGGTGCCCATCTCGGCCGGCTACGAGTTCTCCCATCGCGACGACTACGAGGGCCGCTCCGTGCTGCCGAATCTCAAGGTCGACGCCGACAGCCGCAACATCGAGGAGCTCGACGTGGAGCCCGACGAGCGGCGCTACCGCGAGCGCAAGAGCGAAGGCGAGCTGGCCACGCTGGCCGCCGCCGGCGTGGCGGTGGGCGAGTATCCCGGCCTCATGGCCGAAATGGCGCCCGGCGCGCTGGTCATCGACGACATCAGCCATCACGAGATGGAAATGCTCATCGAGCAATGGCAGCCGTCGGTGGTGTGCTCGGGCATCAAGGACAAGTACGCCATCGAGAAGATGGGCGTGCCCTGCAAGCAGCTTCACAACTACGACTACGGCGGACCCTACGCCGGCTTCCGCGGCGCCGCCAACTTCTACCGCGAGATCGACCGCCTCGTGTCGAGCAACGTGTGGAAGTTCGTGCGGCCGCCGTGGCTCAAACAGGCGGTCGCGATCGCCTGACAGGCGCACGCGTGACGTCCCGCCCCGATAAGGAGTCTGACCATGTTGGACCATACCCCAACCGAGGTGATGGAGCGCAGCGCGCTCCGTATCAACCCGGCCAAGACCTGCCAGCCCATCGGCGCCATGTACGCCGCGCTGGGCATTCACGGCTGCCTGCCGCACAGCCACGGCAGCCAGGGCTGCTGCTCGTATCATCGCAGCCACCTGACGCGGCACTTCAAGGAGCCCGTCATGGCGGCCACCAGCTCGTTCACCGAGGGTGCCTCGGTGTTCGGCGGGCAGGCCAACCTGCTGGCGGCGTTGCAGACCATCTTCGCCGTCTACGATCCGGAGATCGTGGCGGTGCACACCACCTGCCTGTCGGAAACCATCGGCGACGACATCCCGACCATCGTGGCCAAGGCGCGGGAAGACGGCAGCGTGCCGGCGGGCCGGCACGTCATTCATGCCAACACGCCCAGCTACGTCGGCTCGCACATCACGGGCTTTTCGAACATGGCGGCGGCCATGGTCAACTACCTGGCCGAGGCGCCGCCCAAGCGACGGCGCAAGGTGCCGCCCATCAACGTCGTGCCGGGCTACGTGGATCCCTCCGACATGCGCGAAATCCGCCGGCTCACGGAGCTGATGGGCTTCGACGTGACGATGTTTCCCGACACCGTGGACGTGCTCGACACGCCGCAGACGGGGCAGCATCACTTCTATCCCAAGGGCGGCGTGACGGTGGACCAACTGCGCCAGACGGGCGCGGCGGTGGCCACCGTGGCGCTCGGCCGCTTCGCCTCGCGCGCCGCGGCGGTGGCCCTGGAGACGAAATGCCACGTGCCGCGCGAAGTCCTGGAGCTGCCCATCGGCCTCTCGGCCACCGACCGGCTGATGACGGTGCTGCGGGCGCGCGCCAAGCGCGAGGTGCCGCAGTCGCTGCTCGATGAGCGCGGCCGCCTGGTGGACATGATGGGCGACACCCACCAGCACCTCTACGGCAAGAAGGTCGCGCTCTTCGGCGATCCGGATCACGTCATCGCGCTCACCGAGTTCCTCGTGGACCTGAACATGAAGCCCGTCCACGTGCTGACCGGCACGCCGGGCAACGCCTTCGAGACGCGGGTCAAAGAGATCCTCGGCAAGGCCGTGCCGCAGGCCAATGTGCGGGCGGCGGGCGATCTGTTCCTGCTGCACCAGTGGATGAAGAACGAGCCGGTGGATCTGCTCATCGGCAACACCTACGGCAAGTACATCGCGCGTGCCGAGGACGTGCCGTTGGTGCGCTTCGGCTGGCCCATCATCGACCGCGTCGGGCACACCCTGTTCCCGAGCGTCGGCTATGTCGGCGCCATGCGGCTCCTGGAGCGCATGTTGGACGCGCTGCTGGAGCGCAGAGACCGCGACGCGCCGGAGCACGCCTTCGAGCTGGTGCTGTGATGGCGTAGGGATGCAGCCCATGGAGCACAGGCGCCCTCGCCTGTGCGTAGCGTTCAACCGCAACGGCTGAAGATGCCAGCCTGCGCACAGGCGAGGGCGCCTGTGCTCCATGGGCTTGATGCGCTCCATGCGAGGGAGAAAGTCATGGCCGACATACTAGCGGCCCGCCGAGGCCAGGTGGCCCGCGCCGGCGCGGCGCCCGTGGAGCTGGACTGCGAAAAGCCCAGCACCGCCGGCGCCGTCAGCCAGCGCGCCTGCACCTTCTGCGGCTCAAGGGTGGTGCTGTATCCCATCGCCGACGCCCTGCACCTCGTGCACGGCCCCATCGGCTGCGCCGTCTACACCTGGGACATCCGCGGCGCCTTGTCGTCGGGGCCGGAGCTGCACCGCCTCAGCTTCTCGACCGATCTGCGCGAGCGGCACGTGGTGTTCGGCGGCGAAAGCCAGCTCTACGACAGCCTCAGCGAGCTGATCGAACGTCACGAGCCGGCGGCGGCCTTCGTCTACGCCACCTGCATCGTGGGCGTCATCGGGGATGACGTGGAGGCCGTCTGCCGGCGCGTCGCCGCCGAACGCGCCATCCCCGTCATCCCGGTGCAGTCGGAAGGCTTCAAGGGCTCCAAGAAGGACGGCTACGCCGCCGCCTGCCATGCTCTGGACCGGCTCGTCGGCACGGGCTCGACCGAGGGCATCTCCTCGCACAGCGTCAACCTGCTGGGCGACTTCAACCTGGCCGGCGAGATCTGGATCATCGCCGACTACCTCAAGCGCATGGGTGTCGAGGTGGTCGCCAACCTGACCGGCGACGGCCGCGTGGCCGACATTCGCCGCGCTCACGGCGCGGCGCTCAACCTGGTGCAGTGCTCCGGCTCCATGACGACGCTCGCCAAGCGCCTGCAGCAGCGTTTCGGCCAGCCTTTCCAGCGCGTCTCCTACTTCGGCTTCGAGGACATGGCCGAGGCGCTGTACGGCATCGCCAAGCACTTCGGCGATCCGAAGATGATGGCGCGCACCGCCGCGATCGTCAAAGAAGAGCTGGACGTCGCCATGCCGGCCGTCGCCGCGCTGCGCCCCGCTCTGGCCGGCAAGCGCGCCGCCATCTACGTCGGCGGGGCCTTCAAGGCCATCTCACTGGTCAAGGCCCTGCGACTGCTGGGCATGACGACCGTCATGGTCGGCTCGCAGACCGGCAACGCCGACGATTACAAGCAACTGGCGGCACTGTGCGACCCCGGCACCATCATCGTGGACGACTCGAATCCCCTGGAGCTGTCGAGCTTCCTGCAGGAGCAGGACGTCGACCTGTTCATCGGCGGGGTGAAGGAGCGGCCCATCGCCTACAAGCTGGGGGTGGGTTTCTGCGACCACAACCACGAGCGCAAGATCCC
>Ga0181528_10001535_pt1 | contig 14328 bp, 13 predicted proteins | sample PEATcosm2014_Bin_47_FD_119742 | JGI IMG/M metagenome (GOLD analysis project Ga0181528, IMG submission 119742) | Peatland microbial communities from MTU Mesocosm Facility, Houghton, MI, USA - PEATcosm2014_Bin10_10_metaG | ecosystem: Environmental > Terrestrial > Soil > Wetlands > Peat | place...
CATCGTCCCGATCACCGAGCCACCGACCAGACGCCGGTTCCCCGGCTCGAATCGGAGTTCGGGACGGAGGTCGACCACCGGGTCGACCGCCCCGTCCGGATGCTCGATTCCGGCGGTCACGGTCTTCTGGGAGAACCCCGTCATCTCGATCAGCGTGAAGTGGAGATGGACGGCGTAGCGGCTGCCGTCAGATCGCTCCAGCAGCGCCGGGCACCAGATCATCATGAATCCCACTCCGGGCGGAAAGGCGGTGGTGTCCCCGCGGTCGACGGTCGGGGGGCCGACGTCATAGCGCACGCCCCAGGAGTGGTCCCGGGTGAAGACCCACGATTCCGGGTCGACGGTGACGCGTCGGCCGTCGATTTCCGCCCATCCCGAAGCCACGCCCGTCTGGTGGTAGCGGACCAGGTCGGCCATGACCCGGAACTGGTCCCGCATGTGCGTCCGCTCTTCCAGCCGAGGGGGGACCACGGCCTCGAAATCGAGTTCGAACGCGATCGGTTGGACGTCGTTCGGCTCGAGTGCGAAGCGGACCCGTCGCATCGGTTCGAGCACCTCGTACCGAATCGGCCCGACGGCGGTCGTGCCCGGGTCCGATGCCAGGGACCGGGACGCCCGAACGGTCATCTGCTCGGCCCCCCGGCTCGACGCCGCATAGCCGTCGAGCACGTTCCGGTTGGGGTACCTGCCCAGGCCGAACCCGAACTGCAGACTGCCGTCCCGGGCCATCGCCATCGCGCAGACCTTCTCGGTCCACGCCGGGTCACTCGTGCCCACGATGGCGAACGTGTCGGCGACCTGGTGGTGGAAGCCTTCGTCCGCACCCGTCAACGGTCCTATCGGATTGTTCGCCATCGTCAGCCCCCTTCACTCGGTGCGATCACTATGGCCTACCGACCGACTGCCCCGTCGAACCCCGTTTCCGGATGGAGCCCGCCAGCGGTGGGGGGCCGAGCGAACGGTGACACCCGGAGGGGCCCCGTCCCGCTTGCTACGCCGTTGCCCCCGAGGTCATGCCGGCCAGCAGCGACTCCAGGGCCTCCTGATCCGGTCCCACGAAGGGCGGACACGTGGGCACGGAAGCGAGGGTCGAGAGCAGGTGCCCGGTGAGGTCGCCGGGAGCTGCCGGCAGGTGACTGCTCAGGATCATGGACGGGTCCAGTCGTCGGATCCCGTCGAGCTGTCTGGAGAACGTGTCGGCGTCGACCGAATGGAGCCACGGGGAGTCGAGGGTGGCCCACAGCGTCTGGCCCGCCTGCAGCTCCGCTTCGGACAGGTCCGCAGCCGACTGTGGGACGTCGGCGAGCAGGGCGCCGAAGGAGTCCGCGCTGAACAGGACTCCGGACCGATCGTCGTGGAAGCCCGTGGTGCACGGGTTGTCGAACGTCGGCGGACGCAGGGCCGTCAGCGTCCGGTCGCCGGCCACCAGACGCTGACCGGGGTTGACCAGGTGCACCCGGTCGAGCGGGAGCGGATCGGCGAGGCTCATGGCGCCCACCCCGAGAAACGTCGTCACGACCTTGAGGTCGGCGTTCTGGGCGAGGAGCGCGTGCAGCGCACCGATGTGGTCGGCGTCGGTGTGGGTGAGCCAGATCCACCGCAGGTCGGCGACGTCGACGACCGTGCGGAGGGTCTCCAGGAACTGTTCGCGCTCGACGACGGCTCCGGTGTCGACCAGGACAGGTTCGTCGCCGTGCAGGACGAAGGCGTTGATCGGGACGGATCCCAGTCCTGGAATGGGGAAGGCGGACGTCAGGACGTCGATGTCGGGTGCCGCCGGGTAGGTGGTGATCATGTCGGTCTCCCTAGGGTCGGTGGTGTGTCGGTGGTGGGTCGGTGGTGTGTCGGTGGTGTGTCGGTGTTGTCGGTGGTGTGTCGGGGTCGTGGTCCCGCTTCAGGCCGCGACCTCCCAGGGGTTGCGCCGCCATGGGCGCAGAGCCGGGGTGGCGGTTCAGGCGGTCGGTGGGATGGGTCCGAGGGCGCGGACGGGGCGGACGGCCGCGGCGCGGACGGCGGTCAGGACGATGGACTGTTCACGGCGGGTGACTCGGCGGCGGCCTTCAACCGCCCGAGGGTGTGCTCCATGCCCTCGGCCAGTTCCTTGCACCGGTTGGTCGGGACGTCGACGATGCGGGCCCAGGTGGGGATCCACCGGACGTCATAGGACTCGGTCACCCGGGTGCCGGCGTCGACCGGCTCGAACTCGTAGCGCCACTCGGTCGACTCGCGGCCGCCCTCCTCGGTGACGAAGACGAACGAACGGCCCCGCTCGGCGACGAGCACCCTGCCCTTCCGGGACCACTTCATCAAGTTGGCCGGTCCCCCCACGTTGTGGCCGAGGAACGTCGCGCCGACGACGGGTTCGGTGGAGCCCTCCGACCACTCCACCCGCTGACACTCCGGGCTCCACTCCCCCATCCGGGGCAGGTCGGCCACCAGTGCATAGACACGCTCAGGCGGCGCATCGATGATGGTCTCGGCGCTGTCCCTGGTCAGCCACCACCGTGTGCTCGTCTCAGCCATTGCTCCTCCATCGATCGGCTCGTCCCTCACATTGAAAGCTAAACCCTTTAGCTAATGCTGTCAACCATGTTTTATGCTACAGTCAAGTGCATGACCAGGACGACCATGTCGAACGCGGCCGCCACACCGCCGGCGGACCGTCGCGCCCGCCGGCGCCAGGAGACCATCGAGGAAATCCTCGACATCGCCGTGGCCATCATGTCCGAGGAGGGCGTGAACGGGCTCAGCCTCTCGGAGGTGGCGAGGCGGCTCGGCGTCCAGCCGCCCTCGATCTACAAGTACTTCCCCTCGCTCATGGCCATCTACGACGAACTCTTCCTGCGGGGTCAGACCGCGCACCTCGAGGTCATGCACGACGCCATGGCCACCGCCGATCCTGGACTCGATGCACTCATCACCGGCCTGGAGGCGAGCGGGCGCTGGCTGCTGGCGAACCGCGCCGTAGCCGAGCTGCTGTTCTGGCGCCCGGTGCCGAAGTTCGCCCCGTCTCCCGGGGCGATGGCCATCAGTCACCAGATGGTCGACATCCAGCGCGCGGCACTGGGCGACGCCGTGGCCGCGGGCCAGCTCGGACCCGGTGCCGCCTCCGATGAAGCGGTCTTCCTGATCTCGACCCTGATCATCGGGGTCCTGAGCCAGGCGTTCGCCAACGAGCCCGAACTCGAATGGGGTACGGGGCGCTTCACCCCGCTGTTCCCCAAGCTCATGCGGCTGCTCGCGGCCGTCTACCCACCACTCCCCTGAGGGTCAGGGAGCCTGAGGGTCAACGATCCTGGCGGTCGGACGAGTCCGTCGGGGGGACCGGAGTCGGCGCCCGCGATGAGCACCGTCCCCGAGGGACCGGGCTCATCGGGATCCCGTGGGGGCTTCCGGGTTGGAGTAGATCCGCAGGGGGTCGATGAGCACGGCGAGTCGGCGCTCCCGGACCATGACGGCATCGAATTCGTCCCAATCGTCGTGCTGACCACCGGCGGCGATGAAGATGGCCCGGAGCAGGAGCGGCAGGTCACCGGGGCTGAGCCACGGTTGGGGATCGTCGGGTCCGGCCAGAACCGCCCGGCCCTCGATGCTCGCCCACTGCCAGCCACTCCGGAACGTCACGGTGATCTGGGGTCGGGACCTGAGGTGAGCCCGCTTTACGGGCCCCGCGGTCACGAATGCCGCGGCCGGCCGCCCGGTGTCGGGGTGGTCGATGATGCCGACGTTGACCAGCGTCGACTGGATGGTGTCATCGGCTCGAAGCGTGGACACGACCGCCAGGCCGCGCTCGGCCCGGCCCAGTTGAGCCGCTTCGTCCAGGCTCGTCATCGGCGCATCGTTGATGTCGGAGGCATCCGAGGCCCGCCCCGGCCAGGTCCCGCCCAGGGATCCGGTCGCCAGCTTCTGGTGTCAGTAGGGGTCGACGTCATGCTTCGAATCTAACTGCGGGTCTCCCTTCCGGCTCTAAGCTCCTGCCCGTGCCGAGCCGGCGGGAGATATTGAAGGCGGGAGGGGCCGTGGCCGCCGGAGGACTCGCCGGTGCAGCGCTCCCGTCGACTCCGGCGGCGGCCGACTCCGTTGTCGGGCCGCATGGCCCGGAAGTCGACACGGCGTCGATGAGTGCCGGGCTCCCCGACACCATCATGGAGCCCTTCCACAAGGGCGGACCGGGGCCCCTCTACTGGAGCACCTACGGCTACAGCAACGCGACGAACCTCCAGATCCCCGAATCGGTCTGGAAGGCCAACGTCGACTGGGTCGCGGAGGAACTCGCCCCGTACGGCTACCGCATGGCCTGCACCGATGGCTGGATCGACGCCGATCAGGACGTGACGTCGCACGGCTACATCAGGACCCTCAACGGCTGGGAGCACGACTGGGGCTGGTGGTCCGCCTACCTCGAAGCGCGAGGCATGCAGCTCGGTGTCTATTACAACCCGTTGTGGGTGACGAAGTCAGCCGTATCGGACCGCTCGATCCGCGTGGCCGGTCGCCCGGACGTCGCCGTGGCCGACATCGTCAACCCCGACGACTGGTTCGACGGAGGCGGTCAGCTGCAGTGGGTGGACGCCACCAAGGACGGTGCCGAAGAGTACGTGAAGGGCTACGTCGAGTACTTCGCGAACCTCGGCGCCGTCTACCTCCGCATCGACTTCCTGAGCTACTACGAGACCGGTTTCGACCAGAGCGAAGGCACCGTCGGTGTGGCCCACGGTCGGGACTCCTACGTCAATGCGCTCCGGTGGATCAGCGAAGCGGCCGACGGCAGGATCCAGGTGAGCCTGGTCATGCCCAACCTCTTCAACCACGCCGAGGTCGAGCGCCGCTACGGCGACCTGATGCGCATCGACAACGATGCCAGCTTCGGAACGTGGTTGCTCCTCAGTGGTCTGAGGGAGACCTGGCAACCGATCTGGTCCCAGTGGCAGAACCCGTTCCAGGGCTTCACCGGATTCTCAGACGTGTCCGGACCGGGTCAGGTCATCCTCGACGGGGACCCGCTGACCATCGGCTCCTATGCGCACGACATCGACCGACAATCGGCCATCAACCTCTTCGTGATGGCGGGCGCCGCCATCGCCGTTGCGGACCAGTACGACAACATCGGGTCGTTGGCCTCCTTCTACCAGAACCGGGAGATCCTCGAGGTCCGTCAGTCCGGTCTGGTCGGCAAGCCGGTGTATCTCAACGGTCACTCCTACGACTGGGACCAGACGAGCCGGGACTCCGAGCGCTGGATCGGACAACTACCCGATGGTGACTGGGTCGTCGCCCTCTTCAACCGCGCCGATGCCCCGACCGAGGTGAGTCGGACGGTCGACTTCGCGGGCGTGCTGGGGTTGACCCGTCCCGCGCGGGTACGCGATCTGTGGGCCCACGAGGACGTCGGAACCCTGACCACCTGGACGGCCTCACTCGGCCCCCACGGTTCGTCACTCGTCAGGGTGACGCCGTCGGAATCCATCCGCTACCAGGCGGAAGTCGGCGGATTCTCCGGTGCTGCCCGCTTCGACAACACCTTCGGCGGTCACACCGGCATGGGCTACGTGACCGGCCTCCATACGACCGGCAGCAGCCTCACGTTGGCCGTCGCGGCCTCTCGCGCGGGAAGCCACACCTGCACGTTCCGGGTGGCCAACGGAACAGGACGACCCGCCACCCTGACGGTGACGGCTCGCGATCCCGAGTCGGGAAGAGCGCACAGCGTCGGCCGTCTGCACCTGGCGGCCTCCCGGGACTGGTCACACTGGCACGACGTGGCGGTGTCGCTCGCTCTGGGGAAAGGCACCAACTTCATCGTCACCAGCTTCGGGGCCGGTGACGTCGGAGGCCTCAACCTCGACAGCGTGGCCGTCTCGACCTGATCCGCGTCGACGGCCATCGGCGACGTCACGCGCGCTCCCACCCAAAAGGCTGATATCTATGGGGTGGTGGGCGACGTTGACAATCCGGCGGACCTGCCGGCCGTGACCAGAGGGAGCCGATGACCCGATTCGTCGAAAGCACCATCACCTTCCCGTACAAGCGCTCACTCGGACCGGTCGTCGGGGCGTTCATGACGGCCCTCACCGAGAAGCAGATCCTGGGCATCCGCTCCGGCGACGCCGTACTCGTGCCGCCGATGGAGTGGGACCCCGCCACCGGCGCCGAACTCCCGCCCGAGTTCGTGGAGGTCGGACCGGCCGGCACGGTCGTGTCGTGGACCTGGGTGGCGAGCCCGTCGGAGCAGCATCCCCTCGATCATCCCTTCGCCTTCGCCTTCATCCGCCTGGACGGGGCGACGACGCCCCTCCTCCACGCCGTGGACGTCGGCGACGCGGAGCAGCTGTCGGAGGGGATGCGGGTCGCACCCCGGTGGCGGGGCACCCGAACCGGTCGCATCGACGACATCGTCGCCTTCGTACCCGGTGAGACACCCGAGACCGAGGGCGAGGACACCGGACCGTCGACCGAGCCCGTCACCCGCATGGACTACCTGGCCTCGATCACGTACCGGAACCCCGTGCCCGAGGCCGCCGACCGGGCCACCGAGGCGTCCCGGGACCACCGGCTGCTCGGTCTGCGCTGCCCGGCCTGTGGTCGCGTCTACGCCGGTGGGCGGGGGCTCTGTCCGGTCGATGCCATCGAGCTCGGCCCCGACTGCGAGGTCGACCTGCCCCACAAGGGCACCATCACCAACTTCGCCATCGTCACCCCGGTGCAGTATCCGGGCCAGACCGAGACCGAGCCGTTCGTCCGGGCCTTCGTCCTGCTCGACGGCACGGACGTGGTCATCCCGTACTCGGCCGTGATCGAACTGCCCGCCGACCAGGTCCACGTCGGCCAGCGCGTCGACGCGGTGTGGGCCTCGCCCGCCGAGGAGACCGAGGAGGGCGGCGGCATGGGTGGCAGCTGGGGCTCCCTCCTCGGCTGGATCCCCAACGGCGAACCCGACATCGACGACCCCGACCTCGTGAACAGGATCTTCTGACCGTGAGCACACCCTCCACCGACATCGCCGTCATCGGCTGGGCCCAGACCCCCATGGTCCGGCACACCGACAAATCGGAGACCCAGCTGCTGATGGACGCCATCACGGGCGCCGTCACGCCGCTCGGCCTCGGACGGGCCGACATCGACTTCACGTGCCTCGGCAGTTGTGACTACATCACCGGCCAGGCCTTCTCCTTCGTGTCCAACCTGGATGCCATCGGGGCCTGGCCGCCCAAGCGCGACTCCCACGTGGAGATGGACGGCGCCTGGGCCCTCTACGAGGCGTGGCTCCGCCTGCAGGAGGGCGACATCGAGATCGCCGTGGTCACCGGTTCCGGGCGGTCCTCGACGGGCGACCCGGCACTGATCTACCCCATGGAGATGGACCCGTACTTCCTGGCGCCCCTGGGGGCCGACCCGTTGACCTTCGGCGCCCTGCAGGCGCGGGCGGTCATCGCGGCCGGCATCGCCGACGAGCGCCGCATGGCCGAGGTGGCGGTACGGTCCCGTGGTCGTGGCGATGTCGAGTCGCTGCTCGCCGAGGAGTTCGTCCGTCAGCCACTGCGCCGTCACGACGTCCCCCCGATCACCGACGGGGCGGCCGCCATGGTGCTGGCGACCGGCGACCGGGCCCGCCGACTCGTGGACCGACCGGCCTACATCACCGGGTTCGACCACCGGACCGAGTGCCACAATCCGTCGTTCCGGGCCCTGGACGACTCGCCGTCCACCCGGATCGCCGCCGAGGCCGCCGGCCTGGGCGACGCCCCGGTGGAGGTGGCCGAGCTCCAGGCCGCGTTCAGCCACGAGGAGCTGCTGCTCCGCCATGTGCTCGGACTCGGCGACGACGTCGCCGTCAATGCGTCCGGTGGCCCTCTCAAGGAGAACCCGATCATGGCGTCGGGGTTGTGCCGGGTCGGGTACGCCGCCGACCACATCTTCGGGGGTGGACGCCGGGCACTCGCCCATGCGACGTCCGGGCCCTGCCTGCAACAGAATCTCGTCTGCATCCTGGAGGGTCGGTCATGAGCAGTCCGCCTGTCGCGGTGGTCGGGGTCGGTCAGACCCACCACAAGTCCCGTCGCCTCGACGTGTCCTTCGGCGGTCTCGTCCGCGAGGCCGTGTTCCGGGCGCTCGACGACGCCCGGATGACGCTCGACGACATCGACGCCGTCGTACTGGGCAAGGCCCCCGACCTCTTCGAGGGCGTGATGAAGCCGGAGCTGTACCTGTCCGACGCCCTCGGTGCGGTGGGCAAGCCGATGTTCCGCGTCCACACGGCCGGCTCGGTGGGTGGCACCACCGCCATCGTCGCCGCCTCCCACGTCCAGGCGGGCAAGCACCGCACCGTCCTGGCTGTCGCCTTCGAAAAGCAGTCCGAGGGCAACGCCCAGTTCGCCCTGGGGAGCGGCAAGGGAGCCTCACTCGGCGCCGGTGGCGCCTTCGCCCCGTTCATCCGGGCGTACATCCAGCGGAGCGGAGCCCCCGAGCACATCGGCTGGAAGGTGGCGGTCAAGGACCGCCTCAACGCGCTCAAGAACCCGTACGCCCACCTCAAGATCGAGGACATCTCCATCGAGAAGGTGAAGGAGTCGCCGATGATGTGGGAGCCGACCCGGTTCCTCGAGTCGTGTCCGAGCTCCGACGGCGCGTGCGCCGTGGTCATCACCGACGAGGCCGGGGCCCTGGCGGCGGCCGCGGACGGACGACCCCCGGCCTGGATCCTGGCCTCCTCGTCCCGTTCGGAGCCGCCCAGCTTCCCCGGACGGGACCCGGTGCGCCCCGCGGCGGCCCTCCAGTGCGCCGAGGACGTCTACCGGGCCGCCGGGATCACCGACCCCCGACGCCAGATCGACACCGCCGAGCTGTACGTGCCGTTCTCCTGGCTCGAGCCCATCTGGCTCGAGGCGTTCGGCCTGGCCGAGGAGGGTGAGGGGTGGAAGATGGTCGACGACGGCACCACCGAACTCGACGGGGCGCTGCCCGTCAACGCCTCGGGCGGGGTCCTGTCCAGCAATCCCATCGGGGCGTCGGGACTCCTGCGGTTCGCCGAGGCGGCCAACCAGGTCCGGGGGGCGGCCGGTGAGCACCAGGTGGACGGGGCCAAGGTCGCCATCGGGATGGCCTACGGAGCCAACAACCAGTACTTCAGCGCCTGGGCGGTGGCGAGCTCGCTCGATCCGATCGCCTGAGGCGACCGACCTCAGGAGGGTGCGGTCCGGCTCACCCGCTCCGCCTGACGCGTGGCCAGCTCGAGGGCCTCGTCCCATGTCCAACGCTCGACCGGACCCGACAGGCACGTGAGCACGAGCAGCGATCCGAGGGCCCCGCACACCGTCCGGGCCCGGCGGACCCCCGCCGCTCCGGACGTGGTCTTGTCGAGGATCCACGGGTCGTCCAGACCGTCGACGGGGCGGTCGACGGTCACCTCCTCGATGATCGACCCGCCGTCGGGGACCACCCCCACGAAGTAGGTCGACACCTGACCCCGGGCGATCCGGGCGTCATCCACCGATGCGTACGGGACGACCTCCACCCAGGCCTCGGCCCGATCGGCGCCGATCAGTTTGCGCCACGCCGTCATGCCACCCGCACCGGCGGCGCGTCGGCTCTTCGCACTGGTCGAGTCGAGCTGTCCCGTGGGCCACGACCGCTCCTCGACCACCCGCCAACCACGCCCGGGCAGGTCCTCGGGGGCCAGGAGCAGCGCGAACGACCAGGCGGTGCGCTCCCCCTCGGGAGCATCGGGTCCGGGTGTCGGTCCCTCGGGCACCTCCGCAGCTTTCCAGACCTAGGCGACGTTCGCCCGGGCACGAGTCCGACGGTCCCGGCTCATGGGCGGTCCCGGGCCTCGAGGTGCTGCAGCTCGATGAGCAGGGGGAGTAGGAACCCGACGTAGGCGTGGGTCAGCACGAAGTCGCGGTCGGTGCCGTGGGTGACCATCTCGTCCTCGTCGATCACGGACACGCGGTCGTCACGGGCCCGGAAGGCCCGGGCGCGCCCGACGATCTCCCGAAGCTCGGCCACGGAACCCACCTCGACGCCGATGTGGTCGAGAAACGGTGCCCTTAGGTACTCCTCGTCCGAGGGGAGGAAGTAGAGGTACTGACGGAGCTGGCCGGTGTAGATGATGAGGGGATTGCCCACCTCGGTCGAGTTGTCGCCCTCGGTCCATCCGAAGACGGCACCGAAGAAATCGATCAGCGCCGCCCGGCCGTCCTCGTCGAGCACGTCGGCGTCCACACTGATGGCGACGTGGTTGAGAACGGGTCCGGCCGTCACGTGGTCGTCCACGATGCCTCCTGGTCGCGTCGGGCACGATCGGGACGCCGTACCACCGGAACCCCGGGCCGACGGTAGCGGATCGTCGTCAACCGTGGGTGGCCGGGTCCGTCGTGCCCGTCACTTCGCCCGGCGCGTCCGCCTGCCCGGACCCGAGGTGTCGACGCGTCCCCGCCCGAAGGCGTCCATCCGGCCCCACCGTCCGGGGATGTCGAGCAGGGCGATGCTGCCGATGCCGGACGGGATCGCCGGATCCACGATGAGGTGGTCGTCGAGCGGCTCGAGGCCGAGCATGGTCCGCAGGAACAGGAGCGGGGCCCCGGTCGACCACGCCTGGGGCGAGCAGGCCGTGGGGTACTGCACCGGATAGCGCGTCATCGAGCGCGGATAGCCGCCGAACGCCTCGGGCAACCGACCGTCGAAGTACGTGGCGGCGTGGAGGATGCCTTCCGCGATGCGCGCCGCCTCGTCCTTGAACCCGTAGCGGCGCAGTCCCCAGGCGATGAAGGAGTTGTCGAAGGGCCAGATCGTCCCCACGTGGTAACCGATGGGGTTGAACCGCTTCTCCCCTTCCGCCATCGTGCGGACTCCCCAGCCGGAGTAGAGCCGCGGTCCCATCAGGTTCTCGACCACCTGCTTGGCCTTGGACTTGTCGACGATCCCACTCCAGAGCAGGTGGCCGTTGTTGGACGTCAGGGTGTCGACCTGTCGTCCGTCCATGTCGAGGGCCACGGCGAAGTACCCACCCTCGGCGACCCAGAAGTCCCGGTTGAAGCGGCGCTTCAGTTCCGCCGCCTCGGACTCGAGCTGGACGGCGAACGCCTCGTCGTGCCATACCAGGCGGGCCAGCCGAGCGCCGCGCACCTTGGCGTCATAGGCATAACCCTGGAGTTCGCACGTCGCCCGGGGGAATCCGGGCAACGTCCCGTCGTGGTGGGAGATCGAGTCCCACGAGTCCTTCCAGCACTGGTTCTCGAGCCCGGTCTCCTCGTTGCGACGCTGGTAGGCGACGTACCCGTTCCCCTGCAGGTTCGCGTACTCGTCGATCCAGCGCAGCGCCGCCCGGGCCTGGGGCTCGAGCCTCCGTACCAGCTTCGTGTCACCGGTCCAGCGCTCGTACTCGTCGAGCAGCACCACGTAGAGGGGCGTGGCGTCGGCGCAGCCGTAGTACGGCGAGTGGGGGCGCTCCTCGAACGCCGTCATCTCGCCGAAGCGCATCTCGTGGAGGATCCGACCGGGGTCCTCATCGCGGAAGTCGTCGACCCGCGTGCCCTGCCGCTCACCGAGGATCCGCAACGTGGTGGCGGCCAGTTCGGGGTTGACGGCGATCGCCTGCAGACTGGTGAGGATGCTGTCGCGCCCGAAGATGGTCATGAACCAGGGCAGTCCGGCGGCGGGCAGTGAGTGCCCGGCCAGCGTGCGCGGCGAGAACCGGAGGGCGGCCAGGTCGACGAGACTCCGGGCGTAGGTGGACCGAAGGTCCTCGTCGTCGGTCTCCAGGCGCGGGGCCTTACCGATCCACTTCTCCAGACCCCGCACCATGTCGTGGGTCGGACCGGCCCGGTGCGCGGTGCCGGGCCTGTCCCCCGCCCGCAGTCCCGGAAGCACGGTGGCGACCTCCAGCACCGTCTCCCACGTGCCGTCCGCGTCCAGGTTCACCTCGAAGGTGAGTCCCCCGCCGTCCACCACCGCCGGCGCCGACGACGTGATCCTCGTCTCACGCCGGTAGGTGTCCCGGACGTAGCCCAGGACGAGCGCGCCCCGGTCCACCGTCGACCGGTAGTCACCCTTCTTGGCCAGCGCGTCCTTCACCTCGAACAGATCCGCGAAGTCGCTCGCGGCATCGATCCTGACGGTCAGGCTCACCGGCTCGAGCCGGTGGTTGAGGATCCGGATGGACTCGCGGAACCCGGCCCCGACGTCACGCTCCCGGATGACCGAGAGGTCGGCGTCCACATAGACCGTCCCGGTCCCGGGCACCAGGAAGAACCGGGCCTGGAAGTACTGCAGGTCGTCGGCGGACAGGGCGTTCAACCGCTCGCCGTCGAGGGTGAGCACCCAGTGGGACAGGAACCGGGTGTCGAAGGAGAACAACCCGGTCGGGTCGGTGAGGGACGCCTCGATGTCGCCGTTGCGGTCACTCACGACGAAGGTGTTGCCCTCGAGGATCTGCACCAGCTGTCCGCTCATCACCGGCTCCTGTCGGTCACGGTCCGGCCCTCGATCGGGTCACGGCGCCCGGTCGCCGACGGGGGGCCCGGGAAGACGCGCTGGAACACCATCATGAGATGGAGGTCGCCCTGCACGTCGACGGACCCACGGAGCTGGGACGCCATGAGGTTCTGGGTCCCCCGGATGATCTGGTCGAACAGGTCGCGGCCCATGCGCACCACGGTGTCGACGTGGCCGGCCCGACGCGACACGGTGACGGCCCCGTCGGCCACCGTCACGTACCAGCGCTCGAGCTTGGCGCCACCGGTGAGGTCGAACCGGAGCGTGCCGGACTCCCCCCGGAGGAGCGGCACGCCGCCCTCGGTCGCCAGGGCGTTGAAGAACGAACCGGCGTCCGACCAGCCCACGTCCGTGACCGTGGAGCGGGCCGATGTGCGGCTAGCCACGGGTGGCTCCCCACGGGTCGCGCGGGCCGGGGAGAGCCGGGTGGGGCGCCGTTCCGTCGGGGCGGGTCACAGCCCGGGGCTGCCCTGCATGATCCCGCCGTCGGCGAACACCGTGGTCGCCGTCAGGTAGCTCGCCCCCGGCCCGGCCAGGAACGCCACCACACTGCCGATCTCCTCCGGCTTCGCCATGCGCCCCATCGGGATGGCGTCGTCGAGCTTCCGGAGCGCGGCCGGGTCGGCCATCGTCCCCGAGTTGATCGGCGTCTCCACGGCCCCGGGGCCGACCCCGACGACGAGGACGCCGTGCGGCGCGAGCTCCACCCCGGCGGTCCGGGTCAGCATCCGCATGCCGCCCTTGGACAGGCAGTACGGGGTGTTACCGGGCATCGGCCAGTCCTCGTGCACCGACGTGATGTTGATGATCCGGCCGCCCCCGCCCTGGGCGATCATCTGCCGGGCGGCCAGCTGGGTCCCGAAGAACGCGCTCTTGAGATTGACGTCGAGCACCTTCTCGTACTGGGCCTCGGTGGTGTCGAGCACCGAGGTCCGCGTCTCGATGCCCGCGTTGTTCACCATGATGTCCAGCCGGCCGAAGGTCGAGACCGCCGTCTCCACCAGCCGCTGGAGGTCGGCGACGTCGCTCACGTCGGCCTGGAGCGCGGTCACCTTGTCCCCTACATCGCGCAGCCGCCGCTCCAGTGCCTCGGTGGCGTCAGGGTCGGCGACGTAGTCGATGACGATGGCCGCCCCCTCCGCCGCCAGGGCGAGCACGATGGCCATGCCGATCCCGGTGTTCCCACCGGTGACGATGGCCACCTTCCCCTCGAGTGTCATGGCGCCACCTTCCACTCATCGGGCCGGTCCCGCATCGGTGCCGACGTCCCCGGCCATCCTAGGCCCCCGGCACCGACCGGGCGATGGGCCGGCGACCGCCGTCAGCGGGTCGTCGGGCCCGGCGACGCCGAGCCGATGCGGCCGTCCGCCAGCTCGATCACCCGCGGGAACGTCGCCACGACCTCGGGATCGTCGGACGCCACCACGACGATCCCCCCCCTCCCGCTCCGTTCGGCCAGAAGGGCCAGGACACGCGAGCGGTTGTCGGGGTCGAGCTCCGCCGTCGGCTCGTCGGCGACCAGCACCGTCGGGTCGCCGGCCGTGGCCCGGGCCACCCCCACCCGTTGGCGCTCGCCCCCGGACAGCTGCTCGACCGGCCGGCTCCCCTCATCACCCAGGCCGACCGCGACCAGCGCCTCCGCGCAGTGGCGGGCGATCTCCGCCGGCGGCCTCCCCCGGCACTGGAGGGGGAGGGCGACGTTCTCCTCCGCCGTGAGCCCGTCCACGAGGCCGTGGTCCTGCAGCACCAGTCCGACCGTCGACCCGCCACCGTCGGACACCTCGCGCCCGTCGACGGTCACGCGACCCCGGGTGGGGGCCACGGCGCCGGCCAGCACGA
>Ga0181528_10001540_pt1 | contig 14303 bp, 9 predicted proteins | sample PEATcosm2014_Bin_47_FD_119742 | JGI IMG/M metagenome (GOLD analysis project Ga0181528, IMG submission 119742) | Peatland microbial communities from MTU Mesocosm Facility, Houghton, MI, USA - PEATcosm2014_Bin10_10_metaG | ecosystem: Environmental > Terrestrial > Soil > Wetlands > Peat | place...
CCGGTAAGTTGGCAATCAAGCCGCAGTTTGAGATTGCCGTGCCTTTTTTTGCCGACATCTCGCCCGTGAGGAAAGACGGTAAATGGGGATATATCGACAAGACCGGGAAGTATACGATCAAGCCGCAATTTGATGAAGCGCATGCATTCACAGGCGGCCTGTCGCGCGTGAAACTCGGGAATCAATGGGGATATATCGATTCAACCGGAAGTTATGCCATCAAACCGCAGTTTGAGGATGCTTCGGCTTTCCTGTCAAACATTGCGCCGGTCAAGATTAATGGTAAGTGGGGATACATCGACAAAACCGGCAGGTTAGCCGTCAATGCACAGTTCACCACTGCATCAACTCCGTTTAACGGCGTCGCCGTGGCATCCGAGGGCGGTAAGTGGGGATACATTGACGTTACAGGAAAGTTCGTCATAGCCCCGCAATTCGACCTGGCATTTCCGTTTTTTGATGGCTTTCTGGATATGAAGGGTGGGGTCTTCCTGGGGTACAGGAATCTTCAAAACGCACTGGAAGGCAATGCGGAATGGATTATTCCCCAATGAGCATTTTAAATAGCCGTTTTGCACTCATAGTTGCCGTTCTGTTCGTTCCCGTGAATTCCCTGTCAGCGGCCAGTTGCAGCGTGGCTCAGCCCCATGAGCCTGACGAAGCCGAAAAGGCATTGCTGGCAGCGGATTATGCCAAAGCCGTTGACCTTTACAAGGCCAAACTAGCCAGTCATCCGGGCGACGCGGAACTGACTGCCGGACTGGTTCGCGCTCTGTTGCACGAGCAGAAGATGCAGGAGGCGGCCGATGCTGTGAAAGCGTCGCTGACCGTCGCGCCCAACTCGGCGGCATTGATTTCGTTGCGTGGCGAGGTGGAGTATCGTCAGGGGACGCCGTGGTTAGCCGCTCGAACCGCCATTGAATCTGAAAAGCTGGACCCGTGTTATCCGCGAAACCACATATTGGTAGCCGATATCCTGCGGCTCAATTCAATGTACGCGTCGAGCCGCAAGGAGGTCGATGACGCGCATAAGCTTGATCCTTTTGATCCGGATATCCGAGCCGAGTGGATTCACACCCTTTCGTTGAAACAAAGAATTGCCGAGGCTGAAAAATTCCTGTCCGTCATGAATGGAAACGACGAAGAGGATTTGCGCCACTGGAAGCTATATCTGGAGGACCTGAAAAAGAGAGAGACCGAACCGCATAAGCCTTGCCATATGGTCTCTTCCGTGGCCGCCACTGAAATCCCCTTTATGAACATCATGAAGGATGCAACTCACATCGGCGCTTTCGGGCTGGACGTGAAGTTGAACGGCCATAATGCGCGGTTACAGATCGATACCGGCGCCAATGGCCTGCTGGTCTCTCGTTCCATCGCTAAACATGCGGGGCTCAAGGCGTTCTCGCAAACGGAGGTGAATGGGCTCGGCGATCAGGGTTACAAGCCGGGCTATACCGCCTATGCCGATTCCATTCGAATTGGGAACCTCGAGTTTCAGGATTGCACGGTGGAGGTGCTGGACAGCCGGAGCGCCATCGGAGATTCCGACGGCCTGATCGGAATGGATGTGTTATCGCATTTTCTGGTCACATTGGACTATCCGATGCGCAAGCTGCTGCTCGGACCCTTGCCGCCGCGCCCCGGAGAGTCTGCCGCTGTGCCCGCACTTAAAACAGGCGATGCGGAGCGGGATGAATCCAATGATTCCGCGCCGGGTTCCCAAGGAACCGAATCCGGTTCGGCGGGCGTTACCGCATCGGGCGGCTCTGCTGCAACTCAGAATGCTGCTCCTAAAAAACCTGCCGCTCACGGGCCCTATGACCGCTATATCGCTCCGGAGATGAAGGATTACACGCCGGTTTACAGAGTCGGCCATACATTGAGCCTGCCCGCGTCACTCAACGGCGGCAAGCCGAAGCTATTCATCCTGGACACAGGCTCGTGGTCGACGACCATCTCGCCGCAGTCTGCAAGGGAGGTTACAAAGGTCCACTCTGGATACGAAGCCGAGGTACAAGGGATCAACGGAAAGGTGGAGAAGGTTTATAGCGCGGACGAAGTGACCATCCATTTCGCGAATCTATCCCAGAAGGTTGAGGGAGTTGCCTCTTTTGACATTTCACGTATCTCAAAGAGCGTAAATATGGAGATCTCCGGATTGCTTGGCGCAACCACGCTGAATTTGCTGACCATCCACATCGACTATCGGGACGGACTTGTAAAGTTCGACTATGACCCTAAGCGCGGTTACAGTTTCTGAGGCAAAGCAGGCTCCTATAACCGGTCGAAGATCTCGCGGAAGTCCCATGCGCCTTGTTTGCCGTGAAGCCACTCGGCGGCGCGGACGGCGCCCAGGGCGAAGCCACGGCGGCTGTGGGCGTCGTGCTTTAATTCCAGAATGTCGTCGGGGCCGGTTGCGGTGACGATGTGCTCGCCCTTGGCGTCACCTATGCGGTGAGAGGTGATCTCGACCTTTGCGCCGGGCTGCGCTGCTTCAAAGATCTGCTGAAGGGTGATGGCGGTGCCGGAGGGTGCGTCGAGCTTGGAGATGTGGTGAGTCTCGGCGATGGAGAATTTGTAGCCATCAAGCTGGGCCAGCGATGCCGTGAGACTAAAAAGTTTTTGCACGCCGATGGAGAAGTTCGTTCCGTAGAGCAACGCTCCACTTCGTTTTTTGGCGAGAGCTTTCATTTCATCGAGATAGGCGTACCAGCCCGTGGTGCCGACAACGATGCGGCCGCCGAGGGAGAGAACGGCGCGCATGTTTTCTCGGGCGGCCTCGGGTGCGGTGAAGTCGATGACCGCGTCCACGCCTGCAAGACTTGGCGCGGTAAGTGCAGAGGCGTGTTCGTTTTCAGTGATGTCGAGCGCGCGGACTGAGTGGCCTCTTTCGCGAGCAACCTCGGCGACGAGGCTTCCGGTTTTTCCCTTGCCTAGCACGAGAATGAGCATGATGAACCTCCGACAGTGAGTAATGGACAGCGAACAGTGAACATCCAAGGTGTTAGCTGTTCACTGTTCGCTGTTCACTGCTCACTGGTATAGGCTTGCGCGCTTCCACGTCGAAGATTGCAGGATCCGGGTCCTTGAAGAAGGCAGCGTGCAGTGAGCGCAGTGCTTCGTCTGCATCGTCTTCATCGATCATGAAACTCATGTTGATTTCGCTGGCGCCCTGCGAGATCATGCGCACGTTGATATGACGAATGGCGTTGAAGACCTGGGCGGCCATGCCGCTCTGGCCGCGGATGTCGTCGCCCACCATGCAGATGAGCGCCTTGCGGCCCTCGTATTTCACGTCGGCCAGGCGGCTGAGATCGGCAGCGATCGCGGGCAGATTGTCATTCGAGTCCACGGTGAGCGAGACGGAGACTTCGCTTGTCGAAACCATATCGACGGCGCAGTGGTGCTGATCAAAGATGGAGAAGATTTCTTTCAGATAGCCGTGGGTCATCAACATGCGGCTGGCCACCACGTCGATGATGCTGAGCCGCTTTTTGACGGCGATGGACTTGAAAGGGCTTTTGCAATGCGGAGCAAGCGAGGTGATGCGCGTGCCCTCACAGGCGGCGTTGCGGCTGTTGAGCACCAGCACGGGAATATTCTTTTTGACGGCCGGCAGGATGGTGGCCGGATGCAGAACCTTGGCGCCGAAGTAGGCCAGCTCGGCCGCTTCCTCAAAGCTGATCGTTTTGACGCGCAGTGCGTCGGGACAGACACGGGGGTCAGCGGTCATGATGCCATCCACGTCAGTCCATATCTCGATGGCCTCGGCGGTGAGCGCGCCGCCGATGAGGGCGCCCGTAAAGTCAGAGCCGCCCCGGCCCAGGGTGGTGGTGATGCCGGCCTCGTTGGAAGCGATGAAGCCACCCATGACCGGCACTTTGCCCTTCGCGATAAGCGGTTGCAGCTTTTCCTGAGAGCGTTTTTCGATGAGGGCATCCTGCGGGACGGCCTTCTGGAACTGCGAGTCGGTGATGACGACGTCGCGTGCGTCGACGTGGGCGGCATCGATACCCAACTCAGTGAAAGCTGCGGCGACGATGCGGCTGGAAATGCGCTCGCCGTAGCTGACGATCAGATCTGAGATGCGCGGCGTGAGTTCATGAATGGCCGCCAGGCCGCGGAGGATTTCATCGAGCAAGTCGAATTTCTCGTCGATCATCGTGATCAGCGCGGAGACGGTCACTGGGTTTTTTACGAGATCGGTGGCTGTGTCGCGATGGCGTGAGCGGAGGCGCGAACTGATGGCCAGCGCTCCGGTACGGTCGCCCGTGGAGGCTGCAGCGGCTGCTCGCAGCAACTGGTCAGTCACCTTGGCCATGGCGCTGACTACGACTACGGGACTCTTGCCCTGGGCCACGCGCCCGGCGACGATTGCCGCGGTACGGCCAATGGCCGCAGGGTCCTCGACCGACGTGCCGCCAAACTTCATCACAACCAGGCTCATGCGAATCTTCCCATAGTTTAATGGTCAATAGCCAGCAACAAAATGGCTCACAGCGCCAGCTATAGCATCTCCTACCTCACCGGTCTTTTCCCGCTGAGGTGACGCAGACTTTTCGCTTGCGGCAACCGGGTCAAACTTGCCCAGGCTGGCCAGCAGCTCAGCGTTGAGAATCGTGGCTCCGGCGGCTCCGCGAATGGTGTTGTGCGAGAGCACGGTGAACTTCCAATCGAGAACTCCGCAGGGACGCAGACGGCCGACGGTTGCGGCCATGCCTTTGCCTCGATTGCGATCCAGGCGGGGCTGCGGGCGGTCAGGCTGCGGAGCCCATTCGACCGGCTGATCGGGGGCGCTGGGCAGATTCTGGCCTTCGAGCGGACGGAACTCAGCCCAGGCGGCAAGAATCTCTTCGCGAGTGGCCGGCTTGGCGAGCTTGATGCTGACGCTGACCGTGTGGCCATCGATAACCGCAACACGATTGCAGCTTGCGCTCATGCGGGCAACGAGGGGCTTGACTACGTGGCCCTCAAGCTTGCCCAGCAGCTTGAGCAGCTCCTCTTCCATTTTTTCTTCTTCATTTCCGATGTACGGAATAACGTTGTCGAAAATGTCCATGGAGGCAACGCCGGGATAGCCCGCGCCGCTAACGGCCTGCATGGAGGTGGCAAAGATCTGCTCGATTCCAAAACGGTCGGCAATGGGCTTGAGAGCCAGCACCGGACCCATGACCGTGCAGTTGGAGTTGGTGACAATGTAGCCGCCCGACTCTTTGCGCCAGGACTGCTCCTCGATCAGGTGAAGGTGTTCCGCGTTCACCTCAGGAAGCACGAGGGGCACATTGGGAGCCATGCGGAATGCACTGGAGTTGGAGACGACGGCACAACCTGCGCCGGCAAACTTTGGCTCCAGTTCGCGGGCGTAGGAGGCATCAATGCTGGCGAAGATGATCTTCGGCGCGCCTTCGGGATCTGCCGGGGAAACGATCATGTTGGCGATGCGGTCGGGCAGCGGCGTGTCAAGGCGCCATTTGGCGGCTTCGCCATAAGCTTTCCCGCTGGAACGGTCGCTGGCCGCGATCCACGTGACCTCAAACCAGGGATGGTTTTCAAGCAGTTGGATATAGCGTTGGCCGACCATTCCGGTCGCGCCCAGGATGCCGATTGGATATTTGGTTTTCATGTCCTTAGATACTCCAGTGTACAGGAAGAAGGGCACTGATACGACCAAATGCCTAATGAAACGACGCGTTCCCGGCTGCAAATCTTATCTTCGATTCGCTACTTGTCCGAGGCGCGAGGCTTGATCAAGTCGCCAAGATAATCCGGCTGGGCGTTGTTTCGAACCAGGTGAGGATAGCGAGCCCCCTCGTGGTAATTGATGACGCATGTCCGAATATAATCGTCGTCCACAACTAGAAGCGTAATTGGCTGCAACGAATCTTTGGCGGCCTTGATTGCATCCGCAAGCAAGTCCTCCGTGTAGACGCGGCCATTAACGCCGATAATCTTCATTCCCGGGGAGATGCCCGCTTCGAATGCAGGTCCTCCAAAGATGGAGTCGGTAACCGCTCCGTCGGTGCCGATTTGCAGGCCGATGGAATAAATGTCGTTTGATTTGAAGCGGCGCCCGGGGAGTTTTTGAGATTCGGCATTGAACTCGACCTTCCAGCCGCCGTTCTCGATGCCGCCGACCGGCGCTTGCGCTGAAATGGAATCGAGCCTGGTGTGGAAGAAACTGGCCCAGTCGTAAGGCGCAATCGCATTCAGAGCGCTGACCACTTGGTCGAAGGTATAGGTCTTTACCTCGGCTCCATTGTTTTCGCCACCGTGAAAACCCTGGCAGAAATCATCAATCGATTTCTCGCCTTTGGTCTCGCGATGAATGATGGTGGCTACTTCAAGCCAGAGCAGATCGCCTTCGTCGTAGTAATCGGTGCCGCGGAGCCAGTTTAACCAGCCGCCTCTTCCAAAGCCAAGAACGGGTTCTCCCACGGCTGTGTCGAGCAAGGGTCGCCAGGTGCGCCCGGGGCGCCCGGGTCCAAGCATGGCTGCAATGCGGGCCAGATACTCGTGATACTGCTCGGGAGTCCACAATCCGCTGCGCGCGGCCAGCATGGGGCCGAGGTAGTCCGTCAGCCCTTCGTAGACCCACAGAAGATCAGTTTCCATCGGCGCCTCGAAGTAGGAGACGGTCAGATCGGCGGGGCGACGGAACTTGCCGTTCCAGGAGTGAACGAACTCATGCGCCAACAGTCCTCCCAGCGACATGCCCGATTCGGGCAGCAACAACGTGCGTTCCGGCAGCCGGCTATCGTTGGACTCGTGGTGCTCAAGACCGAAGTGAGCTACATGATCGCTGAGCGAAAGCAGAAAGTGGTAGTCGCGATAATGACGCGCGCCGAAGAGCTTGCCCGACTCGGCAACCAGGTTCATCATCTGCTTCTGGTTTTCGGGGCTCATGTTGAGAGCGGCTTCACTGTCGGCCACCATATCGATCTCATGATGAATGGGTTCGCCCGCGGGCGTCAGGTCAATGGCGCGATAAAACTCACCGGTGATGACGGGCGAATCGACCAGCATATCGAGAGAGATCGGTTTGAATGCGACTTGATTGCCGGATTGACTTTCAACGGGAAGCGAGGTGCCGAACTTCCACCCTTCGGGCATCAGAAGTTTGGCTTCATAGCTCAACTGCTCTGCGGGATTGCCGGCCGGATAGAGCACCACTTCATTCCAGGCGAGGACCATCAGCTTGTCAGTGGCTGAGCCGTTTTCAGGCTCTACAAAGTCGAAGCTGGCGTCGAGGTGGCTGACTCCGGCTGGAATTTCAACATGAAAGGCGAAGGCGTCCAGCAGGTCGCGCTTCCAGGGAATCGTTTTGCCATTGCACTCGAATTTGAGACCGGTGACGCCAGAGATGGGGCCCGATGCCCGGTGATTCCCAGGAAGCCATTTGGGGTAGTAAAGCGTGAGAGCTCCGGCGCTGACCGGAATAACCAGGTGTGTGCGCAGCAGTTTCTGCTGTGTCCTGGTTGCATCCACCGTTACCGAAATCGTTTCTCCTGAGAGCGCAACGGGCGCGGCTAAAATCAGGAATGCGGCAAAACACACCAATGAGCGAAGACGGCACAGTTCCATGCGAATGCTCCTCTTGTGAATGGGGAAGACCTCTCACCCGGAATCATAACTTCAGAGGTTGTCCGCGGTCATCCAGGCAGTGTGTTTGGCCGGATGGGATTGGCGGAGCCTTTCCCGGCAACCGTCGACCACTCGCGCACATACCAGCGCTTTACCAGCCCATTCGCCACATAAGGATCAGCCTTTGCAAACTTCTCCGCGACATCCGGCGAATCGCCCTTGAATAACAGGATGGCGCCGTCGACGGGATTAGCCAGCGCGCCGCCCAGAACCAGCTCGCCGCGATCGCTCGCCTCCCAGGCCATTCCAAGGTGCGCCTTTCGAAACTCCGCACGTCTTGATAAGTACTCCTCGCCAAATTCATAGAACAATAGGAAGTGCATTGATTTTCTCGCCTCCATTCAATGTGGGGAATTGATTCTGCAAGTGACCCAACCTTCACATCACCTCAGCCGCAGCCTCATGAATATCCGAATCTTAGTGCTTTCAACAAGCTTGAGCGGCTCGGCAGCAAGCCATAGTAGCAGAAGAACTTCATTCATGTTATGCCCGCCCTGGAAAAGTGAACCGAAAGGTAAATACCACAATACAAAACGCGAACCGCGCCCGAATGGAACTCGGACCGAAATTGTCGTATATTAAGGATAAAGTCAGAAACCGGCTGAATGCTGCGCTGCCTATTCGGTGGCGAAGGCAGAAAAATTCGGCAAGAAAATCGACTCCAGATCCTCGCGGGAACTCTTGGCGGAGACCGCGAGGATCTGGCCACCACAGCCCCGAAGGGCCGCGGACTGTCTCGACTATAGGTCCGGCGGCCTGAGGATTCAAGAGAAAGAGAAGATGGCTCTGATCCACAGCTGCAAGCTGCGTAGGCGTTCTAATCTGTTTTTCTTCTTTGTTTTTGTCGCGGCCGTGATTGCAAGGGCCAGCGTTGGAGGCAGCATTTCCGGCACGGTGCAAGACCCATCGGGCGTGGTGCCTAACGCGAATGTGACCGTGCGGGAGGAGAACACCGGCCTGACCGCGGTGACGCAAACTGACGGCAAAGGACATTTCACGCTTCCTGTTCTGCCGGTTGGTCGCTATGAACTGGCTGTGGAAGCGTCCGGATTTCGCGACTATCGGCGCAAGGACATTGTGCTGGATACAGGTGCGGCTCTGACGCTCAATGTGCGGCTTGACGTCGGCAATGCTACTGAGACAGTGAGCGTAAGCGACAATACGCTGCACGTGGAGACGGTGAGTACGCAACTGGGCGAGGTGATCAGTGGAAGGCAAATGACCGCCGTGCCGCTCAACGGCCGCAGCTTCACCGATCTTCTGTCGCTGCAGCCGGGCGTGGCGCCAGCCACCTCGATCAGTGCGACGACCGTGCAGGACGTGGGCGCCACGGTGCTTCAGCCATCGGGGACTCTCAGCCCCGGCACAATCTCAGTGAACGGGCAGCGCGAATTCTCCAACTATTTCAGCGTGAACGGCAGCGATGCCGAAGAGGATGTGAACGCCGGAACAGCGATTATTCCCAATCTGGATTCGATTGCGGAGTTTCGCATTGTGACCAGCAACTTCGACGCCGAGAATGGAGAGTTCTCAGGCGGCCAGATCAGCGTGATAACAAAATCCGGCGGCAATCAGTTCCACGGCAGTGCATTCAACTTTCTGCGCAATACCGATCTCGACGCACGCAATTATTTTTCGCCCACGCGCGGCGCATTTCTTCAGAACCAGTTCGGGGTAACTGCCGGCGGACCGATTCGTCACGATAAGGCATTCTTCTTTGTCGATTATCAAGGGACCCGGCAGACGCAGGGCATCGATACGGGTGAGATCAGCGTGCCGTCGAACGCGGATCGCACTGGTGACCTCTCTGACTTTGTGGATAGCAACGGCAATAGCCTGCTGACCGGCAAGGTGAGCGGTCCGTACTTCGCAGCACTACTGACTCAAAGGCTGAACTATACGGTAACTCAGGGTGAGCCGTATTATGCACCCGGATGCACCACCCTGGCTCAGTCGCAGACCGGGCAATGCGTGTTTTACAACGCGCAGATTCCGATGAACGCGTGGTCGGTTCCGGCGCAGCGGATGCTCGAGTACATTCCAGCGCCGAACAACGCCAATGGATTTTCCACCTCTGCCTATAACCAGACCCTTCGCGACGACAAGGCGGGCCTGCGCTTGGATGCGAATACCCGCTGGGGCCTGCTGGCGGCTTACTATTTCGTCGATAACTTCAATTTGAATAACCCCTATCCGGTGGCGCAAAGTGGGGCCAGCGTTCCTGGCTTCAATGCTCTCACCACCGGCCAGGCACAGCTTCTTTCTCTGGGAGATACTAAAGCCGTTAACTCCACTGTAAATGAACTGCACGTGAGTTACCTGCGTGACTCAACCAACCTGGGCCAGCCGGTCGGCGGACGTGGAGTAAGCCTGATCTCACAGGGCTTTGAGGACTCCGATGGCACCGTCAGCATTGTGGCTCTCAATCCAAATGGGCAAAGCGTGGAGAACCTCAACTTCAACGGATACTCGACCGGCGCGGCGGCAAATCAACTTATTCAAACGAACAATACTTATCAGGCGGCTGATGACTTCTCCAAAGTTATGAGCAGCCACACCATGAAGTTCGGCACTGAATTTCACGCTGACCAGGTGAACGCTTATCCCATTGCGCAATTCAACGGAAGCTTCGTTTTCTCCGGTACTGAAACCGGCGTGGACTTTGCCGATTTTCTCATCGGCGTGCCAAGCCAGTACAACCAGAGCCAGCTCAATCCCTTCTATGCACGCAACAAATACGTAGGCCTCTTTGCCCAGGACAGTTGGCATGCGCGGCCGAATCTGACTTTGAATTACGGGCTTCGCTGGGACCGCATCGCCCCCTGGGCTGAAAAATACAATCAGATTTCCACCTTCGAGGCAGGCGCACAATCGGTGGTCTTTCCAGGTGCGCCCGCCGGCATTCTCTATCCTGGAGATCCTGGAGTATCACGCACGCTCGCCCCCATCGACAAGCTGAATTTCTCGCCACGCCTGGGCGCTGCGTGGTCGCCGCAGGCCCATTCCGGCAGCCTGTTGGCCAAGGCTCTGGGCAGCCCAGGAACCACCAGCCTGCGCGCTAGTTTTGGTAATTTCTACACTGCCATCGAAGCACTCTCAGTAAGCGTGCTGGCCGCGAATGCTCCTTATGGGACGACTTACAGCAGCCCAGCTCCGCCTTTGTTCGCTACCCCGTTTATTACTGCGGCCAACGGGCAGAATTATGGCCAGCCCTTTCCCTATACACTTGCACCGCTGAATGCTTCAATCAACAATCCCGACTCGAAGATCGATTGGAGCGCCTATGAGCCCCTCAGCGGGATTCCAGGTTATGACGTGCACAACCGCGTTCCATATACCGAAGAGTGGATGGTTTCAATTGAACGCCAGGCCGGACCGGAGACCGTTTTCAGCGCAAGTTATATCGGCACAACCAGCCGGCGCCAGCGCGTGCTGGTGGAAGCCAACCCTGGCGACCCGGCGCTCTGCCTGAGTCTCAGCGCGCAGGGCTGCGGTCCAGACAAAGAGACGGTGTATGAAACGCGCGGGCCGCTCGGAACCAACTTCGGAAGCAATGCACTGCAATCGACAATCGGGCACGCAAATTACAACGCTCTCGAGTTGAGCGCCCGCCACACCAGTGTCCGCTTCGAGTTATCGGCCGCTTACACTTACAGCAAGTCCCTTGATCAATCGTCCAACATTGGAGAAGAGGTTAATCCATTTAACCCCGCTCTGAGCTATGCGCTTTCGTCATTCGACGTGAAACACAACTTCGTGCTGAGTTATGCGTATCAGCTTCCTTTCGAGCAATTCCTGCATTCTCATCGGTCAGGCCTCAAACAGCTCATCCCGGGCTGGTCGATTTCCGGCATCACGCGATTCGCCAGCGGCTTTCCGGTAACCATGATTAACAATGGAGACAACTCGCTGATCGGAACCAATCCGAATGGCGTGAACAACAGCAGCATCGATGAGCCCGATTACAATGAAGGACCCCTGAAACTGAACCATAACCCGCGCAGAGATGGGAACAATTACTTCAACACAGCCGACTTCAGCATGAATGTGCTGGGAACGCCGGGCAACTCGAAGCGCCGTTTCTTTTACGGTCCGGGCGAGGATAACTACGACATCGCGCTGGCCAAGAAGCTGCAGTTCATCGAATCGAAGTCCCTGCTCTTCCGCGTGGAAGCATTTAATACTTTCGACCACGCGCAGTTCAACGGCCCCGGCTCGGTCGACGGTAACATCGGCAGCTCGACATTTGGCCATGCGATCAGCGCCGCGCCGCCACGCATTTTGCAGGGGGCGCTGAAATTCAACTTCTAATCTGGGATAACGCGATAAAGCCGCACACCCAGCTTCAGCGGCGCTTTATGCATCGCGCCGCCGGGTTTCAAGACTGGAATCGAATTACCGCAAAGTAATATCGCGTACCAACATACTGCTGACCACGTGGGCATTCTCAACCCGCTGGTCGATGACTTTCTGCTCCTTGGACTTATCACCATATTGCTTCATGCGTATGTCAAACACCTTGTCGGCGAGGCCATCCAGAGCAGCCATGTTCTTGTAAGTGATGGTGTAACCAATGTCCCAATCTTCAGGTCCGTTGCTGGTCGTATTCAGGAACATGTGGTAATCGACAATCAGGCCGGCGCTCTTCTCAGACTCCCAGATGGGAACAATATTTTTCTTGAGATCGGCCATGAATGCGCTGAAGTGGCCGGGCGCAATGCTGATCAGCACCACGCGGTTCACCGTTCCTTCGTTGTAGGCAACTTGCGCCGGCGCAGCCGTTGCAATCGCCAGTGAAACTCCAAGAACTGCCAATGCGTAGCGAATAGCTCGTTTCATGTGAACTACCTCCTGTGGGGTTGGTTTGGGGAAACCGGGAATAGCTGCTTGAGTCTACTGAACTATCCTGCCGCCGTAAACAAAATAATCGTATGAAATGCAGATTAAAGAATCCTGCCTTGAGACAGGCCATCGCAGCCGGGATAGGTCAAATTCCCAATTCCTTTTTCGTTTCGACAAACTTTTCCAGCGCGAATTCGAGGTCTGCGCGGGAGTGGGCAGCGGAAATCTGAGTGCGGATGCGCGCCTTGCCCTGTGGCACCACGGGGTAGGAAAACGCAACTATATAAACGCCTTTGGCCAGCAGCAGTTCGGCCATCGTCGAAGCCACCACTGGCTCGCCTAGCATCACCGGCACAATGGGATGCTCCCCGGGGAGAATATTGAAGCCTGCCTCGGTCATCCGCCGCCGAAAGAAGATAGTGTTCTCTCGCAACTGTCTCCGCAAATCGGCCGATTCCGTCAGTAACTCGAGTACCTTCAGCGATACCGCGACGATCGGCGGCGGGACGGAGTTCGAAAAGAGATAGGGCCTGGAGCGCTGGCGCAGCAATTCCACAATTTCCTTGCGGCCACTGGTATAGCCGCCGCTGGCTCCACCCAGCGCTTTACCCAGCGTGCCGGTAATGATATCCACGCGGCCCTCAACTCCGCAAAGCTCCGGCGTGCCGTGCCCGTGTTCGCCCATAAAGCCGACAGCGTGCGAATCGTCCACCATTACCATCGCATCGTACTTCTCGGCCAGATCGCAGATTTTGCCGAGCTTGGCAATATAGCCGTCCATCGAAAAAACCCCGTCGGTGGCGATGAGGCGATGCCGCGCCGATGCGGACTCCTTCAATTTCGATTCCAGGTCGCTCATATCGCCGTTGCGATAGCGATAGCGAGCCGCCTTGCACAGCCGGATGCCATCGATGATGCTGGCATGGTTCAACTCGTCGGAGATGACCGCATCCTCTTCATCCAGAAGTGGTTCAAACAGGCCGCCGTTGGCATCGTAACAGGAGCCATAGAGGATGGTATCTTCTGTGCAGAGAAACTGACTGAGTCGTCTTTCAAGTTGCTTGTGAACCCTCTGTGTGCCGCAGATGAAGCGCACGCTAGCCAGGCCGTAGCCCCACTCTTCCAGGGCTTGCTGCGCCGCTGCGACGATCGCGGGATGATCGGCGAGGCCCAGATAATTGTTCGCGCACAAGTTCAGTACTGGCTCGCCGCCGGCAACGGAAACCCTTGCCTGCTGCGGCCCGACGATCACTCGCTCCCCCTTGTAGAGGCCCGCGCTTTCTATCTCGGCGATCCTGTTGCGCAGAAACTCCTGCATCTTTCCATACATAAAGTTCCTTTCCCGCGCTAACTTGCCGCGCGACGGCGGAGCTACGTGTGCAGGCTCGTCCAATCCAGCAGCACCTTGCCTGCCTGCCCGGAAATCATTGCCTCGAAGCCCTGCTCGAAATCGGTGTAGTCAAAACGATGCGTAATAACCGGGGAGATATTCACGCCCGCCTGCATCATCACCGACATCATGTACCAGGTCTCGTACATCTCCCGCCCGTAGATGCCCTTGATGGTGAGCATATTGAAGATCACCTTGCGAAAATCCAGCGAAGTTTCTTTCGCCGGAATACCCAGAACGGCAATCTTTCCTCCGTGACACATATTGTCAATCAACTCCCGGAACGCCCGCGTGCTGCCTGACATTTCGAGGCCCACATCGAAACCTTCCACCATGCCCAATTGCTTCTGCACCACGGCCAGCGGCGTGTCGCTTGTGTTCACGGCCACCGTTGCGCCCATATTCCGCGCCAATTCAAGGCGGAACG
>Ga0181528_10001541_pt1 | contig 14299 bp, 12 predicted proteins | sample PEATcosm2014_Bin_47_FD_119742 | JGI IMG/M metagenome (GOLD analysis project Ga0181528, IMG submission 119742) | Peatland microbial communities from MTU Mesocosm Facility, Houghton, MI, USA - PEATcosm2014_Bin10_10_metaG | ecosystem: Environmental > Terrestrial > Soil > Wetlands > Peat | place...
CAGCTCCCCTCGTAGTAAACGTCGATCCAGCAAATAACGAAGTCGATGTGGTGCTCGGTACCCAGATCACGATCACCTTTGATCAGTTGCTGGACACCACGACGATTGACGAAAGCACATTCTCTGTCACTGGCCCCGGCCAGACTCAGATCCTCACCGCGGGCCAACTGATTGCCAAGGATGGCGACACCCTTCTCAGCCGCGAATACATCGAAGGCACCTTCGCCTTCGATGTGACTCCAACAGGGGCGTCGATTGTCAGCTTCGTCCCCAAGCGTCATTTCCAGCCCAATGTCCAGTATCAGATCCTGCTCCTCGGCCTCGATGCCTCGCTCACCCTCGACGTCATCAAGAATCCCGCCGGCGAGGGCATGGCCGCCGGCTATAGCTGGAGCTTCCAGACCGGCGACCTCAACCTTGCTGTCCCGCCAACCCAGTCTCTACTCATTGAGAACACTCTGGCGTCGGCCATCAATCCAGTCGACATAAAGATCCTTCCCCGCAAGATGGTCGGCGTCGATCTCACTCAGATCATCGATGTCATCTTTCCGGGCCCAATTGATCCCACCTCCATCGACCTTAACGACTTGATGCTCAGTATCGAGCCGATCATGGGCGATCCCCGGATCGCCGTCCCACCGAACCTCAAACCATAGGAATACCGTCTTTCCGGCCTGTTTGCCCCATTAGCAATCCATTGCCGGAATGACGTTGCCGGTGGCGCTGCCGCCCGCGTATATGCCGCTTCCTGCTCGATTTCAGCAGGTGGCTGGATGGCTGCTTTTAAGACGCTGAGTGAAATTTCATTGATCTGGTGATCAGGGGTGCGGAAATCTGGTTTGTGATGATAAATGGGTGCGGAAATTGGGTTGAAGGGTGATCAGAGGGTGCGGAAATTTGGGTGATGAACTGATCTATCAGGAAGCCTGCTAACAGTTTGTCCGGGAGGGGGATGAAGGTGGAGATCATTACTGGGAGAGTAGTAAGGGAAGTTCATGGATGACAATGATCATTCTTCTACGCCGCCCGCCCCGACTGGCGTCGGGGACGCCAAGGACAGGGTTGAGCACCGGATCAGAATGCGGAAATCCAATCATGATTGGTTCAACGGGTGCGGAAATATGATCTGACAGCGTGATCAGAAGGTGCGGAAATTTGGGAGATGAGAAATCATGCTTGGCCGGTGGTCGGGATTCTTGCATCTCGCAGAAACCGGGAGATCTGATGCCATTCCCATTGATGTGGGTTGCAATCGAGTAACAGTGATATGCATAGTTCAGGCGGAAGCGGAAAAAAGTGAACGAGGTTAGTTGTTTTTCAGCAACTCCATGTTAGAGTAATCCCGCTCAGCCGTGATGCTTATCACGGCGAGGCGTGATAAGCGATGCTCCAGAGTTACCAGCTCGATTGGGGTGAGTTTGCGATCGCATCGCCGAGACGCGGAAAAAACTGTTTACTTCGGACCCTCGTATTTCCATCCTGCGATCTGCACCGGTGCAGATCGCAGGATGGCTGCTCTGGTATCAGAATTTGTGTGTGATGTCTCCCACCCGCCTCTTCGTGGTGATTCGGCCCCTGTAATCGAGAGCAAAGCATGATTCGCGCGCACAAGCGAAGAAGCTGAATATGCGCATCGAGGTTGTAGGAGATGGAAATGAACACAGGAATTCGTACGGGTATCGTTTCTGTAGTTGCAGGAGTGTCGCTCACCGCATTCTTGGTCCTGATGCTCCCACAGAAGGTGGACGCTATTCCCGCGTTCTCCCGCCAATATGGCACTTCGTGCACCACCTGCCACACTGACTTCCCGAAGCTCAATGATTTTGGGAAAGCCTTCAAGGACGCAGGTTTCAAATTTCCCAAGGATGACGAGACTTTTCTGAAAATCCAGCCGACCATGCTTGGTGCGCCGGCACAAAAGGAACTTTGGCCGAAGACCGTGTGGCCAGGCACCATTCCGGGTCTGCCGCCGATCGGTCTGCGCATGAACAATTTCTTCCAGGTGGTCGGCAAGAATCGCGGCAACTTCGATGCGCTTACCCCTGCCAACACGATTTCGCCGTTTATTCCGAGAACCGATTTTGAGACTGGTTTCTTCTCGATTTTCACTGCGGGAAATTTCGGAAGCGAGATTGCCTTTTGGGTCGATGACGACATCAGCGTGGCCGGAGACAACGGAAACGGCGGTCTCGGCGATGGCTATCTGAAGTTTGTTAATCTTGGGCGGCTGATCAAATTACCGAAGGATTCTCTGTCGCTCCGCGTGGGACAGTTCGAACTTGACCTGCCATTCACCCAAGCGCGTTCGTATGACATAAGCCCGTACGACATCTACCAGGAAGCCAACATCGGAGCGATGAATTCGATGTTTGCTCAGCAGAACGTTAATAACGGATTTGCATTCTCAAATGCCGCTAAGGGCGTGGAATTGAGCGGAGGGCACAACTACGGCGGCTATCAGTATTCGATCGCGTTTGTGGACCAGAACACCAGCGGGGTAGACCAATTTGCTAACTCGTCGCCCTTCGTTCCCTCGGCGACCGGTGGCAGCAACGGCGGCGTGGGCTTTGCGTCCGACTCGAACTTCAAGGACATCTACGGCCGCTTGGCTTACCGCTTCAACCTCGAACACGACAAGGCCAGTCGCAACGATGTGCAGGCGGCAGGCTCGATGGGGCCGCGCGATCACACTTCACTCAAGCTGGGCAGTTATTACTTCTACGGGCGCTCGGTGCAACGTGTCCTCGGCGGCGGGGCGACGCCGGTTATCGAGGCGCGCGAACCCTTCTATCGCGTCGGAGGAGACTTCAACTTCAACTATCGTACCCTGAATATCTACGGTCTCTACATGTACGCCCGTGACCACAACCTTCTGCCAGTTGACTCCACCGGGGCTTTAATTCCGCTGCCTCTGCCCGGCACAACGCCGCTTCCCGTGGGCTTTGTGAAGAGCGCGCCGGCGAAGTTCAACGGTGGCTTCATACAGGCGGATTACCTGGCGCTGCCGTGGCTCATGGCTATCATGCGATGGGATCGTGTGCAGTCAAGCGCCGACCAGATCAACGGGATCGCGGGCTTGACCGCAAGCTCATTTAGCGCGGCATTTGATTCGACTCGGGACCGCTTCACACCGGGCGTGCAGTTTCTCATTCACGCCAATATCAAGGCGTCGTTTGAGTACCAGTACCGCCCGCGCCAGTACGTGACGATTGTCACGAATGCCGGCGGGTTACCAGTACCGATCAACCCTTTCCGGACTAACGCGGCAACCGTTGCCCTAGAGTTCGTGTATTAGTTTGCCAACCACGGGGTGAGCAGAACGCACCCTTTTATGATTGCGGAGGATGAAAGATCGATGAAGCGTAATGCTCTGTTATTGACCGCGTTGTGGGCCGTGGCTTCACTTACCTTGCATGCCAGTGAAATCAAGGGAAAAGTCAGTGGCGCAAGCGGTGTCTCGGTTGTCTGGGTGGACGCAATCCCGGGCAAAACATTCCCGCCACCCGAAAAGCATGTGGTGATCGACCAGAAGGGGTTGATGTTTCAACCGCACATCGTAGCCATTCAGCAAGGGACGACGGTTGACTTCCTCAACAGTGACACCGTGGCCCACAACGTCTTCTGGATCTCGATATCGGGCAACAAGAAGCTTGGTCACAACCTGGGAACCTGGCCCAAAGGGGAAAAGAAGGCATTCAAGTTTGACAACCCAGGGGTGGCGCCGCTGTTGTGCAACGTCCATCCGGAGATGTCTGCCTACGTCGTGATCTCTCCAACCCCTTACTTCGCTGAGAGCGACACATCGGGCAACTACAAGATTTCAGACGTACCCGATGGCAGTTATACCGTATCTGCCTGGCACGAGGGTATGAAGCAGCAATCAAAGCCTGCGGCGGTCAAGGGAGTGGTGTCTGTCGATTTCGCGTTAACTAAGTAAACGGAGCGCCTTGTGATGGGACGTTTTTTAAAGCGTCCCATCTTGAGCGGAACGTAATGCGGCGGACCGTTTTCGACGAGGATGGCAAATGGCGGAAGAAGACAAGACATCGGGTGCGCAAGATGGAAGCGAGATCAGCCGCAGACAATTTTTCGTCAAGGTGGGAATGACCTCGATGGCCGTCGTGGCCGTGGGTACCTGCGTGTTCGCCTATCAGTACCTGGCGCCGAATGTCCTGTACGAACCCTCTCCGACGGTGAATGCGGGAAGGCCGGATCGCTATCCTCCCGACTCAGTCACGCTGGATATTGAAAATTCAATCTACGTGGTTCGCTCTCCTCAAGGGTTCTACGCGCTTTCGGCGGTATGCACCCACCTGGGATGTCTCACGGTCTTCAGGCCGGAGTCGGGAAACATTGCCTGCCCGTGTCATGGCAGCGAGTTTCGGCGCGACGGAAAAGTAATTGCCGGACCGGCACCGCGTCCTCTGCCTTGGCTCAAGATCTGGCTGGGGGAAGACGGCGCCTTGATGGTTGACCGCTCCGCGACGGTGGCACCACAAACGGAGTATCTCCGAGCTTAGACCATGCCAGAAACATTCAAGACAAAATCGGAAACGCAGGACGGCGGCGCCATCCGAAGTCCGCTTATCGCGCTGGCCCGGTGGCGGGACGAGTTCAAAGAGATACTGTCTGCCAGGGTGCGTGAGTCTCAATTGGGATTTCGCCAGACTTGGTATCTCGGCCCGATGACTCTGGGAACATTCGCCATCCAGTTGGCGACGGGTGTCCTTCTCATGCTCTACTATCACCCGTCAATTCCCCAGGGCTACGCGGATATGAAGGACCTGCAGTTTGTGGTCTCATCTGGAAATTTGCTGCGTAACCTTCACCGCTGGTCAGCCCATGCGATGGTTTTGTTGGTGTTCGCGCACATGGCCAAGGTGTTTTACCGGGGCGCTTACCGTCCGCCGCGGGAGTTGAACTGGTGTGTCGGGGTCGTTCTGTTACTACTTACTCTGCTGCTCAGTTATACGGGCTATCTGCTGCCTTGGGACCAGTTGTCTTATTGGGGCACGACGGTGGGTGCTAGCATCATGTCTTCTCTGCCCGTGGTGGGCGCAGATCTGCGCTTCCATCTTCTGGGCGGCCTTTCCGTGAATGCCAATGTGCTGCTGCGCTTCTATGTGCTGCACACCATGATCCTGCCGCTTCTGGTAATTCTGCTGATTTCAATTCACCTCTGGCGCCTGCATAAGGATGGAGGGATGTACGCGCACGGAGAGACCGGGGAGCCGGTGCCGGACGATTCCAGGCAGGAGCCAGCAGCCAGCCCAGCTGCGCCAGTTACAGAGGAAAGCACCCTGTCTTACGGCGAACTTCTGTTTCGCGAGTTCATTGCCATTGAGACCTTGGCCGCGATCCTGATTACGATGGGACTGCTCTGGAACGCTCCTCTGGCGCAGCTCGCCGATCCTCTGCACACCCCCAATCCGGCAAAGGCGCCATGGTATTTCAGCGGATTGCAGGAGATGTTGCACTATTTCCCTCCGATCTTCGCTGGCGTGCTGGTTCCTGGACTGGTGTTGACGGCATTGGTGGTGATCCCGTACTTCAGCGTCAATATCCATGGAGAAGGAATCTTTCTAAAAGGTAGAGACCGCCGGATCAGGTTTTGTGCACTCGTCCTTGTGGTTCTCCTTGCCTTCCTACTCTTCTTTGGTGTCTACGTTGCTCTACCGGCCACTCTGCTGATTGCAGCTCTGCTCTCTGTGGCTGCAAGCGCTACGTCTGACGCGCCCACTGGTTTCCGGCGCTGGCTTGCTTCCAAGCCACTTTCTTTCTGGATCATGACCTGGTTTTTAATGGAACTGGTTACTCTGACCGCCGTCGGCACCTTCTTCCGCGGTCCTGGATGGGCCTGGGTATGGCCTGGGAGGGGCTATTGAGTCCGCGGGATCCATTTGGATGGTTGCGACGCGTCTTGTTTGGAGATGTGACCCGCCGCTTTGCCGCGGCAAGCGTGCTCTTGGCGGTAGTCGCGGCCATTGCTCCCGCACGCGACCTTTTCCGTGACTGGCGGCGATACCAGAGGCAGTATCTGCGGTTGGTGCGCGTCCGCCCGGACGCCGCTCAAGTACAGCGCCGCTTTTCGGGCGGCATCCAGCAGATATGGATTCCTGAACTGCAGGTTGTAGATCGCTGCACGAGCTGCCACGTGGCGCTCAAGGAGGCGAATCTTGCCGACACCAGCGTGCAACCCTTCCGAAAACATCCGCCAATTCCGCACTCTTTGACCGAGTTCGGATGTGTCGTCTGCCATCGTGGCCAGGGTCCGGCAACTTCCTCGCATGAAGCCCATCACGCCACGGAGGCGTGGGAAGAACCGCTGCTCCCGGCCAAGTACATGGATGCCTCCTGCGGCCAGTGCCATCTGGCTCCGCTACGCGGCACACCCATCCTGAACGAGGGCAGACGACTCCTCGGCCGCAAAGGATGCGTGCACTGCCATACCATCACACTTGCCGATGGCACCGTGATGCAGCCGACCGATGATCCACCGCCTCTGAACCACATCGCCGAGAAGACCACGCAAGAGTGGATCTTTGCATTTGTCAAAAATCCACAGGCGTACGCCGCTTCGGCTTCCATGCCGAACTTCGCCTTCACGGATGACAACGCGCGCGACGTCTCTGCATTTCTCATCGCGAAGAGCACTCCCAGCGGATATGGGCCGAAGCTTGCCACCAAACAAGCTACGCCAGCCTCTACCGAAGCCAGCGCTCTGGCGGAAGGCGCCAGCCTCTACGGACAGTCGTTCTGCGCATCGTGCCACGCCGCGCAGAACGCAGCGGGAAACCTAGTTGGCGGAGATCTTGGGCCGGAACTCACGCGCATTGGCAACAAGGCGAAGCCCGAGTGGCTGGAAGAATGGATACACGACCCGAGCGGCTACGATGCGGACACGACGATGCCGCACTACCGATTCGATGAGAAGCAGGTTTCTCTACTGACCACCTACCTTCTTTCGAAGACCGACAGCGACTTGCTGGCAAATGTGAAGCTGGAGCCCGCCACGCAAGCGCAGATCGAGCATGGGCGCGCGCTGGTTGTGGAGTATGGTTGCGCCTCATGCCACAAGATTGAAGGGATCAAGAAGCCCGAGAAATTCGCCCCCGATTTGAGTCGGGAGGGTAGCAAACCATTCGCCCAACTAACCTTTCCCAAGGGAGTCAATCACGCTCTTCCGGACTACATTTCGTCGAAAATCCGTGACCCCAGGTCATTTGGACCGAAGCTGAAGATGCCGAAGTACACGCTGACTTCGGCGGAATTGGATTCGCTTTCGACGGCGCTGCTTTCACTCACCGACCGCGCGAATTCCATTCCGTACCGATTGCGCATTGCGTCGCCGCATGAGTCGCAGTACCAACCGGCGGGACGGGCGGGGCGTTTGATCTCTGATCTCCGCTGTTTCAGCTGTCACGCGATTAACGGACGCGGCGGAGACATGGCAACCGACCTCAGCTGGGAAGGTAGCAGCGTGCAGCGCCAGTGGCTCGTGGGATTCTTGAAGAATCCCAACACCCTGCGACCGGCGCTCATACGACGCATGCCAAAGTTCAACCTGACCGACGCGGAGATCAACACCCTGACCGACTACATGTTGACCGTATACCAGTCGCCGTCGATCGATCCGGAGATGATTCCCGGCGGAAGTTTTACTCCGCAACTGGTTGACCAAGGACGCCAACTCTACTATTCGAAGTATCACTGCCAGTCCTGCCACGTTATCGACACGAAGCAGGACAAGGGCTACATCGGTCCCGTGCTTTCGCAGGTAGGTTTGCGTTTGACGCCAGCCTGGATCTTCAACTGGTTCAAGGACCCGCAACTGCTGCGCCCCGGCTCGCAGGAGCCAAACCAGCACATGACTGATGAAGACGCTAGAGCCCTGACCGCGTACATGATGTCTCTGAAGACACGTGCCAAGACGGAGGCGAAATAGCGATGAGAAATCCTGTCATGCTGTTTCTTCTTGCGGTTGCAATGGCCGGATGCGTAAAGCATGAACAGGTTTCTCCGCTTCCCGCTGCAACTGCCAAAGGTTCGGCGCTGGTGGAAGTGAGCGGCGGCAAGCAAGCGCAGCGCGTTGGCGCGACGCTCGACCAACCCATCGTGCTTCAGGTCAATGATGCTCAAGGGGCAGCGGTGAAGGGCGCGCTCGTAAGATTGGCCGGGACATCCGGAACAACATTCGAGCCCAGCGCGGGATTGACCGACGAAAGCGGCCAGTTTACTGTGCTGGTCAGCGCTCCGGGGCAGGCCGGACACTTTGAGGTGATCGCCAGCACACCGGGTAGCGACGGTAAGGCGGTGGAGATAAAACTCGACGAGATTGCGCTGGGATATGAGCAGGTGCTAGGACGCCAGTTGAACGCGCAGTTCTGCATCCGCTGTCATGACCCGGAGTCAACCCCGGAGCGCGTCTCGAATATGGATAACCTCGACCCAAAGCCCCATGCATTCACCGAAGGTGACACGCTGAATAAGATGAGTGACGCTGATTTGATCGCCATAATTGGCCACGGAGGCGAAGCTCTCAATAAATCGGCCTCGATGCCGCCATTTGGATATACCCTGAGCAAGCCGGATATCCAGGCGCTGGTGAGCTACATTCGTGTCGTCGCCGATCCTCCATACCACGCTCCGGGAGAAGTCTATGCGAACAAGTAAATCCGGCCTCATCCTCATGTTGCTTTGGAGTTCTCTGCTTGTGGCTCAGGTGCTTTCCCCCATGGAGATGACCGATCCTGCCATGCGCCGGTTGCAGCAGCGGCATCTCAGCGAACTTAAGGCCGTCGCCAGCGAACTGAACCAGCACAAGTTCCCATATACCTTCTACTTCAGCCGCAAGTTGGACCTTGAAGAACAGGAAGAGAAGCAGACGGACCAACGCTCGATACGCTTTGAACGTTACAACAATCAGACGACCCTGGAGATCACGGGTAACTACTACGCTTCGTATTCCGCAGAGCGCGTAGACGCCGATCATCGTTTCCGGCAGACATTTGTGGATGTAATTTTTCCGATCCTGCAAAGCGCAGTCGCAAGGTTCGGGTCTGAGAACGAAGTGCAATCTTTCGGCATCGAGGTATCTCACCATGTTCGCAAAACAGTGATGGGCGTGAACGGAGAGTTTCCCGAAAACGTTGTGGTGGTGGTACCGCGCGAATTGGCGGTGCGCGTGGTGCATTCCCGCGACCTTGTCACCCAGCAGGATCTTATGTTGGACGCCGAGGCGTACATTAGCGGGCGGCCGACCTTGCTATGGTTAGCCGGCGACAGGCCGATCATCGCCGACGATCTTCCACGCCACCTTCCTCAAGAGAAAAAGGAGGTCGCGATGGCTCCCGCGGTGTCCGTCTCCACCTATCCGTCGTTACCAGGCGCGAAATTGCCAACGCTTGTGTCGGCGAGTACGCCTCCAGAGTTGAAAAGCGAACCGCTGCACGACGTCACCCCGCAACTCCTGCAAACGCTGCAGGAACAGCACCGTGAGGAAATCGACAGGATGATGCGCGAGCAGAACGGCGCTGCACATTTCGTACAGTATGCGCCTCCCGCATTCATCGAATTCAAGAAAGGCACATATCTCCAGCTCTCAATGACCTCGAAGCTGGAGGGAACGGCTGCGGGGTCGCAGTACAATCACGCTGCACTCGCTTTCGATCGCCACATTTCTCATCTTGTCCGTCCCATACTCGCCTACTTCAAAGACTCATCCGGCTTCGAGGGCATCGACTTCAGCACGACCATAAAGTTTTCCGAAGATAAGGAAGGCGCGAACGCAGAGTCTGTTGAGTTCGTGCTACCCATGGCAGCGCTGCGCTGTTACGAGCAGTACGACTGCACGGGACAGCAACTTCTGAACGCGGGCATTGTGCTCATAAACGGGGAGAGAGTTGGATTGGATTTGCAAGTCGCGGAGGCGCGTTAGATAGGCAGGAACAATCAGCAACTAACCCCAGAGGCTAAGCCTACCCGCGATATGCGGCCAGACCCATTAGCAGCGATGGGCCCCAAAGACACCCAGCTTCACTAGGCTCGCCGTGCAGTCTGCGGCCGCGTCTTCCAGAGCGCTAGCAGCAGCGTCTGCATGACTGTTACTGCCGTAGAGGTAGCGCCCTCCGTTGTTGAGCGCCTCACTACCTAGATCCTCCCGCCAACCCAAGCTCCAACCCAGGTTCTTTTCGTCATGGACGTGTTTTCAAGTGCTTGCAGGTTCTTGGCAGTTTCCGAAAATTCCTGTAAGTTATTGTATCTAGTGGTACTTACTCTTTGACACGGTGGAGGTCAGAAGTTCAAGTCTCCAGGTGCAGACCACTTCTCTTCTTTTTGCTCAGCACGTTCCCTCTCCTCCCAAGTTGCATACTCGCCCGTTCGGCAGCCCGAATCGATGGAACCGTGAGCGAACATTCCCGCTAACATTACGCTAACAAAACTCCTCTAAACGAGCCTAAAACGGAGGGTAAAACCAACGAAATAGCCCAGTAAATTCGAATAATTTAGCTTACACACACAAATCTGCAAAACCTTTATTCGCCAGTTCGATTCTGGCCCGCGCCTCCATGTTTTCAATCACTTACAAACCACGCTGAAAATCTCGGCTAACATCTGGCTAACAATAAGCCGACAAGTAGCATAATTCTTACCCGCTCACGAAGGTCGATTTCCGATCATCGCGCTGACGATCTGCGCCGCCTCATCACGCCGGAGTCCTGCAACACCGTCGAGTGCCAGTGCCGGAGCAAACGCCACATCACATGTGTACCCTTGCGCCCTTTATGCCCGAACCTCGTGGAGGAGCCCAAGATTGGAAGGAGCACGACGGGCAATGTTTTTTTGTGCGCCGCGCCAACGAGAAGAAGAATCGATATACATCGAGAACCACCGCATTCTCAGGCGCGAGACGCAGCTTTCGCGCCAAGACATCGATAGATGGCAAAAGGTAGTAGTCGAGGATGTTTTCGTTGGCCGTCAGGAGGCGCACTGCCACCGTGACATCGGGCTTGAGTGATCTCTCCAGACAAAGCAGCCAATGGCAGGTTCCGGTGTAGCTCTCGTGGCATCGCGCGACCACGATCGACGCCGTAAAATCACCATTGATGGTCAAGATGGCGGAACGCTCATTCTGCTGAATTTGGGCACCCAACGACTTCAATTCGCAATCGATCGATTCGCATATCGTGCGGTGTCGTTCGCGCAGCGCACGGTTGACTTCGAGGTAGCGATAATCCCGAGAAGGCATATATCCGATGAGTTTGTAGGCTCGCATCATACTTCCGAACCTCGATCTATAACAGGCGGGCGACGGCATATTTTGTGCCTCATCGATCAGAATGCCAGACAGCATTCCTTCGCGATCGAAAAGTCCTCGCAATCGATTAAGTAGTTCTTCATCAGAAAGGCGGCGAGCCTGCTTTCTATCAGCGTCGTTGCTGCGCTGAATTGTTCAAGAGACGCAGACCTTCGAGGTTCAAGCCTGTCTTGCCGTCATCTGCGTAAGTGCGCACGATCTCTATGCCGCGCGATTCTGCATAGCTTCGAATGATTTCAGACTGATTTTCTGTGGAGTACCGCTGATTTTCAGTGGACATGCACACGTATTGCGCGGCGCGGGTGGGGTAGGTCGGAAATGCCATAGTCTGCTTTCGCACACACACTCCAACTAAAAGCAATGACGGATCTGCACGCGGCCTTCTGATCTAATCGTCGAGGTTCAAAATCCCAGAATCGCTGGATTTGGGGAACTGATCGACGAAACGGCCCCACAGCCGCACCAAGCACAGGAAAGAAACAACGGATCGAGTTTCCCTACTGCCCTCTGCCATGTCAACGAGGTTAGAGGTTGGACGGGAGCAGCGGCGAAGCCAACTTCGGTAGTAGTTCGCGCTGATCTCGCATCACACGTGGGCATTCTGCCCGAGGAGGCTATCGAAGTGGAACCTTGATCCGTCACGCTGGCCCGGATTCGACGGCGGTGCCGGTACTCCCGCTGCCAGTCGCGATGGTCCGCCCGTCCTTCCGGACTCTGCTGATGGCGGTTGGCAGAGCGGCTTTGTTGCTGGCGCGCCTGAATTCGGCACGGCAGGCTGCAATAGCGCTGGCCGACAAATCCAGAGCACCACATGACACCGGCAGCAAACCCGTCGCCGGGGAACAACGTCGCCATGATTCGCCATCCACTTTGCCAAGTGGGGCTGGACAGCTCCCCTTCTCGCGACAAGGTAAGAACCATCTTCTTAAGAACCATCTTCTTAAGAACCATCTTCTATAGATGGCTAGCGTAAATGGAACGCTGAGGCCACCCTTATCGGGGACGAGTGGAAACGATGATTGCGAGAGGGTCGACGTAATGCGGAAAATGCTCAGGAAAAAATTCTCGCCAACGGCGGGGAGTAGGCCGGTGCGCCGTCGATTAAACCTTCCACGCGGGATGGTGTGCCATAATCCAGCCTTCAACCATGTCCAAAAACGACTTAGCATGTAGTAGCAGTTCATTGGCTTCGGTGCCTGTGGCAATGGTTGCGCCAGTGTAGTCGATTTCATTCCGTTTGCGGCGGCAGGCGTCGAAGTAGTCGGTCAAATGCTCGGCTGGCTTGCCCAGTGCCAACCGGGCTCCCTCGAAGGTTAGCCGATGATGTCCCGGAACACTCGCGACACGGTATCCGGCGCAAGCAACTGCCATCTTTGCGGTCTGAAGCGCCGCGTTGTAGGCTGTGGCGAAACGGCGGTCTTCGGAGAGAACCGGAATCGCAGCGTCGGCCAGATCACGGGCCACGAGGCGGCGGATTTCGCTCAACTCCTGGAGGCTAGTCGTGTGCCGGTGGACTTTATTGTCCTGAAGCAACTTCTTCCAACTCATGCAGCGTATCCTTCAATCGTGCCTTTTATCGCTATCGTTTTGCCATTCAGAACGGTGCGGAGAAAGTGATCCCCCGAGGCCAGTTTCCGGTGGAATTCCTCTGGGGAAAACAACGTGACATTGACCTCGCGACTGAAGCTGGCCTCGAGTTTCCGCAGAGCCGGAAGCAAGTCAATCTGCTTCAGCGTACCGACGATCATTAGGTCCACGTCACTGGCAGAGCGTTCTTCGCTCCGTGCGATGGAACCATAGATGAATGCCAGTTCGATCCGGTCATCAAAGCGTTTGAGGGCAGAGGTGAGGGTTGGCACAAGCCCGCTGGTCTTTTCGATCAATCCGCGCAAGTCGGCAAAGAGCGGAGAATCGGGATTCGCTTTGAAATAGGTACGGCGTCCGTCCTGGCGGCGCAGGAGCAGCCCCGCTGCTACCAGTGACTTGAGTTCACGCTGGAGGCTCGATGGAGTAGTCCTCAAGCGCTGGGCCAACTCCGTCATGAACCACCAACGTTCCGGCTGGAGCAGCGTAGCGGAAAGCACCCCAATCCGCACGGATGGGAACAGGGCGTCAAGGGTACTTCGTGTACGCATATGGCGTAATTATATACGCACAATGCGTACAATCAATTCTCAACCGACGTAATGTGATCAGCGCTGGACGTGGCGAGCCAGCTCGAAGATATGAACGCACCGGGCAACGACCCGTATCCATTGAAGGGGAACCTCGCTGGACACTGGTCGGTGCACGTGAGCGGCACCTGGCGGCTGACGTTCCTGTTTCAGTGCGAAGATGCGGTGCTTGTCGATTACCCGGATTATCACTAGTGGGTGAGGCCATGATTTTCAAGCCAGCACATCCCGGAGAGGTCCTGAGAGACTATCTGGGCGAGATGACCGTGGCGGAAGCGGCAAAGCGCTTGGGCGTAACCCCCTTTCGTGAATTCTGAATGGTCGGGCAGGCGTGTCAGCCGCGATGTCGCTGCGGCTCTCGGCGGCCCTGGGCACCTCACCCGAATTCTAGCTAAAGATGCAGATGCAGTATGAACTGCGGCAAGCGCGGAGGACAAAACAGCCGAAGATTGGCGCTGGCCTAAGTAGGGATCGATGATAAGAAACGAAATCGTTCGACCGCAGTTCCTGCGTGACGACGGGCCTTTGGAGGCAAGGAGATGTTCAGCAACCCCTAACCGTTCACGGGACGTGAACAAATAACAATGCTAAACAGAATGGGGCGCTAGTTGGAGGCTGGGGCGCCAATTGGTTTTCTGATCGGCGCGCAAAGGCAAAGAAATGTGCAGCTTGTGCTGTTGCGGGGCGCTAGTGTGCTGTCCCGGAAATACGTGAACAAAGGCGTGCAATCTTCTGCAGGATAGAATCGGCAGTCGCGGTCCAGACAAATGGCCGGCTGAATCGATTGTAGTGCTGGACGAACGCGTCA
>Ga0181528_10001542_pt1 | contig 14289 bp, 12 predicted proteins | sample PEATcosm2014_Bin_47_FD_119742 | JGI IMG/M metagenome (GOLD analysis project Ga0181528, IMG submission 119742) | Peatland microbial communities from MTU Mesocosm Facility, Houghton, MI, USA - PEATcosm2014_Bin10_10_metaG | ecosystem: Environmental > Terrestrial > Soil > Wetlands > Peat | place...
ATGAAAAAATCACGTAAAACGCCTTTTGCCTTGGCTATGGGCGCCAGCTTACTACCTTTCGCCGCTAACGTCGCGCAAGCCGAAAGCAACCCGTTTGCTTTAATGGAACTGAGCTCAGCCTATATGCAGACTGCTGAAGCCGCCACGCCTGCAATTCCGCCGGCCGCCACCGATAAAGCTAAAAGCGGTTCCTGTGGCGAAGGCAAATGCGGCGCGTCCATGAAAATGGATAAAGGCGCGGAGAAAAAAGCTGTAGAGAAAAAGTGCGCCGCCAATATGCCGGCGGCTCCCGCCGCTGGTCAAGCGACAACACCGGACGCCGGTTCCGGCAAGTAAGTAGTTCGACACCGGCTTAAGGCTTTAGGCCGGTGTGATTTTTTTCATATCCTTCGCGTTTTCGTAAATATTTCAACTTTTTTTAAAAATTTAACCAAGCATCCAAACAGGGTATGTCATGCATGCCATTGGGCTTTGCTAGGTAAATATACTGAGGGTGGCATTTAGTTTGTAGGTAGGTGATTGATAATCTAGGCCTTTGGTCACAATTTAGTAATAGTTTTGCGATACAGTTCACAAAGAAGCCGGATTTGCTTCTTTAAAAACAATTACTTAACTTACATTTACCCTCAGGTGAAAAAATGAAACAAATAATTTCCGTATTGGCTTTGTCCATTGCGTCCTTATCTGCCGCGCAAGCTACCACCATTACGGCTTGGAACTTTCAAAACGACGCGCTTGCCGTTAACAATAGCCCGGCGGCATCAACCGGCGTGGGCGTCGCCAGCACTTTGGGCATGACCAATACTTATCCAACCACGGCTACAGATAGCGCAAGCCAAGCCGATGTTGTGCTGGGCGTGACCGGAGACACAGGCGTGAATGGCGTTGCGGATACCGGCAACATTTGGCGCGTTCGCGGCCAGGATGCCTCCGGTAAAGCCAACGGCTGGTCAAGCCTGGCGCCTATCGGCAGCCAAGGCGCTGAATTTGCCGCCAGCACCGCGGGCTTCGGCAGCATTAATGTCAGCTTCGATTGGTACGGCACCAACCAAGGCGAGGGAAAATTGCAGCTCGAATACACGAATGATGGCGGCGCCACTTGGATCAATACGCCGATTAATATTGGAACTAACGTTGATCTAGCCGCGTTAACTAACAGCGCCTCCGCCAACACTGTGATGGGTTCCTATATTCAAGCCACTGGCGGACTGGGTCAAGATTGGTTCACCGGTTTAACCGCGACAATTAATGATCCATTAGCGGCCAATAACCCTAACTTCGCTATTGCCTTGGTGAACGCCGCAACCGGCGCTGACGATATCAGCATGAAAGGCACTGCCTTGAATAACAACTCCGGCAACTGGCGTTTTGATAACGTCGTCATCTCCGGTTCAGCCGTTAGCGCTGTGCCCGTGCCTGCCGCCGTATGGCTGTTCGGTTCGGCTTTAGCCGGCTTTTTCGGCTTTAATCGCCGTAAGTCAGCGTAAAACCGCTAAGACTATCCGTCTACTCATCGGGTAAAAGGCCGGCTTTCTTGATGGAAAGCCGGCCTTTTTTATGGGCTTAAATTGCCGCCCACATAAGCAAGCAGCTTGTTGGCGATCGGGCTGCCCAAGCCGGTGACATAATCGTAGCCGGAGGCGGCATTACAGAGTGATCCGCAGCCACCGTTTCCACCACTGGTAATATCGTGATAATAAGTTGGATAAATCGATAGATTGGCTGCCGCATCATAGAGAAGAGTATTGGCGGCTAGCAAGTTATTGACGTTCTGCAAGGTGGCGGCGGCGGAATTTTTGATGGAGTTAGCGACCGCGAACAGCGCGGCCCACTGCGGCGCGCCGGCGCTGGTGCCGCCGATGCGGAGCCAACCGGGAGCGCTGAACGAGTCGTAAATATAATAGCCGACTTGCGGATCCGCGCCGTAGGCCACATCGGGCACGCCGCGCAGGTTTTGCGCAGCGGCGCCGGTAAAACTTTGTTGATAAGCCGGCGCGGTTTCATACAAGCTGACGCCGCCGCCGCTCCCCGACCAGCCCGTTTCCCCCAAGTAGGCGCCAGTGCTGTCGGTGTTGATGCTGGTGCCTCCCACCGCCACGACATAGGGCGAAGCGGCGGGGTATTCGACGCCGTCGCCGTTATCGCCGGAAGAGGCGGTAAAGATGACATTGGGCACATCGAAATGGAAGTCATACAGACCCTCCGACGGAAATTCCGCGCCGCCAAAACTCATGGAAACCACATTCGCGCCGTTTTTAACGGCATAGTCGACTGCCTGCAGCAAGTCGTTAAGGCTATTGGAGTCGGCTTCTACCAATAATATGTTGGCTTTCGGCGCAAGGGCGTGCGCCCATTCCACATCCAAGGCAATTTCCACCGCCCAGCCTTTATCGGCCGCCGGCTGTTTGCCGGAAGCATAGGCTTGTTTAAAGCAAGGGTTGGCGGTGGTGCAGAGCGGTAAACCCATTTGTTGGCTGAAGACATTCAAATCATCGGCGATATTGGGGTTGTGGTAGGCATTTATGATAGCGATGGTTTGCCCCGCGCCTTGCGGATTGTTTTGAATGGCCGAAACGCCGTAAAAATTTTTGATGATTTCCGGAGTCAAGTAATCTATGCCGATAGGCGCATTGGACTTGGATCTAAGGTGGAAGGGCGGGCGTAACATGCCGCTTTCCGGCAAAGGATTTCCGCTGCGGGTGATGATCAGGCCGGATACTGAATTTTCGTCGTTGGCTGTCGCTGAGAATAGGCTTAATTCCGGTGCGTCCTGTTCAAGGTCGGCGTAGCCGTCATTGGCGCTTGAATTCGCTTTAGGCAAGGGCAGTGCGTCAAGATCAATGCGCACCGAGCTTGGTGTTTGCGTATTGGTGGGTTCCGCGGCGATTGCCGGGCCGTTAAGCAATTGGGCGGCGATGAAAATAGGCAAGATATGTTTATGCATAGGGCTTCATTTTGGTTGGCTGGGAAGTACGAAAAGCTTATGGTTTTTAGCTGGCTGTTGAGAGGGCTAAACCCGCTAAGCCGGCTTTCCCTGCTTAGTCGAACGAATGGCGACATTATAATGATCTATCCGACCACCTTAGCAATAAAAAGTGCAATCAATATGAAATCAAACCTGCGCACCGGCTGAAATTTTACCCAATTAAGCATAAATCAGAGGATAATAATCCACATAACAAACAGGGCTTTTCTTGGTCAAAGTTTTACTGATCGCTCATCAGCCGGAGGTGAAAATGAAATACAAACAACTTTACAAAAGCTCAACAGCCATCGTACTGATTAGCTTGCCTTTGTTGGCTGCAACTCAAGCCGTTGCCGACCCTTCGCTAAAGTCGCCTTCAGCATCGGAACCTAAGACCCTTAGCCGTGATAAAGGCGTGACGCCCGGCGCCATCACGCGCCGGTCTGCGTCTTATACCGGGTATCAAGTAGATGGTAGAACGTCCGCTTCGGTGCTGGCCGCGAAAAGAAGCCATACGGTTTCAAAGCAGGATCAAAATGGATTGGCGATTTTTTCCGGGATTTTCGTCATCTGCCTGATAGTGTTTTTTACCCGGACGTTTGCAAAAAAGAAATAACGGCCCTTTCCAGCGTAAAGCTGATTTGCATTACAATGTCGCCATGCTGAGTGAATTTCACTAATACTTAGGTGATTATGATGAATGGATATGACACTGATGTGGTTGCTTGGGCTAATGAACAGGCGGCGTTTATTAGGGCCGGCCGCTTCGATTTGGTGGATATTGAACACATAGCAGACGAGATTGAAGACGTGGGTAAAAGTGAATTCCGGGCCTTAGGCAGTCAGGTTTTTATAAATTGCCTTGATTTTCTGGCTTTGCAAGGCATGATCGACGATAGGCCGCGGGTAGTCAATGTTAGCGATTTGACCGGACCAATGATGGATGGCCGCCGCCGGCAAGTCGCGTAGTTCCGGCAGCCACTGTTTTATATAACGACAATCGGCGTCGAATTTTTTTTGTTGCAGCCAGGGATTGAATATTCGGAAATAAGGTTGCGCGTCGCACCCGGTCGAAGCAGCCCATTGCCAATTGCCGTTGTTCACGCAGGGGTCGTAATCCAGTAAGTGTTGGGCAAAATACTGTTCGCCCCAACGCCAGCTGACATGCAGATCCTTGACCAAAAATGAGGCGGTGATCATTCGCGCGCGGTTGTGCATGCCGCCGGTTTGTTGTAATTCCCGCATGCCGGCGTCGACTATCGGGAAGCCGGTGCGGCCATGCGCCCAAGCCCGGAAATTCTGTGCATTATTTTCCCAAGGGATGGCGTCGAAACGGGCGTGGAAAGCATGGCCGAACACCCGCGGAAAATGAAACGCGATATGGGTAAAAAAATCCCGCCAGTATAATTGGCGTAATAAGGCATGCTCTTCGCCCAAGTTTTGTAAGATGGCATAAAAAGCTTCTCTGATCGAACAACAGCCGAATTTTAGATAGGCCGATAAACTAGTGGTCGCCGCCAGCGCCGGAAAGTCGCGTTGCCGGGAATAATTTTGGCAGTCGGGCAAGGTGTGTTCCAGGATAGCCAGCGCCGCTGCGCTGCCGCCTGACAGCGCATTGCCGTGGGCTTGTTTAAACTGTTCCGGCCCGGTCAAGCCAGCCATAGGGTAATTGACTGAAAATTGGCCTGCTGTCAGCGATTGCGGAAGCGCGACCGGGTTTTGCCGGGCGCGATTATAAAAGGCGGTGAAGATCTGATAGGGCGTAGCATCGCTTTTCAACACTTGTTCCGGCTCGTTAAGCAACAGATCGGCATGGCTATGGAAATCCAGGTGTAAACTTGAGCAAAGTTGGCGCAGGTCGTTATCACGCCGGCGGCTGAACGGCGTGTAATCGCGATTGACGAACACCGCCTGGATTTGTTGTTCAGTTTGCAAATGCGTGATCACTTGCTCGGGCCGGTCATGAAAAAAATACAGCAGGCCGCCTTGGCGGGCGATTTGCGCTTGCAAGTCTTCGAGCGCTTCCAGCATGAATTGCAAGGCCGGGCGGCTTTGGTATGGGTGCGGCTCTATCTGGCGGGGATCGAAAATAAACACCAACATCACTTGTTGGGATAGGCTTAGAGCCGCATTCAGCGCTGTGTTGTCGGTTAGGCGTAAGTCGCGGCGGAAGATAAACAGCGATTTATGGTAGCTTTTCATTAAGTATTTAGATACATATATAACTTATGCATTAACGGTGGAGATGTTTTAGTTTATGGGCTGTTAGTATTAGTGTTGCTCAATGCCTCGCTAATGCTTTCCGGGCTATAACCATGGATTACTTTGTCTTTATTGATGACCAGTATCGGCACGCCAATTCTGCCCAGGCGCGCGTAGTCGCTACGGCCTTTTTCGGTATGTTCAACATCTATATCAGTGTAATTGATGTGATTTTCAGTTAAGTATTTCCGAGTCTTGGCGCAGTAACCACACCAGGTGGTGGAGTATAAAATAACATCATTAGTTGCCGATGCATTGGTGATTACCGGCGCTGGCCTAATCCATTGCATGATGTTGTCACGGTATTGGAAGAGCCCGTATAGCATAACTAACACAATTACAGTGGAGGGTTTCATTTTCTAATTCTCAACTAATGAAATAAATGGTTATATTCCTATTATAAGTGCTTAATGCGCGGATGTAGTAACATAACGAACTTTTTAATCAGTAGGTAAGCTAGGGTAACATGGTGATCTTTACAATCATTTGCTGCCTTTTTTTGTTATTGCGGGCGCGCGGCATCGACATAGTTGATGTATTCGGCGGTCTTTGCCGTCGCATAAACCTGGCTTATACCCTCAATGGGTTTGGGATAGGCAGACGAAATTCATGAAATCATTTGCGGATCGTCAAAGTTCGTTTTCTGACCTGAATTAGTCCCAAGTTAAAGAGTTTCGTCAAATAAGTCAGAAATATCGCATTTAAAGTATTGTTGAATAATTTCCGCCAACTCTTTTCTGGCATAGTCTTCATGTTGTGCAAATCGGTGATGCAAGGGCGCCGCTATGCCAACGAAAATATCCAGCAACTGGGGATCAAAATGCTTACCCGCCTCTCGCTGGAGGTAATTCATTGATTCTTCGTAGCTGAACGGTGATTTGTAAGGGCGCGCCGACGTCAAGGCGTCGAAGACGTCAACGATAGCAAAAATACGTGCAGCCGTGGGTATTTCCTGCGCTTTCAGACCTAAATAGTAACCGCTGCCATCGAATTTTTCATGGTGATTGCCGACGACAGCACAGGCATCGCGTAGCCAATGGCAATGGCTGATGATATCCAATCCATGGCGGACGTGGGTCTTCATGACTTCGAATTCGTCGGCATCCAGCTTTCCAGGTTTTAGCAATATATGATCCCGGATGGCAATTTTGCCTATGTCATGCAAAAAGGCGCCCTTGATCAGCATGCGAATACTGCCGGCCTCCAGCCCCACCGCTTCAGCAAGCCTTACAGAATAGATAGTTACCCTAAAATTATGCGCATCGGTGTCGCTGTCGCGTTTGGCGATCGCACTGCCAAAAGCTTGCAAGGTTTCCAAATTCGCGTCGAGCAGATGTATCGATAATCGTCCAAGGTGATCGAATAACCGGCGTACCACCGGATAATGCAAGGCTGTCACTAGTATCACTAGCAATACCGAAGCGGCCACCGAATGGATAATATCGCGCCAGAATGCCGCGACAGCCTTGGGAGCAATCGTATACAGTCCGCGTATTGTCGCCTTGATTTTGCCTTCCGGATCGGCAATATTCAAGCCGACCGTATACCCAGGGTTGCCGTCAGGCCCCACTAATGGCGCTAAATCGACCTTGTTTTCGCTAGCGACGACTTTTCGGTCATAGTCTTGAATGAAAGTTTGCAGCTCGAGATAGTCCAAATCGGCCAGATGCCCGATTTCCAAGCCTTCGGCATTGCGAATTGACAACCAAACAAAATGACCAAATGCACTATCCGCGGACACTTTCTCCAAATCGTCTACCGCTTGCTGCACCAAGGTTTCCCAAGGGCGATGACTGATTGCCGCGATATCTAGGATCCGCAGTTTCAATAACTCGACGGAGAGATTCGTACGCTCGGCGATGACTGCCTCAAACTTATTGCGCTCCAGAAAGAATACGCCGACGCCTACCAGAACGGATACTACAGCGGACAAGGCGATCAGCCGGAATCTCAATATCTTCCGTAAAGAACCAATTCGTGATTGCATAGATAAGTTAATTAGTATGTGAATCTAAGCTTTTTTCATTCAATAATGCTTGATCGGTAATTTGTTTATACAAATTAACGACTTGGGAATATAACTCTTGATACTCAGGATGCTGCTCTACTAAAGGTTTGATGCGTTCGGCATCCTTAATCAATTCCTCTAATAACTGCCTATCCCAATGATCTAACTGCCCGCCACCTGCAAGCCTTTCTTGAATACCTTTTGCTTTTGGAATGATCTCTAACGTAAGTCTTTCTAAAAGCACTATCGCGATACCCAAATCGTTTGAAAACTCACTCATGTTAACTCCTCTAAGTTATAGGTTTTAAATAAATTAATTTTTTCAGATAAAAAGCTAATGCCTAAGGTACTGATACGTATCGCGGCTCGCCTTCCAATGCGATGTGTCGGACGATCACCATCCCCCGCCCAAGGCCTTATATAAGGCCACATGCGTCGTTGCCCAGGCCAGCCGGCTTTGCGCCAGTTGCTCGCGAGCGTTGTGCCAAACGCGGCGGCTATCCAAGACGCTGGAGAGATCGGCCTCGCCTTCGGCGTAATAGGCCTTGGCGGTTTCCGCGGCCTTGCGGGCCGACTGTTCGGCGTTTTCCAAGGCTAGACGCCGGTTGTGTTCTCCCTCTACCGTGGACAGACTGTCTTCGACTTCACGTAGCGCCGCCAATACCGATTTGTCATAGGCCGCCAGGGCTTCCTGGTGACGGGCTTCTTGAGCCTTTACGTTCGCCGACAACCGTCCAGCCTGAAAAATGGGTAACGAGAGGCGTGGGCCGAAACCGTAGAAGCCACTGGACAAACTGGTGAAGTTGCTCAAATCCGTGCTTAGCAATCCGACGGACCCGGTCAGGGATAGTTTGGGAAACAATTCGGCCACCGCCGCGCCTATCAAAGCGGAAGCGGCTGCGACCGTGCGCTCCGCCTGACGGATGTCGGGCCGGCGCCGCAACAAATCGGCAGGCAGACCAGGCTGAATCGCCGGTGGAACGGGAATCTCCGCCCGCACATCGGCTAACTCGGTTTCCAGCGCTCCCGGCGCCAAGCCCGACAACAGCGCCAAGGCATGCCGAGTATTTTTGATCTGCGCGGCAATCGGCGCGACGGCGCTTTCGGCCGTCTCCAGTTCCGCTTTTGCCCGCTGCACATCCAGCGCCGTCGCCATGCCTTCCTGAAAACCGGCTGCGGCCAGACGCTGTACCTCACGCTGATTTTTGACCAGGTCTTCAGCAATCGCCAGCCGAGTATGCAGCGCCGTCAATTCGCAATAAGCCCTAGCCACTTCGGCTGCCAGACTGATCTGAATGTCGCGCAGATTCTCAACTATGGCAGAGGCATTAGCTGCGGCCGCTTCCTGTTGGCGGCGGATGCCGCCAAACAAGTCCAGTTCCCAGGAGCTATCGAAACCCGCCTGAAACAGGTTAAACGGCGTTCCAATCGGACCCAAAGTGGAAAGCAGACCGTTCTTGTTTTGGCCGCCTCCCTGGATTGAGCCCAGTACCCCTAACAAGGCATTGGGACTGATCCGTTGCCGCTGATAAGCGCTGGAAGCGTTGACGCTGGGCCAACTCTCCGCGTCGGTGGCATCGCGCTGGGCTCTGGCGGCCAGGACGCGGGTTTTGGCCGCCTGAAGATCAAGATTGCCCTGCAATGCCCGTTCGATCAGTCGGTTAAGGCGTTCGTCGTTGAACCCGCGCCACCATTGGGACAGATCGTTAACAGCGCCGGCTGGGGCGGTTGCCGCTGATTCCAACCAGTTTTCCGGTATTGCCGTTTGTGGTGGATGGTAGTCGGGGCCAACCGTGCATGAGGTGGCCAGGATCGCCAGGCCAAGTCCGGCTAAGCGCCGCATGAAGCGATGACTCAATTGCATAATCATTCCTCCCGTATTCCGAACCATACCGCGTACAAGGCTGGCAGAAACAACAGCGTCAGCACAGTCGCCACCAGCAATCCACCCATGATGGCCACGGCCATCGGCCCCCAAAACACGCTTTCGGCGAGCGGAATCATCGCCAGAATCGCCGCCGCGGCGGTCAGCAGGATGGGGCGCAAGCGGCGCACGGCGGCCTCTATGACGGCATCCCAAGGCCGCGCGCCGGCACGGATATCCTGCTCGATCTGATCGACTAAAATCACCGAGTTGCGCATGATCATGCCGGCCAGCGCGATCACGCCCAGCTGCGCGACAAAGCCGAACGGCACATCGAAGATCAGTAGAAAGATCGTGACGCCTATCATGCCCAGCGGCGCGGTCAGCAACACCATTGCGGTGCGTTTAAGGCTTTGCAACTGCATCATCAACAAGGTCACCAAACCGAACAACATCATCGGCATCACCGCGACGATAGAAGTCTGAGCTTTTTGACTGTTCTCCACCGCACCGCCCAACTCGATGCGGTAGCCGTCGGGCAATTTGGCGCGCAAGGGAGCCAGCAAGGGCTCGATTTGCGCGGTAACCTCCGGAGCCTGGGTGTTGTCGCGGATGTCGCTGCGCACCGTAAAGGTCGTGAAACGGTCGCGCCGCCAGATGACGCCTTCCTCGAAACCATACTCGACATGCGCCAATTGGCTCAAGGGCACAAACTTGCCGTTGCTCGCCGTGACGTTAATTTCCTCGATTAGCGCCGGATTGTTACGCTCGCCGGATTCGCCGCGGCCCAGCACCTCTATCAGTTTGTCGTTTTCCCGGTAAGCGGTTATTCCAAGTCCTGTCAACTCGGTGTTGAGAATCAAGGAAATGTACTCGGAACTGACGCCCATGATCCGCACTTTGTCCTGATCCACGTCCAGACGCACGACCTTGCTGGGTTCGCTCCAATCCATCTGTACGTCCAACGTATGCGGATTGCCGCGCATGACCTTGGCGACTTCTTCTGCGATGGCGCGGGTTTGGGTTATGTCGCGGCCGGAAACCCGAAACTGCACCGGAAAACCGACCGGCGGCCCATTTTCCAGCCGGTTCACCCGGGCGCGCAGCAGGGTGAAACCGTTGTCGAACTCGCTACGCAAGCGGGCCAGCAACCGTTCTCGCGCCGCCAAATCCTTGGTCAGCACCACCAATTGCGCGAAATTATCATGATCCAATTGCTGATCCAACGGCAAGTAAAACCGGGGCGAACCCGCGCCGACATAGCTGACGAAATTGACGATGTCGGGATCGTCCTTCAACAAGGCTTCGGCTTTTTTGGTTTCACTTTCCGTGGCCAGTATCGACGATCCTTGCGGCAGCCAAAGATCCACCAGCAATTCGGGCCGGTCGGAAAACGGAAAAAACTGCTGTTCGATCAAGCGGAACGCTCCCATGGCCAACACAAACAGAATGGCGGTCGCCGTCAGCACCCAACGGCGGCGGCGCAGACAGCCGGCGACCAGCCGCCGAAAGCGGGGATAGATGCCTCGGCGATAGACCTCGGCCTCGTCATGCACGCCATGTTCCTTGATGTCCGGTAAAATCAGATAGCCGATATAAGGCGTGAATATCACGGCGACCAACCAGGACACTAATAACGCAATGCCCACCACGGCGAAGATAGTGAAGCAGTATTCGCCGGCGGAGGACTTGGCGAAGCCCACCGGCGTAAAGGCCGCCACTGTCACCAAGGTGCCGGTCAGCATTGGAAAGGCCGTGGAGGTGTAGGCGAAAGTCGCCGCCTTGATCCGGTCCCAGCCCTGTTCCATCTTCACCACCATCATCTCCACGGAAATGATGGCGTCGTCCACCAACAGCCCCAGGGCGATGATCAATGCGCCTAGCGAAACACGCTGCAAATCGATACCGCACAACTTCATCACCAGAAAGGTAATGGCCAACACCAAGGGAATGGACAGCGCCACCACCATGCCGGTACGCCAACCCAGGGACAGAAAACTGACGGCCAGCACGATGATGACAGCCTCCTCCAGGCTTTTCATAAATTCGTTGACCGCATGCCTGACCACCCGAGGCTGGTCGGAAACCTGATGCACATCCATGCCGACCGGCAGATTGGCCGACAGGCGGGCGATTTCGGCGGAAAGCCGCTCGCCCAAGTCCAGGATGTCGCCGCCCTTGGACATCGATACTGCCAGTCCTATGGCGTCCTCGCCCATATAACGAAACTTGGGCGTCGGCGGATCGGCATAGCCGCGGTAGATACGCGCTATGTCGCCCAGACGGAACTGCCGGCCGTTGGCTTCGATGCCGATTTCGCGGATCGCCTCGACCGATTTCAGGTCGCCGCTGACGCGCAGGTAGACCTTGTCGCTGGCCGTCTCCATACTGCCGGCCGGATTCATGCCGTTTTGTTCGCGCAGGGTCTGAGCGATAATCATCGGATCTATGCCAAGATTGGCCAATTTACGGTTCGACACCTCGATATAAACCTTCTCCTGCTGCACGCCGATCAAATCGACCTTGGCGACGCTGGGGATACGCAGCAACTCCTGGCGCACGTCGTCAACGGCGTCCTTCAGTTCGGCATGACTGAAACCGTCGGCTGTAAAGGCGTAAATCGTGCCGTAGGTATCGCCGAATTCGTCATTGAAAAACGGCCCGCGCATGCCTTGCGGCAGGGTATGGGCGATGTCGCCCAGCTTCTTTCTCACTTGGTACCAGGCATCGGGCACCAACGCATTGGGAGCGTACTCTTTGAGATTGACAAAGATAAAGCAGCGGCCTGGCTCGGAGTAGCTTTTCACGAAATCAAGCCAGGGCGTCTCCTGTAATTTCTTTTCCAGGCGGTCGGTGACTTGCTGCTCCATTTCTCGCGCCGTCGCCCCCGGCCATTCGGCGCTGACGACCATGGTCCTGATGGTAAAATCCGGATCTTCGGCCCGGCCCAGCGTGAAATAAGCCAACAAGCCCGCCAACAAGAAGGCCCCCAACAGATAGGCGATGAAGGCCTGATGGCGCAAGGCCCAGTCGGATAAATTTAGCCCGCTCATGGTTTCGCTTCCAACAGGCGCACTTTCTGCCCGGCTAACAGTTTGTGTACACCGGCGGTGACGACTCGTTCGCCCTCGGCTACCCCGTCGAGCACCAAGGCGTTTTCGTCGTCGTATCCGGCTACCGCGACTGTACGTGGGTTAACGGTCTCGGTGGCTGGATCGAATACCCATACCGCCGGGTGTCCGTTATCCTGGGTCAGAGCCGTCAATGTCAGCCGTGCCACGGGCCGCCGCTCATCCTTTTGCACATGCACGGTGGCGGTCATGCCCATGCCTACTCCGGCGTCGGCGCCCGGCACCGATACCTTGGCGGTATAGGTGCGCAGTACCGCGTCCACGCCCGGCGATACTTCCCGGAGACGGCCCGCGTAGAACCGTTCAGGGTCGGCCCATAGGTTGACTCGGATCGCGGAGGCCGCTTGCAAATCCTGCAAGCGGTTTTCCGGCACGCTGATGACGACCTCTTTTTCGACCGTTTGCGCCAACCGCACTATACTTTGCCCCGGTGAGACGATCTGTCCCGGCTCGGTGTTGACAGCGGTGATGACGCCGGCGTGATCGGCCCGCAGCTCGGCGTAACCGGATTTACGGGAATACGAGCCTTGGGAAGCCCGCGCGGCGGCGACGCGGGCTTCGGCGGCATGCACCTGATCCCGCCGGCGTTCCAGGGCCGCCAGACTGGCCAGATCTTTTTCCTGTAGATTGGAAAGATGGCTAAGATCCTTGCGCGCCTGATCCAGCTCAGCTTGCGCCACCGCTAATTGCGCCGCCGCGCCGGCTTCGTCGAGCCGGACATCGGTCTGATCCAGGGTTGCCAGCAACTGGCCGCGCTCAATAGCCGCCCCCACGTCCACTAGGCGCTTGACAAGTTTGCCGCCGACCTGAAAGGCCAACGGACTTTCGTGGCGGGCTCGGATTTCGCCGGAATAACGCGCTGTGGTCGCGGTTTGCTCATATTGCACCGAGGTAACCCTGACCGGGCGGGACGGAGGTTCGGGCGCCTTGGATTCGGAACAGGCCGACAGGAAAAGCGCGCCTAAGATCATCGTGGCGATGAGCTTAGAATGCGCGCCTATGCGCCACGTCACGCGGACGGGCGGCGGGCTACTTAAGACTTTGGAAATAATGTTTGAACTTTTCATCGTTTCAACCCCCTTATCATCGCGTTTATGGTCATCCTAGCGGTTTTTTCAACGTTGCGCCACTCGTTCCAAGGATCGCCATAGAGGGTAATATGCATGGCGACAACGCCATGCACACTGGCCCAGTAGGATTGCGCCAACAAGTCGGGATCAGTCAGTTCCGGCGTCAGAAGTTGCTGGGCGATGGCTTCGGTGAATGCGTTCAACAGCATCAGGTAACAGTCTGTCTCCGGATTGCCGTGCCCCAACTCCGCCAGTTGCTCCTCTTCGTGCCTACGGTTGCTCATAAACATCAGCCGGTATTGGTTGGGGTGTTCAATGCCGAATGTCACATATACCATACCGGCCTTACGCAAACGTTCCAGCGGCTCAGGCTCGGTGGCTACGCTCCGGAACTCCTGCGCCAACGAAACCATGTCCACACGGCACAGTTCTCGGATTAAGGCTTCCTTATCTTTGAAGTGGAGATAGATGGTGGTGGGAGAATATTCGATGACATTAGCGATTCGTCGCATCGTCACCGAGTCGTAACCTTCGGCGGCAAACAGCTCACGCGCTGCATTGAGGATTTTAATGCGGACTTTCAGGCGATCCCGCTCACGCCGTTCGGAAATGCTCATAAATACCGTTTATATACTTAACGTTGTTATTTTAATGAACGTAGTTATCTTTTGTCAAGAAAGTAATCTTAAAACTGAGCATAGAAAAAAAACAGAGTCTTGGAATCGAGTGCCGCAGATATTTGATTTCTTCGCTGCCGTTTACGGCATTATCTCTTGCAGGAATTTATTGGTCATCTAAATGTCTAGTTATTAATGTTAAATTAATTTGGCGCGGGAGTAGATCATGCCAGAACTTTTCCCCGATACACCACAATGGGTTTGTTTGCAATGCGGCTACAACATGATCGGCGAGATGCCCGACATTTGTCCGTTCTGCGGTGCCAGACATGATAGGTTTTTGGTCTGGAATGAGGCCGAAACGTTGTTTCG
>Ga0181528_10001543_pt1 | contig 14280 bp, 13 predicted proteins | sample PEATcosm2014_Bin_47_FD_119742 | JGI IMG/M metagenome (GOLD analysis project Ga0181528, IMG submission 119742) | Peatland microbial communities from MTU Mesocosm Facility, Houghton, MI, USA - PEATcosm2014_Bin10_10_metaG | ecosystem: Environmental > Terrestrial > Soil > Wetlands > Peat | place...
GAGCGCTTGCAATCGGCCATCGCGCGCGAAAAGCTCATCCCCCGCATCTTCCAATCGGCGCGCGAGAATCTCAAGAACCCGCCCGAGATCTACACTAACGTCGCGCTCGAGCAGTTGCCCGGCATCGAGAGCTTTTTCGAAAAGGACGTGCCTTCCGCTTTCGCCAAGGTCAAGGACGCCGCGCTCCTCGCGGAATTCAAGAAGTCGAACCAGGGAGTCCTCGACGCGCTCAAATCCTACGAGACTTTCCTGAAGACCGACCTGCTCCCGCGCTCCAAGGGCGATTTCCGCATCGGCGCCGCCAACTATCGCCAGAAGCTCCTCTACGACGAAATGGTCGACACCCCGATCGGTCGCCTGCTCGCCATCGGTTATGACGACCTGCACCGCAATCAAGTCGAACTGAAGCGCGTCGCCGCCCAGATCGACCCCAATCGCTCCCCGGAAGCCATCCTCCAGGACCTGGAGAACGACCACCCCACCGCCGGCCATTTGCTCGGATCGTTCCGCGACGTTCTGGGCGGCCTCCGCGACTTCATCGAAACCCGTCACATCGTCACCATTCCGTCGAAAGTGATGCCCATCGTCGAGGAAACGCCGCCCTTCATGCGCGCTCTCACCTCAGCCTCCATGGACACACCCGGCCCTTATGAAAAGGTCGCCAAGGAGGCGTTCTTCAACGTCACCCTTCCCGACCCGGCCTGGCCAGCCAAGGAGACCGATGAATACTTGCAGGGCTTCAACCGCGGCACCATCATCAGCACCGCCGTCCACGAGGCGTTTCCCGGCCATTACGTGCAGTTTCTGTGGGTGCCGTCCGCGCCCACCAAGGTCCGCAAGCTGATGGGCTGTGGGTCGAACGCCGAAGGCTGGGCGCATTACACCGAGCAGATGATGCTCGACGAAGGGTACGGCAACGGCGACCTGAAATTGCGCCTCGGCCAACTGCAGGACGCGCTCCTCCGCGACGCCCGCTACGTCGTCGGTATCCGCATGCACACGGGCGACATGACCATGGAACAGGCCATCGACTTCTTCGTCAACGAGGGCCACCAGGTCCGCCCCACCGCCGAGAAGGAAGCCAAGCGCGGCACTTCCGACCCGACATACCTTGTCTACACGCTTGGCAAACTCGAAATCACGAAGTTACGCGACGATTACAAAGCCATGAAAGGCGGGAAATATACGTTGCAGGGTTTCCACGATGCATTCCTGCAACAGGGCACGCCACCAGTCAAACTCGTGCGCAAAGCGTTGTTAGGAAATGACTCGCCGGTCCTGTAGACCGTGCTTTAGATGGACTTGTAAGAATTGAGCTAACCGCTTGCTCGCGCGCGGGTCATTATTCCCGCGTTGAAACAGCGACTCTTAGTGAGCCGCGACCCCGCGGGAGCGGGCTTTCACTTGTTCAGCCGAATCTATGCAAGTCCCCTTTTAGTCGAAGCCAGCCGGGCGGTCAGCCAACTACCGCCTTTACCAGCCACACCGACGCCGACGCCACCGTTGTCCCGATGGCCGCTCCGGCGAGCACGTCGCTCAGGAAATGCATCCCCAGCAGGATGCGCGACGCGGCAATCGATACCGCGCAAAACAGCAGACCCGTGGCCAGTTCCGGATAAAACCGGCTGAGCGCCACCGACACGGCAAATGCCGTAATCGTATGGCCGGAAGGAAAGGAGAATTGATCGGGCGGCAGCAGGGTAGCCCAGCAATGGGGCTCGATGGCGCAAGGCCGCCTGCGGCCGGTGGCCTTCTTCAAGCGAAGAAACAACGCAACTCCGAGCGCGGCGGACAATAGCCCGGCGCCTACTGCCAGAAATCGGCGTTCTCCGCCCGCAATCAAAATGACGATGCCCATGGCGTACCACAACCAGCCGTCGCCGCCGCGCGTGGCGCAGATCGCCCAGATGCGGATCCATCGCGGCGCATGCCAGTGGTTCACGTGGCGCATCAGCGTCTGGTCGCGCCGGTCGATATAGCTCAGCATGGCGCTGGTGCGGGTCATGCAGCCACCTCCGCGACTTCGATGGAAGCGAACCGCTCCGCCCGGGCGCGCAAATAGCGCGCCATCCACAGTCGCGCGAAGAAGCTTTCTATTACATAGGTTCCGGCGATCACCAGGGGTACGAATACGGCGAGGGGGGCGAGCGGCAACGTGGAGGGATTGTGACGCACCATCTCCCCTCCTATTGCCAGTATATCGCGGGTGAGCTTCCAGTAACTGCCGGTGGCGCCCCGCACGCGCCCTTGTCCGCGCCGCAGGCCGTCCAGATATTCCTCCCGAGTGCGTGCGCGTGGCACTACGGTCCAGGCGCAGCCGACCGATGCCATGGCGTGCGCATCGCTGCCGCCCACTTCAGCCTTGGCCGTGAAATCGGCCATCGCGGCGGCGTTCTCATTGGCGCGCGCCAGCATGTGGCCGTTGCGCGTTTCGAGCGCCGGGAAGTCGCGCTCGAACCGTTCGAAATCGCCCAGCGACCGGCGTCCGGTGAGGCTGGAGAAGATATGGTTCGCGCTGAACAGCAGATTGCGCTCCCGCAGCCAGGCGGTCAGCCGGTCGAAATCGTCGCGGCGGCGCTGCAGTTCGATATGATCGCGCTCGGTAATGTCGTATACGCCCATGTGTAGTTCGGTGCCGCTGGGCAGCCGGCAGGTGACCTCTTCGCTGAGAAAGAAATCGGGCCGGGAACGGAGTTCTTCGGCGGCGTCGATCGAGTCGTGATCGGTGATTGTCACCAGATCCATGCCGAGCCGCTTCAGCTTGGAATAGACAGCCATTGGTTGGTTGTAGCTTTCCCGGCACACGCGCCGCAAAAGCGGAACCGTGCACATTCCTGAGTGGTTGGTGTGGACGTGTAGGTCGCACCGCATACTCCTGTTGTAGATGGCAGTCCGCTACAAATCTATGACATGTGCAAAAAACATGCGTTAAGGAAATTGATTTATTGCGGGCGTATACCCGCAAACTGGTGAGAGCATGGCACAATCGGACAGATGTGCAAGCTCGATTTCGTCTATTTCGACGCCGGCGGGGGCCATCGTGCCGCCGCCAATGCGCTGCGCCAGGTGATGGAACTTGAGGATCGGGGATGCGAAATCCGCATGGTAAATCTGCAGGAATTGCTGGACACGCTCGACGTGTTCCGCAAAGTCACCGGCCTGCGCCTGGAAGACGTCTATAATACAATGCTGCGCAAAGGGTGGACGCTGGGTTCGCCGCAACTCACCGCCGGCATGCACCTCGTCATCCGGCTGTTCCATGCGAAGCAGGTGCGCATTCTGGTCGACTTTTGGCGCAAGAGCCGGCCCGACATGGTGGTCTCTCTGGTACCTAATTTCAATCGCGCCATGTGCGAGAGCCTGCGAACGGCGTTACCGGGAGTTCCCTTCGTCACTATCATCACCGATATCGCCGACTATCCGCCGCACTTCTGGCTCGAGCGGCAGCCGCAGCATGTCATCTGCGGCTCCGACCAGGCAGTCTCGCAAGCGCTCGAAATGGGACTGGCGGCCGCCATGGTGCACCGCGTTTCGGGCATGATTCTGAATCCGCGATTCTATGAACTCTCGCCGCTCGCACCCGAGGCGCGCAAGCAGGCCCGCGCCGGTCTGGGGCTCGATCCCGAACGGCCAGTCGGGCTGGTTTTGTTCGGCGGACAAGGTTCGTCCGTGATGCTGGAAATCGCGGACAAGCTCCAGGATCACCAACTCATGCTCATCTGCGGCCACAACGACAAGCTGCGCACCAGGCTCGGAGCGCTGCCGCACCGCGCTCCCCTGTTCGTAGAAGGTTTCACCCGCGAGGTGCCGCGCTACATGCAACTGGCCGACTACTTCATCGGCAAGCCAGGCCCTGCCAGCATCAGCGAAGCGGTCGCCATGCACTTGCCGGTGATTGTGGAATGTAACGCCTGGACGCTTCCGCAGGAAAGATACAACGCCGTGTGGGTCCGCGAACAGGGCGTCGGTGTCGTGCTTCCCAATTTCCGCCGCATTGGGCGGGCGGTGGATCAGATGCTCGAGCCCGCGGCGTTCGCCCGCTTCCGCGCCGCGACGGAACGCCTCCACAATCGCGCCGTCTTTGAGATTCCCGATATTTTGGAAAAGATTCTGGGCTAAAGAGCCCTCGCGCGCAGTTGCCCGCCTTCGGTGCACTCGTATGAGCCGGCTGGGGTCTTGCCGAATTCCTGGACCGCTCCGCTGGCCCATTCCACTACGATTTTCGTGACGGAATCGCGCGGGCCTAATCCGAATGTGAGGGCCAGCTCCGACTGCGACAGGTAGCTCGATCCCGTCTTCACCATGCGAGACTGCGTTGCGTCCGAGGTCGTCAGCCGCACCACCGAGCCGATGGCGTCGCGGTTGGATTTTGTGCCGATGAGCCGCAAGCGGAAAGAGCGCGCGCCGCCGGTAACATCGTTGCGATAGAGATGCGCCGGGCCTTGATTGGTGGTGAGGAGCAGGTCGAGATCGCCGTCGCGATCGAAATCGCCGTAGGCGAGCCCGCGGGCGACTTTGGGAGTGGCGAAGCCGCCACCCGCCTGCGCCGCCACGTCCTGGAAACGGCCGCCGCCGCGATTCAGAAAAAGGTGCGGAGCCTGCGCATAGCCGGTGTTACCGTGAATCTGCCGGACGGTCTCATCGATGTGGCCGTTGACTGCGATGATATCGAGCCGGCCATCGAGATTGATATCGAGGAACGAGCATCCAAAGCCGAGGCTGTCGCGCGACGCCTGGCCGATGCCCGCGCCCATGGCGACGTCCGTGTACGTACCGGGTTTGGACGGGCGATAGAGCGCGATCATCTCGTTGTCGAAGTTCGTAATGGCGATGCCTTCCACGCCGGAGTTATCGAAATCCGCGGCGTCGATCCCCATGCCCGCGCGCGCCTTGCCATCCTCGCTGAAAGCGATGCCGGCGCGCAACCCGAAGTCTTTGAACGTGCCGTCGCGCTGATTGCGATAGAGCTTGTTGGCTTGCGTGTCATTGGCGACCAGAATGTCAGGCCAGCCGTCGTGATCGTAATCGATGAGCGTGACGCCGAGAGATTTCGACGTCGGGTCGAAGATGCCGCTTTTGGCGGTGACGTCTTCGAACGTGCCGTTGCCGCGATTGCGAAATAGCCAGCAAGTGTCGCCGTGGTACGCCTCGGGCGTGCAGTACGACTTACGCTTGCCGTCGACGCTGCAGAATTCGTCGAGCTCCGGGGACCATTTCACGTAGTTACAGATCAGTAGATCGAGCCATCCGTCGCGATCGAAATCGAACCAAAGGGCCGATGTGCTGAAGCCTTTGCGCCCCGCCAGACCGGACTTTTCGGTGACGTCCAGGAAGCGGCCGCCGCCCATGTTGCGGAACAGCCGGCTTTGCCCCACGGCGGTGATCAATATGTCCGCGAGGCCGTCGTTATTGTAATCGGCGACGGCGACTCCCATGCCGTACATTTCGATCGCCAGTCCGGCGCGTTCGGTGACGTCGCTGAATGTCCCGTTGCGATTGTTGCGGTACAGCTTCAGCGTGCTGCGCTGGCGCTTGTGTTCGGGCCAATCCATGCCGTTGACCAGCAGAATGTCGAGCCAGCCGTCGTTGTCGTAATCGAGGAACGCGCAGCCCGGTCCCAGCGTTTCGGGCAGATATTTATCGCCGAACGCGCCGCTATTGTGATGGAAATCGATGCCAGCCGCGCCGGTGACGTCGGTGAGCGAAAATCCAATTGGCGGCGGCGCCGCGGCGGCCAGGAGCGGGCGGCTCCAACAGGCAAGTGCGCCACCCAGGAAATGCCGCCGATTCACGTAATGCTCACTAACCCCTGGCGGATGGCACATACCACCAGCTCCGCGGTGTTATGAATCCCCATGGCCTGCATGATATTGGCACGATGCACAGCAACGGTATTGGAACTTACTCCCAACATAGTGGCAATTTCTTTGTTCGAACGCCCATTGACGATCAGTTGCAGTACTTCGAGCTCGCGGGTAGTTAGCACGGGCTGTTCGGCGGGCTGGATGGCGAGCGAACCCAGGCGCGGATCGAGCACGCACTCGTTGGCGGCCACGCGCTTCACCGCCTGCACTAATTCGAGGTCCATGGCGTTCTTGAGCAGATAGCCTTTGGCGCCAGCTTCCAGGCAGGTACGCACATAGGACGCGTCGGAATGCATGCTAAGCACCAGGACCGCCGTCGCCGGGTTGGTCTTGAGGATATTACGAGTCGCCACGGCGCCGTTCATGCTCGGTAACGCGAAGTCCATGACGACCACATTGGGCCGAAGCCGTTCGGCCTCGGCGACAGCTTCGTGGCCGTCACTGGCCTCACCCACCACGGAGATGCCGGCGTCCTCCTCCAGCAGCCGGCGAAAGCCTCGGCGCACCAGGGCGTGATCGTCCACCAGCAGAACGGTAAGAGGGTTAGACATGATGCTCAGTTCCTTTATACTACGCCAGCCGGTACGGTCATGCGAATGAGCGTGCCTCCACCCTCGGCGGGCAGGAATTCCACCCGGCCGTTGACCAGTTCGGCGCGCTCGCGCATCGACACCAGCCCCATACCTCTGCCGCCGCCCTTGCCCAGACCGACGCCGCGATCTTCCACTTCGAGGACCACCTCGTCTTGGGTGTAATTCAGCCGCACCTGTGCAGATGGCGATTTGGAATGGCGAACGACGTTGTTGAGCGCTTCCTGCAGGACGCGATAAAGATGGGTCGCCACGGCGCGGTCCAACTCGCGGCTGGCGCCGCTCTTCTCGTATTGCACGCTGATGCCGGTCTGCTTCTCGAAAGTCGGCAGGTACACATCGATAGCGCCTTCGAATCCGGCATCCTCGAGGATCACGGGGTGCAGCGATTGCGAAAGGGAACGCACTTTTTCGAGAGTCTGCTGTGTCACCTCCTGAATCTCGCGCAGGTCCTGCTTGTCGGCGCCGGCTTCGGCGGGGGTGCGGCGCTGGGCGCGGGCGAGCATGGCGCCGATGGCCGTCAGAATCTGGCCGAAGTCGTCATGCAGTTCGCGCGAAAGGGAACGGAAAGTGTTCTCCTGCGTGGTGATGAGCTGCTGCGCCAGTTCGCTGCGCAGGTTGGAAAGCTCTTCCACGTGATCGAACATCCGACGGTTGTAGACGAACAGGTAAATGCTGGTGAGCACCACCACGATCAGCACCGCCGCCAGGAAGATGTAGACATTGCGCTCCGACCGCTGATAGATGGCGCGGGTATCCTCGGCGGCGCGCTCCTCGCTCTCGTTGTTCTGCACGAAGAGGCGTGAAACTGCGTTGCTGAGCGAATCCTGCTGCGCCTGGACGGTGACGCGAATCTTTTCGTCGGCCTTATCGGGCTGGCCGCCTTCGGCCAGGGCGAAAACGGTGTCCATGGACCTCCAGAAATCGTTCATACGCCCGGCGAGGTAGGCGCGGTTCTCCATGCTTCCCGTGGACGATTTCGCCTCCTTTTCCATGGCGTCGTCGAGATCGGCACGAATGCGCGCGAGCGGCGCACGGAAGGCGGTGAGCGGATACCCGTCGGTATGGTCGAGCATGTCGCGGAGGGCGTGGGCGACGTCGTTGAGGTCCTTCTGGATGCGCAGGAGCAGGAGGGAATCGGTGCGATTGCGATCAATGGTGGTGGTTTGCAGGCGCTCAAGGGCGCGGAGCTGGTAGACGGTGTAAGCAGAATACACCGCGACGGCCGATAGCGTTACGGCGAGCCCGGCCAGGAGTCGGGATGTGGGAGTGCGGCCTCTTTTCACGAGCTAGTATGTTTCCATTATTGCCGCTGCGAGCGCGGCCGTAGTATTCTCCCTTCAAACTGCTCGGGGTAGCGAGAGGGAGAAGTCTGTTCAGCCGATGCTCACGCGGAGTCTAGCATGAAATCCACCAATGCGGCGATGTGGCGCAGACTTCAGTCTGCTGGGTTGAGACTCATTTCGACCCGTCCCGCCGAGTTGAGTCTTGCCTGCGCCACGATCATGATTCTTGCCGTCGCGGCCTTCGCAGCCGGCGACACACCCGGCATACCAGTGCAATTTACCGACGTCGCGGCCCAGGCGGGTATTCATTTTGTGCATAACGCCGGACGGTCGGGGAAGAAGTACCTGCCGGAAACCACGGGAGCGGGGTGCGCGTTCTTCGATTTCGACGGCGACGGCTGGCCGGATATCCTGCTGGTGAATGGCCGGGATTTCACGCCGGGCGGACACCATACCACGGCGGCGCTCTACCACAACAACCAAGACGGCACGTTCACCGACGTGACGAAGGGCAGCGGACTCGACATCGAGATGTACGGCATGGGCGTGGCGATTGGCGATTACGACAACGATGGCCGCGACGATGTATACATTACGGCGCTGGAAGGCGACCGCCTGTTTCATAACGAGGGCCACGGGAAATTCCGCGATGTGACGCGCGAGAGCGGAATCCAAAATGCCAATTTCGGCACCAGCGCGGCGTGGCTGGATTACGACCGCGACGGCAAGCTCGATCTGTTTGTCGCCAACTATGTGCAGTGGAGCGAGAAAGGCGACAAGTATTGCTCGCTCGACGGCAAGACGAAGTCGTACTGCACGCCGGATGTTTATAAGGGGACGCGATCGCGGCTGTTTCATAACTTAGGCAATGGCAAATTCGAAGACGTTACCGAGAAGGCGGGATTGGTTGACGCCAGCAGTAAGTCGCTTGGGGTGACGGTCCTTGATTACAATGGCGACGGCTGGCCCGACATCTTCGTTGCCAACGATACCCAAGCCAACAAACTCTACCGCAACTTAGGCAACGGGACATTCAAAGAAGAAGGAGTGGGCGCGGGTGTGGCCTATGGCGAGGATGGGACGGCTCGCGGGGCCATGGGGACGGACGCCATCGATTACGACCGCAGCGGCCGGCTGTCGCTGCTGGTGGGAAACTTCTCCAACCAGATGCTGGCTCTCTACCACAACGAAGGCAGCGGACTCTTCCTGGACGAAGCGCCATCGTCTCCCGTGGGCCGCGCCAGCCTGTATTCGCTGACGTTCGGCGCGTTCTTCTTCGATTACGATCTCGACGGCTACCCGGATATTTTTGCGGCCAATGGCCATATCGAAGACCAGATCGGACGCGTGCAGCCGAAGATCAGCTATGCGGAGCTGCCCCTGCTATTCCGCAACTTGGGGAACAAGCGGTTCGAAAATGCCAGCTCGAAGGTGGGGCCGGCATTCGCCAAGCCGCTGGTGGCGCGCGGCGCGGCCTATGCCGATTTCGACCATGACGGCGATCTGGACGTGCTGATCTCGACCAATAATGGGCCGGCGGTGCTGCTGCGCAACGATGGCGGCAATCGCAATCACTGGCTCAGCGTGCGGCTGGCCGGGACGAAGTCGAATCGCGACGGCATCGGCGCGGTAGTGCGGGTGGAAAGCGCCGCCGGCAAGCAGTGGAACACGGTGCACAGCGGGTCGAGTTACTGTTCGCAGAGCGATCTGGCGCTGACATTCGGACTGGGTGCCGACGCGTCGGCGAATGTGGACGTGGAGTGGCCGAGCGGGGCGAAGCAGCAGTTCAAGGGCGTGAAGGCGAACCAGCGCGTGCTGATCGATGAGGCGCGCGGTCTGAAGACGTTGCCGTGAAAGAGCAAAGTCAGGGCGAGCTGCGCTCGCCGGGCAAGCTGAAGCATTCCTCACATCAGACATACATCCCGTCGATGGGGTAGCCGGGAAGATCCTTGGCGGCTTGCGCCTGCAGATCGTGGCACAGACGGCTGATCTGCTCGGCGGCTTTCAGAAAAGTGAAGGCGGCGGTATTGTGGGGACCATACACGCTCACCACCACTTTACAGAGCTCCTGCAAGCGCGCGTTCACCGCCCGCATTTCCGCGCCCAACTCCCGGTGTTCCTCTAAGGTCAGAGGTACGGGAGACTGAGGACGCATGCCCAATCCTTCGAGATCGTCATTTGAGGTAAGATCGCCATCCGACACGCTGCCGCGTGGCCGCTCCAAGGCGTGGAAACTATAAGAAATAGCAACGATTCTGAGCTAGTTTATCATAGCGGCGGCGAGCCTTCTGGCACCCTCATGAATCTTTCGGGCAGTAATTGACGAGTATCCCAGCAGCAGAGCGGGACGCGCGGCGGCGGCATGATAGTACGCCGAAAGCGGCGGCGCGCTGATGCCGGCGGCGGCCGCGCGCTGGGAAGCGCCGCGGTCGCTCATGCCGTTCGACAGCCACGCCACCAGGTGCATGCCGGAATCGGCCCGCGACACCTCGAGCAGTCCTTGCCATTCGCGGCGCGCGGCGGAAACCAGCGCGGCCTGGCGTTCGCCATAGAGCGTACGCATGCGGCGGATGTGGCGCGCGAAATGGCCCTCGGCGAGGAACTCGGCGACGAGCGCCTGCGAGGGTCCGGGCGGATGGCGGTCGGACAGGGCGCGGGCGGCGGCGAAGGCGTCCACCGTGCCGTCGGGGACCACCATATAGCCCAGGCGCAGCGCGGGGAAAAGCACCTTACTGAAAGTGCCGATGTAGATGACGCGGCCGGCGGTGTCGAGCCCTTGCAAGGCGGCGAGCGGCCGGCCGGCGTAGCGGAATTCGCTGTCGTAATCGTCCTCGGCGATCCAGGCGCCGCGGCGGCGGGCCCAGGCGAGCAGAGCCATGCGCCGCGCGAGCGACATGGTGACGCCGAGCGGGTATTGGTGCGACGGCGAAACATACGCCATCCGCGCTTCCGGGGCGGACGATTCGCCGTGCGCCACATTGAGGCCCTCGGCGTCCACCGGAATGGACGCGCAGCGGACGCCGGCCGCGGTCCAGGCGCCGCGGGCGCCGAAGTAGCCGGGATCTTCCACCCAGGCGGTGTCGCCGGCGTCGAGCAGGACGCGGGCGCCGAGGTCGAGCGCCTGCTGCGAGCCGGACGTGACGATCACCTGCTCCCAGGAGCAGTTGACGCCGCGGGCGGCGCGCAGGTATTCGGCGATGGCGCGGCGCAGCGGCGGATGGCCGGCCGGGTTGCCGTAAGAGAAGAGATCGAATCGCGACTGGCGGTACTGGCGCGCGGCAATGCGCGACCACAACTCGCGCGGAAAGGCGTCGAGCGCGGGGATGCCGGGGCGGAATGCGCAGGGGGATGCGCCGTCGCGGGCGGCCGGCGCCACGGGCGTGGCGGCGAGCATTCGTCCGCGCTTCGACAGTTGCGCGGCGGGCGCGCCCGAAGGTCTCCGGGTGCGAGTGGAGGAAGAGACGCGGAGCAATTGATCGGGGAGTTCCTTGGCTACGAAGGTTCCGGCGCCCGGGCGGCCCTCGATGTAGCCCTCGGCGACCAATTGATCGAATGCGCCGGCGACGGTGTTGCGCGAAATATCGAGATCGGCGGCAAGCGCGCGGGTGGAGGGCAGGCGCGCGCCGGCGGAGAGGCGGCCGGCGAGCACGGCGGCGCGGATCTCTTCATAGAGCTGGCGGTGGAGTGGCGTGGCGGATCGCGGGTCGAGCGAAAGGGAGAGTGGCACCATAAAATTTCCGGAAGTGGCTCTTTCGGCAGGGCCACTGAAAACAGTATAGTCGGGGTATGTCCACACGCACCAGGATTCACCAGCATGCCGAGCGCAACGCTCCGGAGGAGGCGGCCAGAATTTTCGCGGAGGGCTACGTGGCGCACGTAGGCTTCGTGGAGGACGGGCAGCCGTTCGTGATTCCGCTGGGATACCAGTTCAGCGCGGAGACGCCGGACCGTATTTATTTTCATGGATCGCTGGCGAGCCGCGCGATGCGGCATATGGCCTCGGGCGCGCCGGTGTGCGTGACCGTGACGCTGCTCCAGGGATTGGTGTATTCGCGGACGGCGCTCTATCACTCCATGAATTATCGCAGCGCGGTTTGCTTCGGGCGCGGGAAGCGGGTGATGGATTCGGCCGTCCAACGCGCGGTTTACGAGAGGATGGTGCGACGATACTTTCCGGACCGAACAGAGGGGCGGGACTACTCGGCGCCGACGGAGGCGCATCTCGAGTCGACCGCGCTGGTGGAAGTGGAGATCGAGGAGTGGAGCGCGAAGATGCGGACGGGTGGACCGATGGGTCCGGCGGACTCGGTAGAAGGTGCGCCCGGGACTTGCGGGGTGGTGGAGTTGTAGGGGTTTGTTCACCACAGAGGCATGGAGACACGGAGAGAACAAAGTCAAAGGCAAGATCGGAGCGCACTATCAGCGGGACACTTAGAACGTCAAGGAGAGAGTGGTATATTGGCTGCCATGCGGCTGATGGTACCTGCGTTGTTGACGGCTTTCTCGGCATTGCACGCGCAGACGGGCGATGCCTGGAAGAAGCTGGACTTCGTTTTGGGTGAGTGGACAGGTATGGCGGGGGAAAAGGATACGCCGCTGGGCGCGGGCCAGGGCGCGTTCTCATTCAAGGCGGAGTTGAAAGACAAGATTATCGTGCGGCGGAATGTGGCGCAGTACAACTCCGGGGTACAGCATGACGATCTGATGGTGATTTATCTGGATGCGCCGAACGAAACGCCGCGGGCGATTTATTTCGACACCGAGGGGCACGTGATCCGCTACAACCTGACGTTCCCGTCGGCGAAGCGGGCGGTGTTCGAATCGGACGGGTCGCAGCCGGGGCCGAAGTATCGGTTGACGTACTGGATGGAGGGCGCGTCGCTGAACGGGCAATTCGAAGTGGCGCCGCCGGGTAAAGAATACCAGTCGTATATGAAGTGGACTTCGGTGAAGAAGTGAGCGGCTCAGGCTGCTTCTTTAGGAATGGTGCGAAGCTCGATTCGACGGCCCAGGCTCGATGCGATTCGAGTCAGCATCGAAAGACTGTGGCCGCTATCTGCCTTCTCGAGCCGGCAAATGACGCTTGCCGTGGTGCCTGCAAGCTTGGCGAGTTCGCGCTGGGATAAACCTGCGGCAGTCCGCAGATCGTAAATTATTTGGGCCACCTGAATATTAACGTAGTCCTCATCGAGCAGCGCTTTGCGCTTTGGATTGCCAGCGACGAATTCGTCAACCATCGCCTCTACCTGCGTTCTTTTTCTAACTTTCATAGATCACTCCGTAAACTGAAGGTTTGCCCCGATACCGTTTGACGCGCTGAATTGCCCGCTCGATTTCCGCGTCGGGTACTTTGGCCGACTTCGCCAAGCCATGAGATACGATGGCGGCTTGTTTACCTACAAAGGCATACAAAATCCGATAGTTGACGTTTTGGGAGGTGGGACGCAACTCATAGATTCCGTCGCGCAAAAAGTCGCCGTGCGGCCGGCGCAGTTCATGGCCGAAGTTTTCGAGAAGGCGAATGTAGTTCAAGCATTTAGATCGTGCCGGGACGGGCAGTCGCGCCAGCCACTCACGAAATACAACTGTGTCGCCCTCCTTGTAGAAGACGATATCGGTTCGCGGCACAATCTATTGTTCGCACAATTGCGAACACGAAACAAAGGGCTGGCGGGAAGATGGGGACTTGGTCCGAAATGGGACCGCTTCCGCCGATTCGGCTCAATAGAGTAAGGAGGACCCCAAGGGCTCGGACTCCGGCGAATCGAACAGAAATCTTTGCGTCTGTCGTTCCGGTCCGTTCCGTTTCGGCGAGATCAGGATTGTGCGGAAAACCCCACTCCATCCTGCCGCCTTTCCCAGGCTCGCCCAAACACGGTACAATACAACTGGAGTGACGAACCAGGCGAGTGGGCGAAAGCCCACTTTTTTGTTGGTCCTCACGATTTGTAACATGCAGGAAAAAGTGGCTGCCAAAATCGAGGAAGTCGCGCGCCGCGTGGCCGAGTCCGAGGGGATGGAGTTGGTGGAGGTCGAAGTCAAGGGCGGCGGACAGCACCGCTTTGTCCGCATTTCGATCGATAAACCGGCGGGCGTGACGCATGGCGACTGCGAGCTGGTTTCGCAGCAGGTGGGCACCATCCTGGATGTCGAAGATGCCGTCCCGGGCGGGCGTTACACGCTCGAAGTAAGCTCGCCCGGGGTGGAACGTAAGCTCCTCAAGCCCCAGGACTATCAACGGTTTCAGGGCAAAAAGGCGAGAATCAGCCTGCGCGATCCGGTGGAAGGCCGCCGTAACTGGGATGGCACTCTCGCCGGATTCGAAGACGGCGTGATTGCACTCGAAACCGCGCCTGGAACCGTTCAACACTTTCCGCTGTCCGGGGTTCAAAAGGCCAACCTGAAGTTCGAGTGGTAGACCGCCGGAGACATTCAGCCAGAACATATTGGGAATAAAGAGGGCACTTTGGAAACGATTTTTCAATCCATCGAGATACTGAGCAAGGAAAAAGGTATCGACCCGCAAATCGTCCTGGACGC
>Ga0181528_10001544_pt1 | contig 14266 bp, 10 predicted proteins | sample PEATcosm2014_Bin_47_FD_119742 | JGI IMG/M metagenome (GOLD analysis project Ga0181528, IMG submission 119742) | Peatland microbial communities from MTU Mesocosm Facility, Houghton, MI, USA - PEATcosm2014_Bin10_10_metaG | ecosystem: Environmental > Terrestrial > Soil > Wetlands > Peat | place...
GGGCACGAAGGCTATATCACCGTCGGCATGTACGAAAACGGCGAGGCCGGCGAAATCTTCATCACCATGGCCAAGGAAGGCTCGACAATTTCCGGCCTGATGGATTCCTTCGCCACCGCCGTCAGCTTCAACCTGCAATACGGCGTACCCCTGAAGTTCCTGGTCGACAAGTTCGCCCACGTTCGCTTCGAGCCCAGCGGCTGGACCGGCAATCAGCAGATCCCCTACGCCAAGTCCATCATGGATTACATTTTCCGCTGGCTCGGCGCCCGCTTCCTCGGTCCCGAGTACGCCAACACCGAAGCCGGCGAGACTCCAACCCTCCGCCAGACCGAGACCGATGCCCAGCAGTCGCTGCCCTTTGCGCCGGCCGTCGCCGACGCGCCTATGTGCGCCGAATGCGGATCCATCATGACCCGCAACGGTAGTTGCTACAAGTGCGCCAACTGCGGCGGCACCAGCGGCTGCAGCTAGAAATTTCTAACCAGTTACCATTTGGGAGAATCGCAACTCCCGGTCCCCGTCTTCGTGGGGCCGGGAGTTTTTTTGTGCCTGGCAGATGTCGGCAGGTGGGTACCAGGGCGCGCACGCCTTCTGCCGGAATTCGCCAGCCTGGTTGCGAAGCGTAACCGCACAGATTTCCGGGGAGCAGGCTCGCGAGGCATTCTCCTTGATGACGCGATGTGCGCCCCGGCTATTCGACACCCGCTCGCTGCTCGTCCGGGCGCTGAAATTATCGGTTCAGTACCAACTGTCCTTGCGAAGAGTGTGGCCGATTTCCCAAGTCCCGCGCTTTCTCGAAGGTCTTACGGCAGACGCTGCTGCCCGTCACGCTAGCCGAGTGAGGGTCGGCCCCTAAGGTGCTGCGCCTGGCGCTGGGGAGGTCAACCGAAGAGTGTGGTCTTGGGAGTGCTCAACGAACGTATTCAACGGTCTTGCTCTGAAAAACGCGCATCTCAGCCTTGCCGCTTCAACTGTGTCAGAAGCCAGGACCGGGCGAACTCCCAGTCCCGCTTGACTGTCGCGGTGGAGATCGTGAGAATGTCTCCAATTTCCTGTTCGGACAGGCCGCCGAAATAGCGCATCTCCACAACGGCAGCCGCGCGCGCGTCCAGTCCCTCCAGGCGACTCAACGCGTCGTTCACCTCCTCCACGCGGCCGTCCACTTCGATCGCATGGTCGCGCGCTTCATCCAGAGAAAGAGGCCGGTCAAAACCGCCGCGTTTCAGCACGGTCCTGCGCCGTACATAGTCCACGATCATGCGCCGCATCTGCCGGGCAGCCAGATGCAGGAAATGGAGCCGGCTTTCGCAACTTACCGGCGCCCCGGAGAGCATTTTGACGCACAGATCGTTCACCAGCACAGTGGGCTGTAGTGTCACGCTGCCGGACTCCCGGCTGAGATACACCGAGGCCACCCGCCGCAGTTCGCGATACACGGCGTCAATGATCTGCCGTCCGGCCGCCTCGTCCCCTTCCCGCCAACGGACCAGCAGGCCGGTCACATGAGAGGAATCGTCCGGCTTCATCGGCTCTCCAGTGATATCATAGCGTCTCCGTCAGAGGCAGCCAGATCGATGACCCCCGACAGATTTCAGGAAATCCGGCGATTGTTCGACGAGCTGATGGACCTCGATCCCGGCGATCGGGCGCGGGCTCTGGCGGAGATCGCCGGCTCCAATCCATCGTCGGCTGAGGAACTCCGCAGCCTGCTGGCGGAACAGTCCCGCTCCACCGGGCTGCTGAACGGGCCGGCGGTCGAGGTTCGCAGCGTGCAGGCGCGGCCGTTGCGGGAGCTGGGTCCGTATTCCATCCTGCGCGAAATCGGGAGCGGAGGGATGGGTGTGGTTTACGAGGCCATACGAGTGGACGGGGCCTTTCACAAACGGGTGGCGATCAAGGTCCTGCGGCGAGACCTCGATCCGGATGTGTTTCTGTCGCGATTCGGCCGCGAACGCCAGATCCTGGCGCGGCTCGAACATCCGCATATCGCGTCCATTCTGGATGCCGGCCAAACCCCTGACGGTGACCCCTATTTTGTAATGGAATACGTGCACGGCGTGTCGATCACGAACTATGCCGAAACTCACGGACTGAAGATCTCCCAACGGCTCGGTCTTTTTCTACAGGTTTGCGATGCCGTGCAATGCGCCCATCGCAACCTCACGGTTCACCGCGATTTGAAACCCGGCAACATCCTCGTGACGGCTCCGGGAGCCGTCAAGCTTCTGGATTTCGGCGTGGCGAAGCTGCTGGAGGGCGAAGCGCCAGGCAGCGACACTGCGCTCACCGAGGCGCTCCTGCTCACCCCGGCATACTCCAGCCCGGAGCAGATCCGCCGCGAGCCGGTCTCCACCTCCAGCGACATCTTTCAGTTGGGAATCCTGCTGTATGAGCTGCTCACGGGCCGGCACCCTTTCCAGGGACGCGGCAACCTGCCGCACGAAGTGATGCGCGCCATTTGCGAAGACGATCCCCGGCCGCCGAGTTCCGTCGCCGGCAGGGACGCCCGGCAAATTCGCGGCGACCTGGACGCCATCGTACTCACCGCGCTGCGCAAACAGCCGTCATGGCGTTACGCTTCGGCCGACCAGTTGGCGGACGATATCGGGCGTTACCGGCAAGGTTGGCCGGTGGCCGCCAAGGGGAACCGCTTCGGCTACCGGTTTCGAAAATTCCTCCGCAGGCAGTGGCTGCCCCTAGCCAGTACCGCTGTCGTGATGCTGCTGTTGATCGCCGGAATCCTGGTCACCACCCGCCAAGCCCATGTGGCGGACGCCGCTCGCAGACAGGCCGAGCGGGAGCGCGCCGAGGCCGATACGCAACGGCATCGGGCGGAAGAGGCCCGGCGGTTTGCCGATGCACAGCAGCAGGTGGCGGAAGAGCGCACCCGCGAAGCCGAAGACCAGCGGCAACAGGCGCAGGCGCGGTACCGCGAAGTACGCGCGCTGGCTTCGTCGCTGCTGTTCGATGTGTACGACGGGGTGCGCGACCTGGCCGGCTCCGCCACCGCGCGCCGTTTGATGGTCGCGAAGGCGCAGCATCAGTTGGAATTGCTCAGTCGGGACGGCGGGCAGGATATCGGCCTGCAGCGCGATCTGGCGGCCTCATACGAGCGCTTGGGCGAACTGCGCGTGGATTCGCGAAAGCCGGATAAGATCGGCGCAGCCGCGGCGGTACAGGCGTATAGCCAGGGCGTGATTCTGCGGCAAAAGATCGCCGGCCGCGCGGACGCGCAGCCGCGGGACCGGAGCGACTTGGCCCTCAGCCTGGCCAAGCTGGGCGATGGGCAATTCTTCGCGGGGGATCCGGAACGGTCCCTGGCCTCTTATCGAAGCGCTCTGCGCGTTGCCGAGGCGCTGCCGCGGGACTCCTCGGCTACACGCGCAATGGGGACGGTGCAAGAGCGGCTCTGCATCATGCGCCTCGCGACGGGCAACAACGCGGGCGCCATAGAAACGTGCCGCGATGCTATAGCGACCTTGTCGCCACTGGCCCAAACGTTGCCCGACGATCTGGACGTGCAGCGGCTCCTGGGAAGCACCCACGCGTCCTACGCCAACGCGCTTCGCCTATCGGGCAAGCCGCGGGATGCCGCCGCGCAGGCCACGGCGGGATTGGAAGTGCTGCGCAAGCTGCAATCCATGGCGCCCAGCAATGCCGAATACCGGCGGCTGTCGGCGTCGGCGGAATCGATCCTGGCGGGCAGTCTGGCGGCGGCGGGGGACGTGGCTGGCAGTTCCGCGGCATTCGGGCGCGCCATCCGGGCGACGGAGATCGCGGTAGAAATCGACCCTTCGGATCTGGGTTCTTCTCTGCGGCTGGCCGGCACGCTGTTGGCCTTCTCGCGGCGGTTGGCCCAGGGCGGCGACCAGGTGAGGGCGCGCGACTCCGCCCAGGAGGCGCTCCGCCTGCTGCAAATCACAGCGGAAAAGCCCGGCGCCGGGCCCGTCGAGTGGAACGAATACGCCGACGCTTTGCTCAAAAGCGACCCACCCGAACTGCGCAATCCAGCCAAGGCGCTCCAGTTGGCGGGGAACGCGGTATCTGCCACCAAGCGGCGGAATCCCTTTTTCCTCGACACCTTGGCCTGGGCGTACTTTCGCACCGGCGATTCCGCGAAGGCCGTGGACACGGAGCGCGAGGCGCTGCAGCTGGTTCCCGCGGACGCCAAAGGCGGCCTGCACGATGAACTCGCACAAGGCCTCAGCAGTTTCCTGGCGGCACGCCAAAAATAGTACGGAACGTCACCTTTGAGCTATCGGCCGCGCCGATTGCGCAACTCCTTGTAGCGGATCGAAAGCCGCCAGGAGGAGAGGAAGAATCATGGCTAGTTTTTGCAGCGGGTGTGGATTTCCCCAGAACGCCGGTGTGGCATTCTGTCCAAATTGCGGAGCGCGGCAGCAGGCCGCGGCGAGTGCGGCGCCGGCGCCCCAACCGGTTCCGCAGGTGGTGGTAGCGGCGCCGGCAAAGTCCGGGTCCGGTTTGAAGATCGTGCTTGCGCTGGTGGCGCTTTTCGCGGTGGCGGGGATCGCGGCGATCGGCGGCCTCTTCTACATGGCGCACCGAGTGAAAGAGGCGGTGGTCGATAAGGCCAAGGCTTACAGCGTGGAATTGCCGAGCACGACGACGCCCTCATCGGCTACGCCGCGCCATATCCCGAAAGGTTGCGGCGTGCTCTCGGCGTCGGAGGTGTCCGGTCTGATCGGCCAACCGATCGAGCGGGCCGAGCCGCAATCCAACGGCTGTGCCTACTTCGGTCCGGCCGGGTTGAGCGCCAAGCTGGCGGACCAACTCGGCTCCAGTACCTTCGACAAGCTGAAGGCTCCGGGGTCAACTGTCAAGGAACCGGACATTGCCAATGCCCTGATGCAAATGGGCGACAGCGCGCAGAACGGCGCGGGCATCGAGAACAGCCACGGCGAGATGCCGCTGTTGACCCTGATCTTCGATGCCGACGGGAAGGGGCAGATGACGGCGCTCACCATGTCGAAAGCGCTATTCAATGGAATCGGCAAGGCAGCCGGCGAGAAGGAAGGACCCATGGGAGCTGACATCCCCGGACTGGGCGACCGCGCCGTGCGCCTGCAACGGCTGGGATTGAACGTACTCAAAGGCGATCTGCTGGTGCGCATCTGGGCCGGTCCGGTGAGCGATCCGGATTCGAAAACGGTGGCAGTGGCCCGCGCCATCCTGAACAAACTCGATTGAACCAACGGAGGACTTCATGTCACATACCAACACCCTACGAACTGTCTTGCTGACCATCGGTCTCTCGGCTGCCGCTCATGCCGCGGACGATGTGTGTAAAGCTTTATTCGACGCCGATAAGAAGATGATTCTTACGGCGCATCACACGTACGCAACGGAGAATTTGCCGGCCCACAAGGATCCCAGAGTATCCGAGATGATCTACACTGGTGGGCTGCACGGCGCCGTCTACCTCCAGGTTAGCGGCAAGTGGAAGCGCTCCGGGATGAGTCCGGAAGATTCGTTGAAGCAGAAGGAGGAGAACATCCGAAACACGAAGGCTTCCTGCCGCTATCTGCGCGACGAAGCGGTAAACGGCGAGGCCGCCGCGGTGTACTCCATCCAGACGGAGAATGAAGATAGTAAGTCGACCGGCACGGTCTGGATCGGTAAGAGTAAAGGTATGCCCTTGCGCGAAGAGATGGACTACGACAGTACGATGCACGTTGCCGTGCGGTACGACTATTCGAATGTACGCCCACCGATGTAGCTCATGCGGGTTGGCCAACACTCTCCCGGCAAAGTCCAGCCTCAGCCGGCATGATCGATAATGCCATACTGCGTGCAGTCGGTGCTTCAGGTTTCGAAGAGACATTTCCGTACCTTTCGGAGTGATCCTCTGGGGCGTGGCGACGGCAGTCTCCATCGTTTGGCCCAATTTTCGGCAAAGAAACGGATGACGGCGAAGCTGCATGCTGGAGAGGGTCGCGCCGATCTTTAGATGAAATGTGCCGGCCCATCCAGTTTCCCTGTCATCTTTCCGCGGATCGTGCCATGCAGCAGGTCCTCAACCTGCCCGCCGCGTGAGAATTCGTGAGAGATGAATGATCAGATTCAGCTGGCGCTGGGACTCTAACCGCGTGTGAGTGGCAGAGCTGACCGGCGGTAACCCGGTTGCCCAAACTGGCTTTTTAGGTTGGAGTCCCCGCACCAGGATGTCCAGGAGGCGCACCGGCAGACGCCAGCGGTTGAGAGCGGCAGTCCGTAGAAATGCCGAAGTAGAATCGGGGAGCCGCTAAGCTTCTCGCGGAAAGACGAGGCTCCCCGGCCCTTCACCGGTTCAAGTCACGAAAGCGCCGTATGCGGACCCGCATGCACGCCGGTCTTGAGAGTGGGGACCGCTAGGCTTCCCCTATCCCGATTGGTGTGGCGTAGCGATACAATGCAATTTCTATGGCAAAACTTGGCTTCCTGGGACTGGGACTCATGGGCTACCCCATGGCCCGCAATCTTCTTCGCGCCGGACACGAAGTGGCATTGTGGTCGAACACCGCGAGTAAAGCCCGCCACCTGGCGTCCGAAGAGAAGGGAATCCTCTGCGAGACACCTCGCCAGGTGGCGGAACATGCCGATTACATTTTCCTCTGCGTGGGCAATACCGCCATGGCCCTCGAAGTCATCCTCGGGGCTGACGGCATCGTTCATGGCGCCAAACCCGGCACCGTCGTGGCCGACGCCAGCACTATCAGCCCAAGCGAAAGCCGGAGAATCGGGCAAGCCCTGAAGGCCAAGGGCGTCGATTTTCTCGACGCTCCGTGCACGGGGTCGACCCCCGGTGCCACTGGAGGCACCCTCACATTCATGATCGGCGGCGATCGGGCAGTATTCGAAAGAACGAAGCCATTTCTCGAGCCCATGGGAAAGCGCCTGTTTTACTGCGGCGGTCCGGGCATGGGCCTGCAAGCCAAGCTGACGCAGAACCTGATTCTTTCCAATATCTTGATGGCGTTCAACGAGGGCATGGTGTTGGCCACCAAGGGCGGGGTCGACCCCCAATTGATGCTCGAAATCCTCGATGCCAGCGCCGCCAAATCGGGTTTGATCGCCTACAAAGCTCCCTTCGTCTTACGGCGCGACTTCACCCCGAATTTCTCCACCAAGTGGATGCACAAGGATATCGGGCTCATGCTGGATGCCGGCGAGGAACTGGGAGTACCACTACCTTTAACCTCTTTAACCCACCAGCTTTTCCAGACGGCCATCGCGGCAGGCCACGGAGATGAAGATATGTGTTCCACAATCAATGTTTTAGAGGATTTAGTGGGGATCCAGGTCAAGCCCCAATAAATAAATACAAATTTCTGTTGATTCCAAAAACGGGATCTACTATTATTGGAAGTAAGCCGGGGAGGCAACTCCCACCAAAGCGAGACTAACCTCTAAAATAAAGACCCCTGAAGCAATCCTCCCCGGCACCCCTTTTCAACAAGGCGAGGATTAGAGGTCGCAAGCAAATCCCCAAAACCCCGTTTGGCAGCGTGATATCATGGCGGATTATCCGGGTAACGGGCCGTCCATGAAAACTCTTACCGTTCTGGGTTCCACCGGCTCTATCGGAACCAATACCCTCGATGTCGTCCGGCGCAACCGCCACCAGTATCAGGTGTATGGTTTGGTCGCCGGCCGCAACGTCGATCTGCTGGCCGCGCAGATCCTGGAATTTCGGCCGAAAGTCGTAGTTGTCGGAACCTCCGACGGTGTCAGCCGTCTATCCAGTAAGCTCCAGGAATCGGGAGCGCCGCGCGCCAGCTGGCCGGAATTGTTAACCGGGGATATCGCCAAAATAGCAGTTTCCGTCGATGACAATGTGGATACTGTAATTTCCGCCATTGTCGGAGTCGCCGGCCTGGAGGCCACCTACCAGGCCATCCGGCACGGCAAACGGGTGGGGTTGGCGAACAAGGAAACGCTGGTCTCCGGCGGCCAGCTCATCATGGACGCCGTACGGGAGTCGGGAGCCCTTTTGGTGCCGGTAGATAGCGAACATAACGGCGCTCACCAGTGCCTCCGCTCGGGTAACCGCAAAGAGGTCGCCCGCCTCATCCTCACCGCTTCCGGCGGCCCCTTCCGCGATACCCCCCGCGAGGCACTCGATTCGGTGACTCCCGAACAAGCCCTGAATCATCCAACATGGAAGATGGGAAAGCGCATCACCGTCGATTGCGCTACGCTCATGAATAAGGGTTTCGAAGTGATTGAAGCCTGCTGGCTGTTCGATTTCGCGCCTTCCCAAGTGGACGTCGTGATCCACCCCCAGTCGAAAGTCCACGCCATGATCGAGTACAGCGATGGCAGCGTACTTGCCCAGATATCGGCGACGGACATGCGCATGCCCATCCAGTACGCGCTTACCTACCCCGACCGGTGTGAAGCTCCCGTCCCACGAATCGACTGGTCGGAAGCGCGGCAATGGGACTTTTTACCGCCCGATTTCCAGAAATTCCCGCTCCTCAAGCTGGCCTACCAGTGCCAGGAGACGGGAGGGTCAGCCACGTGTACGTTGAACGCCGCGGACGAGATCGCCGTGGAAGCATTCCTCGAGGGAAGGATCGCCTACCCTTCGATTTACGAAATTGTGTCGGAAACCTTGTCGAAGATGCCGGGGCGCAGTCTCCTCGCCGTCGGCGACGTGCTGGAGATGGACCGGGAATCGCGGATGCTGGCGCGCCAATCGATAGCCGCGCGGGCAGCCAATCCGGTGACGGTCTAAAGATTGTATGCATTCGATTGAAAACGTATTGTGGTTCCTGATCCTGATCGGCGTGATGATCAACATTCACGAGGCCGGCCATTATTTTGCCGCCCGCTGGTTCGATGTCAAGATCGACGCCTTCAGTTTCGGCTTCGGTACGCGCCTGTTCGGCTTCCGGCGCGGGGAGACCGACTTCCGCTTTTCCCTCATTCCCTTCGGCGGCTACGTCAAAATGGCGGGCGAGTTGGCCGGTGATGAGAGCGCCACGGATCCGCGCAGCTTCCTCTCCAAGCCGCGATGGCAGCGGCTGATTATCGCCTTTGCCGGTCCTTTCATGAACATCGTGCTCGCCGTAGGTATCCTCACCGGCATGTACATGGTGAGATTCGACCAGCTGGGGAACGCCGGGATCGGCCACGTGATGGCCGATTCGCCGGCCGCCAAAGCGGGCATTCAGGATGGCGACCAGATCGTCCGCCTGGACGGCCAGGACAATCCCACCTGGGACGACGTGGAGCCGAAGGAAGCCATCAGCGCCCGCCGGCCCATGCATCTCACCATCGAGCGTAACGGCCGCCGGTTCGACACCATCGTGACTCCGGTGTTCAACGAGGCCCGCGGCGGCGGATATGCGGGCTGGGATGAGAAGGGCGAGGTTTTGTTCAGCGGAATCGAACCCGGTTTTCCCGCCGACAAGGCCGGCATCAAGGACGGCGATACGCTGGTTGCCGTGGACGGGCAGCCGGTTCATTCCAGCATCAAGTTCCACCAGATCACCGAAGGCAGCGCCGGTAAGCCCTTGCACCTCGAACTGATTCGCGATGGCAAGAGCTTCCAGGTGGACGTGCAGCCGATCCTGGCCAAACTGGACGGTCCCGAACGTTGGATGATCGGGGTGAAGGCCGGCACCAAAATACCCTTCAAAACCACCAAGCTCTCCCTGCCGGCGGCCCTCGACGAATCGCTCCATGAGAATGCCAAGAACGCGCTGCTGATGGAAAAGGTGCTGCAAGGCATGATGGAACGCCGCATGTCCACCAAGAATCTGTCGGGCCCCATCGCGCTCATCAAACAATCGGGAATGGCGGCCGAAATGGGTCCGGCGGTGTACCTGGGGTTGATGGCAATGGTGAGCCTGCAACTGGCGATTTTTAACCTTTTGCCCATCCCCGTGCTGGATGGCGGGACCATCCTGATGCTGCTGGTGGAAATGACGATGCGCCGCGATCTCAGCCTGAACGTTAAGGAATTGGTGTTCAAAGTCGGGTTCGTCTGTATCATCATGCTGGTGGCTTTCGTAATCTATAACGATCTCTCGAGGCTGCTACCGTCGGGAGGGTGAGGAGCTGGTGTGGCTGCTCAGATAGTGATGGTGTATCGGATCCCGAAGGATGCGGCGGCTTTCGACCTGCATTATTTCGATATTCACGTGGCGTTGGCGCAATTGCTGCCAGGGCTCAGGAAGTATGAGATCGTACAAGGGGCGAGCGTGCTCGAAAGCCCTGAATACCATTTGAAGGAAACCTTTCATTTCGACGATGCGGCTTCGGCCGCAAGGGCCCTCCGTAGTCCCGAAGGACTGGCCGCTGCCGCGGACCGCAGGCTGATGGCGCCGCGCGCGGGCGACGTACTCGAGTTTTTCGTCGATGGTTATGAGTATGCCGTCGACTAATTTACTTGGGCGCCCGAATCCTGCGGATATCCCGCATCATCTGCTAAGCTGATCCCCGCATGCACTGTTTCTGTGTCCGCCAGACAGAACTGCCCAACACCACGGCGCTCGCCGCGGACACCTTCTACCATCCCGATAAGATCGCCGCTTTTTACCGCCATCCTTTGCGCGATCTCGACTCTTTTCGCGCCGCGGCCGCGGAAATTCAATTTTCCAGCGAACAGCGCGCCGCCCTGGTAGCGGCGCTACGCCGCCACAATGGCGACAGCCCCGCGCTCCAGCGCCTGGCGCAGCCCGGAACCGTCGTGGTCGCCACCGGACAGCAGGTGGGCCTCTTTTCAGGACCCGCTTATACGATTTTCAAGGCCCTCCATGCCGTCCGGCTGGCCGAATGGCTGACGGCCAGCGGCATACCCGCCGTGCCCATCTTCTGGGTGGCCACCGAAGACCACGATTTCGCCGAAGTGAACCACACCTGGGTCTTCGATGCCCACCATCGCCCCGTGAAGCTGGAAATGCGCCGCTCGGCCGGTTCGCAGCCCGTGGGGACCGTGACCCTGGTCTCCCCGCCGGTCAACGAACTGCGCGGTGCCTTTCATGGCATGCCGTTGGGCGAAGAAATCGCCGATCTGGTGGAGGAATCCTACCGCGGCGGCAACACCATGGGCGGCGCCTTCGGCGAGCTGATCCGCAAGCTGCTGGCGCAATTCGATATCCCCCAGCTCGACCCCATGCTGCCGGACTTCCGCGCGCTGGCCGCGCCCGCCTTACGTGCGGCCGTCGAGCAACACGCCTCGCTTACCGCGCAGTTGCTGGAGCGCAATCGCGAACTGGTGGCCGCCGGCTACCACGCCCAGGTGCACGTGGAAGAGCAGACATCGTTGGTATTTCTGCTGGAGAACGGCAAGCGTCTGGGGCTGCGCCGCAGCGGGAGCGAGTTTGCACAGAACGGCCGCCAGTTCTCCACCGAAGAGCTGCGCGATCGCGCGGATTCGGTTTCCCCCAACGCGCTGTTGCGGCCGGTGGTGCAGGATTCCATTCTGCCCACCGTCGCCTGCATCATGGGTGCGGCGGAAGCGGCCTACATGGCGCAGTCCGAGGTGCTTTACCGCGCGATTTTGGGCCGCATGCCGGTAGTGACGCCGCGCACCGGATTCACCATCCTCGATCAGCACAGCGAGAAGCTGATGACGCGCTATTCCCTCGCACTACCCGATTTTTTCTCCGGCGAAGACGCGCTGCGCGAACGCATCGCCTCGCGCCTGGTGCCGCCCGCGCTTCATTCCTCCCTGGGAGAGACGGCCAAGACGGTAGACCGCGCCATCGAACGGCTCCGCGGCGATCTGGCGGCCTTCGACCCTACCCTCGCCCAGGCGCTCGACCGCAGCCAACGCAAGATCGCGTACCAACTCTCCAAGATCCAGGCCAAAGCCGGCCGCGAGGCGATGCGCCGCAGCGATCGCGCCACCGCTGAGGCATCGTCCCTCTACGGCTTGATCTTCCCCGAACGCCATTTACAGGAGCGTCTCTATTCCATCCTGCCTTTCCTGGCGAAGCACGGCTTCGACCTCATCGATCAAATTTACAGCTCCATCGAATTGGAATGCCCAGACCATCGTATGATGGTCGTCTGATGGACCTTGTCCAGTTTCTCAAGAACAAATTCAGCCACGGACGAACACCGATGAACCCCTATAAGACCAACCATTTTCTTATCTGCGTTCATCGGTGTTCATCGGTGGCCAATAATGTTTTGCCTGGAAGCGACGGGTGTCCCCGAGCTCCTGACGTTCAACTGAGCCAGTTTCGCGTCCGCAACAGTATCGGCACACTGCGTTTCGGGACCGCGCACGTAAGCAAGCGGTGCCCGTGCCCAGCCGGGCAAAAACCGATTCAGCCACAGATGAACCCGATGAACACCGATAAAACCAACCATTTTCCTGTCTGCGTTCATCTTGATGTTGACGCGACCCAGTTTCGCGTCCGCAACCGCTTCCTTACGGTCGCGGGGCACACCGCGCTTCCGAGCCGCGCGCGTAAGCAAGCGGTTGGCAGCCGTCATAACCCGAGGTCCGAATGGTAACCCGCGAGCAGGCGCGCCTGGAGGAGAGCCGCGGCCATCGCGTTCACTGGAACCGCTGGGGGTCGTATTTGAGCGAGCGCGCCTGGGGCACGGTGCGCGAAGACTACAGCGCCGACGGCGCCGCCTGGGAATACTTCCCCCACGACCATGCCCGCTCGCGAGCCTATCGCTGGAGCGAGGACGGCCTCTGCGGCATCTGCGACCGCCATCAGCGCATCTGCTTCGCCCCGGCTCTCTGGAACGGACGCGACCCCATCCTCAAGGAGCGCCTCTTCGGACTCACTGGCAACGAAGGAAATCACAGCGAAGACGTCAAAGAGCAGTATTTCTACCTCGACAACACCCCCACCCACTCGTACATGAAGTGCCTGTACAAGTATCCGCAGGCCGAATTTCCCTACGCGCGCCTAGTCGAGGAAAATCGCCGCCGCGGCCGCAACGACCCCGAGTACGAACTGCTCGACACTGGCGTCTTCACCGAAAATTGCTACTTCGATGTCTTCGTCGAGTACGCCAAAGCGGCGCCGGAAGATATCCTGATACGCATCGAGATTTTCAATCGCGGCCCGGAGCCGGCCACGCTGCACGTGCTGCCCACGGTGTGGTTCCGCAATCGCTGGTCGTGGGGATATACCGACGAGCGGCCCGGGCTGCGGTGCGGCGGTGCGGGCGCCATCGAGCTCGATGAACCTTATTACGGCCGCCGCTGGTTGTACGCCCGGGACAATCCCGACCTGCTGTTCACCGAAAACGAGACCAACGCGCCGCGCCTGTGGGGCTGGGGCTCGCCCGGATATTTCAAAGACGGCATCGGAGAATTCGTCGTCCACGGAAATCGCGCGGCCGTGAATCCCGCCGGGCACGGCACAAAAGGGGCGGCACATTATCAAATCAAGGTGCAGCCCGGACAGCCCGTGTCACTCCACCTGCGCCTGTCGGACCACGAAATGGAAGATCCCTTCGGCCCCGAGTTCGACAAGGCGCTGATCGACCGGCGGGATGACGCCAACGACTTTTACGCCACCGTCAGTCCGCGCGAACTGACAGTCGACGCGCGCGCCGTCATGCGCCAGGCTTTTGCGGGGCTGCTGTGGTCCAAGCAGTATTACCACTATGTGGTGCGCGACTGGCTAAACGGCGACTCGCGCGAACCGGCGCCGCCGCCCGGCCGCCGTCTCGGCCGCAATCGTCAATGGACTCACCTCTACAATGCCGACATCGTTTCCATGCCGGACAAGTGGGAGTATCCGTGGTACGCCGCCTGGGACCTGGCGTTCCATTGCCTGCCTCTGGCCCTGGTGGATTCGCAATTCGCCAAAGATCAGCTGGTGTTGATGACGCGCGAGTGGTACATGCACCCCAACGGGCAACTTCCGGCGTACGAATGGGCCCTGGGCGACGTCAATCCGCCGGTGCATGCCTGGGCCGCGTGGCGCGTGTACAAGATGGAGCACAAGCGCCGCGGCAAGCCCGACCGCGCCTTCCTGGAGCGCATCTTCCATAAGCTGCTGCTCAATTTCACCTGGTGGGTGAACCGCAAAGATACCCAGGGGCGCAATGTCTTCGAGGGCGGATTTCTGGGGCTCGACAACATCGGGGTGTTCGACCGCAGCGCGCCCCTGCCCGACGGTGGCTTCATCGAGCAGGCCGACGGCACGGGTTGGATGGGCATGTACTGTCTCAACCTGTTGACCATCGCGCTGGAATTGGCGCGCGACGACTCCGCTTACGAGGACGTGGCCAGCAAGTTCTGGGAGCACTTCCTCCACATCGCCAACGCCATCAATCA
>Ga0181528_10001545_pt1 | contig 14266 bp, 13 predicted proteins | sample PEATcosm2014_Bin_47_FD_119742 | JGI IMG/M metagenome (GOLD analysis project Ga0181528, IMG submission 119742) | Peatland microbial communities from MTU Mesocosm Facility, Houghton, MI, USA - PEATcosm2014_Bin10_10_metaG | ecosystem: Environmental > Terrestrial > Soil > Wetlands > Peat | place...
AGTCTGCACGTCTTCTTCGTAAAACTCCGCCACTGAAGCCAGCATCGCCGGCAGCGCGCCCGTCGATTCGCCCACCTCCAGCATTTCCACCGCCAGATCGGGAAAAATCTTCTGCTCCTCCAAACTGCCCGCAAGTCCCTGCCCCTCGCGCACCCGCACGCTGGCCCGCATGATCCCCTTCTGAATACGCCGGCTGCTCATCGAACTTGCGGCCGTCTCCATCGAAGGCACCAGCGGCAATCCGCCTTGTAGCAATGTCGCCAGCATCCGGGAAAAAGTCGCCACCTGATGCTTCAGCCGGATGTCTCCCAGCATCGGCAGGCCTAAAATCACGCGGTCAATCTGATCCGCTCCAGAGTCGGTTTTCTTCCACTGGACAAAAAGAAAGATCAGAAGTATCACGCCGCCCGCAAAGAATGGAAAATACTTCTGCGCATTCTGTCCCACCGCCAGCATAAACAAAGTAACCGCGGGCAGCTTCGCATCCAGGCTGTTAAACAGCTCGGCAAACTTCGGCACCACATAGGTGAACAAAAACATCACCATGATGGTCACAACAGTTACCAACAGCGTGGGATAGATCAGCGAGACGAACAGCTTCTTGCGAAAAGTCATCGCCAGCCGCTGAAAGTTGATGTAGCGCGTCAGCACTTCATCGATGTTGCCGCTCTTCTCCCCCGCCATCAGCGTGGTCGTATAAATCTTCGGTACAATGCGGTGCGAGGCAAAGGCGTCGGAGAGCAACTCTCCGCCCTTCACCCGCTCCCGCACATTTTCTAAAATCGCCGCCAGCGTCTTGTCCCGCTGCCGCTTGATCAGCAGATCGAGCGAATTCAGAATCGGCAGTCCCGCCTTGATTAACGTCAGAAACTGCTGGTTGAACACCAGGAATGCCGCCTGCTTCAGCTTCTTCCGCCGCCCAAACGCCAGCCCTCCGGCCAGCATGCCCTGCGGCTTCACCCAATAAACCAAATACCCCTGCGAGGCGTAGCGGTCACGCACCTCCGCCACCGAGTAGCCTTGCTCCACCGACTGGAGCATCCGCCCCCGCTCATCCGCGACTTTTATGACAAACTCAGCCATCTTCCGTTAGTAGCGCCGGCGTCCCGCCGGCATTTCCACGCACCACTCGGATAGCCCCAGTCTAACATCGCAACTTGTTGCATCCGCCGAAGTTCGCAGCATTTCCCGCCCGTACCAGTATCGCAAGTAACGTCGCCCGCGGCCAATGAAACCCCTGCGAATCAGGCTACCGTAAGTCCATGAACGTCAGTTCGCCCGGTTAAGCGCTCCCAAACTAGTTCTCCAGCGCCATCCCGATCCTTCTTCGCGCCCTTCGCGGATTTTCTTCGCGAACTTTGCGATGCAAAAGCTTTTGTCCCTTCCCCGACCCTCACTCCACCCCCACATCCCCCTCCACCGTTTCCACCCCCGCCGGAACCTGGAACTCAAACCGCCCCGCCGGAATCTCCACATTCTCCTTCGGATCGGAAAACCGGTATTCCGTAGTCGACCCGTCCACCGATTCCATCACAATCCGGTCAATGGCATTCTCCGGTGTGACTTCGATCAAAATCCCGCTCACCCGGTCGCTCATCGCCCCGGGCACCCCGCGCAACACCACGTCTCCCGCCACCATCGGCTTCACATCCGCCGCCACCGATAACCCCTGCAACTCCTTATCCAGCCTGCTCTTGCCCAGCAAAAACGCCAGCGGAGACCGCACATCCTCCAGCTTCCGGGCCTCCGTCTTCCGCACCTGCCGGTCGCCCGGCACGTAAAACCACGCATCTCTCCCATCGCTCACAAAGAGCTTCTCCCTGGGAGAACGGTACTCCCATCGCATCTTGCCAGGTTTTTTAGAGCCCGGCGTTTTCGCCCCAGCTTTCTCCAGCCAGACCGTCCCCGATTCCGTCCTCTCCATCCCCGACCCGCGATAAGTCTCCACAAACTCCGCCTGCAAGGTGTGAAGATGGTTGTAATGCGCGTCCACCGCGGCGGCGATGGAGGCAACATCTCGCGCCCATGCGCCGGCAGAAATCGTGGCAATGATTGCGAAAAACCTTCCTGCAAGCCTCATCTCTACGATTCTACCCTCCGCTCTCAGGCAAGACTTTTGCACTCCGACATTTCCTCGCTCCATGTCGAACATGCAGCGCTTCTACAACTTTTTCCCTCTCGACGATGCGATAGACCACGCGGTACACATGCGGCTTACGCCCATATAGCAGGTGCCGCAGCCGCTTGTTCTCGGGGGCCACCGCACACCGGTTGGGCAACCGCTGCAAACTCAGAATCTGCCTTTTCAGTCCCTCATACCACTTCCGCGAAGCATTGGACTCGGGCGCCTTGACTTCCAGATACAAACCCTTCAGATCGCGTTCCGCCCGCGCCATGACGTCAACGCGATAAACCATTTCCGCGATGATCTACGCTTTGCTTCGAACTCCGCAAATAAATCCCGCTTAGGTGCTCATAGGACATGTGAGCATCCCGCATCTCGCGCTATGCGAAAGTGTTTCCCTTGTATCTGGTGCACGTCTCAAAAAAATCCTCATGGTCCCACCGGCCGATGGGGAAATGCGACTGGAGCACTTATCGCGACCCGTAAATCGCATACTGATGGGTTCCGCCGATCCTTTCCATCGCATCGCACTCGTTCAACACGACGCCAAGCTCCGGATTGTGATAAACCACATAAATCTTCCGCGGATGTTCCCGCAGGCTCGCCCGTAAATTCTCCACCACTTTCCTTAGCCCAAACTCTGGAAGCGGATTGAACAGAAAAAGCACAATGGGCTCGAATGGAAACGCAAACTCCGTCGCATCCATGCAAATCGATTCCAGGGTGAAACACTTCTGCGCCTGGTTCGAATATTTGCTTAGATTCTCCCGCGCAACGCCGTGCAAAGCCGGCAAGAGTTCAACGCCAACAATTCTTCGGAAGGCGTAATCCGAAGCCATCAGCAAAGTCCGTCCCTTGCCCGAACCCAGATCGATAAACGTGAAGCCGGGAAAATCAAAACCCGGCTGCGCGCTCAAGGCCATCATCATTTCATGGAACAACGCCGCCTCCGTCGGCTGATAGGGCGAATGAAACGCTCCCAGCAAGCGGTCCCTCCAGTACACCGCTCCGCTGGTCGTGTTGACGCGGTGCTCCCAGTCGAAATCCGCATCGCCGAAGCGCGCGCGCCGCCGCGCGGGGGTCGAATCGCGCGCAAACTCGGCCAGCAGGGCGAACAGCGCACGTGTGGCCGCGATCCGTCCATCGCGCCTCGCCTTCTCTTTCCACCACCACCGCGCAGAGTGCAACAGGGAAATGGCGGATAAATTCGTGCGCTTCATGTTCCGTCATCATAAGCGAGAGAGGGAATCGGCGAGAGGCGAGACTCGACCGGCGAGCATCCGGCTCGGAATGCTTAGCGGAATTTCGGGGCCGGTGTGTAGCCCGGAGGCAGTCCTTCGGTGGCAAACGGAAAGTCGTCCGGATCGCGCACTTCGACTCGTCCATCGGAAGTGATTTTATAGGGCTTGCCCTCGGGATCCGCGGGAAGGCCGCGCAAACCTGCGGCGGAGGCCAGCTCCGCGATGCTGGCCGGATTTCTCCCCGTGCGTGAGCGGAAGCCCGACACTAATTCATCGAGATGCTTCACGTCCTCATCCACTCGCAAAGACTTCAAATGCGCCTCTGCATTTTTCTTGATCAAGTCGTCGGTGCTGTTTTGGTAGGTCGCGGTCCACATCATGCGCGCGGTGTCCACGTCGCCGCCGTGTTCCGCCATTTGCGCCGCCATCAGCCGCAGCCAGGGATGGGCGTCGGGCAACTGCGAACCTTTCTCGAAGGCCTCGGCCGCGCCTTTGTAGTCTTTCAGGTTCATGGAATAGACGAAGCCCAGATCATAGTAAAGGTGCCAGTTGCCGGGATTATTTTGAATGCCGTATTGCATCAGTTCGACGGCGCGCTCCGGTTCGCCCGCCCCTTCCGGCGGAGTGGGCGCAAGAAAACTGGCGCCAAATTCATATGCCACAACCAGATGAGGATCGAGTTGCGTCGTGATCTCCAGCAGGGGCGCGAGCAACCCGAAATTCTTGGAGCGGTGCAGCTGATGAACCCCGAAATATTGCACCGCGCGTGTCCAGTAAATATCGGCCAGCAACCCGCTGTAGCCCAGGCTGGCGCGCTTCAGAACCTGCGGAGAACTGATGTATAAAACCTCCTGCAACGTGGATTGGGGGCGTATTTTATCGGAATGATGCAGGACAAAGACGCTTGCCGCCAGAAAAACTATCAGGCAGGCTGCGGCGACGATCGAAGTGTTGCGGCGTCTCATTTCAAATTCCGGTTTTCAAAGATCAGTACCGCTCCGCTGATAGCCATGGCCGCGTAAAAGAGAGCATAGAGAGTGTTGTGCAGGACGAGTTGCAACGCGACCGGCTGTTCATGAGCGATGGAGCTGACGATGTTGAAGGCGGAAAAATTGGGCACAAGGTATGCCGCTCCCGTGGCCAGCCAGCGGGTCAAGCCGTGCGCCATGCGCGCGAACCCGCGCAGATCCTCGGCAAAGCTGCCGATGACAAAGAGCGAAAAAGCGAAGACCGCGGAGAGCAGCGGGGAAGAGAACGAAGAAAACAGAAGAGACAGCGAGCAGATGATCAGGAACTGGAGAACGATGAAATAAAGTGCGATCAGAATCAGCGAGTCTGCGCGGACAAATTTATGCGCCACATAAAACAACGCGCCATACACTCCGATGGCCATAAAAAAAGTGTTCACCACCAACGTTCCCGCCAATCCCAGGAACTTGCCCACGATGAACTCCCAGCGGCGAACCGGACGGGAAAGAATGGTGTAGAGCGTTCGCTTCTCGATCTCCTTCGAAACCAATCCTATGCCGATGAAGATGGCGATCACAATCCCGAAGAGCGAGACCGCGGTCAGTCCCAGGTTGATGACCACCAGCTTTTCGATCTCGATCGAGATCTGGCCCACCAGAATAGCTGCGCCGGAAAGCAGGAGGGCGAAGGCGATCAGGTTGTAAAGCACACGGTCGCGCACAGCTTCGCGGAAGGTGTTGGATGCGATGTGCAGGATGCGGGTGTTCATGCGCTCTTCCCCGCCGAGGTTTCGGCATGCTGCAATTTTTCCACGAAATAAGTCTCGAGCGAAGTTCGCACCGGCGTAAGGGAGATCAGCCGGAGATGCTCGCGGCGCAGGGCATCGATGGCGGCGTCCTGTTGCGTTTCGCCAATGACCGCACGCCCCGTGTCTCCCGTGATGTGGCATTGGGCTCCCAGAGCCTTAAGGGAAGCGGGAATCTGCGCGTCGCCCTGCGTGCTGCGCCAGATGACTTCCACCTTCCCCTGTACGCTGGAGGTCAGATTGGCCACCGTGCCAAGCGCCCGCATTTCGCCTTTGTAGATGATGCCCACGCGGTCGCACAGCGCCTCCGCGTCGGAGAGAATGTGAGTGGAAAAAAATACCGTTTTGCCTTCGTGCTTGAGTTGCTCGATCAGATCCCGAACCTCGCGCCGCCCCATGGGATCGAGACCCGACATGGGCTCGTCAAAGAAGATCAGCTTGGGATCGTGCAGAATGGCCTGCGCAATGCCCACCCGCTGCAGCATGCCTTTGGAGAACTTGCGCAATTGCACTCCCTTCACGTCCTTGAGGCCAACGCGGTTCAGTGTCGCTTCCGCGCGGCGGCTGCGCTCCTTGGCGGGCACCCCGGAAAGCTGCGCGTAGTAATGCAGCAGTTCGTGAGCCGTCAGATGATCGTAGAAATAAGGCTGCTCGGGAAGAAATCCGATCTGCGCCTTGACTTCCGGATCGGTCCACAATTTGCCCAGCAGTCGCGCCGAACCAGCCGTGGGGAAGATTAATCCCATGAGCAATTTCAGCGTGGTGGTTTTACCGGCCCCGTTCGGTCCCAGGAAGCCGAAGATTTCGCCCTCCTGCACACTAAGGTTCAAGGGATACAGGGCGCGACGGGGGCGCTTCACCCAGAACCCCACTTTATAAGTCTTCTCGAAACCCAGAATTTCAATCGCGGGCATGGCAGCGCAACCAGATGAGAATGGAGCTTTGAGCTCTTCCTGCGGAAAATTATAGGGAAAGCCTCATGATTTTTGAACATTCGATCGCCGCGCGAGGATTACGGAGGTCACGACGGCTGGGAGGTCACGAGACTGCAGCCCCGGATCAGTTGCTCATGGGGCTTAACAGCGAGCAGGCGTTATAGCTCGGGACCAGGGTGATGACTCCCGCCGCCTGAAGGCGCAGGACGGCATCCTGAATCGAGCAATAGGAGCGGGTTCCGGTAAGGGCCCCCAAAGGCGTGCCCGTGGAGTAGAACTGGTCATTGACGGTTCCGGCCGCGCCGCTGGCGGAGCCGGTGACGTTGAAGCTGTATCCGCTCTTGCCGTTGCCGCCGCCATTGCTGGCCAGGTTGCTATCCAGAAAGCAAGCGTTGGTACTGCTGGGAGTGCAGGGCGCGGTGCCCCCCAGCGTGGCTAACACGGAGGCAAAGCCAATGGTCGGATACGCTCCGGCGTAGGCGATTTCGGCATTGTTGATCATACGGACCGAAGCCGCAGCGGAAGCGTCATTGGCCGACATTCTGGCGCGCATGAGGTTGGGGATGGCAATGGCCGCAATAATAAGTATGATGGCGATCACAATCAGCAGCTCAATTAGTGAGAACCCCGATGCTCTCTGCATCGAGACCCAAGTCGCTTCTGTTTTATTGGTTTTCTTTGGCATTTGTTGCTGCTCTTCTCCCGAAATGTATGGCACGCTGATTACCATCCCACCCACCGAAAAACTATCGTTTCCCAATCCAGACAACTGTCTTGATATCAGCATGATCCGCAACCGGCTCGGCTGTTACCCAAGTCCCCACGGAAAGACCATCCGGCTTTCTGCCGGCGGAGATGGACAAATTTTGTCAGCCCAAGAACGAAAGTTGCCGTTTTCTTTACTACTTTCGTTCCCGCCATTAAGATTCACCAGCGAATCTCGCCCTCAAGCTTTTAACCGCCCGCCTTCTGCCCCTTCGATCGCGAACGTGTGGCGATCTGCCTAACGTCCGGCATTTCAATCGGCGCTGCTGCCCCGGAACCTCCCGTCCCGCCCAACTTCGCCACTCCAATCGCGTTGCGGCCATCCCCGCCGCGCATCAGCTTGCCTTCCAGCCAGACCGTCACTGCGCTTGAGGTCAGCAGAAGGCTCCAGGGAATCAGCGGAGACTTCAGCGCCAGCGTCACGCCGTACCTCACCAGAACAAGCCACATCCCTGTGAGCGCCAGCCCGGCCAACAGCCTCCGTCCGCGCCCGGAGCGGTTGGGCAGGAGGTAGGAAGCTGCTCCCTGCACCGCCAGCGCGAACGGCAAACTTGCGGCCAGATCCACCAGATAGTGCTGCCCAGTTCCCAGCGTGGCCACCACCGTCAGCAGAACAAACAATCCCAGGGCCGCCCGCAAAACCAGCGGGAAGCCGCGGCTGTTCCACAGCAGGAGCACCGCCCACGCCACATGCAGCGAGGGCATGGCATTGCGTGGAATACCTAAGTCCAGCGTCATTTTGTGCAACGCAAAGCTGGGCAAATCCCGGTAGGCCAAGGGATGCCAGGGGAAGTCGCGGCCAAAGGCATACAGCGGGCCGGTACCGGGAACAAAGTTGTAGCAGATCCATCCCGCGACCCCGGCCAGCAGCAGAACCGCCAGCGTGTGCCATGGAATGCGACGCTGCTTGGCTGGAACTTGCCAGGCACACACCACCGCCATGGCAAAGGGCAGACTCAGATAAGTGAACAGTGCGCAACGGGTCAGGATCAGGCTGTGGTACAGAAGTCTGCCCACGGCGAAGCTGGGCTGGAAACCAAAAGTTCCATCGCTGGCATAAAGCCAGGCGTCGTCGGTATAAGGATTGGCGCTGCCCGAGAAGCTCAGCACCCGGCCGGAAACGAAGATGAAGAGGATCAGCAACAGTGCAGGCACAAGGCGCGCAACCGCGTGTTCTCGCCCCTCCTGCGCGGACCACAACACCCGCAGGCCGAGCACCACCAACGCGCCGAAACCCAGGGCCGCGAAGCCGCAGGCCACTCGCAGCACCCAGAACGGCGACTCCGGCATATGAATAATTTTTACGAAGACGACGGAGGCCACCAGCCAGGAATAAACTTCCCAGCGCGAGGGCAAGCCGCGCAAGAAGAATACAAAAGCTCCGGCGATGGCGAAGGGCAGGTAAGGCTCTTCGAAACTGGTGAGTGCGGCCGCGGCGGCAATCAACCCCAGCCAAAGGGCGGAGAGGCCCAGCGGCAGAGCGAGAGATTTCCCCGGCCCGCCCTTTGCCGGTGCAGCGCTGAATTTCTCCCATGCCATCGCGGAATAATCCCGAAAAAGAATTGTCGCCTGCGATCGACTCCGGCCATTCTACGACCACGGAAGTCATACGACCGAGTTACCGAAGTTTGGAAGCGGTTTCCCTGGGCTGCCTTGTGACCGGTCAAAGATGGATCAAAAGTTAAAGAGCGGCGAAGTTGCCTCCGCCGCTCTCGTTGGTTGCAGGTCTGTGCGAAATACCAAATTCGCTAGTTGTTCACCGGGCCGAGGGACTGGCAGTTGCCGTAGCCGGTCGCAACCGTGGTGGAGGCCGCGCTCGAAGGCTCGCTGCGAATCACGCCGTCATCGACCGCGCAGAACGCGGTGGTGCCGGTGGTCACAGCATTGGCTGCGCCGGTGGTGTAGAACTGGTTGTTCACCGTGGCCGCACCGGACCCGTTGTTGGATCCAGTTTCAGCGAATTTGTAGCCGCTCTTGCCGCCGGTGGTGCCGTTGTTGGCCAGGTTGGAATCGATGAGGCAAGCCGTGGCCGAGCTCGGAGTGCAAGCCACGCCCGCCGTTCCGCCCAGCGGAGGTAAGGAGCTGGTGAAGCCGATGGTCGGGAAGGCAGCGGAATAGCCGATTTCACCCGTGACTATGGAGCGTTCGGATGCGGCCGCCGACGATGTGTTGGCTGCCATCTTGGCGCGCATCAGGTTCGGAATGGCGATCGCTGCAATGATCAGGATGATGGCTACTACGATCAGCAGCTCGATGAGTGAAAAACCGGATTCCTTAAGTTTCAAGTTTGCACCCCTTGGATGTGGACCCTTTTTAGAATGTCTTTCCTTCTTCCGTACGGCACGCTGCGGTCCAAACTAAGCTTTTCTAATTACCGATGGGAAAATGCCAAGCCTTGCCCCAAGATGGCACCGCTATTCGGACTCAATCACTCGTGACCGGAAGGATTATCATGGCGAGATTCGTCAGTGTGGATTTGATAATGGCAATATTTGTCAGCACAAAAGCGGGTTCCGGCTGATCGAGACGGCTGTACGCGGGGAACAAGATTTGAAACGCTGCCAGGCGGTCACCGCCAACGCATCCTTTCTGAGGAAACAGTGGCTCTAGAAAAAAGCGGGGGGGGGGAAAAAACGAGAGCGGCGAAGTTGCCTTCGCCGCTCTCGTTGCTCCGGGCTTTGTAATCGCCCAGACTAGTTAGTTATTTACCGGGCTCAAGGACTGACAGTTTCCGTAGCCGCTCGCAACCGTGGTGGAGGCGGCGCTGGACGGCTCGCTGCGAAGCACGCCGTCATCCACAGCGCAGAACGCGGTGGTTCCGGTGGTGACGGCATTGGCCGCGCCCGTGGTGTAGAACTGGTTGTTAACGGTAGCCGCGCCGGAGCCGTTGTTGGATCCAGTCTCAGCGAAAGTGTAACCGCTCTTGCCGCCCGTGGTGGCATTGTTGGCCAGGTTGGAATCGATCAAGCAAGCCGTGGCCGAGCTCGGAGTGCAAGCGACGCCCGCCGTTCCGCCCAGCGGAGGCAGGGTGCTGGTGAAGCCGATGGTCGGGAAGGCGGCGGAGTAGCCGATTTCACCGGTCACGATGGAGCGTTCGGAAGCGGCCGCAGACGAAGTGTTGGCCGCCATCTTGGCGCGCATCAGGTTAGGAATCGCAATCGCTGCGATGATCAGGATGATGGCCACCACGATCAGCAGCTCAATGAGTGAAAAACCCTTCTGTTGTTTCCGCATCTCGATTTTCCCCTTGTCGTTCTCGTTTTGAATTTCGTTCTGGTCACGAATGACGCAGTCGGGCTTGATATTGGCACTTGCCGGACCAAACTCGCCAGTTACTTTGGTTCCCGCGGGCCCAAGTGAAGCGCTTTATTTTCATGGCACGGTCAAACTAAAGCTCATTGTATCGTGATGACTACCCCGGCAAAGTGCCAAAATTCGTCATTCGGACTGACTTTTCCCGGCACTCCCGAACCGGGAATCCCCGCTTCGTTGCCCCATGCTTCTGGGAACGGGACGAATCTCCGAACTTGCACCTCAGGGTACTCGAATGGTCACAAAAGTAACCGCTGCCGATCCGAGTGGCGGTCCACACGACGAAGGCGGTGCCTATAATCGGTGGCACGGATTCGTATTCGAAGCGCGCTCGTGGGAGTCTGCGATTCGTAATCAGGACAAGGATCCAGGTCGTTGCCATACGAATCTCCACCAACAATCATAAAAAAGGGATCAGCATCTTGGCTTCAACAGGCAGCGCCACCGCGGTAGAAAAAAAACAGCCCTCCGAGCTTTCCGGCAAGCGGCAATCCAGCTTCCTCTCCGGCGAGCGGCGCACCACCGTGCTTTGCCTCGTGCTGGTGCTGGCCACGCTGGCCTTCTACAATCCCGTGGTCCGCAACGGCTTCGTGAACTTTGACGACACCGTCTATATCACCACCAACCCCCACGTCCGCTCCGGACTCACCTGGGAGACGTTCAAGTGGGCCTTCACCACTCTCGATTGCGCCAACTGGCATCCGCTCACCTGGATCTCGCACGCGCTCGACTACCAGATGTTTAAGACCAACCCATCGGGCCACCATTATGTGAGCGTTCTGCTGCACGCGGCCAACGCCATCCTGCTCTTTCTGTTGCTGGAGTCGGCGACCGGGCTGGCCTGGCCCAGCTTTGTGGTGGCGTCATTATTCGCGCTGCACCCCATGAATGTGGAATCGGTGGCCTGGGCTTCCGAGCGCAAGAGCGTGCTGAGCATGTTGTTTTTCCTGCTCACGCTGCATGCCTATGGCTGGTACGTGAAGCGGGTGAGCCTGCGCCGCTATGGCGCAGTAGCCGGACTGTTCGCGCTGGGACTGATGGCAAGCCAGCCGTGATCACGCTGCCCTTTGTGTTGCTGCTGTGGGATTACTGGCCGTTGCAGCGGATGGGCGCAAAGAGCGCGTCCGTGAATGGCACCGATGCCGGGGCGACTCGATCCTTTTGGTTTCTCCTGCTGGAGAAATCTCCGCTGCTGCTACTTTCGGCGGGCAGCGCGGTCATCACCATGATTGCGCAACGTGGCGGCGACGCTCTGCGCGACGCGCCCGCGTGGGTGCGGGTGGGCAACGCGGCTGTCTCCTACATGCGCTACATCGGCAAGGCGTTTTGGCCGGTCAGGCTGGCGATTCCGTATCCGCACCTGGGCCGGTTGTTGCCGGTGTGGCAGATTGTGGTGGCCTCGGCGGCGCTCCTGGCGATCACCGCGCTGGTGCTGCGCCAGCGCAAGCGGCGTTATCTGCTCATGGGATGGCTCTGGTTCCTGGGCACGCTGGTGCCCATGATCGGACTGGTGCAGGTCAGCACACAGGCCATGGCCGACCGCTACGCCTACATTTCTTACATCGGCCTGTTTGTGATGGTGGTCTGGGGCGCGGCAGAACTGGCGCATGCGCGCGGGATTCCGGGGCCTTGGCTGGCCGTGCCGGTGATCCTGATTTTGATTGCCTTCGGCATGGTCAGCCGCCGGCAAGTGGGATATTGGCATGATAGCGAGACGCTGTGGCGGCACTCCCTGAGCGTTACCCGGCGGAATTATGCGGCGCATTACGGCTTGGGAATCGCGCTCGAGGAGGCGGGACGCGCGGATGAGGCGATTGCCGAACTCAACGCGGTAGAAGACCTGAATGCGTTCCCTCCGGCCGGCATGATTGCACTGGGATTGTACGAGCAGGCTCATGGGCGTGTTCGCGAGGCCATTGTGCAGTACCAGAAAGCGCTGGACCACACCAGTCAGGCAGACACCAGGACGCGAGCTGACGCGCTCACCCGGCTGGGGCTGGCCTACTCACTGGTAGGAGAGTTTTCTAAGGCAAAGCTAGCCTACGGCTATGCTTTGCGGGAACAGCCAAACAGCAGCGCGGCGCTGCTGGGCAGTGGCCTCTCGGCCGAGCGCGATGGGGATTCTGCGGCTGCCGTGCAACAGATCGCGCAGGCCGTGAAGCTGGAGCCGACGGCCCCGAATTACCTGTTGCTGGCGCAGGCGCTGCGGCACGCGGGGCGCGCAGCCGAGGCCGGGCAGGCTGAAGCGCAAGCCCTGCGGATCTCGCAGCCGCCCGACGCGGCGCGCAAGCTGGCGGCACAAGCTTTGGCTGAGGCGGGGCTTCCGGCGGAATACATTACCAAGTAGTTAAGACCAGCAGCCCAACATGCAGTCGAAGGGAGCATCCAGCGCGGCCATTCGCGGATAGCAATACAGAAAAAATACGGCCGCGGTCAGCAGGATGAGTAGGCTGATGCGCATGCCGAAGATACGTTGCCTCCTCATTCGGCCCAGCATAATGGCGATCGCCACTCCCAGAAACATGGCGGGCGGGAAATAATAGTAATAAACCGTGCGCTGCTGCGGGATCAAAACCCATTGCAAAAGATTGACGGCGTAGAATAGCACAACCAGTCCTTCGGGCAGAGCACGCGTTTTCAAAAAGGCCCACGCGCAGGCCAAAAGCGCCAGAAACCCACCCCAAACCACCACCCAGTTTCCCATCAGGTAATTCAGGGCTCGCTCCGGCGTGGCACGGAACAGCCACTGGTACCAGCGCGTATCCAGCGTCGGATTGCCCGGGCAAGCCAGGTGATACCGCCAGATGTAGGCGTTGAGGGAAGCCAACTCGCGCGGCGTGAAGGCCAGATGAAAGCGGTGGCAAAGCGGCCAGAAAGCGAGGGCATAAGCGGCAGGAGGCAGAATGACCAGCGCCATCACAGTCGCCGGGATTCCGATTTCGCGCAGATGGCGCGTGTTGGTGAAGTATAAGACCGCCGCCGCCAGAGCAGTTCCTGCGAGCGTGACCACAGCATTCCATTTGCAAGCGCTGCCGAGTCCGAAGAGCAGGCCGCTGGCGAGAAGCAGGAGGCGCCTTCGCCCGACGCTCAAGTCGAGGACAAGCGCGGCGGTGAAAGCCAGCACCGCCCACATCACGAAAGCGAAATAGAAAACGTCGAGCATGGCCACCCGTGCCATCACGAAAATAAAATTGTTGAGCAGGGTAAGAGCGGCGGCGGTAAGCGCCAGTGCATAGTCGCCGAGCAGTAGATAAGTCCAGAAAAAGATCCCGGAAAGGGTAAGCGCGCCACAGACCGCCCCGGCCATGCGCCAGCCCAGAGGATTGTCGCCGGCGAGCTTCATCGCGCCTGCGATCAAAATCTTCGCCAACGGCGGGTGCTCCGGATTAGCGTCATGCGTTCCCTCGAGCAACGAGCGGGCTCCGGCAATGTACAGAGATTCATCGAAAATGGGCGTGGATGGTCGGCCGATTCCGATCGCCAGGAATAGGAGTGAGGCGACGCCGATGAGGATTCCCGTCCGTGTAACGCGCCTGGGCATTCGTACCTTGATTCTATTTTGCGGAGCCAAAGCGAGATAGCGGCGCTGGCGGTTTCAAGAAACGTTGGTCACTGCAACTAAACTCACTCCGCTTTAATCAGCAGGCAGGTGATGTCGTCATGCTGCGGGGTGTTGCCGACGAAGAGATCGATCTCGCCCATGAAGCGCTTCAGCATTTCTGCCGGAGTGGAGGATGCGCCGTCGGCGATAGCCGCCAAGAGCCGGGTTTCGCCGTATTCTTCCTGCGCGGCGTTCTCGGCTTCGCTTAATCCGTCGGTAAAAATGATCAGCCAGTCGCCGGAAGCCAGCGCCACGGTGGCGGATTCGTACTGCGCCTCCGCCATGATTCCAAGAGGAAGCCCGCCCACGTCGAGGCGCTCGACCAATCCGTTGCTGCGCCGCAAGATGGGATTATTGTGGCCGGCGTTGATGTAGGTGAACACGCGGCGAGTTGCGTCATACTCGGAGAGAAATGCAGTGGTAAAGCGCAATCCGCCCTGGCTGTTGGAGCATGCATATCTGTTCATGTTGGCGGCCAGCTCAGGAAGTGGAACCTGCGCTGTGGAAAGCGTC
>Ga0181528_10001547_pt1 | contig 14252 bp, 12 predicted proteins | sample PEATcosm2014_Bin_47_FD_119742 | JGI IMG/M metagenome (GOLD analysis project Ga0181528, IMG submission 119742) | Peatland microbial communities from MTU Mesocosm Facility, Houghton, MI, USA - PEATcosm2014_Bin10_10_metaG | ecosystem: Environmental > Terrestrial > Soil > Wetlands > Peat | place...
AAAACCCCGGTGCACACCAGGCACAGCAGGCCGGCCACAAGCGGCGCCCGCCGCAAGCTCGAAGTGAAAGCCGCGCGCGCCATCGTCATCAGGAGGGGTTCTCAACGATCTTTACCGCCACGCCATCGGCCAGCGGAGAAGGGCTCAGGGACTGTACGGCGATCACGTCCTTGGCGCCGATGCCGTTCAAGATCTCAACGTGTGTCAGGTTGGCGATGCCAAGCGTGACATCGCGGCGGCGCAGTTCTCCGCCTTCCACCACAAAGACGTAGCTGTGCGTGGCATCCTCGCGAACGGCTTCGCGCGGCACGCTCAGGGCATTGTCCTTGCTGACGCTGACGATGGTGGCGTTGACGTTGACGTTGGGCAGCAGCAGGCGCGCCGAATTGTCCACCCGGCACAGGACTTCTCCCACCACGCGCGAGCCGCGGCTGATGACCGTTGATGGCAGAGAGGCCACCGTGCCCTGCCAGAACTTGCCAGGCAAGGCATCCCATGTGATGCGAACCGTCTGGCCCAGTACCAGGCGTCCAATCTCCGGCTCATCTACAAAGGCGCGAACTTGTAACTGCGAAAGGTCCGCCTCCTGCAACAGCAGGTCGCCGATCTGCACAAAGGCTCCGGCCTTGGCGGGCAAGAAGTACACGGTGCCGTCAAAAGGAGCGCGCACGTCGCACTGGCGCAGCACGTCTTCCGAGGCTTGCAACGCGGCGCGAGCATCATTCAGTTCGCCCTGCGCGCGGGTCAGCTCCGGTGTGGAGTAGCGCACGGGTGTCTGCAACTGCTCCTGGTCGGCCTGGGCGCGAGTCAGGCGGTCGCGCGCTGCGGCCACCTCTTCACTGCTGGCGGCGCCATTTTGCTGCAGGCGTTGCAGTGCAGCCAGATGGCGCTCGGCGGTCTGTAATTCGGAGGTGGCTTTCTCCTGGTCATTGCGGCGCAGCAAAAGCTGTTGCGGAGTTCCACCGGACTTCAGGTTCGCCAGCCGCTCTTCGGCGGATTTCACGCGCGTCTCAGCCGTGGCGACGTCGGCCCTGGCGCGGGCGTCGTCCAGTTCCAGCAGGAGCTGCCCGGCTTTTACCGGCGCGCCCTCATGGACCAGCACATGGCGCACGGTGACCGCCAGCGGGGCATGAGCCTCAAAGCCCTGCACGGGCTCGACTTTACCGTTGGTGGCAATGGAGCTGGAGAGCGTCTGGTAGGCGGCCTTGACCACCGTGATGCGGATGCGGCGGTGGCGGTAGTGCACATATACGCCGATCAGCACTAGAACCAGCACCACAATCGTCGTGATCCTGATCCAGGGGCGGCCAGTAGTGCCGTTGGAGCCGTTCGATGATCCGTTAGCCATGAGTCAGAGCTTCCAATATATCCGAGCCTTCCGGCATCGCAGAGGGGAGTGGGAAAGGCCGACTCCCCTAGCGTAAAGGCCGGGGTCAGAGGTATCAAGTCAACCGATTGATTTTAGCAGGAAAGAGCAACTTCCCACCAGAAATCAATCACTTCGCGCACAGGAGCATCATGCTCCGGGGGCGCAGACAAGGGCAAGCGTAGGCGCAACAAAGCCCGCTCGGCCGCCACAAAAGTGCACATGGCGCAGGGCGGGCCGGATTACTTTGCGGCTTCATCCTTGCTGGCGGCGCTCTCCTCTTCCGTGCGCTTCTCCGGGCGAAGTTGCGGGAAGAGAATCACGTCGCGGATGGAGGTCGAACCGGTCAGCATCATCGTCAGCCGGTCAATACCGATGCCTTCGCCGCCCGTGGGAGGCATTCCGTAGCTGAGGGCGCGGATGTAATCCTCGTCCATCTGGTGAGCCTCGTCGTCGCCGCGCTCGCGCTCGCCAAGCTGCTGCTCAAAGCGGCGGCGCTGCTCCTCGGGGTCGTTGAGCTCGCTGAAGGCGTTGCCCAGCTCCATGCCGGCCACGTAAATCTCGAAGCGCTCGACAAAGTCCGGCTCGCTCGCCTTGTTCTTGCTGAGGGGCGAGATGGCCAGCGGGAAGTCGTAAATAAACGTTGGCTGCCAGATTAGCGGTTCAGCAACTGCTTCGAACGTCTCAGCGATCAGTTTTCCGAGAGCAGATTTGAATGCAGCGATATTTGTATCTGCATTTGGACTTGGATTGGAGAAAACAACATACGCATGGTGCGCACAATCAGATAGAGATTTCATTGTGGACCAGATATGCTTATTGGAATCTTCAATTACATTGCCGGCATGGCGCAAGCGATTACCTAGCGCAGTGGCAGCACGATTTACTACAGTCCACAAACTTATCAAATCTGAAAAATCAGCACTTGTGGGCGCGTCACCGGCCTCGGCGGGCCAGAACTTGATGATGGCCTCGCGCATGGAAAGCCGTTCGAAGTTGCTCCAGTCTATCTCGCGCTCGCCGAACTGGCTCTGCAGCGAGCCGTTCACGTCCATCGCCACCTGCTTCAGCATCTCCTCGGTCAAATCCATCAGGTCGTGATAGTTGGCGTAGGCCTGGTAGAACTCCAGCATGGTGAACTCGGGATTGTGACGCGTGCTGATGCCTTCGTTGCGGAAGTTGCGATTGATCTCATACACGCGGTCGAGGCCGCCCACGACGAGCCGCTTCAAATAAAGCTCCGGCGCGATGCGCAGGAAGAGGTCAATATCCAGCGTGTTGTGATGCGTGACAAAGGGCCGGGCCGCGGCGCCGCCGGCGATGGGCTGCATCATCGGCGTCTCGACCTCGACAAAGCTGCGCGCGTCCAGAAAGCGGCGGATGGACTGCACGATCTTGGCGCGTTTGACGAAGACCTGGCGCACTTCGACATCCAGCAGGTCCACGTAGCGCATGCGGTAGCGCAGCTCCACGTCGGTCAGGCCGTGGAACTTCTCCGGCAGCGGCAGCAGGTCCTTGCTGAGGAAGGTAATCTCCTCGACGTGCACGCTGAGTTCGTTGGTGCGGGTGCGGAAAAGATAGCCTTTGACGCCGATGTGGTCGCCGATGTCGAGCAGCTTGTAGAGCTCCCACTGCTTTTCGCCGACGGCGTCTTTCTTGATATAAATCTGGAGCTTTTCGCCCTGCTGTTGCAGATGGGCAAAGCTGGCCTTGCCCATCAGGCGGATGGCCATGAGGCGGCCGGCGATGGCCACCTGGGGCTTGTCGGCCTCCAGGACTTCGCCTGTGCTGGCCGTGTAGGCGGCCAGGATCTCCGGGATCTGGTGAGTGAAGCGGAACTGGTTTGGATAGGCAGGCTGGCCAAGGGCTTCAATCTGGCCGAGCTTCTGCTTGCGGAGTTCGTAAATGTTTTCGTCTAAGGACACAAGAAAATTGTATAACAGCAGCAGCGCACCCTGGCGCCGCAATCAGAACCGATCTGCCGGAATGACATTGGAGTGGCAACCATGAAGGACGACAAGCAGCCCGAGCGCGACCCGAACCCGTGGATCATGGTGGGCCGCTACTCTGAGATCGGCTTCCTGATTCCGGCTGCGGTGCTTGTCGGCTACCTGCTGGGCCTGCTGGCCGACCATCTGCTGCACACGCACTGGATCTACCTCTTCGGCATCATTTTTGGGGCCATCAGCGGCTTTGTCAGCATGATTCGCCATGCCCTGGCGGCCACGGCCGAGGCCGACGCTGAAGACGCGGCTTCCGCCGGCACCAATGAGGCTGAGGCTGCGCGGAAGAAAGATTCCGCTGAGCGCCCGCCCGAGGGGCCTCCCGAGGAGCTGCCATGAGCGGCGACGAGACTGGAAAGCCTCCGGATTCGGGGTTTCCGAAGAGCGCAGGGCCTAAGCCTGAGGAAGGGCCGCCCGATCCCGGCGCAGGGCAAAGCGAGCTTACAGGGGCCCCAGACGCCGCTGCCGACGAATCTGCCCCCGAGGACTGGATGGAGTCGCCCGAGCTGGGCTGGGCCGCGCCAGGTCCGGCGGAAATGGCCGACTATGAGGGATTGATGCGCCGGGTGGGCCGTGGAATCCTCCTTCTGGGCGCCATTGGCTCGCTGGCCGCGCTGTGGCGGCTGGGCTGGCTCTTGGCCGCGGGATGGGCCGTGGGAACCCTTGTGGCGTGGCTGAATTTCCGCTGGCTGGCCCAGAGCGTGGAGGCCATCGGCGAGCGTATTGTGCATGCCGGCAGCCGCGAAAAAGGGCGCGCCGCGGTGGTTCGCGGCATAGGGCGTATCTTCTTGATAGCAATAGTGGCCTATGGTATCTTTAGTTGTTCCGTACGAAGCTTGGTGGGGTTTCTGGCAGGGCTGGCGATGCCCGTCCTGGCATTGATGTGCGAAGCTGCGTACGAGGTACTTGCCGCCCGCCGGCGATCAATCTAACCGAGGCTGTTCATCTCCGATGCATCAACTGCCTGTTACCGCTCTGCTGAACCACTTGTTTGCCTCGCCGGTCAACGCCCTTTTGCACCTGCTGGGGCTGCATGCCGCGCACGCCGAAGCTCCCATTCCTGACTACGTTGCCATGCAGATCGTGGTGGTCGTTTTCCTGACCATCGTCTTCCTGGTGACCCGTGCCAGCCTGTCGGTGGATAAGCCCGGCGCGCTGCAGCACGTGTTCGAAGGTGTGTATGACTTCATGGACGGGCAGAGCGTAGAAATCATCGGACATGAGAACAAGCGTTACCTGTCGTACCTGATCACGCTGGGGCTGTTCATCCTTTGCAGCAACCTGCTCGGCCTGATTCCGTTCTTTGAGACGCCGACCGGATCGGCCGCCGTGCCGCTCGGCTGCGCCATTGTCACCTGGTGCTACTACCAGATGCATGGCCTGCGCGCCAACGGGCTGGGCTATATCAAGCATTTCATGGGCCCGGTGTGGTGGCTGTCGCCGCTGATGCTGCTCATTGAAATCTTCAGCCACCTGGCCCGCCTGATGTCGCTCACCATCCGTCTTTACGCCAACATGTTTGCCGGAGACATGGTAACCCTGATCTTCTTCTCGCTGATTCCCGTAGGCGTTCCGGTGCTCTTCCTGGGACTGCACTTTGGCGTGGCGCTGATCCAGACGTTCATCTTCGTCGTGCTGGCCATGGTGTATCTGGGCGAGGCGAGCGCGCACGCGCACTAAAAGAGTTTTGTACGACGCCGCAAGCGTGAGGGCCTCCCATTACGAGGAAGTCAACCACCCACTGGCTGCGAATTCACCGCAAGGAGCAACAACCATGAGCAAGAAGCTGTTTGTACTCGTCTCCCTGATGGCCGTGATGATGCTGGCCACCCCCGTTTTCGCGCAGGCTGAGCCTGCTGCCACCGGCGCCGCCGGAGTCAACTGGGTGGCCTTGGCCGCCGGTTTCTCCATCGCCATCGCCGCTGGCCTGGCCGCCCTCGGACAGGGCAAGGTCGCCTCGGCTGCCTGCGAAGGCATGGCCCGCAACCCAGCCGCCCGCGCCGGAATCCAGACCGCCATGCTGCTCGGCCTGGCCTTCGTCGAGTCCCTCGTGCTGTTCACCTTCGTGATCATTCTGCTCAAGGTGAAGTAGCTTTAAGTTTTCCGGCGAGCCCCCGCTTCGGCGGGGGCTTTGCTGTTGGCGGAAATGTCGAGAGTTTCGGAGGTTGCGGAAGCTTCGAAGGTCAGAGCAAGAGCAACAGCGGCAAGCCTGCTCGCTACTAGCGGATGTTCACGCGCATAGCAAAAGGCCCCGCATCCAGCAGGGCCTTTGACTTTACCTCCGAAACCTATGAAACCTCTGTAACCTTGCAGTTCCTACCATCCCGACAGGAACGTCTGCGTACCCTGTGTGTAGTGCAGTACGGTGTTGGGCAGGATGCCGAGCCACAGCGTCGCCGCCAGGCTCAGGGCGATGGCCAGTCCCACACCCATGCGGATGGGCGGGACGGGAGCTTCGCTCTGCGGCTCGTGCATGTACATACGCACGATGAGCCGCAGGTAGTAGTAGCTTCCCATGCCGCTGTTCACCATGCCCAGGATGGTGAGCCACACCAGGTGCGTGCGTAGCGCCGCGCTGAAGACGTAGAACTTGGCGAAGAAGCCGCCGGTCATGGGGATGCCGATGAGCGAGAGCAGGAAGAACGTGAAGGCCGCGGCCAGCACCGGCGAGCGCTTGCCCAGTCCGGAGTAGTCGTCAATTGAGGTAAAACGTTCACCGCTGCCGGCCATGTGGCTGACCACGGCAAAGGCTCCCACGTTCATGGCCGCATAGGCCGCCGAGTAGAACATGGCTGCCGAGATTCCCAGCTCGCGGTTACTGGCCGAGGCGAAGGCCACCATCAGGTATCCGGCGTGCGCAATACTGGAGTAGGCCAGCATGCGCTTGACGTTGCTCTGCAGGATGGCGCCGAGGTTACCAATGCTCATGCTGAGCACGGCCGCCACCCAGATGACCCAGAACCAGTTGGGCGACGAGGTTTCGATCACCAGGCGGATGAGCACGGCAAAGGCTGCAGCCTTGGGCGCGGTGCTCATAAAGGCCACCACGGGCGAGGGCGCACCTTCGTAGACATCCGGCGTCCACACGTGGAAGGGAGCGCAGGCCACCTTGAAGCCCAGTCCGGTGAAGATGAGCGCTACGGCGACGTAGGCCAGCGGCTCCACGTGCGTTGAGTTGCCCAGGGCGTGTGCGATTTCAAAGACGTTGGTCGAGCCCGTGGCACCGTAGAGCAGCGCCACTCCGTAGAGGAAGAATGCCGTGGCAAAGGAGCCCAGCAGGAAGTACTTCAGGGAGCTCTCCGCGCTCTCCGCCGCCTGCTTGCGGAAGCCGGCAAGGATGTAGCTGGAGATGGAGGAGATCTCAAGGGCGATGAAGATCAGCACCAGCTCGACGGCCGAAGACATCAGGCAGGTTCCCACCGAGCCCAGAAGAATCAGCGCGTAATATTCACCGTGATCAATCTTCTGGAAGGGCAGGTAGTCGAGCGACATCAGCATGGTGGCCAGCGCAACCAGCAGCACCACCAGATGGAAGAAGACGCTGAAGTGATCCACGCGGACCATGTTGTAGAAGCCGAAGCCGGCAAACTGCGGCTGCGCCTGGTAGAGCGTGGCGGCAATCGCCACAACCACGCCGAAGGCTCCAAAAATGCCCAGGCCCTTGCGGCTGCGCCCTTCGGCGAGCTGTGGCTCCACGAACATGACGATCATGCCAAAGATGGAGAGCACGATCTCCGGCAGGACGCGGATGTAGTCGGCGGAAGATGGCGGCGAGATCATCATTGCTGTGTATGCACCGTAAACTCAGTTTGGGTAGTGGCCACCGTGGGCGGCGCCGTCTTCAGCGCGTGCGGTTGCTGCACGGCAATGCTCTGCGTGGCCGTCTTCTGCATGCTAAGAATGCTGGTAACGCCACGGTCAATTGGCTTGAGCCACAGGTTCGGGAAGACGCCCATGACCAGGGCCAGCACAGCCAAGGGCCATAGAACGGTCTGCTCGCGCAGGTCGGCATCCCGGAGCGTGGCGTTCACCGGAAGCTTTATCTCTCCGTAGAAGGTGCGCTGGTAGAGCCAGAGCATGTAGAAGGCGCTCCAGATGACGCCCGAAGCTGCGAGGATTCCGTAAATGGCCTTGGCCTGGAAGGCTCCACTCAGCACCAGAAACTCGCCGACGAAGCCGTTCATCAGCGGCAGTCCGATGGACGACAGCGTGATGATGAGGAAGAGCGTGGCGTAGCGCGGCATGGGCGTGGCCAGTCCGCCGTATTGGTTGATCTCATAGGTATGGCGGCGGTCGTATAGCTGGCCCAGCAGCAGGAAGAGCGCTCCGGTGCTGATGCCGTGGTTGAGCATCTGGAAGACCGCGCCATCCATTCCGGCGTGGGTAAAGCTGAAGATGCCCAGCACCACAAAGCCCAGGTGGCTGACCGAACTGTAGGCCACCAGCTTCTTCATGTTGGGCTGCACCAGGGCCACCAGCGCGCCGTAGATGATGCCGATGATGGCCAGGGTGATGATCCACGGAGCGTTTGTGCGCGACTGCGCGGGGAAGAGTCCGAGGTTGAAGCGCAGCAGGCCGTAGGTTCCCATCTTGAGCATGACGCCGGCCAGCAACACGCTGCCCGCGGTGGGCGCTTCGACGTGTGCATCCGGCAGCCAGGTGTGCAACGGGAAGAGCGGCACCTTGACGGCGAAGGCCACGAAGAAGCCGAGGAAGAGCCACAGTCCGGCCGTTTCCGGAATCACCAGCTTGCCGCTGGCAATCATCTGCTGGAGCACGGGGAAGTCGAAGGTTCCCGAATGTGCATACAGCCAGAGGATGGAGACCAGCATGAAGACCGAGGCGATCATCGTATAGAGGAAGAACTTGACCGATGCGTAGACCCGCCTCCCGTGGCCGAAGATGCCAATCAGCAAGGCCATCGGGATCAGCGTGGCTTCCCAGAAGAAGTAGAAGAGGAAGAGATCGAGCGCGATGAAGACGCCGATCATCGCCGTCTCCAGCAGCAGCAGGAGGATGAAGAACTCCTTCACCCGCGTATTGATGCTCTTCCACGAGGCCAGCACGCAGAAGGGAACCAGCAGCGTCGAGAGTACGACCAGCCACATGGAGATGGCGTCCACTCCGACGTGGTAGTGAATGTTCGGGCTGGTGATCCACGGCAGGTTCAGCTCGTAGGCCCAGCCGCCCGTGGCCGGCATGGTGGCCGCGTAGTGCGCGGGCAGATGCAGCGACGCCAGGAACGTGAGCACCGAGATGGCCATGGCGAAGATGCGCACGTCGCGGTCGCGGCGCAGCAGCAACGCAATCAGCAGCGCTCCGGCGGCGGGCAAAAAGGCCGTCAGCGTAAGAATCCAGGGATTGAAGGACGTGTAGTTCATCGCGTTCCCATCCAGACCATGTATGCCACCACCACGGCGGCTCCCGCGGCAATCCAGCCGGCGTAGCTGCGCACCAGGCCGGACTGTTGTTGCCGCACCACGGCGCTAACGTCGCGCGCGGCCACGGCTGACTCGTTCACCATCCCGTCAATGCCTTTCTGGTCCACCGTGTGCCACAGTACAACGCGGCTGAACCAGAGCAGCGGCGTGATCAGCACCGCGGAATAGATTTCGTCCACCCAGTATTTGTGCAGCAGAAGTTCGTAAAGGCCATGTACGCTGGCGGCAATCTTTGCGGGCAGCTCGGGCCGTGCAATGTAGAGGAACCACGCCAGAGCCAGGCCGGCAAAGGCGATTGCCACGCTCAGGCCCATCAGGCCGGTCTCCAGGGCCTTGTTCTCCGCATGCTCTTCGCTCTTCGGCTCGGAGGCCATGGCCAGCACGCTTTCCAGGTTGCTGGTGTGCGGCTCTTCCACCTTCTGAATCACAGGGTCGAGGAAGTGCTCAAAGCGGTTGCCGATGCCGACGAAGCCTCCAATGATGGAGAGCACGGCCAGCAGCACCAGCGGTGAGAGCATCATCCAGGGCGACTCGTGAGGAGTGCCATGGTGAGCGTCGTGGGCGTGAGCGGCGTCATGACTAGCATCATGCCCCGCATCCTTCGCTCCGCGATACTCGCCGAAGAAGGTCATAAACAGCAGGCGGAACATGTAGAAGCTGGTCATGAAGGCCGTAACGGCTCCGACGGCCCAGAAGATCTTGCTGCCGAAGGGGCTGCTGAAGGCTTGCCACAGAATCTCATCCTTCGACCAGAATCCGGCCAGCGGCGGAATGCCTGCAATGGCCAGCGTGGCGACGAACATGACGCCGAAAGTCCACGGCATGTACTTGCGCAGGCCACCCATCTTGCGCATGTCCTGCTCGCCGGATATTCCGTGGATGACCGAGCCCGCGCCGAGGAAGAGCAGTGCCTTGAAGAATGCGTGGGTCATCAGGTGGAAGACCGATGCCGAATACGCGGCGACACCGGCGGCCATGAACATGTATCCCAACTGGCTGACGGTCGAATAGGCAAGCACGCGCTTGATGTCCGTCTGCGTGATGGCGATGGTGGCGGCGAAGAAGCTGGTCAGAGTTCCGATGATGGCCACGGCCAGCAAGGCCAGCGGCGCGCGGGTGAAGACGGCGTTCGAGCGGGCAACCATGTACACACCCGCGGTCACCATCGTCGCGGCGTGGATGAGAGCCGAGACCGGCGTAGGGCCTTCCATGGCGTCCGGCAGCCAGACGTAGAGCGGAATCTGCGCGCTCTTGCCGCAGGCGCCCACCAGCATCAGCAGGCCGATGGCGGTCAGGATGCCGGCCTGTGGCTCGGTGCCGAAGTGCGTCAGGATGTCGTTCACCTGCGTGTAGCGCAGGGTGCCGAACTGCTGGATGAGCAGGAAGAGCGCGATGAGGAAGCCGAAGTCGCCGACGCGGTTGGTAATGAAGGCCTTCTTGCCCGCGTTGGCCGCCGAATCCTTGCGGAAGTAGAAGCCGATCAGCAGGTACGACGCCAGGCCCACGCCCTCCCAGCCGACAAACATCAGCAGGTAGTTGTTGGCCAGCACCAGCACCAGCATGAAGAACATGAACAGGTTCAGGTAGGTGAAGAAGCGGTAGTAGCCGCCCTCGTGCTCCATGTAGGCCACGGCGTACACGTGGATGAGGAAGCCGACGCCTGTGACCACGAGCATCATGATCAGCGAGAGATGATCCACCAGCAGCGCGAAGTCCACGTGGAATTGGCCGACGGTGATCCAGGTGCCGTACTTCGTCTCCAGCATGGCGTAGGGAGAGCTGACCAGCACCCACGCATGGGCCAGCGCCACAAGGAACGATGCGCCGGTAAAGAACAGCGCGATCCCGGAGACGAGCTTCTTCGGCAGGTTGCGGCCGTACAGTCCGTTCAGCAGCGCGCCAACGAGCGGCAGGATCGGGATCAGCCAGGGTTGCCAGAATGGTAGCGTTATCGTCATAGCTTCAGCAGGTTCACCCGATCCACGTTAAGCGTCTCCCGCGTGCGGTAGACGGAGATGATGATGGCCAGTCCGACGGCGGCTTCAGCGGCGGCCACTACCATGACAAAGAAGACGAAGATGTGGCCGTCCAGGGTTTGCAGGCGCGTGGCAAAGGCGATGAAGCTCAGGTTCACGCCGTTCAGCATCAGCTCAATGCTCATGAACAGCGTGATGATGTTGCGCTTGGTCAAAAAGCCGGTGACGCCACAGGCAAACAGAAACGCGCTAAGCAACAAATACCAGGAGATGGGAATCATGAGCGGCTCCTGCGGGTGAGCACCACGGCGCCCATAATGGCGATCAGCACCAGGATGCTGGTGACCTCAAAGGCGAGCAGGTACTTGGTGAACAGCAACTCGCCCACCTTGTCGGCCGGGCCGTACATGGCGCCGATGGGCAGCAGTTTGTCGTCCGGGCGGTGCTGCAACAATACCCAGATGCCGATGATGCCGCCGGAGAAGAGTCCCGGGATGCCGAAGATCTTGGCGACATGGCTGCCCTGGACTTCTTCTTCCTTGCCGGCGTTCAGCAACATGATGACGAAGACGTATAGCACCATGATGGCGCCGGCGTAGATGATGACCTGCACCACAGCAACGAACTCAGCGCCCAGCAGCAGGTAGATAAGGGCCAGCGAGCCCATCACCACGATCAGCGAGAGGGCACTGTTGATCGTCTTCTTCTGTACCAGAAGATTGATGGCGCCGCCGACGCAAAAGGCTCCGAAGAGCAGGAACAGGAATTGATGCATCCGGCCTCAGGCCCTCCAAGCCACAAAAAACGCGGTGATGACGACGTTGGCCAGCGCCAGCGGAAAGAGAAATTTCCATCCGAAGGCCATCAACTGGTCATAGCGGAAGCGCGGCAAGGTGCCACGGATCCAGATATACAAAAACAGGAAGAAGAAAATCTTGGACGAGAACCAGACGAGCGGCAGGAAAGCCTGTACCACCGCCGGCAAGAAGTGCATCGGAGGTCCGCTCCAGCCGCCCAGGAACATGACGCTGGCCAGGCAGGCTACGGTGACCATGTTGGCGTACTCAGCCATAAAGAACATGGCAAACTTCATCGCGGAATACTCGGTGTGATAACCGGCTACCAGTTCCGTCTCCGCCTCAGGCAGATCGAAGGGGATGCGGTTGGTCTCGGCAAAGGCCGACATCATGTAGATGAAAAAGGCCACGAACTGCCAGCGGAAGATGTACCACTGTGGAATCACGCCGAACCAAGTGCCGAGCTGGCCCTTGACGATGCCGCCCAGGCTCAAGGTGCCGCTCATGATGAGCACGCCCACCAGCGACAGTCCGAGCGAAACCTCGTAGCTCATCATCTGCGCCGAGGCGCGCAATGAGCCCAGCAGCGAGTACTTGCTGTTCGACGACCAGCCCGCCAGTGCAATGCCGTACACGCCCAGCGAGGTGATGCCGAGGATGATCAGCAGTCCGACGTTTATGTCGCTTGATTGGCCTGTGGCATCCACCACGCCGGTAATCTGCACCGGGGTGCTGATGCCGAACAGGTGCACGATGGGGCCAATAGGCACCAGCGCAATCGAGGTCAGGGCCATGATGAGCGACAGGGCCGGGGCCAGCAGGTAGATATTCTTTTCCACGTAGGGCGGCGTCAGGTCTTCCTTCAGCAGGAACTTGATGCCGTCGGCCAAGGGTTGCAGCAGGCCAAAAAAGCCCACGCGCTGGGGTCCCCAGCGGTTCTGGATGTGGCCCACCACCTTGCGCTCCAGCCATACCGTGTAGGCAACCACGGTCAGCAGAACGCCGAGGGTGACGGCGATCTTGATTACCGCGACGATCAGGAAGCTCCATGCGCTCATTGCAGCATTCTTCTCCAGCCGCCCGGGCACACAACGTGCCTTGCGGCGAAACCTGCATCCCCGGCCCGTGAGCCGGGTGAATCCTTAGTCCGCGCCCACCGTCTCCGGTGACTTGGCGTGTTCGGCGGCCACGGCCTTCAATGCCGCGGAGTAGCGTCCCATGGTGCCGGAGGCGAACAATCCGTTGCCCGCCGGCAAAACCAGCTCAGGATGTGCCGTGATTGCCGACGGCTCAATCTGCACCAGCTTGGTGTGCAGTGCCATGCCCGATGCCAGCTCCAGAGGAGTGACCGCATAGCCCGGCACCGTGCCGGCAATTTCTTCCAGCGTGATCGTCGGATCGAGCGGCGAAGTACGCGTGGCCACTCCGCGCGAGGCGTTGAATACCGCGGTGCGGTCTGCCTCACCCGATTGCACGCCGCGGCTCTGTCCCTGGTCGGCCATGGTCTGGCCGCGGAAGGGAACCAGGGCGTTCACGTCGGCGCCCATCTTTTCCGCAATACGCAAAATGATCTCGAAGTCCGGCTTGGTGCCTGCCGTGTCGCTGGCCTTCTGCAGGCTCTGCAAATCGCCGCAGGTGTTGGTCACCGTCCCGGTCTTCTCATAGGCGAAAGCCGCCGGCAAAAACACATCAGCCTGCGCGCCAGTCTCGGTCAGGAAGAGATCCTGCACGACAAGGAAAGGCGTGGTGAAGGCCGCCGGGTTCGACATCTGCGCCGCAGGATTCGCTCCCACAACCCACAGGACTTCGACCGTGCCATGCGCCGCGGCTTCCAGCATGTGCTTCAGGTCCAGGCCCGGAGCACCGATTTTCTTGTAGCCGGGAGCGAGGTCGGGGAAGAGTCCCACGTCGGCCGCGCCGCGCGAGTTGGCATACTCGCCGAGCAGGACAAACTTCGCGCCCTTGGGAGCGAAGTGCGCAATCAGCGCGTCGAGTGCGTGTCCGCGAACCTCGGCGCCAAACAGCACCACGAGTCCGCTCTCGGCGTTCACCTTCTCGCGCACCGCACCAAGCTTTTCGGCGTTCGCACCCAGCCGCATGGCGGCCATGTCGTCTCCGCCCAGGAAGGCCGCCAGTTGCGCCTCACTGCCGGGACCGATGTGCGCCTTTCCGATGGCCTTGCGATCCAGCTTAGTCTCCGTGGAGTTAATGACGTATAGCCGCGCCGCGCGCTGGCGGATGGCCGTGCGAACGTGCCACGCAAGCAGAGGATGCTGCTCGCTGAGGTCTCCGCCGATGACGAGCACCGCGCTGGCCGCCGCAACGTCTGCGGTGGAGGCCGTCTCGGCCTTTGCCGCGGCAATCGCGCGCGCAAAGCTCGCATAGTCGGCGGTACGGTGATGATCAATGTTGTTGGTGCCCAGCACCTGGCGGGCGAACTTCTGCAGCAGGTAGTTCTCTTCGTTCGTGGTGTGATTGCTGCCCACCACTCCAAAGGCCTTGCCGCCCTTGGTGGAAAGAACCTGCTGGAACTTCACAGCCACGGCCTTGATAGCTTCATTCCATGTGGCGGCCACCAGTTGGCCATCGCGGCGGATGAGCGGTGTGGTCACGCGCTCCGGGCTGGCGGCAAAGTCAAAGCCGAAGCGGCCCTTCACGCAGAGGAAGTC
>Ga0181528_10001549_pt1 | contig 14249 bp, 15 predicted proteins | sample PEATcosm2014_Bin_47_FD_119742 | JGI IMG/M metagenome (GOLD analysis project Ga0181528, IMG submission 119742) | Peatland microbial communities from MTU Mesocosm Facility, Houghton, MI, USA - PEATcosm2014_Bin10_10_metaG | ecosystem: Environmental > Terrestrial > Soil > Wetlands > Peat | place...
GGCAGCCCAGCCCGCGATGGCACAGGTTTCGGAAGCGGGAGCGTCCGCTCCGAGTTCGATGAAGGGAGACACGATGACCAGACCGAAAGTGGCGGGCGCAAAACCATCGCCCGCAGCCGGGAAAAAGCCGGTCGAGGATGACGACGAGCCGAAGGGCGCCAAGGGCAGCAATGCCGACGCCGACGACGGTGGTGATGATGATGATGACGACGAGATCGACGCCAAAGGCGACGACGGTGACGACGACGGCGCCAAAGACGACGAGAAAGGCAAGGGCAAACCCGACGGCAAGCCGCGCGGCGGCAAGAAAGGTCGCCGGGCCGAAGCCGAGGCGCCGCAGTCGACGCCGGAGGCCCCAGCGGCCGGATCCGTGCAGGCTGGTATGGCGGTGGCCGCGGAGATCGCGGACCTTTGCATCCTGGCTGGCATGCCCGGCATGACCGCGCAGTTCATCAAGGCCGGCCTCACGCCGCAACAGGCGCGGGAGAAGCTGATGGCCGCGCGGGCCGGTGGCGACCAGGGCGAGATCGACCAGGCCATCCAGGCGGACACCGGAACGAACTTGCGCGTGCCGCCCGGGGAAACAGGCGTCGTGAAGAAGTGCAAGGCGATGGCCGCGCGCATGCAGGCGCAGAAAGGTAGGGCCTAACCGATGGCCGTTCAAGTTCAAGCGTTCAATCAGGGCGACTGGCTCAAGTGGGAGCACGTGGACCATCGCTTCAGCCGCGATGCGGTCGTGCTCGCCGCGGGCCAGGCGAACATTCTGACCGGCACGGTGCTGGGTCAGAAGACGGCCGGCGCAGACCTGATCGAGGTCGTGCCCGGGGGCAGGAACACTGGCACGGGTGTCTTGACCATGGACCCCACGACGCCTCTTCTAGCGGGCGCGCTGCCGGGTGTCTACACCGCGACGTGCACAGTTGCTGCGGCTGGCGCCGGCACTTTCCAGGTGACTGCTCCCAACGGTACCGTTCTCGGAACCGTCACGGTGGGTGGCGCGGCGTTCGCGACTCAGATCAAGTTCACGATCGCTGACGGCGCTCCGGACTTCGTGGTCGGCGACCTGTTCTCGATCGAGGTGGGACCGATTTCTCCGGCCACTGTGGTGGCGCTGAACTTGGGAGCGTCGGATGGGTCGCAGAACGCTGCTGGCATCCTCCTGTTCACGACCGACGCCACTGCCGGCGCGGTGAAGACCACGATGATCGCTCGCGAGGCGGTTCTGTCCTCGTACGGCCTGACCTGGCCGGCCGGAATCACCGAGGCGCAGATGGACGCTGCAGTGGCGCAACTCGCCGCGAAAGGCATCCAGGTCCGGCAGGGCGCGTAACACTCGTCGCCGCGATCCAGAAAGAAGAAAACACACCATGCCGATGATCAATCCATTCACGACGGACGGCTTTTCGCTGGTTGCGCTCACCGATGCAATCAACGTGATCCCGAACATGTACGGCAAGACCAATGAACTCGGCCTGTTCACGGAAAAGGGGGTCCGCACCCGGACCGTGATCGTGGACGAGAAGGACGGCGTCCTGAACCTGCTGCCCACGCGGCCGGTGGGCGCCCCGGGCACGGAAGCGATCAAGGGGCGCCGCAAGGTGCGCTCGTTCGTGATCCCGCACATCCCGCACGAGGATGCGATTCTGCCCGAGGAAACGCAGGGTTTGCGCGCTTTCGGCTCGGAAAACGAGCTTGAGGCGCTGGAGACCCTCGTTGCCGAGCGGTTGGAAACGGCGCGCCGCAAGCACGACATCACGCTCGAGAATCTCCGCATGGGCGCACTGCGGGGCCAGATCCTCGATGCCGACGGTTCGGTGATTTACGACCTGTTCCAGGAGTTCGGACTCCAGCAGAACGTCGTAAACTTCCAGTTCTCGAGCAACGCGTTCGACGTCAAGACCGCCGTGCTCAATGTGAAGCGCTACATGGAACTGCACCTGTTGGGCGAGGTGATGCGCGAAGTGCATTGCCTGTGCGCGCCCGACTGGTTTGACGCCTTCACGCGTCATCCGGACGTGATCACCGCGTTCCAGTTCTTCCAGCACACCGATCTGCCCAATCAGACGCTCGACTCCGACAACCGGCGCAACTTCCGCTACGCTGGCGTGACGTTCGAGGAATATCTCGGCCACGCGAGCGACGGGGACGGCGTCGACCACGTGTTCGTGCCCGAGGGCTCGGCCATCTTCTTCCCGCTGGGGACGATGACCACTTTCCGCACCTGGTTCGCGCCGGCGGACTTCAACGAGACGGTCAACACGGTCGGCTTGCCGATCTACGCCAAGCTCGAGCCGCGCAAGTTCAACCGCGGCATGGACCTGCATACGCAGTCCAACCCGCTTCCGATGTGCTTGCGTCCTGCTTTGCTCACGAAGGCGACGCGAAGCTAAACACGATTACGTAGAACTGCCAGCGCTGAGCTCGGAATTGGCGCGAAGGGAGTCGGTGGCAGGTTGCCGACTCCCGGCAAGAGCTTCTTGCCCGCGCCGACTGGCACACGTCTGCGGTTTGAGCGTTACGGCGAAGTGATCAGTACCTATTCGGCCCACGTGAGGCGACTACACGCGGGTGATCACTGGCCAAACGGCGGTCGCAGCACGATGAGTCCATCCTAAAACCAAGTGGATAACTTCCGAGTTGGCAACCATCACGCCGGGATCGCGCACCCGTCCTGAATCGCCGTTTTCGGCCAGAACGCGACCACTGGTGGTAAGGGTCCCGCAGAGAACTTCTACCGGATTACGGTTATACTGGGGCAGTATGCGGGGAAGGAACCGTATGAAGTGAAACTACCTCCGAACTGCTTCAGTGCCCAGACCGATGATGAACTAGTAGCATGGTGTGAAAAGCATCGGGCTGGTTTTTTCTTGAACTGCTGGCCGCCCACAAAGGACGGGGAGATTAACAACCCCTATAAGCTCCACGCCGCCTGGGATGGGCTCGATATCTGCCGGAATCTCCGCCACGCCCGAGACCGGAATAAACTCACTACGCCGTATCCGAAGGTGTATTCGACATCGGCGAAATCGCTGTGTACTTGGGCAAAGCAGGTAAGAAATGGCCAGCCACCCGAGATGTGCGGCGGATGCAATCCAATTTACTTGCCGTTAACCGCGGGAGTGAGGCATTCGCCCAACACGTCCACCCTCCGCACCCGATCTTCGCTTCCTCCGGCATATGGACAACCTTCCAGGGGATCACACGATTTCACGATAGGCGAAATCGTCTCCGTTGAGTGGCCCGAATCACATTACGGCATCGTGGAGGTGGGGACCTGGGATGGGCGCATCATCGCGCAGGACGCCAGCAAACTCACGGTGCGTTTCGAGTATCCAGCCTACGAAGAAGGCGGCGTTATCCACAACGGAACCTACGAAACCATTGTGATCGATGTTGGCAAAGGAGTCGATGAGACATACGGAGAGAAGGCCATTGTGAAAAGGCCTGAACAAGGCAGAAAACAAAGTCACTGATTAACTATGTCCAAAGCTGAAAGAATCGAGCCCTTACGAGGCGGAAAGATGGTCGCTTCGCGCATAGCTATTGCGGTGTTTCTATTATTCACAGGTGTCGCGCTGTTTTTTATTCCCATCCTGGGGTGGGTCCTAGGACCAATTCTGATCTATGGGGCATTCCATGAGTTATTGAAGAGCCCGAAAGCGGCCTGGCGCGGAGCATGTCCTTATTGCCAGACAACCCACGAGGTGGAAGAGGGCGTCGCTGTACAGAAGTGCCTCATATGCAAGAACCGGTTCACCAGTCGCGACGGCGAATTCGCAAAGCTCGAAAGCTCTACTGTTGACGCTGACGAGGTGCGATGTCCGTTCTGTGCCGAGACCATCCAGCGAGCTGCTAAGAAGTGCAAGCACTGCGGTTCTGACCTGACCGCCTAAGCACGAGCGGGAACGCAGCACCTGGAACGATGAAAGACAACACTAGGCGTCGGGCGTGGCTTTAGTAGGGATCCCTTTGTGAGACGCGCCAGGGCCATCCAAACCCAGGAACATGGGCGACCGATTCTCTTGGATGCATCGCACCTAAACCGCACAGTTGACGGCGGCATCCGATTCCTGTCGCGATATGGGGAACTGATGAACATAGCCACTATCGGCGAATCGGGAAACAATTCGCCCAGTTGGAAACATTCCGTTGCCGATGTGCATCAGGTTGACAGATGAATTGCCACTGACGCCGCAGTGTTTGCGCATCGATCTGGTTGGTTTGTCGGTATCCCGCTCTTGCGCCGGAACCAGCGCGCAAATCTAACTTATCCGAAGCCTATTTCCTCCCTCTCCCAAGCGAGCTGAAGCCCACTCCCACTTTCTGCAATGAGCTGGCAAGACCAAGTTGACGACATGCTGGAGACGCTGCTCAATCCGGATACCGGATTTGGCACGCCCTACGTTTACACCTTCAATGGCGGCAGCACGATCGCTCTGTCTGGGTATTTCAACGCCGCTTATCAGAACGTCAAACTCGACGGCTACGGCAGCACGATCACCACGGTCCACCCGGTGCTGGGCGTCCGGCTGGCGGACTTCGCCGGCACTGTGGGTCCCGTGCAGGATGACACTGTGGTCGTCAACGGTGTGAATTACGCGATCTGGGACGTGCAGCCGGACAAACAGGGTGACCTGGTGAACAAGAACGGCGGCGCGCTCCTACTCTTGAAAAAGCTCTGATGCCTACCGATCATCCCCGGTCTGTGATCCGGGATTACATTGCCGCTGGTCTGGTGAGAGCGTCAACGCTGGCTGGCACAAACGTTTTCGCTGACCGGATTGAGCCGGTCGGTGACAACTGGTCACCGGCGATCTTCATCCACACGCCCAGCGAGTCAGTCGACGAGAAGGATTCATGGGTATCAAATGATCCCGATAGTCCGGGACGGTTGACTCGCGAGCTGGTGCTCGCGGTGGCCGGCATCATGGAGATGCCGCGCTCGGGAGTCCCGATCGACCGGCAGCTCGATCAGCTCGCCTACCAGATCGAGGCCTTCATGGACTCAGATCCGACCTTGGGCGGCAACGCTTCGAAATCGCTGCTCCAGAGCAGCACGGTTACGCTCAAGCCCGGTGGCGTCGACGCGGTGGCGATGGTGCAGCTTGTCTACACGGTCACGTACTACACCGAGACGATTACGGATCCCCGCGTGGACGGCGTCCAGCCCACGGAAGTCTTTGTCGGCTTTGCGCCGGACATCGGTGCTGCGCATCAGGCGGATTACATCGAAGTGGTGGGCGGCTAAGGCATGCTGGACCTTCTGATTCAACGCGGGGCCAGGACCGGCGACCTGCAGGATCCGGACACCGCGCGGCTCAACCATCAGGTGAACAATCTGATTCACCGCGGCTTGATCCTTTCTGTGGACCTGCAAAACGCGGTGGCGACTGTACAAGTGGGCGAGGTGCAGACCGCGCCGCTTCCCTGGCTCACCTCGCGCGCCGGCGGAGACATCACCTGGTGGGCGCCAGAAGCCGGCGAGCATGTGGCGATCCTTTGCCCCGGTGGAAGCCTGTCGCAAGGCGTGATTATCGGCTCGCTCTATTGCGGCGCGAAGCCGGCGCCATCGAACAGCGCGGATCAGCATGTCACGAAGTACTCCGATGGCACGACGATCACTTACGACCGCGCGGCCCACACGTTCACGATTCATGCGGTGGGCGCGGTGACGGTCAACCTTCAGGGCAACGCAACGGTCACGGCGCAGGCCGTAACCGTGAATGCGCAGAATGGCCTGACGCTTACCGGCGCGCTGACGGTCGATGGCGACCTGACACTGAACGGGAAGGTGGCCGGCACGCTGAAAGTGGCCGGCAACGTGCGCGCCACCGGGACGGTAGCGCAGGCGGTTCCGCCCTCGCAATTATGATCGGCATGAACGCGGGTACCGGCGCGGAGCTGGCGGGCCTCAGCCATCTCGAGCAGAGTATCCGCGACATCCTCCTGACGCCGAAGGGCAGCCGGGTGATGTTGCGCGACTACGGCTCGGATCTCTTCTCGCTGATCGACCAGCCGCTCAACGAGAGCACCAAGATGGCGATCATTGCCGCCATGGTCGGTGCGCTTTCCACCTGGGAGCCGCGGATTCATGTGCAGAGCGTAACGGTCGCGGCGGACCCGGCGAACGGCTCGATCTCGATCTCGCTCACTGCAACATATTTGCCTGACGGGCAAACCATCACCATCCAAGGCCTGAAACTTTCATGAGCCGCTTCAACCTGATCGACCTTTCGACGCTGACGCCACCGGATGTGGTGGAGACGATCGACTTCGAGTCGATCAAGCTCGACATTCTGCAGGACCTGGTGACGCGCGATCCCTCATTCTCGGCGCTGCTGGAGTCGGATCCGGCCGTCAAGCTGGTGGAGGCGTTCGCCTACCGTGAAATGATGTTGCGCCAGCGGATCAATGACGCAGCGAATGCCAACATGCTGGCCACCGCGCTGGGCGCGGACCTGGACAATCTGGCTGCGCTATTCGGTGTCCAGCGCATGACGTTCACGGACGCGCAGGGCAACGTGACGACCGAAACGGACGACCGGCTGCGCTTGCGCGCGCAGCTCGCGCCGGATGCTTTCTCTTGCGCCGGTCCGGGCAACGCTTACATCTACTTTGCGTTCTCGGCGGACCTGCGCGTGGCCGACGCCAGCGCGTTCTCGCCTGCACCGGGCAATGTCGTCGTGACGATTTACAGCACCGATAACGGCGGTGTGGCTTCGCCGGACCTGCTGGCCGCGGTGTCTGCCGCGCTCAACGCGGATGACGTCCGGCCGCTGACCGATGTGGTGGAGGTGCAGGGCGCGCAGATCCAACATTATTTAATAGCGGCCACCGTGACGCTCTATCCGGGACCAGACGCGAGCGCTGTCACAACGGCGATCACCAACGCGCTCACAGCCTACACGCAGAACGTACAACGGCTTGGTTACGGCATCACGCTCGCCGGCATGTACGGTGCTCTCGACCAGGCCGGAGTGCAGAACGCGACGATTCAGTCGCCGGTGACCGACGTCGCCGGCGATCCGTACAAGATCAACGTCTGCGACGCGGTGACCGTCACTGTAGCGCCAGCGAGGACGGAATGAGCACAACCCCCTCGGTCCTGCCGTCCAACGCGACGCCGTTTGAGCGGAACATGGAGAGCGCGGGATGGCGCCTCGGCGCCGACGGTCCGGTTGGCATCCGCGCACTGTGGAATCCGCAGGCGATCCCCGCGGCGTTGCTGCCCTGGCTCGCCTGGGCGTTGGGTGTCGATGCCTGGGACACCGCGTGGGATGAGGCGAAGAAGCGCGCGGTCGTCGCTTCCCCCCTCGCGGATCATCGAGTCGATGGGACCCTCGCTGGCGTTCGTCGGGTGACTGAGCTGTATGGCGGCACGGTGACGAACGTCGTCCGGCCGCCCTGCCAGCTTTACTATGGCGCGAGGCAAACGCAGGCAGAGAAGGACGCGGCACTGGCGGTCTATCCGCAGCTGATCCTGCGCACCGATTGCGATCCTTTCGCGGTCCCGGATGCAGCAACTTTCAACGGCCGGTTCATGGGCCATTGCTATGGTGTCGACCTTGGCACGGCGGAACGGGCACTGCCGCTGGCGTTCATTGAGGATCAGGAATCGACTACGCAATGTGCAGTGTCGGAGTGGACAGCATCCGGTGTGATCTATTTGCAGATCCGAGTGCCGATCAGCAACCCGCATGGAACCTACGCTGGCGGCTTTCCGAGATTCGGCACTGCTGTAGACGCGCCGGTTTACCGGCTGCAACTCATGCAGAGCTACGCGGGGCCCGGGCTGGGCGTCAACTACAAACTCGTCGATGCCGGCGTGGATCCGACGCAGGTCTTTCCGGATTGGATTTCGGAGACCTATCCGGCACAGGGCATCTTTCCGGGGCGCGGTTTCGCGAACGAGGCTTTGTATTGGTGCGGATCGAAGGCGGCAAGCCACGTGTACGCCCGGCTGTGTCTGTTCGATGAGAGCCGGACGCTCGAGGCCACCGGCAAGAGCTTCTTTGTCGATGCCGTACACACGGGCATCCAGCCGCACACAGCGCAGATCCGGGCCTGGTTCCCGTTGCAGCGCTCACCGTCGGCGCCCAGCTACTACGGCCAGGGGTACTTCGTGGCTGAGGATTACCAGTGGCTCACGCGCTATTGCGACAGCCTGGTGCGCTGCGCCTCGCTCCGGGACACCTTGCTCGTCGATACCCGCAACTATACGGTCGTGCGCTGTGGACGCCAGGCGCAGTGCGATCCGGCGACGATGTGCGGCGCGATGCTGCCGCGTGAGTAGGGAGAGATCCGATGGAACAACAATTCAACTTTCAGCAAAACATGGACTTCCAGGTGCAGGACTTCATTGACCTGCAGCAGTGGACCTCGGACGGCATCGACCACATCGCGCTGGACGCGATCGCGCCGGCTGGCATGTACTTCACCGGGCTCATAGCCACGCAAAACGGCCAGACCCAGGTGAACGTGGCTCCCGGCCGCCTATACGCGCAAGGCACCAATCCGTCGGGCAGCGCGGGCTTGTGGGTGTATCAGTACCCCACCTCGACTACGAATTCGCTGCAGGCCATGCTGCCGCTGAATGATCCGAAGCTCATTGCGCTCATCGCCTGGGGCTCGGTCGATGCGACTGCCGATGTGGAGCCGCGCTCGTTCCTGGTGAATGCACAGACCGGTCTCGCACAGACCCAATCGACCGCCTTGCAGACGGTCCGCACCTGCAATCTGCAATTTGTCGCGGGCGTCGAGTCGCCGGTACCGCAATTGCCGACGATTCCGGCCAACGCGCTGCTGATCGCGACCATCACGATTTCTCCGACCGGCATCACCGCGGTTGCCATGCAGTCGGGCAACATCCTGCCCAACCTGGCGAGCCACGAATCCCGCGTTACGACGCTCGAGGCCACCAGCACCCAGGTGCAACTCAAGACGTCTTCCTTGGCCACCGATCTGAGCGCGCTCGCCGCCAAAACAAACGGCCTCGCTTCCCTCAGCCTGGTGACGCAGATGGCGGCCGATCTGGCGCGCACGAAGGCGAAATTGAACCTGCCGTCTTCCTATTCCTCGTACGAGTCCAGTTTCTTCGGCGATTTGACGAAGAGCAATCCGGCTGCGAGCGGCTATGCAGCCAAGGTCAGCAATGGCATTCTCTTCCCCGATGCTGCGAGCGGGACGTTCCCCTTCGATCTGTTCAACCCGATCGATGCGAGCGTTATCAAGAGCGCGCGGGGCCTGATTCTGCCGGCCTACACAAGCGTCCCGCGCATTCAGACCACGGGCTACTCCGGCGATCTCTCGCTCTCGCAGTATCAGGTGCAGAGCCAGACGCTGGTGCAGCAGCAGGAGACGGTCTGGCAGTATCGCTACGGCTGGAACTGGAACTATTACCCCTACTGGTATCAGGGCCAGTTCTGGAACTACTACAACCAGTACTACGCATACAATCTGTGGGGTGGTTACTGGTACGCATACACCCAGACGAGCTACGCGCTGCAGACCTCCACGACCTCGATCAACGGCGCCATGGTGGCGCAGACATTCCTGGTCTCCAACGCCATGTGGCTCACTGCCTTGGATCTGTTCCTGACCTCCGTCGCATCGACCGGCGACCTGACTGTGGCCATCACGAAGACTGTGGCCGGGCAGCCCGATCTGACCAACACGATCGCCACTGTAATCGTCCCGGTCGGAACGCTGAACACTTACCCGAAGGCGACCAACATCCCGATCCCGGCCGTGCTGCTCGAGGCAGGCACACGTTACGCACTTGTGCTGATTACGCAGGGCAATCATCGCATCGCCACTGTCAGCGGCAACAACTATACCAACGGCACAATTTTCCATTCGACAGATGGCGCGTACTTCACAGGCGACCTGACCAAGGACCTGATGTTCACGCTGTACGGCGCGCAGTTCGTGAACGCGCTGTCGCAGGTCCAACTGCAGCCCGTGTCGCTGGCCGGCGGATTGACCGATCTGGCCATCAATGTCTCTCAGGTCACGCCGCAAGGCACAAGCTTGCAGATTCAATTCCAGGTCAACGGCCAGTGGTACAACCTGGGCGACTCGACCGCGCCGTTGAACTCGGCGCCGCAACTCGTGCCGCTGCGTGCCGTCTTCCTGGGCACATCGAGCCTGGCGCCGGCCATCCTGGCGAACGCAACAGGCGTTGTGGCTTCTCGCCCGGCAGTGGCGTTCAACCATACGAGCGAGCTGCGGACGATCTCGCCGGCGAGCAGCAACATCCAGGTGCAGGTGGTCGTGGTCGGCTACAACGCGGGCGTGCACACGCTCACGTGCACGCTCGGCAGCGGCGGCAATACGATCACGCCTTCGGTGACGAGTTCCGCGCTCGAGCCCGATGGCGTGGGCTTGCGGTTCACATTCAAGTTCACGCCGAGCGCGATCAGCACCTACAGCATCAACATCCAGGGCACGCGGCAGGCGGCCGCCGCGCCGTTCCAGATTGTTGAGCGGACAGACGTTGCGCAGTAACAGGAGGTTTTCATGCCAACAACTACTGAACAGAAAGCCAGCGAGGCGCCCGCCAGCAAGGGCCCTGCTATCGACCCGGGCGCCCAGTATGTCGTGCATCTCGCGGAGACCGTGGAGGTGCTGGGCGAGCGGTTGTACCCGGGGCGCGAGTATCGCCTCCGGGGGGATGTGCTGATTCCGATCCAGGCGAGCGTCCAGGATGCCACTCAGCTTCGATAAGTACCGCTTCACCGATGGCCAGACGGCGTTGAGCGCGGGGACTTTCAACCCGCGCTTCCGGGATCTGGACACGCGCATTGCGGCGCTCGAAGCGCTCAAGATCGCGTGGGAAGCGGCCGTGCAGACGTTGACGGACTTCGGCCTGGCACGGCTCGACTCCGTGCTGAGCCCGACCTTCGCCACGCTCAATCAGGATGTGGCGAACGCCAACGCGAGCGTAGCGGCCATCACAGCCTCGCAGTCCGCGGCCCTGGCGGCCGTTGCCACGTGGCAGGCGCAAACGCTCGCTGCCATCACGGCCTGGGAGAACGCACTCCAGGCGACCGCATTGGCAATGCTCGGTACGACGGCGATTCTGGCGGGCAATGGCCAGGGTGGTTTTGCGCCTGTGACCATCGGCGCCGGGCTCAGTTACGCGAACGGCACGCTCAATACCGCCGCAATTCCCGCGTTGAGTTCCGCGGCCTTGCTGGCCGGTGATGGTAAGGGCGGATTCGCTTCGGCGACCGTGGGTAGCGGGCTCAGCTATGCGAACGGCACACTGAGCGCGCCCACGCTCGCGTGGAGCGCGAAGAGCGCTTCGTTTGCCGCAGCGTTTCAGAACGGTTATTACGTGATCGCGGCGGGAGTCGTAGCAACACTGCCGGCCGGAACCGCAGATGGGCAGCAGGTGCTCTTCATCAATGGGCTCAGCGGCGCCAGCACGTTCACCATCGTTCCATCGTCTGGGCAGAAGGTAATGGGCGATTCAAACGGGCTGACGGTGGATATCACCTACGGCGGGTTCGCATTGATCTATTTCGCGGCGACGAGCGATTGGAGAGTCTTCTAACATGAAACGCTTTATCTTCTGCCTGCTCTTGTTGAGCGCGTTTGCTTACGGGCAAACCTCACTGTCAACACTACTCAGGAGTAAAACAGTCACCAAACAGCAAGTCTTTCTGACTTCCGGGACTTTCACGCCATCGGCCAATCTGGTCGCTTTGGGAGGCTGGGTTACGGTTGAAGCCGTTGGCGGTGGTGGTGGCGGTGGCGTTGGGAATTCAAGCGGTTACCCGGGTGGTGGGGGCAACGCCGGACAGGTAGTCGTGAAGATGGTCCAAGCGACCGTTGCAACGACCGTCACTATTGGCGCGGGCGGCGCGGCGGCGGGCGCGGGCGGAACGACCACTTTCGGCGCATTGGTGTCCGCATCTGGTGGAACTGCTGGCTTTTCCAACGATGGTGCCTCTGCGACCAATTCTGGCGGTACTGGCGCCAATGGCGCAGGATTCACTCCGTCTGGTTCACACGGCGGAAGTGGTGGACAATGTCGCGATGGTTTCGCGGGCGGTGGTGGCGGCGGATCAAACACGAATGGCGCTGCTTACGCGGGACAAGGTGCGTGCGGTGGAGGAAATGGCGGCGCGAATACGCTGCAAGCTACCGCCGCAGGCGCAAACACGGGAAGCGGCGGCGGAGGCGGCGCTACGAACGCAGGTTATACCGGCGGCGCGGGCGGTTCTGGAATCGTGATCGTGACGTGGCAGGAATAGGGAGGACTTCATGAAGATCATCAACACCGCTCTGCTCGTGCTTCTTGTGGCGTTCTGCGCCATGGCCAAATCCGAAACCGTTTATGCCGTCATAGAGGATGGCGTAGTGACCAACACGGTTGTTGCCGATCAGGCCTTCATGGATCAGCACTATCCCGGTTCGCCTCGCATCGACAACGTCACGCCGCAGCCCGGCATCGGCTGGGGCTACGACGGCGTCACATGGACGGCACCGCAGACGTTCGCCATCGTCACAGCCGGGACCGTCGCTCAGGTTGTGACGGTCCTGCCGTCCAAGATCGGCGTTCAGTATCCCGGCGCCATCCGCATCGACAACCTGAACCCGATGCCAGTGGTCGGCTGGACCTACGACGGATCCACGTTCGCCCCGCCCTCGAAGTAGCACGCGCGTGTAGCGCGCTTCTATCCTCAGCTCGTTATCTTCCGGCCGGCCCGAACCGGCGTAAATCACTCAAAGGAGAAATTCATTCATGCCAGGAAACCAGTTCCTGCACGGTGCCGAAGTTCTGCAAATCGACACCGGCTCGCGGCCGATCACGACTCCGTCCTCGGCTGTCATTGGCCTGATCGGCTCCGCACCGTTCGGGCCGCTCAATACCCCGACGCTGATCAGCGGAAGTCTGCAGCTCGCCACACAGACCTTCGGTCCGGCTGGTTACGGCTTCACGATTCCCGACGCGCTGGCCGCGATTTTCGCGCAGTGCGGCGCCCAGGTGGTCGTCGTCAACGTGGCGGACCCGGGCGACAACACGCTGCAAACAAACGTCGCTGCCGCTCCACTGGCGTTCAGCTCGGTCGGCCAGATTCAGCTTCCGCATGTCGCGGTGTCTGCTGTCGCGCTTACCGGCCCGGTGACGGCGCCCATGACGTTCCAGGGCACGGCATTGCCATTGCCCCCGGGCGCCAGCGCGCCGGTCGTGAAGTCCGCCGACGGCACGAAGACCTACGTGCTGGCCACGGATTACACCTTCGCCGGCGGCACGATCACGCAGGTGGGCGGCGGCAACATGGTCGCGAACCAGGCGGTGCTGGTGACTTACACCATCGCTGGCATCACCGCCGGTACCGACTACACCATCGCCGCGCAGACCGGGCTGATCACGCTCATCTACGGCGGGAAGATCGCAGCCAATGCCACGCTCAACGTGGCCTACAGCTACCTCGATCCGACCAAGGTCACCCAGGCTGCGGCGGCCGGCGGCACGAACGCCACCACGGGCGCCTACACCGGCGCGCAGGCTCTGCTCGCCGCGGCGAGCGTGGCCGGCGTCACCCCGCGCATCCTGTGCGCTCCGGGCTTTACCGGCATCAAGACCGGCACGACGGCCAACGCGGTCATCGCCGCGCTCTCCGCCGTCGCCAACAAGCTGCGCGCCATCGTCGTAGTTGACGGGCCCAGCGCTGCCAACGGCCCGCTCACCACCGACGCCTCGGCGATCAGCTTCCGCAACGATTGGGGTTCGAAGCGCATCTTCCTGGTCGACCCGGGCGTGATCCGCTTGAACCCGGTCACGGACGTCAACGACACGCAGCCGGCTTCTGGTTACGTCGCTGGCCTCATTGCGAACCAGGACGCCACCAATGGCTTCTGGTTCAGCCCTTCGAACCAGGTCCTGAACGGCGTGCTCGGCACCAATCGCCCGGTAGATTTCGCCATGGGCGATTACTCCAGCCGGGCGAATCTACTCAACCAGAACGACATTGCCACGGTCATCTACCAGGACGGCTACCGGCTGTGGGGTAACCGAACCTGCTCTGCAGACCCTCAGTGGAGCTTCCTGTCGGTCGTTCGCACCGCCGACATGATCAACGACGCGATCCTCCAGAGCTTCCTCTGGGCTGTGGACCGCAACATCACCAAGACCTTCCTCACGGACGTCGTCGATAGCGTCAACTCCTACCTGCGCAGCCTGCAGGCCGAGGGCGCCATCATTGACGGCAAGGCCTGGGCCGATCCGGAGCTGAACA
>Ga0181528_10001550_pt1 | contig 14248 bp, 12 predicted proteins | sample PEATcosm2014_Bin_47_FD_119742 | JGI IMG/M metagenome (GOLD analysis project Ga0181528, IMG submission 119742) | Peatland microbial communities from MTU Mesocosm Facility, Houghton, MI, USA - PEATcosm2014_Bin10_10_metaG | ecosystem: Environmental > Terrestrial > Soil > Wetlands > Peat | place...
CGTGTCCTCAACACCGTGAACGATCCGCCGGTGAAGGCCCTATTTGTTTACGGCTCGAACCCAGCGGCGGTTTGTCCGCGGCACGATGAAGTCGTACGCGGCCTGCTGCGCCCCGATCTTTTCACCGTGGTTCACGAACAATTCTTCACGGACACCACCGACTATGCCGACATCGTGTTGCCGGCGACTACTTTCTTCGAACATAAGGACCTGCAAAAGGCATATGGTCATTACTACGTGCAGGTGTCGAACCAAGCGATCGAGCCGCTTGGCGAGTGCCGGTCGAATGTGGAAGTTTTCCGCGCGCTGGCCCAGCGAATGGGATTTGAGGATGAATGTTTCCGCGAGTCGGTAGACGAGATGATCGATCTGGCATTGCAGTCGAAAGATCCATGGCTGGAGGGGATCACTCGCGAGCGGCTGGAGCAGGGAGAAGTGCGGCTGAACTTCAGGGGCCAGGGATCTGGGACCGGTGCTCAGAGTGCTGCGGAGCTGGGCTCCTCTGCATTGCTGCAGGCCACTGTCCCCACCCAACCGCATCTAGCTCCGTTCCTTCCGTTTTCAGAAGGGAACTTCCGCACGCCTTCGGGCAAGGCAGAGCTTTATTGTGAAGCCCTGAAGGCCCAAGGGCTCGACCCGGTGGCAGAGTTCAAACCGCCTTCCGAATCGCGGCACGGGAAGAAAGAAAATTCGCTGCCGCTTGAACTGCTGGCGAGAAAGGCCGACAACTTCCTCAACTCCACTTTTTCTAACGTACCTTCGGTGCAGGACATGGAAGAACCGGGTTTGCTCGAGATCTCCGAGCCCGATGCGCGGTCCCGCGGAATCTCCAATGGAGATCGCGTACGGGTTTTCAATCGCCGAGGGGATATACTGCTGAAGGCTCGCGTAGACGGTCGAGTTCAGCCCGGTGTGGTGTCGGCGACATTAAACTGGGCCAAGATGACGCCGGGCTTTCAGAGCATCAACAGCCTTACCTCAGAAAAACTTGCCGACATGGGCAACTCGGCCACGTTTTATTCCGTCTTGGTTGAGGTAGAGTTATCACAGCCGAAAATCAGTAACCAGTGAATCGGTGGCCAGGAACTGTCCGGCGAACTGCCTGCCAGAAGTGATTTTCGGAAGCAACCGAGAGATTTGAATCTGAGAGTTGCCGTTTTGGACGCTTTCCCTTGTACTACCGTATAATTGCAGTTTTCTTACATCCCAGAGGCTGAGGTCGTAGCGATTCCTTTTCGCTTTCATTCGGAGAACCTTGTTGTGCCCAAGGGCGCCTGCGTTCCCGGAGGCGCGTCGGTGCCATCTCGTTCATTTCAACGGTTTTGGCGGACAATCGGCCGACGCGCTTGCGGATTCGGCACGGTCCTCGCCTTGCTGCTCGTGGTCGCCGCGAGTTCGGCCTTTGGGCAGAACGACGTGATCTCGGAGATCGATGTGACGGGCAACCGCCGCATCCCTGCCGACACCATCCGCGCCCGGATTTTCACCAAGGCCGGGGATGTTTACGACGCCGCCGCCTTGGAACGCGATTTCAACTCGCTGTGGAACACCGGTTATTTCGAAGACATCAAGTTTTCGCGCGAGCAGACTCCCAAGGGCTGGCGCATCATCGTTCAGGTCAAAGAAAAGCCCACCATCCGCGAGATTAACTACATCGGCACCAGTTCGGTCTCCAACAGCGACATCCTCGACCGCTTTAAGCAGGACAAAGTCGGCCTAGTGGTCGAGAGCCAGTACGATCCCACACGCATTAAGAAAGCCGAAGTCTCGATCAAGGGCCTGCTTTCCGAGCATGGACGGCAATTCGCCACAATTCGCACTGAGGTCCGCCAGATTCCTCCCGCTGCCGTCGGAATCACTTTCGTCGTCAAGGAAGGCCCGAAAGTTAAAGTCGGCAAGATCAAGTTCGAAGGCAATAAAGCCATCAAGAGCCGTGTGCTCCGGGCCGCCATGAAGAATCTGCGTCCCATCGGCATTCCACACTCGATCTTCCTCGAAAATATCTTTTCCCGGACATACGACGCCACCAAGCTCGAAGAAGATACCGAGCGCGTCCGCGCCGAGTACCAGAACCGTGGATATTTCAAAGCGGGCGTCAGTGATCCGAAGACCGAGATTCACGACACCGGACACAAGGGCTTCCACATTCCTCTCTTGCAATCTGGGCCTGGCAAAGCCGTCGATCTGACGATGCCCATCGAAGAAGGCGACCAGTACCGCCTGGGTAAGATCACCTTCAAGAACAACAAGGCAATCTCTAACGTCGCTGCATTGCGCTCCCTGTTCCCGCTTAAAGACGGAGATATTTTCAGCCGCGAGAAGATCGCAAAAGGCCTGGAGAATCTCCGAAAAGCCTACGGCGAGTACGGCTACATCAACTTCACCGGTGTGCCTTCAACCACCTTCGACGACGACAAGAAGCTAGCGAACCTCGAGATCGACATCGACGAAGGCAAGCAGTTTTACGTGCGGCGTATCGAGTTTCAGGGCAACACCACCACGCGCGACAAGGTCATTCGCCGCGAATTGGCTCTTGAAGAAGGTGGAGTTTATAACTCCCGCCTGTGGGAGCTTAGTCTTCTGCGTTTGAATCAGCTTTCCTATTTCGACCAGCTCAAGCCCGACGACCCCAACGTTACCGACAAGAAACTTGACGAAAAGAACGGACAAGTCGACCTGACGTTGAAGGTCCATGAAAAAGGCAAGAACAGTATCGGCTTGAATGGCGGTGTCAGCGGCTTGGAAGGCGCGTTTATCGGTCTGAACTACGCGACCAACAACTTCCTCGGACGTGGCGAGACCCTGCAGATGCAAGTCAGCCTGGGAAACCTGGCACGCAGCGTGATGTTCGGCTTCACGCAGCCTTACATGTTCGACCGGCCGCTGCAGTTCGGTTTTACGGTCTTCGGCAACAAAGTCAGTTTCGATCAGGCTCGTCAGCTTTCCATTTTCAGCGGGCAGAATCTCAATCTGCCGAGCGCGATTCTGCAAAACCTGCAGAACTACTCGCAATCCAGCGTGGGCTTCACAACTTCGTTGAGCTACCCGCTACGCCGCTCGTTTAAGCGTCTGGGCATCACGTATTCGCTGGATCGGTCGACGTTGCTACCTCTCAGCACGGCGTCGAAAACCCTGTTCGACTTCATCGCCTTCCGTGGAATTTCCGGACCGAGCGCGGTCAACGGAATTATCACCAGCAAGATTTTCCCTAACTTCTCATTCAACACCCTCGATAGCGGCATCTCCCCGCACCGCGGCCATCAGATGACGGTGGGCGCGGAATTCGCGGGAATCGGCGGCACGGTCCATTCGATCCGTCCCATCATCCAGTACAAGCAATTCATTCCCGTGCAGAACCGCCGCAACGCGGTCGGGTTTAACGTGAGCGCCTCGTACATCAGCGGGTACGGAGGCCTGGTGGCTCCGCCATTCCAGCGCTTCTACATGGGCGGCGAGAACGACATTCGCGGTTTCGATATCCGGTCGATCTCCCCCGTTGCCTTCCTGCCGAGTGCGAATCAGATTACTCTGACCAATCCCGACGGAACGGCGGTACTCAAGAATCCGGCGAATCCGCACCAGGGAAACTGGACCGTTCCCATCCCGGTTGACCAGATTGTCTTCCCAGGCGGCGATCTGAGCGTTTGGACGAACCTCGAATACCGCATCACGATTGCGGGACCGGTCGCCGTGGCTCCCTTCATCGATAGCGGCATCGATCCGATCCTCCGGCCGTCCCAGTTGCAGATCGCGACCGTGCAATACGATCAGGTCATCAGCACGCCGTTCGGTTGTGCCGCGCTCGATTCCGGATACAACTGCGTGGGTGGCAAGACCTTGAGCCCGGTACCACCGCAGAACTTGCAGGTGCTCAGTTCCACGAACTGGCGACCACGCATGTCCACCGGGATTGAGCTGCAGATGTTCCTCCCGGTCGTGAATGCTCCGTTCCGAATTTATTGGGCATACAACCCATTGCGCCTCGACGAGCAAGCGAGTCCGCCGATCCCAATCACGCGCGGCATGTTCCCGGCGGGTGCGGCTGGAGACTATACCTACCATCTGGCTGTAAATTCCTACGCTCCCAGCTTCCTGTTGAGAGAGCCGCGCAAGACGTTCCGCTTCACGGTAGCGACGACGTTCTAAGCGGCATCGGATTTCGAGCGGGCAAGATTTCGCCGGTTGGATTTTCTTGGTGCTACTCGGCATGAAAGTATGTTGATTTTGCGGTCACCGACGACCAAGTGGTTTGACGCGCTAAGACGGGGATCACTATAATGTTGGTGGTCCACGCCATCGAGTGAAACTAAGGAGTGGACGGCACGCCCCGCATGCCCGGCGTGTGATGCTGGCGATCTAGGCGCCTTTCCGATGGCGACCGCTACCGCAGCGGAAACCTCATTCAGTGCGGCCCAGCGTTGACTGAAGAAGCGATCTGAGAGCGAGATTCGAAGTCATTCCCGGAACCATGTTCCAAGGAGTTCAATCGATCCAATGAAAAGCAAGTTTGTGAGTATCCTTCTGGCTGTTGCGGCGACCTTTACCTTCTCCGCATTGGCCCAAACCGGCAGCGCTGCCACCCCGTCGACTTCGGGGCCTGGAGCAGCAACTTCGGCGCCTGCCACCTCGGTTCCCAGCACAGGCACCAAGGTTGGAACCATCAACATTCAGGACGCCATTTTCGCCAGCAACGAAGGCCGTCGCGACGGCGAGGCTCTGCAGAAAAAGTTTGAACCAAAGCAGGCGGAATTGAAGGGCCAGAACGACGAGCTCGAAGCGCTGAAGAAACAGCTCAGCACGCAGCAGGACAAGCTGAACGAAGAGGCTCTGGCCAACCTGAAGAAGCAGATCGAGAGCAAGCAGAAAGTTTTCGATCGCGCCGTTCAGGATGCCCAGGAAGATTACGGCAACCAGAATCAGGAAATCGCCGGCCGCATTCTGCAGAAGATGGCTCCGCTCATCGTGAAATATTCGCAGGACAACGGATTCGGCATCATCGTCGATACCTCGAAGCCCTGGCCCCAGAGCAATGTGCTGTGGTGGGGAGAGGCAGTTGATATCACCAAGGCGGTCATCGAAGCCTATAACGTGCAGTCGGGCGTTCCGGCTCCGGCAGCGCCTGCTGGTGGTACGGCGAAGCCGGCAGCTCCCAGAGCTCCAGGTGTGGGTACTACACCGAAGCCGACGACTCCTCCTTCGAAGTAGTGAGACCGACACCTCGCGTGTCGGGAAAGTTCCAACGGGCCGCGTGAAAACGCGGCCTTTTTTTCTCTTGCGCGCGGCGCTAAGGCCACTCTTCATGGTGTCCAAACCAGCAAGCAAATTCTCACGCTGGAGGACACCATGTTTGCCGATAGTCTGCTCGAAACTTCATGGGCCCAACGCGGTCGCCGCAGCTGGACGACCTTGACTTCCTTCGGACTGCAAGCAGTGGCGATTGGTCTGCTGCTGATCATTCCCATTTTGCAGACGGTGGGGCTGCCACTGGCGCGCACGGTTTCTACGCCGATCAGTATGGGGCGGCCCAGCACTGCGCCTCCACACTCGACGGAGCACTTCCGGAGCTCTGCCGTTCAGATCGTGCCATACGATGGGCGGCTCCGGTTCCCCGGACACATCCCCGACAAAGTTTCACAGAGCGAGGATGCGATAACTTCGCAACCGTCCATCGGTGATGTGATCGGCAGCACCGCAGGAAACTCCTTTGATGCAGGCGGTCTGCACATTCCGTTCGGTGGAACGAATGCGGTCATGCCGAAGCCTGCACCGCTCCCCGTAGCTCATACCTTGCGGATTTCCTCCATGCTGCCGGGAAGCTTGATCCACCGCGTTGAACCTGCATACCCACCCATGGCGAGAACGGCGCACATTCAGGGCCCGGTCGTTTTGGCAGCAGTGATCAGCAAAACGGGCACGATCGAAAATCTCCGGCTGCTTTCCGGACATCCCTTGCTGGTCCCGTCAGCGATTCAGGCCGTCAGCCAGTGGCGTTACAAGCCGTACATTCTCAACAACGAGGCCGTTGAAGTAGAGACGCAGATCACGGTGAACTTCGTGCTCGCGGCAAATTGAGTTCACTGCCATCGAATTGGAATTGCATTGTCATCCTTAGGCGGGCGCAGTTTGCCCGCCGAAGGACCTGTGCGACTCGGCACTATTTCAAGGCCGCCATTTGCACACGTTCGATAGCCGGCGCGTGAGATTCGGATAGGAGTAGCCCCGGCGTAACGTGGGCGCGAAGACGCATGCCGCTATAATCGCGAAAGTGGCAACCACCGCAGAAATCCTGAGCCGTGTCGCGACGCGTCCCACCTGGGCCGATGTTTCGCTCACCACCTTGCGGCAGAATTTCCGTACGGTCCAGAAGCATGTTGGAGCCGGCGTCACGGTATGCGCCGTGGTCAAGGCCGACGCCTACGGGCACGGAGCCGTGGAGTGTTCAAAAGCACTCGAGGCTGAAGGCGCAGGCTGGCTCGGAGTGACCTCGCTCGACGAAGCAATTCCGCTGCGCGACGCTGGAGTCCGGGCCAACATCCTGCTGATGACGGGTTTTTGGCGCGGGGAAGAAAACGAAATCGTCCGCCTGCGACTCACGCCTACGGTGTGGGAGCCCTGGCAGATCGAATCCCTGGATAAAGCGGCGTCCGCGCTTGGCGTGGCGCATCGTGCAGTGCACCTGAAAGTCGACACCGGCATGGGCCGCTTGGGAGTCGCTGTCGATCAGCTTCCATCCTTGCTCGCCTCAATCAGCAGCGCCAAGCATCTTTTACTCGAAGGACTTTCCACTCACCTCGCTTCGTCTGAAGTGATGGACGCCCCTTCGGTCGCCGAGCAGGAGCGCAACTTCGACATCGCGCAGCGCATGGTGCGCGACGCCGGTATCGAACCGGCCTTCGTTCACATGGCGAACACCGGCGCAGTAATCTCTCGGCGCGAAACCTGGAACACCATGGTGCGTCCGGGAGTCGCGCTCTACGGATACTACCTGCCGTTCCAGCGCGCGGGACGGGAAGTCAGCGGCGGCACGCTGCGGCTGCCCGTAAAGCCGATCCTGACCTGGAAGACGAGAATCCTTTCGCTGCGCAATCTCGGTCCCAATCAGCCCCTGGGCTACAACGGCACTTACGTGACGAAGGCACCGGCGCACATCGCTGTTCTGCCGGTGGGCTACGCCGACGGATACAATCGTCAGCTCTCGAATCGCGGACGCGTGATCGTCCGGGATCACTATGCGCCCATCTTAGGCCGTATCTCGATGGATCTGACTCTGGTGGACGTGACCGGAATTCCTGGCGTGGGCGTAGGCGATGAAGTGATCCTGCTGGGAGTCGCAGACGGACTCAGTGTCGATGCTCTCGAGCATGCCGAACTCGCGAACAGCACTCCCTACGAAATCCTCTGCAATATCTCGAAGAGGGTGCCGCGAAGATACCCGAGCTAGTGAGGCAGGTTCCTCGTTCAACTCGGAATGATCAAACTTAAGAATGGTATCGAGCCTGCCCCGCTCACCCGCCAAATGCCAAGCGTCAACCGCTAATTGCGACCGTTGACTGCATCCCGTCCAAGTTCGCCACCCCCGCTTGTTAAACTAGAGGGTTCAGCATGCCTTCTCGTTACGCACAATGGATGTACGACTGGGAACACCGTCTAACCTCGGTGGACAACAACCGCGTGGTCCGTCCACTCGAATGGGGTGTCGAATGGGCACGCGATTGGCCTTGCCGCAACGGAGTGCCTCCGGGACAGATGCCGGCAAATCCCGAGAAATTCTTGCTGGACTACAACCGGCGCATCGTCGCTAACAGCGACGAGTTTTATTCCTACAAGCCGCCCACCGATTTCCGGCTGGAGAAGCGCGAAGTCCAGGTTTTCTCCACGCGCGAAGTGCCCGACCCGAAACTCGAAGCCAAAGTGAAGGGTACGTTTGCTGAGTTTCTGCGCTTTACCTCGCCTGTGCATACGCCCTATCCCGAAAACGATCAGGTGAACGCGCGATGGTTTCCGGCTAAAGGACACCGCGCCATCGTCCTGCTGCCGCACTGGAATTCGGATGCGATCTCCTACGTCAGCCTCTGTCGCATGTTCAACCTGATGGGAATCGCGGTCTTACGGCTAACCATGCCATATCACGACATCCGTATGCCGGCCGAGATCCAGCGCGCCGACTACGCCGTGTCGGCCAATATTGGCCGCACGCTCAATGCAGTGCGGCAGGGAGTGGTGGACATCCGCTGCTGCCTCGATTGGCTCGAGCAGCAGGGGTACGACAAGCTCGGTATCGTGGGAACCAGCCTTGGATCATGCTATGCGTTTATTGCGACGGCACACGATCCGCGCATTCGCGTGGCGGCCTTCAACCATGCGTCCACTTATGTCGCCGACGTGGTGTGGCATGGCCAGTCGACCCGGCATATTCGGAAGGGAATTGAGCAGCAGATTGACCTGGATCGCCTGCGGCAGGCGTGGCTGGCCGTAAGTCCTATGTCGTATTTCAAGCAGTTCGCGCGCTGGCCACGGAAGTCGCTGATCATTTATGCGAAGTACGATCTAACGTTTCTGCCGGAGCTGTCGCACCAAACGGTTGAAGAATTCGAACGCCACGGGCTCGACCACAAAGTTGCCGTGCTGCCTTGCGGCCACTACACGACCGGCGAAACTCCATACAAATACATGGACGCCTGGCACATGATGTCGTTCCTGCGAACCGCGTTTTAAGCATTGATCAAACAGGAAGTAAAGTTGTTCCTTCGTGCGACTTCGTGTTCTTCGTCGTGAACGCAGTTTAGAATGTTGCCGTGGAATTCTCTGGTTCAGCAAAACTCGATGACGTTGCGGAGTTCTGCCGCGGCGAATTTGTCGTCAGCACAGATCCGGCCCGGCTCGATCTGGACGTCATCCACGGATTCCTCACGAATTGCTACTGGGCGAAGGGCATTCCCCGCGACATAGTTGCCAGATCGATAGAGCACGCGCTGTGCTTTGGCATTTATGATGGTGGCGGCGCGCAGGTGGGCTTTGCCCGGGTGATCAGCGATTTCGCTACCATCGCTTATTTGGGCGACGTGTTTGTGCTCGAATCGCATCGCGGCCGCGGGCTCAGCAAGTGGATGATGGAATGCATCATGCAGCATCCCGCGCTGCAGGGATTGAGGCGATGGATTCTGCTCACGAGCGATGCGCACCGGCTTTACGCAAAATTCGGATTTACGGCATTGAAATCGGCCGATCGCTATATGGAACTGCACCGGCCTGACGTTTACGCAATTAGGAAAACAATATGAAAACTTCCGCGATGTACCGCCCGCTTTTCGAGAGTGATCCGCAGATTGCCGCTGCGATCGACAATGAGACCCGCCGTCAGCACGAGGGCCTCGAACTGATCGCTTCCGAGAACTTCGTCAGCGAAGCCGTTCTCGAAGCTGCGGGCTCTGTCTTCACGAATAAATACGCTGAAGGATATCCCGGCAAGCGCTATTACGGCGGATGTGAGTTCGCCGACATCGTCGAGAATCTCGCTCGCGACCGCGCTAAACAGTTGTTCGGTGCAGAGCACGCCAACGTGCAGCCCCACGCCGGATCACAGGCCAACATGGAGGCCTACGCCGCCATCCTGCAGCCGGGCGATACCATCCTCGGCCTGAACCTCGCGCACGGCGGTCACCTTACACACGGCCATCATCTCAATTTCTCGGGGAAGACCTACAAGATCGTTCCTTACGGCGTCACCAGAGAAACGGAAACTATCGACTACGACGCCCTCGAAAAGCTGGCCGAGCAGGAACGTCCGAAGTTGATTATTGGCGGAGGCAGCGCCTATCCCCGCACCATCGACTTCGCCCGCATGCGCCAGATCGCTGATAAAGTCGGAGCGCTCTACCTCGTCGACATGGCGCACTTCGCTGGACTCGTCGCCGGCGGCGCGCATCCTTCGCCGGTGCTGCACGCGCACATCGTGACTTCGACCACGCACAAGACTCTGCGCGGCCCGCGTTCGGGAATGATTCTTTCCAAAGCGGATTTCGGTCCTGCCATCGACAAGGTCGTATTTCCGGGCATGCAGGGTGGGCCGTTGGTTCACATCATGGCAGCAAAGGCCGTGTGCTTCCTCGAAGCGATGCAGCCCGAGTTCCGCGACTACGCGCGACAGATTGTGGCCAACGCTAAAGTTTTGGCGCAGACCTTGGCCGACGAAGGCTTCCGCATCATCTCCGGTGGAACCGACACGCACCTGATGCTCGTCGATGTCTTCTCGAAAGGCATGCTGGGCAGCGAAGCCGAAAAAGCGCTGGGTGAGGCAGGAATCACCGTCAACAAGAATGCGATTCCGTTCGACACCAATCCTCCGATGAAGCCGAGCGGCATCCGCATCGGTACTCCGGCATTGACTACGCGCGGCATGAAAGAAGCGGAGATGCGCCAGGTCGGCCGCTGGATCGCGGAATCTCTATTGCACCGAACCGACGCCGCTGTTCTGTCAAAGGTAAAGAAGCAGGTGCTCGATCTTTGTGAAGCATTTCCGCTCTATGCCGACCGCCGCACAAAAGCACAAGCCGAGGTCAAGGCGTAATTCCTCTGGGTTCCTCTGCTGCCCCTGTGTTTAAATGCAGTCGGTGAAGATCGCGATCGACATCCGGCGGATGAGTGAGTTTGGTGTCGGCACTTATATTCGCAACATCGTCCGTACTCTGGGCCGGGTCGATCACGAGACGCCGTACTATCTCGTGGGACGAGCGGCCAAGGTTCAGGAGATCGGTCCGCTCCCCGCCAATTTCCACACGCTTGCATTGCAAGCGCCCGACCGCTCAGTTCATGGCTACCGCGAGTTTCGCGGCGCACTGAAGAAAATCAACTGCGACCTGGTCCACATCCCAAACCTTTTTTCCGTTCCTCGATTTCTTCCGTGCCCTTATGTCATGACCGTGCACGACCTGCTGGACCATATGTCGCGGGCGCGGCAGCAGACTGGATTCTGGGAAACTTGGCATCTGCAAATGACAAAACGGGTACTGCGCGGTGCGGCGCGAATCTTCGCGGTTTCGAACTTTACCCGGACCGAGATTGAAAAACTATTCGGCATTCCTCCCGACCGCATCGAGGTCGTGTACAACGCCATCGATGAGCGCTTTCTCCACGGACACGCCAGTAGCGCCGATCGCGAATTGATCGCGCAGCGCTATCAGGTGACCTATCCCTTTTTGCTTTACGCTGGCCGCATTAGCCCGCACAAGAACGTCGTTCGCATGATCGAAGCCTTCTCCGCGCTGAAAACCGAGCTGGAGAAAGACGGAGCCTATCCCGATCTCAAGCTCATCATTATCGGAGACGATCTCTCCGGCAATCCCGATTTGCGTCGTACTGTCGTTCGCAGCGGTGTGCAGAATGACGTCCGCTTTCTGGGGTTCATTCCGATCGACGTGTTGCGGATTTTTTACGACGAAGCCAAGATCTTCGTCTTCCCATCGCTCTATGAAGGGTTCGGCCTGCCGCCGCTCGAGGCCATGGCGCACGGAACTCCCGTCGTCACTTCGAACGTGTCGTCGCTGCCCGAAGTCGTGGGAAACGCCGCGGTGCTGGTGAATCCAGAAAATGTCTTCGAGATCATGCGAGCCCTGCACCGCGTTCTGATGGACAAAGCCTTGCGCGACCGCATGAAGGATCGCGGTTACAAACAGGCTACGAAGTTTTCGTGGGAGAACTCCGTCCGCCGGGTTCTCGATGTCTACCGCCAGGTCGCGCGAGATGGTCAGCGCGCCCGGAGTTCGTCAAGGTCGAACTGAGCCCCTCTGTGCTTGAAACGAGCGAAGCGGCAAGCGCGTCCCCATATCGGGGCGCGACATTCGTCCTGCCTTGAGCGCAGTGAAAGAGACAGCGTCGCGAGGATTCGCGCTTCGCTACTTCAGAAGAGGCTGGCCCGGAGACTGAATGGCTAGCTTGTGTAGCTTGGCGGTGATGCGAGTCTTATCGGCATCGGTTTTGGCGGTGGCTAGGCGCTTGCGCAGCTGAACGATCTTGCTATGGCGGGTACGGCGCCGGCGAATCTCTGGCCGGCGGCTGGGTGCTGACATGAGTTGCTCCTGAATCGTACTGAGAATGAAGACAGCTGGACCGTTTAATGGAGCCTGCCAAGCTGTGTTCTAAGGCACCATTTATTTGAAATCAGTTGCCCGGAAGTGTCAATGTCGGCGATTACGATGCACGGCGACTTACGCAAGCGGAACTGTGTCTTTCGCAACCCGGAGAACTGCAATGGTCGCATCGTCTCTCTGGCGGCCCATGGAGAAATCGTCCATCGAGTTGAAAATCGACCGAACCAAATCGTCGGCATCCTCACCATGTTGTTCAGTCCATTTGCTGGCTGTCTCTAAAAGCCGCTGCACTCCCCATTCTTCGCCGGCTGGGTTTTCCGCTTCAACAACTCCGTCGGAAAACGCGATCAGCACATCGCTACGATCCAGATGAACCATACCTTCTTCATAAACTGAATCAGGGAACATTCCGACGGGCGCGCCACCTTTTCCCAACCAATCGACCGAACCATCACGGCGAAGAACGACCGGCGTGGTGTGTCCCGCATTCACGTATCGCAGCGTTCGCGTCGCCTTGTCGACGACGCCATAGAACACCGTCGCATAGTGGTCCGCCAAGGACGAAGTATAAGCCTGGAGATTCACGATCTTGAGCAATCCGGCCAGGTCGTCTCCCTGGAATAATGCTGCTGTCCGAAGAGAAGCTTGCACGCTGGCGATCATGAGCGCCGCCGCAACTCCTTTTCCGGAGGCATCGCCCACGACCACGGCGAGGCGGTCTCGCGTAAGCGGCTGGAAATCGTAGCAATCACCTCCCAAGGCGCGAAACTGGCGGCAGCGGGCACTGTAATCCACCGACCCGCCGGCTGTTCTCAAGCTCTCCATAAATCGCCGTTGGACATCGCAGGCCAGCACCCAATCCTGACTTACATCTACCACTACGTCGTCGCTTGTCATTTTCCGATCCTCTATTCGTATGTCGGTTCAGGGTCGGCAAAATCGACAGGCCGAGCCAATTTTTCACCTAAAAATATTTTTGCGCGGGATGTAGAGAATCCGGCGGCGGCTCCGACTAACTCATGAAAACGCAGACTCCGGTCTGACAAGCAAGGGCTTCACCAAGGAGAACGATCGTGGGCAAAACCAGTGAGTTGTCTCGCCGTCATTTTTTCGCATCCGCTTTCTCTGCAGCGGTGTGGGCGGCTTTTCCTGCTCGTTCGATCGCCAACGCCAAGATGCACAAACTAGGAGGAACTGAAATGTCTACCCTGACGCCATACCTGTTATTCGATGGCAAATGCCTGCAAGCCATGGAGTTCTATAAATCTTGCTTTGGCGGAGACCTGACCGCCACCAAGGTAAAAGATTCTCCAGCGAAGGATTTCCTGCCTGCTTTTCAGCACGAGAAAATCGTCAATGCACGGCTCCGCAGCGGCAAGATCGAGATGTCCGCGTCGGACTGGCTTCGATCGGACCGGAGCGCGATTCGAGGGAATACGGTCTGTCTTTATTTGAGCGGCGGAACATTCCAGGAACTGAAGGCTCTATTCGAGAAACTGTCCGACGAAGCAGACGTTACCGATCCGCTGAAAGAACAATTCTTCGGCACCTACGGGGCGCTCAACGACAAATTTGGCGTCCGGTGGATGTTCCAGTCGAACCAGAAGTCTTAACCAAACCGTAGTACGTTAGACAAATCAATATTAGGAGCGAGAACCATGAAATATATTTTGCTGATGTCTGGAACCAAGGCGGGAGTGGCGCGCTATCACGCGTGGGCGCCGGAAGATATTGAGGCGAATATGGGACGCCTCAGGGCGATGGCGAAGGACTTGACCGACTCCGGGGAGTTTGTGGGCACGCAAGGCTTGGCTGATCCTTTGGAAGCTAAGGTGGTGCGCGGAGAAAAGAACGGTGTGCCGGTCACCGACGGCATCTTCCCCGAGTCGAAAGAGTTTCTGCTCGGCTACTGGATCGTGGATGTTGCAACTCCCGAACGTGCTCTTGCGATAGCGGCCAAGATCTCAACCATGCCGGGCCCGGGTGGCGTGCCAACAAACATGCCAATTGAAGTGCGGAGGCTCGCGTTCTAGACCTCATCTTTTGTCCGCGATGACGGCGATGCGAAGGGCCAGGAAACGCAGGAGCAACCATAAGGAGACACTGTTATGAAGTACATCCTGATGATGAACACCATGAAAGCCGGCCACGGAGTTCCTCAG
>Ga0181528_10001551_pt1 | contig 14244 bp, 12 predicted proteins | sample PEATcosm2014_Bin_47_FD_119742 | JGI IMG/M metagenome (GOLD analysis project Ga0181528, IMG submission 119742) | Peatland microbial communities from MTU Mesocosm Facility, Houghton, MI, USA - PEATcosm2014_Bin10_10_metaG | ecosystem: Environmental > Terrestrial > Soil > Wetlands > Peat | place...
ACGTAGCGCGCGCCGGTTGACGAGAAAAAATCCCGAGGTGATGTCGCGCACGGGCGTCAGCGGCTTCGCCAGGGCGATCGCGACGAGCGAGGTGATCTTGCGCTTGAGCGGCCAGTTCTCGATGCCGCCGCCGGGCACGTAGCGCGAGCCGATCGCCAGACCGTATTCGCCGCTCGCGAGCGCGGCGACCATCTGCGGGAGGATCGTCGCATCGTGCGAGAAGTCGGCGTCCATCACGCCGAGCGCTTCCGACTCGGGCCGCGCGAACTTCCAGGCGTCGATCACGCCCGACGACAGCCCCATCTTACCGGGACGATGCAGGCACCGGACCGGGTAACGAGCCGCCAAACCGTCGACGATCGCGCCGGTGCCGTCGGGGGAGTTGTCGTCGACGACGACGATCTCGCCGTCGAGTCCGTTCGCACGAAAGACCTCGCTCAGCGTTACGATCAGGCGTTCGATGCCCGCCGCTTCGTTATAGGTCGGGACGGCGATCGAAAATTTGAGCGCGGTCGCGGCCGGGCTCACAGCCGAAGCGACCGTCGTCATGCCCGCCGGAAGCCCCCGGTGAAAAACGTACGTACCATCAGCACGCGCCCTTCGACAAACCGGTAACGCAACCCGTCTAGCGGAGGTTTAACGGCCGCGGGCTACGGGTATTTCACCCCACGAACGGGGTATTCGTGTCCGCTTATCCTCAGGTGCCGGCGCAAGTGCAGGCACTTCTTCCCGAACGGCTTCCGGAGAGCGCTTGGTGCGACGGCTATGCCTTGCCCGACGGCCGTATCGCGCTCGCCGTCGCGGACGTCGCGGATCGCGGCCCCAAGAGCGCCGCGCTGCTGGCCAAAGTACGCCGCACGTTGCGGGCCGCCGTGCTCGACCCGGAACACCCGGCGGCGGTCGTGCGCGCCGTCGATGACGTGGTGCGCGCGCACGACTCGGCGCCGATGGTGGCGGCGATCTTCGGCCTGATCGACCCGGCCAACGCGACCGTTTCGTACGCGGCTTCGGCGGTGCCGGCATCGGTGCCGATCTTGCGGCGCGCGCTACAGCGCTACGCCGCGGGCCTCGGCCTCGACGACGAGCGCCGCTACGCGCTCATCACGGCCGTCGGCGAAGCGATGGCCAACGCCGTCGAGCACGCCTACACGGACCGCCCGGGGGTCGTGCGGTTGAACCTGGCGGCATCGCCGGAGGAATTGCGGGTCACGATCGAAGACGACGGCCGCTGGAAGGCCGCGCAATACTGCGAGGAGCGCGGCCGTGGTCTGGGGCTGATGCGCTCGCTGATGGACGGCGTCGAGATCTGTACCGGCGGCCCGCAGACGGCGATCCGCTTGCGCCTGGCCTGGAAGCGCCCCGCGACCCCCTAAACGTCGCCACGGGCGTACGCCAGCGCCGTCAGCATCACCAGCGCGACCGTTTCGGTGCGCAGGATGCGCGCGCCGAGCGAGATCGCCCGCGCGCCGGCCGCCAGCGCGCGCTCGGCCTCGTGCGCCGAGAAGCCGCCCTCCGGCCCGATGACGAACAGCGCCGACGCGATCTGCGGCGCGTCGCGATCGAAGGTCTCGCGCAGCGGCCGCACCTCGGCGAGTTCCCAGGGCAGATAGACGCGGTCGTACGCGCCGAAGGTCGCGAGCAACTCGTCCCAACTCGCGACCGCGGCGACGTGCGGGACGACGGTGCGGCCGCATTGCTGCGCGGCGCTCTTCGCGATGCGCTGCCAGCGTTCGCTCTTGTGCTCGCCCGTCCGTTCGCCCGCGACGCGGTCGGAACGCAGCGGCACGATCGCCGCAACGCCGAGTTCGGTCGCCTTCTCGACGATGAAATCCATCTTCTGCCCTTTGGGGATCGCTTGCGCCACCGTCACGCGCAGCGGCGATTCGCTCGCGCGGCGCTCCAGCGGCTCGTCGAGCGTCGCCGCAACGGCGGCGCCGTCGACGGCCAGCGTCGCCGCGAACGCGCTGCCGGCGGAATCGATCACCACCACGCGCTCGCCGCTGCGCCCGCGCAGCACGGTCGCGATCTTGCGCGCGTCGTCGGCCGCCAGCGCGACGCGCTCGCCGAGCGTGTGGACGCCCTCGACGAAGAACCGGTCGCGCAGCGAAGCCACTGCTTAGTCGGCTTTGAACGCTTCTTTGACGCGGTCGAAAAACGAACGATCGCCGTCTTCGTCGGCGTTCGCGCTGCGGTACTCTTCGAGCAGTTCGCGCTCGCGCTTGCCGAGTTTCGTCGGCACGGCGACGCGTACGGTCACCACGTGATCGCCGCGGGCGCCGCCGCGCACGGCCGGCATGCCGTGGCCGCGCAGGCGAAAGAGCGTCCCGGTTTGCGTGCCGGCCGGAACGTGCAGGTTGTGCTCGCCGTCGAGCGCGTCGACGCGGATCTCGGCGCCGAGCGCGGCGGTGGGAAACGAGATCGGCACTTCGGCGTAGATGTTGAGCCCGTCGCGTTTGTACACGTCGTGCTTGCGTACGGAAAGGTACACGTAGAGGTCGCCGTCAGGCCCGTTGCGCAGGCCCGCTTCGCCGCTGCCGCTCAAGCGGATGCGGCTGCCGTCGTCGACGCCGGCCGGAATCTTCACCGTCAGCGTCTTGTCGGATTCGACGCGGCCGCGGCCGCGGCAGGCGTGGCACGGCTGCTGCACGACCTGCCCGTCGCCGCCGCACTTGCCGCAGGTCGTCTGCGTGACGAACTGGCCCAGCGGCGTTTGGCGGACCTGACGCGCGATGCCGGTGCCGTTGCAGCGGTCGCACGGCACGACCAGCGTGCCCGGCTCGGCCCCGTTGCCCTTGCACGTGGTGCACGAAGCGAGATGACGGAACGAGATCTCGCGCTGCGTTCCGGCGAACGCCTCTTCGAGCGTGATCTCGATATCGTAACGCAAGTCGCTGCCGCGTTGCGGCCCGTTGGCGCGCGTGGGCCCGCCGCCGCCCGCCGCGGCGCGCGCCTGCCCGAAGAACATATCGAAGATGTCGCCGAAACCCTCGGCCGCGAAACCGCCGAAGCCGGCGCCGTTCTCGCCGGCGTGACCGAAGCGATCGTAGTTGGCGCGCTTTTGCGGGTCGGAGAGCACTTCGTAGGCCTCGTTGATTTCCTTGAAGTGGTTCTCGGCCGCGGCTTTGTCTTCGGCGACGTCGGGGTGGTACTTGCGCGCCAGCTGGCGGTACGCGCGTTTGATGTCCCCCTCGGGCGCCGTGCGCGGCACGCCGAGAACTTCGTAATAGTCGGCCGGCACGTCAGCGAATTTCTACGTCGTCGAGGTAAGCGCCGAGCGACTGCGCGGTGCCCGCGGCGAGCGACATCAGCCGCCCGTAGGGCATGCGGCGCGGCCCGAGGATGGCGAGCAACCCGACGCCGCGGTCGCCGAAGCGATACGGCACGGTGACGACGCTGCACTCGGAGACTTCGTCGGCGCCGAGTTCCGCGCCGATGTGCACGACCGGCGTGTTCGACGGCTGTCCGAGGTCGTCGGCGATCAGATCGTAGAGCACTTTCTGTTCCTCGACGATGCGCAGGATCGAGCGCAGCTTGCGCAAGTCGTGGAACTCGGGCTGATCGAGCAGGTTCTGCGCGCCGGCGGCGGACATCTGCGGATCGGTGCGCCGCGCGTTGCGGAACGCCGAGTGCAGCGCGCGCCGGATCTCGGCGGGTGCTTTGACGCCTTCGCACACGCGGTCGATCGCGGCCGCCGAGACGTCTTCCATGATGCGCCCGCCGAGCACGGCGTTGAGCGCGTTGGAGAGGCGCGTGAGCTGATCGGCTTCGACGTCGATCTTCCACTCCACGAGTTCTTGCGCGGCGACGCCCATCGAGGTGACGACCACGATCAGGCTGGTGCGCGCCGAGAGCCAGAGCAGCTGGACGTGCTTGAAGGCGTGGGTATCGCGGGCCGGCGCGATGGCGATCGCGAGGTTGTGCGAGAGGCCGGAGAGCAGGCGCGTGGCCTGGGCAATCACCTCGTCGAGCTCGCGGCTGGCCTCACGGAACTGGTCGCGGATCCGGCGCGTGTCGGATTCGTCGAGCACTTCGGGCTGCATGAGCTGGTCGACGTAGGTCCGGTAACCGGCATCGGAAGGAACGCGGCCGGCCGACGTGTGGGGCTGGACCAGGTAGCCGCCCGCCTCGAGCTCGGCCATCTCGTTGCGGATCGTCGCCGAGCTCACGCCCAGGTTGTACTTCTGGGTGAGCGTTACCGAGCCGACCGGCTCCGCCGTGTTGATGTACTCGTACACCACGGTGGCCAGGATGAAGGCTTTCCTCTTATCGAGTTCGGGTCGGTCGTTCATCTCTTTTAGCAGCCGGCACTAGGGAGTGCTAAGCCATCGCCCAGGTTAGCACGACCGGCCGGGAGGGTCAAGCAGCGCCCGCCAGGTTGCGACGGTGGGCGATCGTGATGTACTCCGAAACGATGATCCCGTGGAAGACGACGTTGCCGATGAGGCCTTCCCACGCCGGCGTATAGCTGACGACCCGGAGCAGCGGCACCGCGACGTCCTCGGCCATGAAGAACATGAAGAAGCCGTACGTGATGCCGCAGAGGACGGACGTCGGTGCGGCCCAGGCCGGCCTGAACCGCGACGCCATCGAGGCGTAGAAGATCCCGAAGACGGCCGCCGCCGCGAAGTGGAGGAACAGGCCGAAGAGCAGGCCGATCGCCGGCAGGTTCTCGATCCGGCTGCCGAAGACCGCGACCGCGAATGCGACGAAATACTGGCCCAGGACCGGCTCGTGGATGATGGCCACGCCGGCGATCAGGAAGAAGAGGGCCGATACCACACCGGCGATGAGGCCGCCGTATAGCCCGTCGGTCCAACGTATCATGGGCGAGTGACTTCGCGGCCGAAAGGGCATCGCCTCGGCGAAACAAAGCTTGACGCCATGACGACGCCCGCGCAACCCGAAGCCATCGAAGCCCTGCTCAAAGAGGTCCGGCGTTTCCCGCCCCCGCCGGAATTTGCGGCCGCGGCCAACGCGCAGCCCGGCATTTACGCGGAAGCGGCCGACGCGGAGGCGTGGTGGGCCGGCTGGGCGCGCAAACTCGAATGGATGAAGCCGTTCACGCAAGGTCTCGTCTGGAACGAGCCCTTCGCCACGTGGTTCGCCGACGGCGAACTCAACGCGTCGGTGAACGCGCTCGACCGTCACGTGCGCAACGGCCTCGCCGCGCGCGTCGCCTATTATTATGAAGGCGAACCGGGCGATCGCTGGAGCGTCACCTACGGCGAACTGCTCGATCAGGTGTGCCGCTTCGCGAACGGCTTGCGCAAACTCGGCGTGAAGAAAGGCGACCGGGTCGCGATCTACATGCCGATGATCGTCGAGTTGCCGGTCGCGATGCTGGCCTGCGCGCGCATCGGCGCGGCACACTCGGTGATCTTCGGCGGCTTCGCGCCCGACGCGATCGTCGACCGCGTCAACGATTCGCAGTGCGTCGCGCTGATCACGGCCGATATGGGCTGGCGGCGCGGCAAGAAGGTGCCGCTCAAGGCGAACTGCGACGAGGCTTTCGCGCGCGGCATGCCGTCGCTCAAGCACGTGATCGTCGCCAAGCGCGTCGGCGACCCGGTGCCGATGGTCGCGGGCCGCGATCACTGGTGGGACGACGTCGTGCGCGATCAGCCTTCGACGTGCGAACCCGAGCGGATGAACGCCGAAGACCTGCTGTTTCTGCTCTACACGTCGGGCACGACCGCGAAGCCCAAGGGCATCAAACACACGACCGGCGGCTATCTCACGGGCGTGACCGCGACGCACCAGCTGGTGTTCGACCTCAAGCCCGCGACCGACGTCTTCTGGTGCGCGGCCGACATCGGCTGGGTGACGGGGCATTCGTATATCGTGTACGGCCCGCTGTGCAACGGCGCGACGAGCGTGATCTACGAAGGCACGCCGGACTATCCCGACAAGGACCGGCTGTGGGAGATCGTCGAGCGCTATAGGGTGACGATCCTCTATACGGCGCCGACGGCCATCCGCACGTTCATGAAATGGGGCACGGAGTACGTTCAGAAACACGACATGTCGTCGCTGCGGCTCTTGGGTTCGGTCGGCGAACCGATCAATCCCGAAGCCTGGATGTGGTACCACACCCATATCGGCGGCGGGCGCTGTCCGGTCGTGGACACCTGGTGGCAAACGGAGACCGGCGCGATCATGATCACGCCGCTACCGGGCGTCACGACGCTCAAACCGGGCTCGGCCACCAAACCGTTCCCGGCGATCGGCGTCGACATCGTCGACGAGGCCGGCAATAGCGTGCAGCTCGGCGGCGGCGGCTACATCGTGCTGACGCGGCCCTGGCCCTCGATGCTACGCGGCATCTACGGCGACGACGAACGCTACAAGCAGACGTACTGGTCGCGCTTCGAGCACCGCTACTTGGCGGGCGACGGCTGCCATCGCGACACCGACGGCGATTACTGGTTCATGGGCCGCATCGACGACGTGATGAACATCAGCGGCCACCGCATCTCGACCGCCGAAGTCGAGTCGGCGCTGGTCGACCACCACGCCGTCGCCGAGGCCGCCGTCGTCGGCAAGAACGACGACATCACCGGGCAGGCCATCTGCGCGTTCGTGACGCTGAAATCGGATGTGACGGGCTCGGCCGAACTGGCCGACGGCTTGCGCGCGCACGTCGCGGAGAAGCTCGGCAAGTTCGTGTTCCCGAAATACCTCACGTTCACGCAAGAGCTACCGAAGACGCGCAGCGGCAAGATCATGCGCCGGCTGTTGCGCGATATCGCCGAAGGCCGGATGCTCGGCGACACGACGACCCTGGCCGATTCCAGCGTCGTCGCGGAGTTGCAAGAGCGCGCCGCATCCGAGGCGCACAAGGAAGAGTAGCCGCTAACCGCCGTCGGCGAGCGAACGTTTGAGCGCGACCGTTCCGGCGAGGACGTCGCGCACAGATACCGTAGGATAGCCGACCTTGTCGTCGAGCGAGGCCGTGTAGGCGTCGGCGATGAGGTCGCGCAGCATCGAGGCACCGGCCGCGAGTCTCTGCAGCGTGAACGTAATCGAGGCCGGCGTGGCGGTCGCCCACGCACCCGCAGCCTCGAAGCGATAGACGTCCGGAACGAAGCTGTTGGTCGTGGCAAGATAGGCCTCGACGCGCGAAAAGATCGGGGCCGTCGACGGCGCGTAGGGCGTCATCAACGGCAGCACCGCTTCCGGGCTCGCGTGCGCGTTGACGAAGTCGGTCTCGAAGCGGGCGTGGATCGTGTGCGACTGGCTGTAGTTGTTGGGGTTCGGGTAGTCGCCCCAACCATTGTAGTGGACGCTGATGTGCAGCGGCTGCGAAGCATCGGCGACGAAATGTCCCCAGTAGCCGATGTCGCGCAGGATCAGGTCTTCGCGCAACCGGCGGTCGGCGGCGAAGTACGCGCGGTCGGCCGGCGCGCCATTCGTTTCGCCGTAGCGGTCGACGCGCCAAATCGCGAAATCCTTGGTGACGAGTTCAAACCCATCGACGATCTCGTAGGGCACCCAACCCGTCTTGTACTGATCGGGAGCCACGCCGTTCATGGGCGGTCCGTTGCGCAAGGCGGTGTCGAACGCTTCGCGCGTCGGCGGAAGCGCCGAGAGCTTCACCGCTTCGGCGACGGTGCCGTCGTCTTCGAGATCGAGAAAATGCGCGGGATCGTAATCGGCGTCGCGCGTCTTCCCCGAACCGCGAATGCGGTCGGCCTCGGGTCCGAGCGTCGCGATTTCCGCGATCGCCTCCGGTGTGCGCAGAAAACCGGGCAGATCCGCGGGCAGCGCGCGCGCGGCATCGCCGTTAATGATGCGATGGCCGGAGGCGCCCCACGCGAGCGCGGGTTGCGCCAAGCTTAACGTTGCGATAAGCACGACGGGCACGAGCATTGCAAAGCGCATGCGCGCCGCTTCGCCGCGCGAGCTACGCTTCCCCGACCGACTCCACGATGATCTCGTTGAGGCGGCGGATGTTCTGGTAGGCGCCGCACTCGCACTCCATCCAGTCCTCGATCACCGCGTGCGAGGGCTGGTCGCCGCGATAGATGTAGCGCGCGGCATGGACGCCGACTTCGCGTACGATCGGGCCACCGCAGTGCCAGCACGACGTCGCCGGCGGCGGCCCCAGCGGCCGCATCACGATGCGCTTCACGGTTCGTCCCAGAGGGCGTCGAGGCCGTCCAGCTCGGCGATGCGCGTGGCCGGCGGCAGCGCATCGACGATCGTCGCGCCGTACCGCATGCTCAGAGCCCGCCCGTCCAGCAACGCAATCAACCCCCGGTCGCTTTTTGAACGGATGAGCCGGCCGAATCCTTGTTTGAGGCGCACGATGGCGCTGGGGATCATGTACGCCTCGAAGCCCGAGCGGCCGCGTGCTTCGAGCGCCGCGATGCGTGCCGCGACGAGCGGATCGTTCGGTGAGGGGAACGGCAGCCGGTCGATGATGACGCACGAGAGCTGATCGCCGACGACATCGATGCCTTCCCAGAACGTGCCCGTGCCGAAGAGCACCGCGTTCTTCGTCGCCCGGAACCAGTCGAGCAGTGCCGAGCGCGGTAGATCGCCCTGCAGGCGCGTCGGAAACGCGAGCCGGTCCGCCAGCAGCGCGTGGACTTCGCGCAAGCGCGCGTACGAGGTGAACAGCACGAACGCACGGCCGCTGGTGCGGTCGAGGCATTCTTCGATGATCGGCGCGGCGCGCGCGGCGAAGTCGCGGTCCTTGGGGTTGAGGTGCGCGGGCGCGAGATAGAGCCGCGCCTGACGCGGGTAATCGAAGGGCGAGGGCGCGATCAATTCCTGCGCGGCCTCGATGCCGAGCGTGTCGCGCAAGAACGCAAACGAGCGCCCCTCGGCGAGCGTGGCGCTGGTGAGCACGACGCTCGGCGTGCGCGCGAACAGCGTGGCGCGCAGAAAGTCCGCGACTTCGAAGGGCGCGGCGTTCACTTCGTAGCGCGCGTCGCGGTCGCCGCGTTCGACCCATGCGATCGTGTCGCGCTCGTCGGCGGGCACCGCACCCGACGTAGCCTGCAGCGCGGCCGATTCGATGCGATCGACGGTGGCGATGTGCGCGCCGATCGCGCGCAGCGCGAGATCGCGGCGTCGCTCGCTCTCGGCTTCGTTCTCGGTCGGCTTGCGCAGCGCGGTCATCCAGTTCCCGTGAACCCAGTTCTCGAGCCGGTAGAACGCTTCGCGCAACGACGGCAACAGGTCGAGCAGACCGTCGTTGGCGGCGACGGGGTAGCGTTCGCCCGGCACACCGGCGAGCACCATCTGCAGCCGGCGCAGACCTTCGTCGATCTCCGCATCGTGCGCGGCGGGGACCGCGTAGGTACGGTGCAGCTTGCGCATCATGCGGCCCACGCCGCCGGCCGAGAGCGTCGCGGTGAGCGCGGAGGTGGCGTAGCGCTCGCACAAGTGCGCTTCGTCGAGGATCGCGACGTCATAGGCAGGCAGCAGACTGCCCCCGGCAACGAGGTCGAGGAAAAACAGCGCGTGGTTGACGACCACGACGTCGGCGAAGCGCGCGGCGTCGCGGCGCTTGAAGAAATGGCAATCGGCGAAGCGCGGGCAGAACTCGCCGACGCAGTCGTCGGCGTCGGCATCGAGCGCTTCCCAATCGTCGCCGCGCGGCGTGAACGGCAGCTCGGCCCGATCGCCCGTCGTCGTACGCTCGGCCCACGACCACAGCTTCTCCATCCCGGCGCTCGGCGCGACGAGCCGCTCGGCGCTCATCTTCTCGTACTTCTGCCGGCACAGGTAGTGGTTGCGGCCCTTGAGCAACTCGACGCGCACGTCGATGCCGAGCGCCTCGACGACCAGCGGAATGTCCTTGCGCACGAGCTGTTCCTGCAGCGCGATCGTGCCGGTGGAGATGACGACCTTCTTGCCGGTGCGCAGCGCGGGCACGAGATAGGCCAACGACTTGCCGACGCCGGTGCCGGCCTCGACGATCGTGTGCACGTTCTCGAGGATCCCGCGCTCGATCAGCTGCGCCATCTGCACCTGACCCGGCCGCGCTTCGAAGCCCGGCAACGTGCGCGCGATCGGACCGTGCGGGCCGAAGGCGTCGTCGATCGCGATCACGCCTGGGGCTGCGATTCGTTCGCTTCGAGCGGCGGATGCTCGATCGTCTCGCCGCCCGGATCGTCGCGCGGATCGATGCGTTGCGCGTACGCCGGTTCGCTCGCCTCGGCGACGCGCGGACGCGGCATGCGGAAGAGCACGATGCCGCACAACGTTCCCACGATCAGTCCGCCGACGTGATCGACGATCGAGATATTCGAACCGGGGATCAAGCCGACGATCAGATTGATGACGATGATCGTGGTGGTTTGCTGCATGATCTGGCGCCCGCGCTGGCCGAGCCGCAATCCCGCGACCGCCAGGGCGCCGAAGAGCCCGAAGATGGCGCCGCTCGCGCCGAGCGTGATGACGTCGGGCGAGAAATACGTCACCGCTACGCCGCCACCGAGCGCCGAGAGCGCGTAGATGATCGCCATGCGCGGCGCGCCGAAGATCACCTCAACGAACGAGCCCACCGACCACAGCGCGATCATGTTGAACAAGATGTGCATGTTGTCGAAGTGCATGAACGCCGCGGTGAAGATGCGCCACCACTCGCCGGCCAGCACGTCGGGGCCGAACAGCGCGCCGTGCGCTTCGAGCGTGACGTTGTTGGCGAGCACGCCGGTCGCGCATTCCCAGAGATACACGATCACGTTGATCGCGACGAGAACGCGCGTCAGCACGCGTTAGACGCTGCGCAGCGTGGTTTCGGCAGGTTCGACGGAGATGAGCCGGGCGAGTTCGAGCGAGATGGCATGCCGGCCGCTGGGGCTGCTGAGGGTGACCGGGCCGCCGAGCGGGCCGCGCGAGACGACCTCGACGACGGCGCCGGGCCGGACGCCGATCTCATCGAGAAAGCGCAGCATCTCGGGCACGTCTTCGGCGACGTCCATGATCCGTGCGGATCCGCCGACGGCCATGTCGGAGAGCTTGAACTCGACGCGCGCCGGTTCGGTGAGGTCGGCGTTCGGGATCGGCAAACCGTGGGGACAGTACTTGGGGTCACCGAGGATCGCCACCAGGCGTTCCTCGACCCGGGCGCTGATCGCGTGTTCGAGGCGGCACGCTTCCTCGTTCACTTCGTCCCACGGCATGCCCAAGATGGTCGTGAGGAAACATTCGGCCAGCCGGTGGCGGCGCATCACGCGCACCGCGACGCTGAGCCCGCGTTCGGTGAGCTTGGCCTCGCCGCGTGCCTGGTAAGCAAGGTAACCGTCCGTGGCCAGCTTCTTCAGCATGCCCGACACGGAGGCGGGCGCGACGCCCAGATCGGCTGCCAGCCCGGACGTGCTGACCCCCGGCCCCTCGCGTCCGAGCCGGTAGATCGCCTCGAGATACTCCTCGGTCGACTCGTCGAAGTGCGTATGGCCCGGCATTAGGTGTTCCTTCGACCCCAATCGTTTGACAACCTGATACCAGCCCGGTATACTCACGTTCGCCCGTCGCGGGGTGGAGCAGTCCGGTAGCTCGTCGGGCTCATAACCCGAAGGTCACAGGTTCAAATCCTGTCCCCGCAACCAACAATGAGAGGCCCTGGTAGGAACCGGGGTTTTTCTCTTGTATTCACTGGGTTTTTCGCAAATCGGCCGCCCAAGAGATCGGGGCAAAACTCATGGTTTTTCCCACACATTGAGCTGGAGGGGAAGCCACTCCGCACGACGGCAGAAGCCACCCGGAGGGCCGGGCCGGCCTTAGAACAACTCTTTTGACGCGCCAAGGGCAGCCTCGCCTATAGCCAGCCGGCAGCAAACTCCCATTTCTAACCAGGATATTATAGTTTAAACCACCTAAACTATAATCCATGGACCCTCGGCTGTTCTCGCCGCGCAGTCCGGGGCGGCTCGTGGACGCCACCGACGCCCTTGGGCGCCGCGGCAAGGCCTTCGTCCCCTCTCCGCTCCCGCCGGTCATGGAACTCGGCGGCAGAGAGCTTCGCCTCGCCCTATCGGCTGCCGATCAGGAACTGGCCCGGCTTGATGCTCTGGCACAGCAGATCGACCGGCCGGACCTCCTCTTCGGCATCCATCTTCGGCGCGAAGCTGTGCTGTCCAGTGCGATCGAGGGCACCCACACCTCGCTCGCGGACCTTGCACGCTACGAAGCTACCCGGCGCCAGCAGTCGGATGACGACCCGACGGTCGAGAACTACGTCCGCGCGCTCAAATTTGGGCTGACCCGCGTCCAGGAGATCCCCGTCGGCAACCGCCTCTTCTGCGAGCTGCACGAGATCCTGATGGAGCACTCCGACCATCGGCGGACGACGCCCGGGCGCGTACGTGACTGCATCGTCTTCATCGGCGAGGGCACCTTCGAAGGCGCGCGCTTCGTGCCGCCGCCGGACATCTTCGTCGGCGAACTCGTCGACAATCTCACCGACTATCTCGTAAACGAGAATGAAGCGGCCCTGGTCAAGCTCGCAATCGCGCATTATCAGTTCGAGGCGATCCATCCGTTTCGCGACGGCAACGGACGTATCGGCCGGCTCCTCATCTCTCTCTGGCTCAATCGCGAAGGCATCCTGAGATCGCCGACCCTCTTTTTGAGCGCTTTCTTCGAGAAAAATAAACAACAATATTACGACGCGCTGCTGCGCGTGAGTACTGATGGCGATTGGGCTGTGTGGATCGGCTTCTTTCTCCGCGCCGTCGCAACGCAATCGCGCGATGCCAACATCCGCACGCAACATCTCCTCGCCTTACGAGAGCAGTATAAGCGCCGGTTGGCGGGCCCGCGTGCCACAATGGGCCCCTCACACCTGGTCGACGCGCTGTTCGACATCCCCGTCGTCACCGTACCGGGCGTCGCAAAGCTGCTCGGCGTGACATATGCGGCCGCCAAATCCACTATCCAGAAGCTCGTTACTGCCGGCATCCTCACCGGGCCAGATCGGGAAGCAACAGGCGTCGGCTTCTACTACGCCGGGGAACTCATCGACGCCATCGAGCGAGACCTCTAGAAAGTCGGTGAGAACGTCCTCATGGCAATCGGACGGCGATCCCGTCGGCTGACGAGCGTTCGATCGCGTCGATGAAACGGTGCAGGCTCAGGGCGGCGTCGAAATCCGGATCGCACGGCTGACCGGCGGCGCGCGCCTGCGCGTAACGCATATAAGCCTGCGCGACGTTCACGCTGCGCGGCGCGCCGGGCGACGGCGGCACGAGCCTCAGCCGATCCGGGATCGGTAGTTCCGCGAGTGCGTCCTTGCCTTTGGCGCCGCTCAAGCGTTTCTCCAGGCCATCCTTCACGCCGGGGTTTGTACTGAGCACGAGCCGGCCGGCGGTTCCGTAGATTTCGCAGCGGAATTCCGAGCCGGCGGACGGGACCGCGGCGATCTGCATCGTCGTTTCGGCGCCGCCGTGCGTGCGCGCGACGACGCTGATCGTGTCGGGCGAGTCGACGTCGACCGGGTGCCCGAGGTCGGTATCCATCCACTGACCCACTTGCGTCTTGAGGTGCGCCGCGACGTCGGTGAAGTCGCCGAGCAGGAACCGCACGATGTCCATGCTGTGGCCGCCGCCGATCGTCAGCGTATTGGCACCGTTCTGCCGCCAGGCCTGGAAGATGCGGCCCTTGCCGCGCCGATAGACGCCGCTCGAGATTTGGCTCATGTTGGCGACCAGCACGGTGCCGACGTAGCCCTCGAGGATCAACTCGCGCGCCGCCCGGACCGCCGGATCGCTGCGCGCCTGCAGCCCAACGAGCGTCGGCACGCGCAGGGTGCGCGCGAGATCGGCCATCTCTTCGGCCTCGGACAGATTTGCACCGAGCGGCCATTCGCAAAACGTCGCTTTGCCGGCTTCGAGCGAGCGCATCGTGAGCTCGTAGTGGTCGGGCGCGCGCACGCACACGACGATCAAATCGATGTCGGGATGCGCGAGCATCCGATCGAAATCGTCGAACGCGAGTTCCGCGCCGAACGCGGCAGCCGACGCTTTGGCCGTCCCCTCGTGCGCTGTACAGACCGCCTTGATTTCGTAGAGCTCCGGCAGCGCTTGCAGCGCGGGGATGTTCGCGTGCGCACCCCAGCCCCTGCCGCCCGGCGTCACCGTGGCCCCGACGATACCGACCCGAATGATTTCCGGCATCCCCGACACTTTAGCACTAAGCGGTATTGTACTGCCCAATCCCGCGTCCGGGCGGCTTTTCGCCTCAGGCACGGGAAGAGAATTGGTGGGTGCAACGTTGGTCCGCCGCCCGCCT
>Ga0181528_10001552_pt1 | contig 14243 bp, 8 predicted proteins | sample PEATcosm2014_Bin_47_FD_119742 | JGI IMG/M metagenome (GOLD analysis project Ga0181528, IMG submission 119742) | Peatland microbial communities from MTU Mesocosm Facility, Houghton, MI, USA - PEATcosm2014_Bin10_10_metaG | ecosystem: Environmental > Terrestrial > Soil > Wetlands > Peat | place...
GGGAGTATGCAACCACGCAGCCGTCTGCGATTCGGCTGAACTACGGCGTGCAGCGCTGCGAAAACGGTGGAGTGGCCGTGCGGGCCATCTCCATGCTGCCGGTGGTGACCGGTGCATGGCGGCGGCGCGGCGGCGGGCTGACGCTTTCCACCAGCGGGGCCTTTGCGCTTAACAAGCAGGCCTTGCGGCGAGAAGACCTAATGACCTCGACCCTGGGCCGGCCGGCGCGCACGCTGAACATGAACCAGTTGGGCCGGCTGCTGAACGATGCCACGCTCTCACCTCCGGTGAAGGCCCTGTTCGTATATGCCAGCAACCCGGCGGCCGTCTGCCCGGATCACAACCAGGTCGTGCTGGGACTGAAGCGCACCGACCTGTTCACCGTCGTCCACGAGCAGTTTTTGACCGACACCTGCGACTACGCCGACCTGGTACTGCCGGCAGTAACTTTCTTGGAGACAAAAGAGTTACTGACCAGTTACGGGCACATGCATCTCCAACTGGCCGAACAGGCCATTGCGCCGCTGGGTGAGGCCGTCAGCAACGCCGAGCTCTTCCGCCGCGTGGCTGAGCGCATGGGCCTAACCTCAGGCGCGGACGGCGCATGCCTGGCGGCCACGGACGACGAACTGATGGACGACGCCCTGGCCACCGAGCATCCTTACCTCAAAGGCATCACGCGCGAACGGCTGGAACACGAGCACTCGATTCCCCTGCAGGTTCCGCGGGATGAGGAAGGCGCGTACCTGCCCTTTGCCGAAGGCTTTGCCACCTCGGATGGCCGCGCCGCACTGTGTAGCCCGGAGTTGGCCGCAGAAGGGCTGGACCCCGTGGCCGAATTTGTGCCAGCCGTGGAGAGCCGCCACAACCCGGGCAATGGACGCTACCCACTGGAACTACTCAGCCGCAAGCATGACAACTTCCTGAACTCGACCTTCTGCAACCTGGAAGGCCATCAGCGAATGGAACGGCGCTTCGGGCTGTGGCTGCACCCGATGGACGCCTCTCCGCGCGGCATCCGGACGGGCGATCTTGTAAGGGTCTTCAACGGCCGCGGCGAGGTGGAGCTGACCGCCGAGGTGGACGGTTCCGTGCCACCCGGGGTGGTGGCGGCGCATCTGGACTGGGCGCGGCTTTCCCCCGGCGGATCGAACATCAACGCCCTGACCAGCGACCGGCTGACGGACCTGGGACGGGGTGCGACTTTCTATTCCGTGACGGTGGAAGTGGAGCGCCGCTAAACCCATCCTGCCAATTGCCAAGGCGGGATAGAGGATACGCGGGCTCCGATGGCCGGTGAATGGCTTTCTGATCCTCCCTGCCTGTATAATCAAGGCCTCCGCGCGCAACGATTTACGCATGAGGGTCTCGCCATTCTTCGCCTTGATCGAGTATGTTCTACGCCCCGCCGTATCCGTCCAGAAATGGTCGGTCTGAACGGTCTGCTTCGCCTCGTTGTAGTCCTGCTTTTGCTGGGCGGCTTTGCCTTTGCCCAGCAAGGAATCATCGAGGACATCCGCGTCCACGGCAATCGGCGCATTCCGGCCGACACCATCCGCGGGCGCATGTTTACCCGGGCGGGCGACGTGTACGACCCCAACGGCATGGAACGCGACTTCAATTCGCTGTGGAACGCCGGCTACTTCGACGATCTGCGCATTGAGCGCGAACAGGGCCCCAAGGGCTGGATTCTTCACATTTATGTGAAGGAAAAACCAACCATCCGCGAAATCAAGTACATCGGCCTGAACGCCGTCAGCCAGAGCGACGTGCTGGACAAGTTCAAGGAGCTCAAGGTCGGCCTGAGCCAGGAGAGCCAGTTCGATCCGACGCGCGTCAAGAAGGCCGAGGTCGTGCTGAAGGAGATGCTGGCCGCCCACGGCCGCCAGTACGCCACCATCACCACCGAGGTGCGGCAGATTCCGCCCGCCGCCGTGGGTATCACCTTCAACATCAAGGAAGGCCCGAAGGTGAAGGTGGGCGTCATCAAGTTCGAGGGCAACAAGAAGGTTAAGGTTCGCTACCTGCGCGCCTCGATGAAGAACTCCAAGCCCATCGGCATTCCACGCTCGGTCCTGCTGGAGAATCTCTTCGCGCGCACCTATGACGCCACCAAGCTGGGCGAAGATGCCGAGCGCGTGCGCTTTGCCTACCAGGACAAGGGCTATTTCAAGGCCATCGTCGAAGACCCCAAGACCAAGACGCGCGACATTCACGGCGTCAGCTGGATCTTCCCCTTCAAGCGCCGCCACGGCAAGGCCGTGGACATCACCGTGCCGGTGGAGGAGGGTGAGCGCTATCGCCTGAAGGAGATTACCTTCAGTGGCAACAAGTCGCTCACCAACTCGGCCGCCATGCGCAAGCTCTTCCGCGTTAAGGACGGCGAGTGGTTCAACCGCACCCTGGTCAGCAAGGGCCTGGAAGAGTTGCGCAAGGCCTACGGCTCGCTGGGCTACATCAACGAAACCAACGTGCCGAACACCGAAGTGGACGAAGAGCACAAGACGATCTCGATGAAGATCGACATCGACGAAGGCAAGCAGTTCTTCGTGCGCCGCATCGAGTTCAGCGGCAACACCACCACGCGCGACAAGGTCATCCGCCGCCAGATCGCCCTGGAAGAAGGACAGGTCTACAACTCCCGCATGTGGGAAGTCAGCCTGCTGCGCCTGAACCAGCTCAATTACTTTGAGACGCTCAAGCCCGAACAGGACTCCGAGGTTCACCAGGACGTCGCCGAAAATACGGTGGACATCAACCTGAAGGTGAAGGAAAAGGGCAAGAACTCCATCGGCCTGAACGGCGGCGTCAGCGGCCTGGCCGGAGCCTTCGTCGGCTTGAATTACCAGACGAACAACTTCCTCGGCATGGGCGAGACCTTGAATGTTTCAGCCTCGCTGGGCGCCTACCAGCGCGACGCCGTCTTCGGCTTTACCGAGCCGTACTTCCTGGATAAACCCATCCAGGTTGGCTTCACGGTGTTTACGCGCAACTTCAAGTACAACCAGGCGAAGCAGGCCTCCATCAGCTCGGGCCGCAAGTTGACCCTGCCGACGGCCTACTTGAACTCACTGCAGAACTACTCACAGCAGAGCACGGGCTTCACCATGTCGGCCAGCTATCCTCTGCACAAGTCGTTCAAGCGCTTCGGCCTCACGTACAGCTTTGACACTTCGACCATCACCACCTACTCCGAAGCGTCGCAGCAGTACTTTGAATACCTGGCCTTCCGCAACGTGGGTGGCCCGAATGCGCTGCAAGGCATTGTGACCAGCAAGATCGTACCCAGCTTCAGCAGCAGCACGATTGACAACCCGATGCGCCCGCACAAGGGACGCAGCTACTTCATCGGCATGGACATTGCAGGCCTTGGCGGCAGCGTCGCTGACATCCGCCCGGTGGCCGAAATGAAGCAGTTCATCCCGATGAAGGGCCTGCACCCGAACAAGGAAGGCCTGCAGACCCTGGGCTTCCGCCTGCAGGGTTCGTTCATCACGGGCTTCGCCGGCAAAACGGCTCCGCCCTTTGAGCGCTTCTTCCAGGGCGGCGACACCGACCTGCGCGGCTTCGACATGCGCGCCGCCGGTCCCGTTGCATACATCTCCGACAAGACTACCGTGTCGTTGACCAATCCCGATGGCAGCATCGTGTATGCCGACCCGAACAACCCGAAGGCCGGAGCATGGCCGGTGACCATCCCCATCAACCGCCTGGTGTACCCCGGCGGCGACATGGCCTGGGTGGGCAATGTGGAATACCGCATCCCGATCGTGGGACCGGTGACCATCGCGTTGTTCGCCGATACCGGCATGGACATGGCCGTGCGTCAGTCCCAGCTGCGGTTGAGCGACGTGCAGGTGAGCGCGCTCGATAATCAGCCCTTCGGTTGCCCCAATACTCCGGTGGTGACCATGAGCCCGAACGGCAGCGAAACGGTTACCTGCACCGGCACCCAGTACCTGGCCTTCAACCAGAACCTGACGCCGATCGCGCATACCAATTACGCGGTGCGCATGTCCACGGGCGCTGAGTTGCAGGTGATCCTGCCGGTGGTCAACGCCCCGTTCCGCATCTACTACGCATACAATCCGCTGCGCGTTGACACCACCAGCACTTCGCCGGATCGCATCACGCAAAATATGTTCCCGGCCAATGGCGCGGGCTACTACACGTATCTCAACTCGATTGCCACCTACAACCCGGGTTACAAGCTTTTGGAACCGCGCAAGACTTTCCGGTTCACGGTGGCGACCACGTTCTAAAGCGTTTCTCGACATCCACGGGGGCCAGCGGTGTTTGACGCTGGTTTTCCCACAACCTATAATTCGGTACATCCGTTAGAGGAATTTTTCGATCAGGGCTGGAGCGGTAAAGCGTTTGGCTCGCCCGCCGGCTGAAAGGTTTCCGCGGAATCTCCGTGCATAACCAGAGGATTTGAGGCTACCTTCCATGAATCGCAACTTTGCTCGCTTCATTCCGGTCGCAGTGCTGTCGCTGGTGTTCGGCATTGCCGCCACCGCCCAGACCGCTCCTGCCACCGCTCCCGTGCCCACCGTTGCCAAGGTCGGCATCGTCAACCTCCAGGCTGCCATCATCAATACCAACGAGGGACAGCGCGACTTTGAAGGCCTCCAGAAGAAGTTCGACCCCAAGCGCGTCGAGCTGGAGAGCCTGAAGAAGGAAGTGGACGACCTGCAGAAGAAGTTCAACACCCAGGCCGACAAGCTGAGCGACGAAGCCCGCGCCGAGCTGCTGAAACAGATCGACAGCAAAAAGAAGATCCTGCAGCGCAGCTACGAGGACTCCAACGCCGACTTCCAGGCCCAGCAGGACGAGATCGCCAACCGCATCGTCCAGAAGCTGGTGGAAGTACTGGACAAGTACGCCAAGGAGAACAGCTTCACGGTGATTCTCGACGTGAGCGGCCAGGCCAGCCCGGTTCTGTGGGCTGCCAACTCGGTCAACATCACGCAGCCGCTGGTGGAAGCCTACAACGCGCAGTCCGGCGTTGCCGCCCCCGCCAAGCCCGCCGCCAAGCCGGCAGCAACGGCTCCCAAGAGGCCGTAAGCAGACTATCTTTAAGGACAATGCCGCCCCCAACCGGGGCGGCATTTTTGTGCTCGCATTTACGCCTTCGGCAGGGGCGCAGCATTGAATTTCCAGACGCTCGGGGAGCGCGGTTCTTTTCTGTGGATAACCTGTGCGGAAAACCGGAGATTTCGATTGTGAACAACAGATTTCAGGACCAAGACGGGAAATCCGGTTCGGAAGCGGCTTGCATTCCTATGAAAATGAATGGCTTAAGAAATTTCGATGGATGTCCTTGACGCGCCGTGTTCCTTGTTTGGGCATCCGGCTGGGCAACCGGTTTTGCACACAAGGGTAATCACATACACACTTGCCAATTTATCTCATAAAGCGAGAGGGGGCCGCCTTTGCGGCCCCCAGGATGGATGTCGTAAAAGCTAACTCTCGTCCTCGCTGACCCGGAGGACGGCCAGGAAGGCTTCCTGTGGGATATCTACTTTGCCAATACGCTTCATGCGCTTCTTGCCTTCCTTCTGCTTCTCCAGCAGTTTGCGCTTGCGGCTGATGTCTCCGCCGTAGCACTTGGCAATGACGTTCTTGCGCAGGGCAGCGACCGATTCCCGGGCGACGATGCGCGCCCCGATGGCGGCCTGGATGGCGACCTCGAACTGCTGCCGCGGAATCAGCTCGCGCATCTTGTGCACCAGGGCCTTGCCGCGCTCGTAGGCCGCATCGCGGTGGATGATGATGCTGAGGGCGTCCACCGGTTCACCGGCGACGAGAATGTCCAGCTTGACCATCGGCGACTCCCACCAGCCGGAGAGGTGATAGTCGAGCGAGGCGTAGCCGCGCGAGACGGTCTTCAGCCGATCGTAGAAGTCGAGGACGATCTCATTCAGCGGCAGCTCGTAGGTCAGCATGACGCGACTGGAGCCCACGTACTCGAAGTTCTTCTGCTTGCCGCGCTTCTCCTCCACCAGCTTCAGGATGCCGCCGACGTACTCTTCCGCCGTGAGGATGGTGGCGGTGATGATGGGCTCGCGCATGGAATCAATGAGCGTGGGGTCGGGCCAGCGCGAGGGGTTCTCCACCTCGATGGTTTCTCCACTGGTGAGGGTGACCATGTAACGCACGCTGGGAGCGGTGATGATGAGATCGAGGTCGTACTCGCGCTCCAGCCGCTCCTGGATGATGTCCATGTGCAACAGGCCGAGGAAGCCGCAGCGGAAGCCGAAGCCGAGGGCTGTGGAGCTTTCGGGCTCGAAGAAAAAGCTGGCATCGTTGAGCCGCAGCTTTTCGAGGGCGTCGCGCAGCAGGCCGTGCTCGTGGCTATCCACCGTGTAGAGGCCGGCAAAGACCATGGCCTTGATGTCCTCAAAGCCAGGTAGAGCTTCAATGGCCGGGTGGTCGGCGTCGGTGATGGTGTCGCCGATCTTCACGTCGCCCACGGTCTTCATGGTGGCAAAGAAGAAGCCGACCTCGCCGGCCGTCAACTCGCCAATCTCCTCCGCCTTGGGTGTCAAAATGCCCATGGAATCCACCAGGAAGGTCGTTCCCTTGGCCATGAGCTTGATCTTCTGGCCCTTGTACAGGCGGCCGTTCAGAACCCTGGCCAGCACGCCCACGCCACGATAGCTGTCAAACCAACTGTCGAAGATCAGGGCCTGCAGCGGGGCGTCGGTTCTGCCCTTGGGCGGAGGCACGCGCTTGACGATCGCCTCCAGCACCTCGTGCACTCCCATGCCGGTCTTGGCGCTAATGCACAGAGAGGTGCTTGCATCCAGGCCGACGGCGCTCTCAATCATCTCCTTGGTGCGCTCGACGTCCGAGCTGGGCAGGTCAATCTTGTTGATGACCGGGATGATCTCGAGCCCGTGATTGATGGCGATGTAGCTGTTCGCGAGCGTCTGCGCCTCCACGCCCTGGGTGGCGTCCACCACAAGCAGCGCGCCTTCGCAACTGGCCAATGAGCGCGAGACTTCGTAACTGAAGTCCACGTGGCCGGGAGTGTCAATCAGGTTGAGCTGGTAGGTCTGGCCGTCGTTGGCCGTGTAGTGCATGCGGACGGCGTGGGCCTTGATGGTGATGCCGCGCTCGCGCTCCAGGTCCATGGCATCCAGCACCTGCTCCTGGCCGGCCATCTCGCGCGCGCTGAGCGAACCCGTAATCTCCAGGATGCGGTCGCTGAGGGTCGTCTTGCCGTGGTCAATGTGCGCGATGATCGCGAAATTACGAATCAGAGTGCGGTCCATGCCCTGCTTTCAAAAAACCTGGCGGCCATGCCCTTAGCGAGGCTGCGCCGAAGTGGAGATTCTCTCAATTTTACCATTGGCGCGCTGGTTTCCCCCGCCGGAGGCCGACGCAGGCGGCGGGTGACTGGCTGGGTTCCCGGGGCGGCCACGCGGGGGCGGCCTGACGGATACAATGGAAGAGTTCCCGGGGAATTTCGCAATCCGGCGTCCGAGGCCTCATCGCGGCCTTGACCGGCTTCCGGTACACTGGGTGCATCGGCATAGTGAGGGAGGCAACCTTGGTAAAACGTTTTGCAATTCTGATGGCGGTGCTGCTGCTGGCCGCGGCCGCCGTGGCGCAGGTTCCCACCAGCGGCAATGTGTACTTTGGCTGGACGATGAATCACGCCAACGCAGGCTTTGGCACCACCGGCAACATCAACGGCTGGCAGGTTTCCGCCGAAGGCAAGATCGCGCCTTTCGTGGGGATAGTGGCCGATTTAAGCGAAAGCTACGGCACGATGCCGATTCCGAACTCGGCACTGTTTGGCGGCTCCGGCAGCACTCCGGCGCAGTCGCGCATTGTCACCTACATGGTGGGGCCGCGCGTGTCGGTCTCGGTCGGCAAGTTCCGCCCGTTTGCGCAGGTGCTGGTGGGCGGCGCTCACCTTCATCAGGACACCCCGCAGTACGAGTCGGCCTACGTCTGGTCGGAGTCCGAAGTGACAGACTCCTTTGGCGGCGGCGTGGATTACAAGCTATTGAAGATACTTGCCCTGCGCGTGCAGGGCGACGTGCTGCAGACCCGCTTCCACCAGGGCCACCAGACCGATGAGCGCTTTGGCACCGGATTGGTGATTCGCTTCTAAGTTTTCGCGGCTGCACAAAAGAAGATTCACAAGAGGAGCGGTGTAATCACGCCGCTCCTCTTTGTTTTGCACGGCTTGTTTTGCGCTCATCTCTCCGCCATAGATTTCCCGCTCGACGAAGAAAGGCCCCGGATGCTCTCCGGGGCCTTTCTTGTTACTCGTGAGGACTGGCTATTCGTAGGCCAGGGCCTCGATGGGGTCCTTCTGCGCGGCGCGCAGAGCCGGATAGAGGGCACCGAGCAGCGCTCCCAGGATAGCCAGGACAGCGGCGCGGATGGCCCAGTGGTTATCCCACACCATCTTGTGCAAGGGGTAGCGATGGTTGATTACCGTGGCTCCCAGGCCGGTGATGACAATGCCCAGCAGCACGCCGCCCACGGCCAGCAGGAAGGCCTCACGCAGCACCACGTTCAGGATGTACCAGCGCGTGGCGCCCAGGCTCTTGAGAATACCGATCTCGCGGGTGCGCTCCATGACCGCCGTGTACATGGACTGGAAGATGACGATGAAGCCGATGACCAGTGCGATGCCGATGACGATGTCAAAGAATGTGGCGAGAAACGGAATGTTGCCAACCGTCATGAGCGAGGCGTATTCGGCCAGCGAGCGCGCCACGTATTGATCCATGCCGGGAATCTGCTTGACCGCCTGCACGATGGCCTCGGCGTTGTCCGGCTGGTCGGCCTTGACGTAGAACATGCTGGCCTTGCCCTCGCTACCCAGCAGATCCTGCAGGGTGGTGATGGGCAGGTAGCGGCGCGCGCCCTTGCCATGTTCCACGATGCCGCAGATACGGAAGTCCTGCTGCAACACGGTGAAGTGATCGCCCACCTTGGCGTTATGCTGCTCGGCAAACAGGTCGTCCACGATCATGTCGTAGGGCCCGGTAAAGCCGCCGCCGGAGATGTACTGGAAGGGCCGTCCCATCTTGTCGTAATTGTTCGGCGAGTTGGGATCGAGGTCGATGCCGTCAATCACCTCCAGGTTCTTGGTGGTGATGAAGTGCATCACGATGGGCGCCACGGCCACAACGTGCGGCACGGTGCGGATCTTATCCGCCACCTTGATGGACACCGGAGCGCCGGTGATGCCCGTGAAAAAGCTCGAGCCGGGAGGCGAAACCATCACGTCAAAGCCGATGCCCTTCTGGCGCTCGGCGTTGTCGTTCAGCATGCTCAGGCACATCCCCACGATGAGCAGGATGAGCGTCACCTCCATGGCGATGGCGATTACGCTAATCAGGGTGCGCAGCGGGCGATGCACCAGGTTGGAAAAGACAAGTCGGTTCACCTATTGAGGATAACAAATGACGCGCCCCAGCCGCTGTGACCGGGGCGAAAAACCACGTCAAAATAGGACTTATCCTCGCTGGTGCACAAACTCCAGGGCAGCCGAAAGAATGGCCTCCACCGCCTCCTGCGAGCCGGCCTCGCAATAGACGCGCAAAAGGGGTTCCGTGCCGCTGCCGCGGATAAGCAGCCAGGTTTCGGCAGCGTTAGGTTCCGGAACCTTGCTGGCGGATGCATCCAAGAAGAACTTAAAGCCATCCAGGTCCTCAAAGCGCAGCACCTTGTAGGCGCCAATCGAAGCGGGCTTGGCGGCGGCGCGGGCGAGTGCGCTCTGCTTGATCTCCTCGGTCAGGCGCAGGTCGCGGCGGCCGTAGTAGTGGCGGCCGTACTTCTGCTGCAACTCCTCGACGAGCTGCCCCATGGTCTTGCCTTCGTCGGCCATGACGTTGGCCAGCAGCAGCGCGTTCAGGGTGCCATCACGCTCCGGCAGAAAGCTGGGTACGCCGATGCCGCCCGACTCCTCACCGCCGATAAGAACTTGCTTGCCGCTGAGCACGATATCCGCCACGTACTTGAAGCCCACTCCGTGTTCGATCAGCTCGCGTCCGTAGGCCTTGGCGATGCGGTCGAGCATCTTCGTGGTGTTGAACGCACGAGTGATGGCTCCCGGCCACTGCTTGCGCTTGAGCAGCCACTCCAGCAACACGGCGTAACACTTGTGTGCGTCCACCAGCTGGCCATCTTCGCTGACGGCTCCGATACGGTCGGCATCGCCATCGGTGGCCAGGCCGGCGTCGCAATGGTTGGCCACAACGGCTTCTTGCAAACCCTTCAGATGCGGCAGGATCGGCTCGGGATTGATGCCTCCGAAGAGCGGATCAATCTGTCCGTGAATTTCCAGATGCGGCACGCCCAGCTCGGTAAAGATGTCGTCGAGAATGCCGCGTCCGGCGCCATACATCACATCCACGCAGAACTTCTGTTTGGCCGCGGCAATCTTCTTGAGATCAACAAAGGCCTTCACGGCCGCGATGTAGTCGGTCTTGAAGTCGGCTTCAACCACCGAGCCGCCGGGCTTCTCGATGTGCGGTGCGTCAATAAAACTTTCAATCTTCTTGATGATGGCCGGCGAGGCCGAGCCACCGTAGCCCGCCTTGTACTTCACGCCATTCCAATTCCACGGATTGTGGCTGGAGGTGATCATCACTCCACCGGCGGCACCAAGCTTTCTAACCATGTAGCTGAGCGCGGGCGTCGGGGTAATCTCCCGCGCAAGCTGCACGCGGATGCCGCTGGTGGCGATGGCTTCGGCCGTAATCTCGGCAAAGCGGCGCGAGCCGAAGCGCGTGTCGTAAGCGACGAGCACGCCGCGCGAAGGGTCCTCATGTTGATGCACGTAACAGGCGATGGCATGGGCCACGCGGCGGACATTCTCAAACGTGTAGTCATCGGCGATGACGCCGCGCCAGCCGTCGGTGCCGAAGCTGATCTTTTGTGACATCTCTTTCCTTCCCAATCTAAGTAAGCTTGCTGTTCTTTTCGGCGTCCAGGTATTTGACGATCTTGCCGACATCCTGCGCACGCTCAAGTGTGGTGATGAGCAATGCGTCTGCGGTCTCCACCACCACCAGCCCGCTTACTCCAACGGCGGCCACGAACTTGCCCGGAGCGTGCAGGTAGTTGCCATGCGCGTCATGGGTAAAGCTGGACGCGGCTTTGATCACGTTGTCCTTCTGAACTCCCTGCGCCAGGCGATGTTCAAAGTGCGCCGTCCACGAGCCCAGATCGTTCCAGCCCCAATCGGCGGGGATGCAATAGATGCCCGCGCCATCTTCTCCGGCCGCGGAGCGCGGCTCCAAGATGCCGTAGTCCACGCTCTTATCCTCGCACTTGGGATAAAGGCGCTTCAGAGTGCTTTCAAGTTTTGCGGTACCCCAGGCGGCGGCGATCTTCTCCAGCAGCGCGGCGGTCTCCGGTAGATTCTTCTTCAGGGCGCCAACCAGCGTCTCAGCCGACCAGAGAAAGATTCCGCTGTTCCAGTAATAATTTCCTTCGGCCACAAACTGCCGGGCCAACTCTTCGGCTGGCTTCTCACGGAAGCGACGCACGCGCAGCACGCCCGCCGCGCCAATGGCCGCACCGGTCTCAATGTAGCCGTAGCCAGTCTCCGGGCGCGTGGGTTTTATGCCGAGCACGACGATATTGTCTCCGGCGGCGGCGAGCTTGATGCCCTGCTTGAGGTTCCGGCGGAACTGCGCCTGCTTGGCCACCACCTGGTCGGCGGGGAAAAGTCCGAGCACCGCCTTCGGATCCTTACGATACAGAAGAAAGGCGGCCAATCCGATCGCCGGAGCCGTGTTGCGTCCCACGGGTTCGGCCACAATCTGCCGCTTGGGCAACGCCTTCAACTGGCGCGTAATGGCCGGGCGCAGGTCGCCGTTGGTGATGACCCAGAACTGATCGGCCGGAGCCAGGGGCAGCAACCGCTCCACCGTCTCCTGAATCATGGACTGCTCGCTGTTGAGCGGCAGCAGTTGCTTGGCGAACTTGCGGCGGCTCAGCGGCCAGAAGCGCGTACCGCGGCCTCCGGCGAGGATGACGGGGTAGAAATTAATTTTTGCAGACTTGGCCACCTGGGCACCTCGAATGTATGCACTCAAGAACTCTCGAATCAATGCGAATGTTCTGTATCGGAGGCGGGCATCACGGTCTCCGGCTCCGGGGGCTTCACCGCCGGCAGGCTCATACGCAACAGTTCGGCCGCCCACTGCGGACGCAGGCTGACACCGCGGGAGTTGGCAGGAATGATTACGGCGTCGCCGCGCATCATCGTCATAGAGTGCGGGGTTAGTGACGCCGCGCCCTCGCACTCCACCACCGCGCCACCCTCCAAGGCCACCACCACCTGCGCGCTAGCCTCATTCGCAGGCAACGCCCAGCGCTCTTTCAGCCCGATCTTCTCCACCACAAAACTCGGAGCCGCCACCAGCACCTCGCGACCTTCCACCACGCTTGGCAGCACCCGTCCGGCGTGCGTCTTCTCGCGAATGGCGGCCAGGCCCTTCTCCAGATGCAACTCGCGCTGGCGTCCATAATCGTAAAGACGATAGGTGACGTCGGAGTTCTGCTGCGTTTCCACAATAATGGCGTTAGGGCCGACGGCATGCACCGTGCCGGCATCCACGTAGAGCATCTCGCCGGGCTTCACATCCAGCCAGTTCAGCATATGCTCGGCCTGTTGGGCTTCGATGGCCATGCGGAACATCTCGCGGGTGATCCCCGTGCGCAACCCTAGGCCGACCTGCGCTCCGGGCAACGCACGCGCCACGTACCAGCATTCGGTTTTGCCACAGGGCTCGCCCACCGCCCGCGCCTCTTCGTCCGTGGGGTGTACCTGCACGCTGAGATTTTGTTTGGGATAGAGAAACTTGATGAGCAGCGGAAAACGACTGGGCTGCGGCGCGGCAGTGCCGATAAAGTCGGCGCCGAATTCCACGGCCAGCTCGCCGAGGGTGCGGCCTGCCAAAGGTCCGCCGGAGACCTTGCACTGGTCGCCCGTCAGCCATACCTCGCCTATGGGCGAGCCCTCGACCACGCGCGTGAAGTAAGGGCGAAGATCCTTCGTCCCCCACACCCGCTCGTGAAACTCCGGCACTACGAGAAATGGATAGAGACCCGGCATGGCATTGACGCTCTGCACAAGATTACAGCAAAGCCCGCATGGACGGCGCGGAAGAAATGCACGGCCCCGCATAGGCTTCCGCAGCCCGTGGCCGCATCAAAACAAGAAAAGCCGCCCGCGGTGGCGAGCGGCTCTCCGGCAAGACTTCTGTTTACAGCTTGGCGAAGAAGGACTTCACGCGCTCCAGGCCGCGGTCAATCTCCTTGGCAGAGGTGGCGTAGCTGAAGCGAATGTGGCCCGGCAGGCCAAAGGCCTCGCCCGGCACGCCTACCACGTGCCCTTCGCGCAGCAGGCGCGTGGTCAGCTGAGCCGTATCAATTCCGACGCGGGCAGCCACGGCGCTCACATCCGGGAAGGCATAGAACGCGCCCTCCGGCATGGTGCACTTCACATCCGGAATAGCACGCAGACCTTCGACGATGCGCTTGCGCAGCTCGATGTACTCGGCGCGCATGTCGGCCACGCACTGCTGCGAGCTGGTCAAGGCCGCCAGTCCCGCCTTCTGCACAATCGAAGTCGGGTTCGACGTGGACTGGCTCTGCAATTTCTGCAACTGGCTGACAACCGCCTTGGGCGCCAGCGCAAAGCCAAGCCGCCATCCGGTCATCGAGTAAGTCTTCGACAGCGATCCCATCAGCAGCAGGTTGTCCTTGTACTCGGTCAGCGAGCCCAGTGAGAACGGCCGGCCCGTGTAGTCCAGGTAAACGTAGCACTCATCGCTGAGCACGTAGATGCCGCGCGAGGCCGCCAGCTTGACGATGGCCGTCAGATCCTCCGGGGACACCACGGCGCCCGAGGGATTGTTCGGCGAGTTCACCAGGATGATCTTGGTTTTCGGCGTCAGGGCCTTTTCCACCATGGCGGCCGTCAGGCGGAAGCCATCCGTGGCGCTGGTGAGGACGAACTGGCACTTGCCGCCGCAGTACTCCACCTGGTCCTTGAAGCTGACCCAGTAGGGCACGGGGATGATGACCTCGTCGCCGTGATCAATCAGCACTTGGAAGGTGTTGAACAGAGCGCTCTTGCCGCCCACCGTCAGGATCGTCTCCTCGAAACTGTAATTCGAGTTGAAGTCCGCCTTGTGGCGCGCGGCCACGGCCTCACGCAGATCCTTTGTCCCTGCCACGGCCGTGTACTTGGTGAA
>Ga0181528_10001554_pt1 | contig 14236 bp, 13 predicted proteins | sample PEATcosm2014_Bin_47_FD_119742 | JGI IMG/M metagenome (GOLD analysis project Ga0181528, IMG submission 119742) | Peatland microbial communities from MTU Mesocosm Facility, Houghton, MI, USA - PEATcosm2014_Bin10_10_metaG | ecosystem: Environmental > Terrestrial > Soil > Wetlands > Peat | place...
AACACCAGCCAGAGAATGTCGGCGGCGCTGGCGCCCACGGCGATTCGCACGCCGAATTCCTGCGTGCGTTGCGCCACCAGATAAGCGATCGTGCCGTACACGCCGATGGCCGCGAGAACGATCCCCAGCCCGGCAAACAGGCCCAGCAGCGTGGTGGTGAACCCTGTGTCCGCGGTCTGGTTACCCATATGAGCGGCCATGCTGCGGACTTCGCCGAGTGGAATATCGGAGTCGAGCGATCGCAGCTCGCGCGCGATGGCCGGCGCCATGCCCACGGCGTCGGTTGCCGTACGTCGGAGAAGGCGAACGGCGTCCAGATCGCAATCGGCGCGCTCACCTGATCCATCCACGCGGGAATCGCGTCCGGCATCACGGCCACGATCGAATACGTCTCTCCGTTGATCCGCAGGGTGCGTCCGAGAACTCCCGGTTCGGATTCAAAACGGGATCGCCAGAAACGCTCACTGACGGCGGCGACGTAATGTTTACCGTATTCGCCCTCGGCGGCGGTAAACAGGCGGCCGACAATCGGCCGCACCCTCAGCAGGTCGAAATAAGAGCCGGGCACGAGCCCGACGACCATTTCCTCCGGGCTGTTGGAGTCCAGGATGCCGCTCACATTCTTCCGCCAATGGTCGTATACGGCCACTCCCTGGAAGATGTGAGAGGCAGCCGAAAAATCGCGCATGTCCATGGGGGACGGTCCACCCAATGAGGCGCCATTCCTGGTGGACCAGATCCGCACGAGGCGGCCGGAATGGGGAAATGGCAGGGGTTGCAGCAGCGCCGCGTCCACCACGCTGAAGATAGCCGTATTGGCGCCGATGCCGAGCGCTAGTGTGAAAATGGCGATCACGGCGAGTCCGGGCGTCCGCCGAATCGCCCGCGCGGCGTAGCGAAGATCCTGCACGCTATTATGGTAAGCCACGCGGAGGACGCCACAGGCAGGTCTGCAGCAAACCTTGATGATTTTGCAGGGGAGCAGCACTGACAGGCTGGCCATCTCCCTAGGACCAGGCTAGTGACTTAGTACAGGGTTTCGGAAGTTGGCTTACGTATACGCGCGCGGCTCCGTTCCGAGCCGCGACCGTCAGGGAGCGGTCTGCGCGTAATACGTAACCGTTATTCTGAAACTCAATACTTAGCGAGCGAAATCGCGGGCTATCCGCCAAGGCTCCTGGTCCTCGCTGGCGCTACGCTGGTATTCGCCTCGGCGGCGCCGCGGCCGGTTGGCGCAGGATAACTGCGAGCCTTACCGCTTCTCGCTGAGCGCCAGGTCGGTTTCCGGGACGGTCACGGGGTTGACCTCCCAAAGGTAGATTTCGTTGCCGTCGGGATCTTGCAGGTGAACGAAATTCCCCGCTTCGGTCTTCACTACCGAGTCTTGGAAGTGCACGCCCTTCTTTCCCAGGCTTGCCACTGCCTTCTCGATCGTTCCCTCGATTTCCATTCCGAGCATGATGCCGCCCTTAGTGCCGGGCGCGGGATACTTCGGCGAGGCGGGATGCAGTCCGATGGTGAGCCCTTTGCCCGCATCCACGGTAGCCCAGCTATCGCCAAATCGGTTGGTGAGCTTGAGGCCCAATACTTCGGTGTAGAACTGGACCGCGCGGTCCATGTTGGAAACGAATACGGTTGCGTTGCCGCCGGTGATCATGGTTTGTGACCCCTCCTACGCACCATATTGACCTAAAAGATGGACAATGGAAAGAGCCACTTGAGGGGACCACTTTGTGACCCGCCGCGGAAAAGTATTTCTGCCACCGATCGCCCTGGATAAGACGTCTGAGGCGCCGCTCAGCCGCCAGATCTATGGCCAGATCGCGCGCTCCATCCGTAGTGGACAGATCCCAAGCGGCTCTCGGCTGCCTTCCTCACGTGTGATGGCGCGACTTCTGGGCGTGTCACGGAATACCGTGTTGGCGGCCTTCGACGATCTCGCTGCGGACGATCTGCTGCGCGGCGAAAAAGGCGCCGGAATGCGCGTACGGAATGGGGCACCCGCACCGGAGGTCACGTGGTTCGGGCTCAAGCAGGTAATTCGCGCGGCGGGCTATCCGGCGAGGGTCGTGGAACTGGCCGACCCGGACGGCAATCCCATTTATCTACGGTATTAGGAACGGGAGAAGTCGACCCGCTTGTACAAGCCGGCCAGCGGAACCGTGCAGTCGATCGAGCGAAGATGGATGGTCTCTTCGGAGCGCGTTTTTTCAGCGTAGTTCCAGGTGCCATCGGGTTCGCGCGTGTAGCGCTCAACTCTAACGCGTCCCGACGAAATCATCACGTATTCCTTGAGCGACTCCAACGCACGATACGATTCGAACTTTTTGTCACGGTCGTAAGCTTCAGTAGAGTCGGAGAGCACCTCGATGATTACCGTGGGGTTGACGAGCGTGTTGAATGCCCCCTCCAGGTACTTGAGCTGACCACAGACGATCACCACATCGGGATAGGTGTACAAGCCCACGGGTGTAACGCATACCCTCATATCGTTGGAGAGCGGCTGACAAGGGCTGTCAGCCAAAAGAATGCCCAACTCGCGCATCGCGTTCGCAACAATTTGAATGTGCTCGGTCGTTGCGCCTGCCATGGCGAACATCTCGCCCTGGTAATACTCGCTCTTGAATTCCGCCTTCCGCTCGATTTCCAGATACTCTTCGGGCGTCAGGAATGTCTTCGACTGCGTGGACATGGCCGTGCCTTCACCTTACCATGTCCACGCCGCCGTGGAAGCCATTACGCCGTGCGCTGCATCTCGGACTTATCGCCCGTGATGGCCGCCTGCGCCGCCGCCAACCGCGCGATCGGCACGCGGTACGGAGAGCAGGAAACGTAGTCCATGCCGATGCGATAGCAGAACTGCACCGAGCTCGGTTCCCCGCCATGCTCGCCGCAGATGCCGATTTCGAGCTTGGGATTGGTTTTGCGGCCCAACTCGACGGCCATCTTCACCAGCTTGCCCACGCCTTCCTGATCGAGGACGGCGAACGGGTCGTTGGCAAAGATCTTGTGCGCCTCGTAATCCTTCTGGAACTTCGTATAGTCGTCGCGCGAGAGGCCCATTCCAGTCTGCGTCAGGTCGTTGGTGCCGAAGCTGAAGAAATCGGCCTCGGTGGCGACGGAGTCAGCGGTGAGAGCGGCCCGCGGAATCTCGATCATGGTGCCGACCATGTAATGCAGGTCTTTCATATCGGCCTTGGCGAGCACCTCGTCGGCCACCCGCACCACGATATCCTTCTGGTTCTTGAGCTCCTTGACGCCGCCGATGAGCGGAATCATCACTTCCGGAATCACCTTTATGCCCTTCTTGGCTACCTGTACGGCAGCTTCGAAGATGGCGCGCGCCTGCATTTCCGTGATCTCCGGATACGTCACCCCCAAACGGCAGCCGCGATGGCCGAGCATGGGGTTGAACTCGTGCAGTTCTTCCACCCGCTTGAGCAGTTCCGGCAGCACCGTCTTGAGGTTCTTCACTTCGGCGCCGAATTTGGAGTAAGTCGCGGCGAATTCCTTCTTCTTCTTGATGTCGGCATACGGCAGCACCGCGATGTCCACCATCAGGTCTTCGCGCTTCGGCAGAAACTCGTGCAGCGGCGGATCGAGCGTGCGGATCACTACCGGGAATCCGTCCATGGCTTTGAACAGGCCGGCGAAATCGGCGCGCTGCATCGGCAGGAGCTTTTGCAGGGCCTTGCGGCGAGACTTTTCGTCGCGCGCCAGAATCATGGCCTGCATGTGCTCGATGCGGCCCTCGGCGAAGAACATATGCTCGGTTCGGCAGAGCCCGATGCCTTCCGCGCCGAAGCGGCGGGCGGCCTGCGCATCGCGCGGGATATCGGCATTGGCGCGCACGCCAAAGCCGCCGCGGAATACGTCGGCCCAGCTCATGAAGTCCTTCAGGACTCCCGAGGACGGGTCGGCATCCAGAGTGTTGGCCTTGCCGGCAAATACCTCGCCGGTCGAGCCGTCGAGTGACATCCAGTCGCCTTCCTTCAGGGTGACAGTCTTGCCGCCCGCCGTGACGCTGACTTCCTTCTTCGCTTCGCTGACTGCGATCTCTTCGGCGCCGGCCACGCAAGGCGTTCCCATTCCCCGGCAAACCACCGCCGCATGGCTGGTCATGCCGCCGCGCGACGTGAGAATACCTTTAGCGACTTCCATCCCATGGATATCGTCGGGCACCGTCTCTTTGCGCACCAGGATGACGGGGGCCTTGGCGGACTTCTCTACGGCGTCGTTGGCGTTGAACACGATGGTTCCCACCGAAGCGCCGGGCGAGGCCGGCAGGCCGGTGGCCAACAGTGTGAGTTCCTTCTTGGACTTGGGATCGAGCACCGGGTGCAGCAGTTGATCGAGCTGTTGCGGATCGACCCGCAGCACCGCTTCTCTCTTATCGATCAAGCCTTCTGCCACCATCTCGACGGCGATGCGAACCGCCGCCGGACCCGTGCGCTTGCCGTTGCGGGTCTGCAGCATAAACAGCTTGCCGTCCTGAATGGTGAATTCGAAGTCCTGGATATCGCGATAGTGCTTCTCGAGCATCGTGGTAATGTCGCGAAGCTGATTGTAGACCGCGGGATTCCAGCTTTCGAGCTCGGAGATGGGATGCGGCGTGCGAATGCCGGCCACCACGTCTTCGCCCTGCGCATTTTCCAGGAACTCGCCGTAGAATTTCTTTTCGCCGGTGGCGGGATTGCGCGTGAAGCCCACGCCCGTGGCCGAAGTCTCCCCCATATTGCCGAACACCATGGCTTGCACGTTGACCGCAGTGCCAAGATCGTCGGGAATCTGGTTCATCTTGCGGTAATACTTGGCGCGCTCGTTAAACCAGGAACGGAACACGGCGTCGCGCGCGCCCTGGAGCTGCTCCATAGCCTCTTGCGGGAACGGCTTGCCGGTCTTCTTTTGCACCAGTTTCTTGTAGCCTTCGATGACGGTTTGCAGATCCTGGGCGGTCAGGTCGGTGTCGAGCTTCGCCTTGGCCTTTTTCTTCTGGCCGTCGAATACTTCGTCGAAATCGTGCTTGCCGACTTCCAGCACCACGTTGCCGTACATCTGGATAAAGCGCCGATAACAGTCGTAGGCGAAGCGTGGATTGTTGGTCATCGCGGCCACAGACTTGACCGTTTCGTCGTTCAGCCCCAGATTGAGGATGGTGTCCATCATGCCCGGCATGGAGAATTTGGCGCCCGACCGCACGCTCACCAGCAGCGGATCAGCGGCATCGCCGAGCTTCTTGCCCATGCGCTCTTCGAGCGTGTGCAAAGCGGCGACCATCTGCTCGTGGACCTCCGCGGGGACCTGGTAATTGTTGTGGAAATAAATATTGCAGACTTCCGTCGAGATCGTAAAGCCGGGTGGCACCGGCAGCTTCGCGCGGGACATCTCCGCCAGCCCGGCGCCCTTGCCGCCGAGTACATCCTTCATCTTTCCATCGCCGTCGGCGGTTTGGTTGCCGAACGAGTATACGTACTTCTTCATTCTTTGCTCCTATGAGTGAGTAACGATTTCCGAAAAATCCGCTATCATGGAAAACTTCCGCGATAGGCTTTGCAACAGGTCTAAACGGTTCTTCCGGACGGCAGCGTCCGGTGCATTCACAAGCACCTTGTCGAAAAAGAGATCGATCTTGGGCCGCAGCTTGGAGATCACGTCTTCTAGCGGCTGGTCCCCGATGCGCTGATATTCCTCGTACAATGCCTTCTCCGGCCCGGCTTCGAGAAGGCTCTCGTCGACATCCGCGACGCCTGTGAATTTCGCTTGCTCCAAAATATTGCGGATGCGCTTGAAGCTGGCGGCGAGCGGTTCGAAATCGGGCGTCTTGCGTAAATTCTGCACGCGCACCAGTCGCGCTTCCAGGTCCACCAGATTGCTCCATCCCGCCGCCATGCAGGCATTCACTTCGTCGTAAGCGAAGCCGCGATGATCTTTGAAATAGAACTTCACGCGGTCGGCGAAGAAATCGATAAGCGCCTGATCGCCCTCCAGAAAATCAAGCAGGGGAAGCTCGATCTTGCCTTCCACCAATATCTTCACCACGCCCTGCGACGCGCGACGCAGCGCGAAAGGATCGCGCGAACCGGAGGGGATCATACCCACGCGGAAGCAGCCGCGCAGGGTGTCGAGTTTATCGGCCAGAGAAACGATTTGGCCGGTCCGATTGCGCGGGATGCGATCTTCCATGCTCTCCGGCTTGTACTGGTCGTAAATCGCCTGCCAAACGGCTTCCGGCTCGCCTTGCACGCGCGCGTACAGGCCGCCCACCACGCCTTGGAGTTCGGTGAATTCCTTGACCAACTCCGTGGTGAGATCACACTTCGCAAGCCCGGCCGCGCGGATAGCGTGATCGTCGCCGCCCAATTCCTTCCCGAGTGCCTTCATGCGCTCGGTCTTTTCTAGATACGATCCCAGTTTTGCCTGGAAGGTGACATGGGCGAGGTCCGGAATGCGTCCAGCCAACGACTTCTTCTGATCGGTCTCCCAGAAGAACCGCGCGTCGTTGAAGCGCGCGCGCAGCACCCGCTCGTTTCCGCGTTGCACGAAGCCCTCGGGGTCGGAGGGTATATTCATGACCGCGACAAATCGCGCCGCGAGCCCACCGTGGCCGTCTTCCACAGAAAAATATTTCTGGTGGTGCCGCATGACAGTGACGAGCACTTCTTCAGGCAGCGCCAGAAATTGCGGGTCGAAACTCCCGGTTATGGCGGTGGGGTATTCGGTGATGTAGACCAACGTCTCGAGCAGCGCCGGGTCGGCCTTCACCGCAACGCCGGCCATTTCCCTACGAATCTTTTCGCGCCGCTGCTCGGCCGAGAGAATCACGTAGTGATCGCGCAACCGTTGTTCGTAGCCGGCCGGTGTGATGGCGATCTCGCGCGCGCCCAATCGCCGATGGCCGCTGGTGAGCGCGCCGGACTGCACGCCGGCTATCTCAAACGGTACGATCTCTTCACCGAGCAGCGCGACGATCCAGCGAATCGGCCGGATAAATCGCGGACCGCCCTTCACGGTCCAGTACATCGTCTTGGGGAAGTAGATTTGCAGGATGAGGCCGGGAAGCGCCTCGGCCAGAATGTCCTTGATCTGCCGGCCGGCCACCTTGCGCGTGAACGAGTAATATTCACCCTTGGAAGTGGTCTCGATCGTCAACGCCTCGGGCGCGACCCCCTGCTTGCGCGCGAACCCCGCCACCGCCTGCGCCGGCGCAGATTTCGCCGGACCCATGACGCGCTCCTCGCTATCGGCCTGGCGGGCGGGCAAACCATCCGCCCGCAGTACGAGGCGTCGCGGCGTAGCATCCATGGTGATTGATTCGTGCGGAATTGCCAGTTTCTCGAACAGCAGCCGGAGATTCTCCAGCGCGCCGGGAATCATCCAGTCGGGAATCTCCTCCGTGCCGATTTCGAGCAAAAAGGGGAGACTCATCGGGCTGCCTCCGAAACCGCTTGCTGACGCGCGCGGCTCAGAAACGCCGCCGTGTGGCTTACCGAGCCGCCACCGTGAAGGAGCGGTCCTGCAATCCTCATTGCGCCACCTCCGAAACCGCGTCGCTCTGCTGATCGGCCCAGGCCTGTGCCACCCCCACCGCAATCTTCCGCACCCGTTGGATCATACCCACACGCTCAGTCACACTGATCGCCCCGCGCGAATCGAGCGTATTAAACAGGTTGGAACATTTCAGCACATGATCGTAAGCCGGCAGCAACGGAAATCGTTTCTTGTGGGCCGACTTGGGATCGTAAAGCGAGAGCAAGCGAGCCGCTTCGCCCTCATGCAGTTCGAACAACTTCCAAAGCGTGGGGATGTCCGCCATTTCGAAGTTGTAGACCGAATACTGCAACTCGTCGCGATACCGCACGTACCCGTAGGTGAAGTCCTTCGTCCAGTCGATGTCGTAGACGCTGTCCTTTACCTGCAGAAACGCCGTCAGGCGTTCCAGCCCGTAGGTAATCTCCGCCGGAACCAAGTCCAGATCGATGCCGCCGCATTGCTGAAAGTAGGTGAACTGCGTGACCTCAAGACCGTCGAGCATGACCTGCCATCCGATTCCCCAAGCGCCCAGCGTGGGTGCTTCCCAGTTGTCCTCTTCGAACTTGATGTCGTGGTGCCGCAGGTCGATCCCGATGGCCTCCAGGCTGCCGAGGTACTGCTCGATGACATCTTCCGGCGCGGGCTTCAGGATGACCTGCAATTGCGAGTGTTTAAAGAGGCGATTGGGATTGTCGCCGTACCGGCCGTCGGCCGGCCTGCGGCTGGGCTGCACGTAGGCGACGCTATAAGGCGACGGGCCGAGCACACGCAGGAAGGTTTCCGGGCACATGGTGCCGGCGCCTACCTCTACGTCGTAAGGCTCCTGAATCACGCAGCCCCGTTCCGCCCAATATTCTTTCAGTTTGAAAATGATCTCTTGAAAAGATGGCATCGTTAATCCGCATCAGGGAGCGGCTACCGCCGCAAACATGTGCGCCGTGTGCAACTTCCTCTCCGCGTGGGCCTCAATCTGCTGCAGCAGGAAACCTCTCAGGTCGGCGCCGGTCGCTTGGCCCCAATCCATCGGCGGAAGACCGGTGATTGGCTTCCGCAAGATCTCCCCTGCCAGTGCGCGCGACTCGGCGCTCAATTCCCAACTACTTGCGCCGGCCGATCGCCTGCAATGGCTGCACATCAAACCCGCCTGCCCGCGGCCGAAAAAGGCCCGCTGGGGATTTTCCGGATCGTCCAGCAGACTGCCGCAGCCGAGGCAGACATGCAATTCCGGCAACCAACCCGAAAGCCGTAGCGACCAGAGTGAAAAATACGTTACGGCCCGCCACGCCTTACCTGCCTCCGGCGCCTGTAGCGATTCCAGGACCGCCAGAAGCAGGCGGAAAAACTTTTCGCTGGGCTCATCGGAAGGCAGCAACTGATCGCAAACCTCCGCGAAATAATCCAGCGCGACGCTGGTCCAGTAATCGGATATCAAACCGAATTGAGAATGGATCAACTCGCAGGATTCCAGATTTACCAGCTCGCGTGTCTCGCTCTGGAAATACGCCATGCGCACGTGCGATAACCGCTCCAGCCCCGCGCCGAAATTACTCTTCGGACGGCGCGCCCGCTTGGCAACGCCCCGCAACTTACCCTGATCCCGGGCGAAGAAACTGACGATGAGGTCCGCTTCTTTCAGTGGGTAGGTTCGCAGAACGAGAGCTTCACTGACACATGCTGGCACACGTGGAAGTCTCAGAGTATCACAGATGAAAACCCGTTAGCTTTCTGGCAATTCACCCGCTGGCGTTCCCCCGGCGCCGGGTGGGCCGATTGTAACCGAGCGTTCACCGAATTGGCTTCGTTCCGCACGGTCCCCGGAGCCGCCCACCGAGGCCGTTCCGGCCGGGTCCGCATTGCCGCTATACCCACCATGTAAAACTTCGATTTGACCCCTTTCCTTTCAGTCGATTACAATACGATGAGGGGAGACTCATCCGGAACATGGCAAACGTTCCGCCGATTAAAGCGCGCCACTTGGAAATTCTCACGGCCGTGGTGCGCGCATACATCGAAACCGGCGAGCCTGTGGGATCGCGCACGATTTCCCGCCAACGCCGACAGACGCTCAGCCCGGCCACCATTCGCAACGCCATGGCCGATCTGGCCGACGAAGGCTACCTTTCCCAACCGCACACCTCCGCCGGGCGGATCCCCACCGAAAAAGCGTTCCGCTACTACGTGAGTTCCCTTACCGCCGCCCGCCTGGCCGCGGCGGATTCCGACCGGCTGCGCAACGAGTTCAGCGGCCTGGATACTGTGGGCGCCCACATGGAGCGTTCCAGCCACATTCTCATGGAATTGACCCGCAACGTCGGGATCGCGGTTGCCATTCCGGCTCTGGCCCAGGAGCTGGACCACATCGAACTGGTGCCGTTGGCCGATCAGCGCGTGTTGATCGTTTTGGTGACGCGTGATCACATGCTGCGCAACCGCGTTGTGGCGCTCGAGCAGCCGGCGTCGCCCGATGAGCTCATGTCGATCCGCAATTACGTCAATCGCAATTTCAGCGGGTGGCAATTGGGCGCGGCGCGGCGCGAACTGCTGCGGCGCATCCTGGAGGAGCGGGCGTTATACGACGCGGCGCAATCGCAGATACAGGCGCTGTGCCGGAAAGGGATGTTGGAAGTCGATACCTCGCCCGAAGTTCACATGGAGGGCGCGTCCAACCTGTTGGCTCTGGACTTGCGATTGACGCGCGAAAAAATGCGGCAATTGCTGCGCGCGCTGGAGGAAAAGAGCCGCCTGATGGAATTGCTGGATCGCTTTCTCGATCTTCCTCTGGGCGAGTTGGACGTGCGCGTAGGCCTCGAGGAGATCCATCCGGCCATGAAAGATTTGGCGCTGATTGGGGTAAATGTGCGCATCGGCAGCGGGTTCCCGGCCAAAGTCGCGGTCCTGGGACCGATGCGTATGGACTACCAGCGAGTGATGGCGGCAGTTCTACAAACCAGCCGGGCGCTCGAAAATGCCCGTTTTTGGAGTTGAGTGGAGCGCCCCTTTTTCAACTGGGTTGACCGTTTTGTTAAGCTAAAGACAGTGGACACCCCGAAACCCGACAGCAATATTTCCGACGTGTCTTCCGACGCCAATCTTCCTTCCGAAACTCTGGAAGGGCAGCTCGCGGCGATAGCCACGGAGCGCGACCAGTTGGCCGCCGAAAAGGCGGATTTGGCGGATCGCCTGCTGCGCGCCCGCGCGGAGTTCGACAACGCCCGCCGCCGCGCCGAGCGGGAGCGGTCGGAATTCCTGCAATTCGCCGCCATGGACCTGGTGAAGGACGTGCTCCCGGTGCTGGACGATTTTGAGCGCGCTCTGAAGGTCGAAACCGGCGACCGGAACTACGCCAAGGGCGTGGAATTGATCTATCAACGGCTGTACGAGGCGCTGAAGAAATTGGGGCTGGAGCCGATCGAGACGTCTGGCCGGCAGTTCGACCCGAACCTCCATCAGGCCGTGGAACGCGTCGAAACCGATGAGGCTGGCGATCACACCGTCATCGGTGAATTCCAAAAAGGCTATAATTTCAAAGGCAAATTGCTCCGGCCCGCGATGGTCAGAGTCGCGGTGAGACCGTAAACGGCGGGAAGCTCGTGTCGAAAAGAGACTATTACGAAGTTTTGGGTGTCGGGAAGGATGCCGGGGATGGCGACATTAAGGCGGCCTACCGCAAACTTGCCCTGAAGCACCATCCCGACCGCAATCCCGAGGATCCGGCGGCCGAGGAGAAGTTCAAAGAATGCTCCGAGGCCTATAGCGTCCTGAGCGACGCGCAGAAACGCGCCGCCTATGACCGTTTCGGACACGCCGGCTTGCAGGGCGGCCAGGCGGGCGCCGACCCGTTCGTCGATTTCGGCGACATTCTAGGTGATTTCTTCGGCTTCGGCGACATTTTCGGCAACGCCGGCGGAGGGGGTAAGCGGCGCAGCCGCGCACAACGCGGCGAAGACGTCCGCTACGACCTGGAACTGTCGTTTGAAGAAGCTGTCTTCGGCATGAATGCCGACATCCAGGTGCCCCGCATGGAGCGCTGCGAGCATTGCGGCGGCGCCGGGGCTGAGCCCGGCACCTCGCCGGTTACCTGTCCCACATGCCATGGCCGCGGCGAAGTGCTGTATCAGCAGAGTTTTCTTTCCATCCGCCGGACCTGTAGCACCTGTAACGGCGCGGGCCAGATTATACGCAATCCCTGCGGCCAGTGCCGCGGCCAGGGATACCGGCAGGTCCATCGCAAGCTGAAGGTCACCATTCCCGCCGGCGTGGATGAGAGCACGCGCATCCGGCTGGCCAACGAGGGACAACCCGGCGCCAACGGCGGACCGGCGGGCGATCTTTATGTGTTCCTGAAAGTCCGCGAGCACGCCTTTTTCGAGCGGCGCGAGCAGGATCTGCATTGCACCATTCCGGTCAACGTCGCCCAGGCGGCGCTGGGCGCGGAAATCGAAGTGCCGACTCTCGATCAGCCCTATAAAGTCAAGATTCCCGAGGGTACACAGAGCGGCGGCCAAATCCGCATCCGGCACCGCGGAGTCCCCATGGTGAACGGTAGCGGCCGCGGGGATCTGTATGTCCACATCGAGGTCAGAACGCCTGCACGGCTCACCCGTGAACAGCGAAAGTTGTTCGAGCAATTGCGCGATACTCTGCCGGTGGACAACGCCCCGGCGGAAAAAGGCCTGTTCGAAAAGGTCAAGAATTACTTTATGTAGGGAGGGTGGCGGGACGCCGGGCCATCAGGATGCCGTGGGCGACATTGTGCAGCCCCAGGATCTGCTCCGCCGCACCCAATAGTATGGCTTCCCGCGGCATGCCGAATACCACGCAACTGGCTTCGTCCTGAGCGATGGTGCGCGCTCCGGCCTGCTTCATCTTGAGCAGCCCCTGCGAGCCGTCGGCGCCCATTCCGGTAAGCAGCACCCCGATAGCGCGGCTCCCCACCGCCTCTGCCACCGAAGTGAACAGAACGTCCACACTGGGCCTCTGATAGCAGACCCGGGGACCTGTCTTGACGTTCACCCAATAGCGGCCGCCGCTCGAGCGCAAAAGCATATGGAAATCGCCGGGCGCCACCAGGGCGCGGCCCGGCAGCACGGCGTCTCCCTCTTCCGCCTCTTTCACGTCGAAGGCGCAGATGTCATTCAGACGGTTGGCGAACGCGCGCGAGAATTGCGCAGGGATATGCTGGGCAATGACGATTCCCGGTATGGACTGAGGCAGCTTCGTAAGCACCGCGGCAATTGCCTCGGTCCCTCCCGTGGATGCTCCGATGGCAATCACGGTATCGCTCGAAAGCGCGGAGCGAAGCGGGGCCAAGGTCTGCCGGGCCTGGCGGAGCGGCGGCGCTGCGGCCCCTGATGGCCGGCGCACATGGGCGTTTGCCGCGGCGCGGATTTTCGATGCCAGGGTCTGGCGCAGTTCTCCAACCGAATACGGCCCTGCCGGTTTGGCCAGTACTTCGACCGCTCCCAATTCCAGCGCCTCCACCGCGATCCGGCAGGAAGGCTGGGCGAGAGAACTGATCACCACCACCGGCATGGCATGAAATTGCATCAGCTTCTTCAGAAACGTGAGGCCGTCCATGCGAGGCATTTCGATGTCCAGCGTCAAAACATCGGGACGAAGCGCGAGAATCTTGTCGCGAGCCACGTACGGGTCGGGCGCCGTTCCCACCACCTCGAGATCCGCTTCTCCGGCCAGAGCTTCGCTGAGGATCTTGCGGACGATGGCGGAGTCGTCGACAATCAATACGCGGATTGGACGGGTTGCGGACATTTGGTAGTTCCGGCGCCGATGTTCACGGTAAGCCGTCCGTGGGAAAGCTGTGCGCGATAACAAGTGTTCCGGGGGCTTTCGGTGCATTGCTCGCAGCAAGCTACGATCCGCGGCACGCCCAGACGAAAGGTAGCGGCGCTTTCCACGCGGCTCAAGACCGAGCCGCAGATCATATTGGCAAGTTCGCGGACCACCTCGGAGATCCGATCGTTCGAGATCTCCGCTCCGTCTTCTATGCCCAGGAAGTCGACGGCAATCTCGCGGGCCGCGTCGGCGGTCAGGCGCAGGCACATCCAACCCGAAGGCTCGCCTTGGAACGTAAGTTCCACCGTAATCGCTTCTCCGGCCTCGTCCGGGCCCGAAAGTTCTCCCAAAGTCTCTGCAAAAAACATTTTTTCCAGGACTTCATCGACGGAATCCCGCAGCGCCTGACGGAAGACGATTTCACCCACAAGGCACCCCCAATGTGCGCTCCAACTCGGCTCGCAGGGTTTCCGGAAGAAATGGTTTGGTTACATAGCCGCGCGCCCCTAAGGAGGTCATGACAGCGATGCGATGCATGGTGGCGTCGGTGGAGATCACAATCGCGGGAATGGAGCGCAAAACCTCGTCCTCCGAAAGACGCCGCAGGAATTCCTGGCCGTCCATCTCCGGCATATTGATATCCGTGAGAATGGCGTCCACCCACTCATGGCGCAGCAGGTCCAGGGCCTCGCCGCCGTTGGATGCTTCGAAACAGTTCGACATTTCAAACCCGGATATATCGATCACGCGGCGGACAAACGTCCGCATCGCGGGCGAGTCGTCGACAATCAGTACCCGATAAGCCATCACATTCCTCCCATCTTCGGCAAGCCGGCCGCCAGTTCCCGGACCTCGCCACCTTCCTGTATCAGGAACTTGCCACTGCCAATTTCCAGCCGCACCGTACGGGACC
>Ga0181528_10001556_pt1 | contig 14232 bp, 10 predicted proteins | sample PEATcosm2014_Bin_47_FD_119742 | JGI IMG/M metagenome (GOLD analysis project Ga0181528, IMG submission 119742) | Peatland microbial communities from MTU Mesocosm Facility, Houghton, MI, USA - PEATcosm2014_Bin10_10_metaG | ecosystem: Environmental > Terrestrial > Soil > Wetlands > Peat | place...
CGAATTCTAGGGGCCGCGCTGGATGTGTTCACCACCGAGCCGCTTCCGTCAGGACACCCATTCTTCAAGCTGGAGAACGTCCTGCTTTCGCCCCACAGCACCGATCACACCCGTGACTGGCTGGAGCGCGCCATGCAATTCTTCCTGGCGCAGTTCGAGCGCTTTGCGAAGGGCGAGCCGCTGCTGAATGTCGTCGACAAAAAGCGCGGCTATTAATACGCTTGGAGTGATGTCCATTTTGATATCATCCAGGCGGTGCGGTATGTGCTGGACACTTGCGTTGTGGTTTCGGCGTTGCGGTCCCGGAACGGGGCGACTAATCGGCTATTGCGGCTGGCGTTACTGGGAGACTTGCCGGCAGTCTGCCATTATAAGCTGCTGGCGGAATACCGCGATGTGTTGTTCCGCATGGTAAGACGCCGAAAGTTGGTGTTTTCGTTGGCTCAGGTGGAACGCTTTCTCGCGGCGTTCGTGACGGCGGCGCAGGAGGTGGAGGTGCGATATTTATGGAGGCCGAATCTTCCTGACGAAGCGGACAACTTCGTCTACGAGGCGGCGTTTGCCGCCAGTTCGGCAACCATAGTTACGCACAATTTGCGCGATTTCCGGCCACCGCAGCTGGCGTGGCCGGGAGTGCTGGTGAAGACACTTCAGCAGGTTTTGACCGAGGTATCGAGGCATGCATAAGCAAAAGAGTTTTCCGTTGAGGATCGGCGACCAGGAGCGCCGCCGGGCGCGCAAGCTGGCATTGAAGATGGGTCTATCCGAGAATCGTCTGTACTCGAACCTGATACAGGACTCCCCGTGCGGGAACAGATGGCGTATTTCGAAAAACTGAGAGCCAAGCGCGTTCCGGCAAGGGAGGGTTTAGCCCTGCTGGACCAGGCGCCGGATGTCCCCGCCGCTGCGGAGGATGCTGTCTCCAAGGCGCGGCGCAAGCGGTAGAATCGTCCAATTCGCAAGAACAGAATTTAGCCACACGGAGTACCGGACCAATCCCTTTCTTATTCGCGTTCATATGCGTTCATCCGCGGCCAACAAAGTTCCGGCCTGTTCTTTAGTTCCCCACATATCTCGCGTACAGACTCCGCGCCACGCCTTCGTCGTTCGTGCCCTTGACGATCGCCCGCCCGTCCGGGAAGATGGTCATCTCGTAAGGCTCGACGCGGAAACGCAGCGCAAATTCATTGGCCCGCACGTCGCCCAGCGGCGCCAGCCTTTCCCTCAGATCCGCCAGATCGAGCGGCCGTTCGCGTTCCTGCACTTGCACGGCATTCCGTCCGCAGAGCGTGACCGGCGGACGTCGCCGCTCCTCGAGATAGGAAAACTCCCGCCGGCCACAGGTGGGACAATCCGGATCGCGTGCTGGCGCAGCGATCTGCCGGATGCCGCCGTTCCAAAGATCCATCGTGGTGATTCGCGGCTGCACCTGTGAGGCGCCGCCACACAGTATCTTCAACGCATCGGCTACCTGAATCGACGCCACCGCGGAGATGATGACGTTCAATACCCCGGCGGTCTCGCAGGTGGGCTGCACGCCCGCTGGGGGATCGGGATAGACGCAGCGCAGGCATGCAGTGTGCCCGGGAATCACCGGCATGGCGAGGCCGTAACTGCCCACGGCCGCCCCGTAAATCCACGGAATCCCGCGGCTCACGGCGAAATCGTTCATCAGATAGCGAGCTTCGAAGTTGTCCGTGCCGTCGAGTATGAGGGCGGTCGTGCTCAGCAACTCTTCCGCATTACGGGCCGTCAGATCGGCCACGATTCCGCGAACTTCCACGGCGGAATTGATGGCCGCGATGCGCCGCGCTGCGGCCGAGGCCTTGGGAAGCCATTCCGCGGCGTCGCTCTCTTCGAACAACCACTGGCGGTGCAGATTGCTGGGCTCGACGTAGTCGCGGTCGATAATCGTCAGCCGTCCCACTCCCGCCCGCGCCAGCGCGGAAGCTTGAAAGCTGCCCAACGCGCCACAACCCACCACTACCGCGTGCGAGGCAAGTAACGCTTCCTGCCCTTGTTCGCCTATGCCCGGAAACAGTATCTGCCGCGAATAACGCAGGCGCTCCGCCGCGTTCATGTCCCCGATGGTAACAGAATTGCTTTGAAGTGCTTACGTTATCATGAGGATCGTGCGTCTGACGCCCGCCCGCTGTTTTTGCGCCATTCCGCTGCTGTTTTTCTCCCCCGCCATCCTTTTTGGGCAAGCGCAAAAATACGAGGGCAGGGAGATCCTCGCGATTCAATTCGACCCCAAACAGCAGCCGCTCGAAGCATCCGAATTGCACGACATCCTTCCGCTGAAGCCGGAGCAACCGCTCCGCATGGCCGACGTGCGCGCCAGCATCGAGCGCCTTTTCGCCACCGGCCGGTACGCCGATATCCAGGTGGATGCCGAGCCGTACAGCCAGGGAGGAAAGGACGGCGTCATCGTGCGCTTCCTGACCAGGAACAGTTGGTTCATCGGCGCCGTCACTGCCGCGGGGAAAATCAACAGCCCGCCCCGTCCCGGACAATTGGAGAACGCATCCGACCTCGACCTGGGGCAACCCTTCAACCAAGCCAAGGTGCAGGAAGCGGCGACGGCGCAGAAGCATCTGATGGAGTCGAATGGCCTCTTTCTCAGCCAGATCACGCCGTCTTTTACGTACGACCAAGCCTATCAACAAATCAACATCCGCTTCGACGTGGCGAGCGGCCCCCGGGCACGCTTCACCACCCCGGTGCTTCTCGGCGACGTGAAACTCGATCCACAGATCATCCTGAAAGCCACCAAATTCCGCCGCTGGATCATTCACACCTGGAAGCCGATGACGCAGACCCGCGTCAGTCAGGCTCTCGACAGCGTGCGCGGGCTCTATCAACACGAAAATCGTCTGGAAGCCCACGTGTCGCTCGAATCCATGAAGTACGATGCCGAAACCAACACCGCGAAGGCTACCCTGCAAATCGACGCCGGTCCGCGAATTCTCGTGAAAACCATCGGAGCCAAGATGTCGAAAGGCCAACTGGAACATTACGTCCCTATCTTTGAAGAACACGCGGTGGATGACGACCTGCTGATCGAGGGGGCCCACAATCTGCGGGACTATCTGCAATCCCAGGGGTATTTCGAAGCCGAAGTGGCGTACAAACCGCAGCGCGTGGAGAACGACCAGGCGACGATCGACTATATCGTCAACACCGGGCCCCGCCACAAACTGGCGGCCATCGAAATCAGCGGCAATAAATACTTCAGCACGGAGGCCATTCGCGAGCGCATGTATCTGCAGAAGGCGACACTGCTGCAATTTCCGCACGGACGCTACAGCGAAAGCCTGCTCCGCCGCGATCACGACGCCATCGTGAACCTTTACCAGTCGAACGGCTTTCTCGCCGTCAAGGTCACCTCCCGCACGCAGGACAATTATCATGGCAAGCCCGGCGACCTGGCCGTCTATTTGCAGATTCAGGAAGGTCCCCAGTCGTTTGTGAATAATCTGCAGGTGGACGGCATCGAGCATCTGGACGTGAAGAAAGTGCTCGGTTCCCTCAGCTCCATCAAAGGGCAGCCCTTCAGCGAATTCAGCGTCGCCGTGGACCGCGACACCATCCTGGCGCAGTATTTCGACAAGGGATTTGACCATGCCACATTCGAATGGAACTCGCAGCCAGCCGCCGAACCGAACCGCGTGAACCTGCACTACATCGTTCAAGAGGGGCCGCAACAGTTCGTCCGCCAGGTGCTGATCAACAATCTCAAGTTCACCAGCCCCGCCCTGGTCAACCGCAGGCTGACACTCAATCCGGGCGATCCGCTATCGCCCACGGCGGTCACGGAAACGCAGCGAAACCTGTACGATCTCGGCGTCTTCGCGCGCGTGGATGAGGCCATTCAGGACCCGGATGGACGCACCGCCGACAAATACGTGCTCTATCAACTGGACGAAGCGCGGCGATACTCCCTGGATTTGGGCGTCGGCGCCGAGTTGGGACGTATCGGCGGCTGTAACGACTGTCTGGACGCTGCTACCGGCGCTTCCGGCTTCTACCCGCGCGTGTCCGTGGATCTGGCTCGCAGCAACCTCTGGGGGTTGGCCCACAGCATCAGCTTGCGCACCCAATTCTCCACCATCGAACAACGCGCGCTGCTGAACTACTCCTGGCCGCACTTCGAGGACAACGACAAGTTGACCCTGTCGTTTACCGGGCTCTTCGACAATTCCAAGGATATCCGTACCTACAACTACGAGCGTCTCGAAGGCGCGGTGCAACTGTCCCAACGCCTCACCCGCGCCACCACGCTGCAGTACCGCCTGGCGTACCGTCGCGTTACCGTGAGCGATCTAAAGGTGACTCCGTTTCTGGAATCGATTCTTTCCCAGCCCGACCACGTAGGAATCGCCTCCATCAGCCTGGTGCAGGACCGGCGCGACGACCCGCTCGATCCTCACCGCGGCGTCTATAACACCGTCGATTTCGGAGTGGCCGAACACATCCTGGGTTCGCACCGCGATTTCACGCGCGTCCTGGTCCGCAATGCCAGCTACTATCCCATCGGCAAGAGAATGGTGCTGGCGCGCAGCACCGAAATCGGCAACATTTCTGTTTTTCACTACTACGGAGATCCGGCCGACGAACTCCCGCTTCCCGAACGCTTCTTCGGTGGCGGAGATTCGCATCGCGGTTTTCCGGAGTACCAGGCGGGCCCGCGCGACGATCTGACGGGATTCCCTTTAGGCGGCAATGCTCTGTTCTTCAATCAGACCGAATTCCGTTTCCCCTTGATCGGCGACAGCATCGGCGGCGTGCTGTTCCACGACATGGGCAATATCTACTCCAGCTTCGACCATTTCTCTTTCCGTGTGCACCAGGACAACCTGCAGGATTTTAACTACATGGAACACGCCGTCGGTTTCGGGCTCCGCTATCGCACACCCGTCGGGCCGTTGCGCGTCGACCTGGCATACAGCATCAATCCGCCCTACTTTAACGGCTTCAATGGAACGCTGCAGGAGTTGATCAACGCCGGCATGAAGCCCTGCCCCGCGCCCGCCGGCGCGCCCTACCAGTGCAACGTGCAGAACGTGAGCCATTTTCAATATTTCTTCTCGATTGGACAGACGTTTTGAGGTTGGCGCATTCCATTTCGCTGCTCCTCGTGGCCGCCGGCCTCCACGCCGAAATCATCGACCGCATCGCCGTCTCCGTAGGCAACCAGGCCATCACGGCCAGCGACCTCGATCGCGAAATCCGCGTCACCGCATTCCTCAATCGCAGCCAGCCCGATTTCAGTCCCGCTGCCCGCCGCGCTACCGCCGACCGCATGGTGGAACAGCGCCTGATCCTCCGCGAGCTCGAAAACAGCCGCTATCCGGCGCCTCCGGTTTCGGATATCGATCCCATCCTGGAGAAATTCAAGAAGGACAATTTCGTCACCGACGCAGACTACTTCCGCGCTCTCGCCGAAAGCGGCGCCACCGACCAGCAGGTTCGCGACGAACTGCTCTGGCAGCGCCGCCTGCTGCTCTTTATCGACGTTCGCTTCCGCCCCGCCGTGCAGGTGACCGAACAGGACATCGAGGACTACTTCCACAAGACCGTGGAGCCGGCCGCCGAAGCCGCCCATCCCGGCCAGCCGATCACGCTCGACGAATATCGCGACCGAATCCAGGAGAAGCTTACCGGCGAAGAAGTGGACAAACAATTGACGGCCTGGCTGGCGAGTGCGCGGCAGCGCTCCGAAGTGGTCTTCCATCCGGAGGCGTTCCAATGAGCCGTGGGCGAAAATGGGCGGCCTGGATTTTGGGTGGCGGAGCGGTCGCGCTGCTGGCATTCGCCGTCACGGTGGTGGTTGTGGTTCGCAGCCACTGGTTCTACGGCCGCGTACGCCGCTCGATTATCGAGACGGTGGAGACGGCCACCGGCGGACACGTCGAGATCGCGTCGTTCCAATTCGACTGGCATGATTGGCGCGCCGAAGTTCGCGGCTTCACGCTGCATGGCACCGAACCCGCCGGCAAACCTCCGCTCTTGCGCGCCGAATCGGTGGCTGTCGGGCTGAGGCTGGTCTCCGTACTCAAACGCCAGGTGGACATCGCTTACCTCGACGTGATCGCGCCTCAGGTGGACCTGATTGTCCGCCCCGATGGCAGTACCAACCTGCCCGCGCCGAAGGTCGCGAAAAAACCCGGCAAGCCGGCCTTCGAGACCATTCTCGATCTTGCCATCGGCCGCTTTTCCCTCGAGCGCGGTCAATTCGAGATCGCCTCCCGCGGCGCCACTCCCTTTTCCGCCCGCGGCGCCAATCTGACCACCCGATTCCTCTACGACCTCAGCGGCCCGCGCTATCGCGGCGATATTTCCATTCAGCCGCTCCATCTCGAATTGGGCAGCTACCGGCCGTTGCCCGTCGGCATCGCCACGTCGCTCACCGTCGAGGCCAACCGTATTGACGTAAGCTCCGCCAAGGTGACTTCGGGTGGGTCGAACATCGCGCTATCGGGCGCCCTCGAGAACCTCGCTTCGCCGCACGGAGAATTCCAGTTCAACGCCAGCGTTTCCGTCGAGGAAGCTACACCCATTCTGCGCATTCCGGAACTGCGCCGCGGCACCGTAGAACTGCGCGGCAACGCCACCTGGCGCGGAGGGTCCGATTTCCTGGTGGCCAGCACGCTGCATGGTGCCGGGCTCGCCTACCGCGATCCTTCGGTCCGTCTGGAGGGATTCCGCGCGGATGGCGCGCTAAGGGCCAACCCCGCTGGAGTGGATGCCAACGGTCTGCGGCTGAACGGCAATTACGTCACGGACCTGGGGACCGCGCCGGTGGAAGCTGTCATTCAAACGGCGAAGCTGCGCGGTAAGAATCTGCAGCTGCACGGCATGTCCCTCTCGGTATTCGGCGGCCATTTCCAGGGCGAAGCGACGGTGCGCGATCTGGTGCGCTATTCCGCCACCGGCACCGTCGACGACATCGAACTCCGCCCCGTGGTCGCCATGTACGACCCGGGTCATCTGCCGTGGAACGCGCTGGCATCCGGGCCCGTGACTGTGGAAGGCTCCTTCCAGGATTCCAGCGCCGTGCGCGCCAGTGCCACCCTTACCGTCACGCCGGCGAGCGATAGCGCGCCTGTCCACGGTGTGATCGACGCCACCTATCAGGCTGTCGATCGCACCGTCGGCCTGGGCCGCTCCACAGTGACTCTTCCCTCGTCGCAGGTCGATTTCTCCGGCACGCTCGGCCGCCAACTGCGCGTGCACCTCACCACCCGCGATCTCGACGACCTGCTGCCGGCCATCGGAGAAAAAGCCGCTAATCTTCCCGCGAAGCTCACTGGCGCTCTCAATTTCGATGGCACGGTGAGCGGCGCCGTCGACAACGCCCAGATCTCCGGCCATACGCGCATCACCGGCATCGTCTTCGAGGGCGAAAGCTTCGATTCGCTCGAAGGCGATGCCGATGTCTCGCCCGCCGGGGTCCGCATGCGCAACGGCAATGTGGCGCAGGGCCAGACTCGGGCACAATTTCAGCTTTCCGTCGGCTTGAACGAATGGAAATCGAGCGAGGCCAGCCCGCTTTCCGGAAACGGCGCATTGCGCGGCGGCACGGTCGGCGGCCTGGCTCAACTGCTGGAGTTGAAGAATCTCCCCGTAGAGGGCGCCGCGGCCGGCAGCGCGCAAATCTCCGGCACAATCGGCGATCCGCACGTCTCCGCCGATTTCCAACTCGCCCATGGAGCGACGCTGGACGAGCCGTTCGACCGCTTCAGCGGCCACTTGAATTACGATGCCACTTTCCTTGAAGTGACCGCCGGACAATTGAACGCCGGCAGCGGCCAAGCCAGCGTGAACGCCGCCTATAGTCACGCGGCCGGCCATTTCGATACCGGCCACCTGAAACTGCATGTCAGCACCAACGCCCGGCCATTGGAGCAGATCCGCGCGATTCAAAAGGAATACCCCGATCTCAGGGGCACTGTGACCATCCTCGCCGACGGCGAATCCGACGTCCTCCCTTCGCGAGGCGGCAGCGACATCCCCCAGTTTCGCGTCACGGCTGTGAATGCCGATATCACCGCCCACAGCTTGCATTTCTCCGACCAGGCCCTGGGGGAGACTCACCTGACTGTCGCGTCGCAAGGCAACGTGGTCCGCGCGCACGTGGATTCCAATGCCGCCAGTTCTCAACTTCACGGCGATGGCGAATGGCGGCTGCAAGGCGACTATCCCGGGACCGCCACCATTTCGTTCGCCAAGCTCGATCTGAGCAGGCTGCGTTCCTGGCTGGAGCCCTCGGCGGCCGCCACGCCGAGTCCATTCGTCGGGTCCGCCGAGGGCCAGCTCCGCGTCGACGGCCCGCTGCTCCAACCCCAGGCGCTCAAAGCGCAGCTCACCATTCCTCAGTTCGAACTCGGGCCGCCGGCCGATTCCGATGTTCCCGCCGCCAGGCTTACGCTCCACAATGCCGGCCCTATCGTGGCCAGCATGGAGAACAAAGTCATCACCGTCGATAGCGCGCGCCTCACCGGCGCCGCCACCGACTTTTCCCTCACCGGCAAAATCGCCCTGCAACAGAAGAATCCGCTCGACCTGCACGGCACGGGCCGCGTGGATCTCGCCCTGGTGCACGATTTCAATCGCGATTTCACTTCCGCCGGCTCAGTCGCGGTGGATGTGACCGCGCGCGGCCCGCTGGATTCGCCGCAGATCAACGGCCGCACCGAATTTCAGAAGGCATCGTTCAGCATCGAGGGCGTTCCCAACGGTATTTCCAATGCCAATGGAGTCCTGGTATTCGTGGGCGACAAAACCAACGGCACGCGCGCCACCATCCAGACCTTCAGCGGAGAAACCGGCGGCGGCAAAGTGGAACTCACCGGATTCGCCGGTTACAACGGCGGGCAAACGATTTTCCGCGTGCATGCCCGCGCCACCGAAGTCCGCATCCGCTATCCGGAAGGCGTCAGTACGGTGGTCAATGCCGGCCTGAATCTCACCGGCACGACGGATCGCAGCAATCTCGACGGTACCATCACCATCGTGCGTACGGGATTCAACCCGCAGTCGGACTTCAGCTCGCTGCTGGGCAGATCCGCGCAGCCAGTCGAAACGCCTGCCGCCCGCACCGGCCTGCTGGGCGGGCTGAACTTCGATATCCAGATCAATACCGCGCCCGACGTACAATTTCAGAGCGGGCTCACTCAGGATGTGCAAATGGAGGCGAATTTGCGCCTGCGCGGTACCTTCAGCAATCCCGCCGTGCTCGGCCGCATCAGCGTCACACAGGGACGGTTGATTTTCTTCGGGACGAAATACACCATCACACAAGGCAGCGTGCAGTTCTTTAATCCGGTGCGCATCGATCCCATCCTGGATATCGATCTGGAAACCAAGGTCAACGGAATCGACGTGACATTGACTATCTCCGGGCCACTCACCAAGCTCAATCTGACGCCGCGGTCCGATCCGCCGCTGCAATCCAACGAAATAGTCGCCCTGTTGGCGACGGGACGCAGTCCGACCTCCGATCCCACGCGCCTCGCCCAGGACACGTCGTCCCAGTCATGGCAACAGATGGGCGCTTCGGCGCTGCTCGGCCAGGCGCTGACCAGCCCGGTATCCGACCGATTGCAGCGATTCTTTGGAGTCAGTCAGTTGCGCATCGATCCGTCGGTGCCGGGCGTGGAAAACAACCCGCAGGCCCGCGTAATTCTCCAACAGCAGGTGACGAACGACATTACCTTCACTTACATCGCGGATTTGAACAATAGCAATCCGGAAGTTCTGCGAGTGGAGTGGTCCTTCGCCAAGCAGTGGTCGGTGGTGGCCCTGCGCGAAGATAACGGGCTTTTCGGAATCGACTTCTTCTACAAGAAAAGGTTCTGACGTGGGACATGCTTCAGCTTGCCCAAACCCAGGGGGAACTCCGCTCGCCCGACAAGCTGAAAGCATGTCCTACAAAAAGGAGGGTGAGGTGCTTCCGCCCTACGCGGCGCCGCCCCGCAACAGGGAAGCCGCGGTAGGCGGGGCGGCGCCGCGCACACGGATCGCCTCTTCTGCCTCGGGGATTTTATCGCCTTCTCCCGGCGCGAGAAACAGATTCGAGTCCACGCCGTGCTGCCGCGTATATAAGTCCCAATACCGGCCATGCAGCTCGTAAAGCGATTGATGCGTGCCGCGCTCCAGAATGCGCCCCCCCTCCACCACCAGAATCTGGTCGGCACGGCGAATGGTCGACAGGCGGTGCGCGATCACAAAGGTGGTCCGCCCCTTCATGAGGTACTGCAATCCCTCCTGGATGGCCGCTTCGGATTCGGAATCGAGGCTCGAAGTCGCTTCGTCCAGAATCAGGATGCGCGGATTCGCGAGGATCGCCCGCGCGATCGACACCCGCTGCCGCTGCCCGCCCGACAGCTTCACGCCGCGCTCGCCGACGATGGTGTCGTACTGTTTCTCGAACTTCTCCGCGAACTCGTCCACGCGGGCGATGCGGCAGGCTTCCAGAATCTGCTCCGTGGTGGCGCCGGGGCGCGCGAACCCCACGTTCTCGCGGATGCTTCCGTCGAACAGAAAAGTATCCTGCAGCACCACGCCCAATTGCGTGCGGTAGGAGTAAAGTTGCGCCTTCGAAAGATCGGTGCCGTCCACCCGGATGGTGCCGCTGGTGGGATCGTGAAACGCCGAAATCAGGCTGATGATAGTCGATTTTCCCGATCCCGACGGGCCTACCAGCGCGGTGACCGTACCGGGCTGCGAATCGAAGCTGACGTCGTGCAGCACTGGTTTGCCGGGGTCGTATTCGAAGTTCACATTTTCGAAACTCACGTACCCATTCACTAGTCCCATCGGTAACGTACGCCGCGGGTCCTCATTCTCGGGCCGCTCGTGAAGCACTTCCTGCGTTCGATCGAGCCCGGCCAGCGCTTCCGTCAATTGCGTGCCGATTCCCACCACCTGGAACATGGGCGCCACCAGCATCGCCAGAAACATGGTGAACGTCATGAAGCCGCCGGGCGTCAGGGTGTGGGCGATCATCTGCCGCGTGCCGATATACATCACCGCGCCACCCACCACGCCGAGCAGCGACGTCGCCGAAAGGCTCATCAATGAGATGGCAGTGAGCGATTTCAGCACATTGTCGAGCAGGCGCTGTACACCGCCCGAAAAGACCTGCGCTTCCTCCGCTTCCGCGTGGTATCCCTTCACTACGCGCACGCCGGCCAGCGATTCCGTGAGCCGGCCCTGCACTTCGGCGTTGATCTTGCCCCGCTCGCGGAAAATCGGCCGGATCTTCTTGAAGGCCTGGCTGAGCACGCCGGCGAAAATCGCGATAAAAAGCAGCGCAAATCCCGTCATCAGGGCGCTGATTTTTAGCAGGATCACGAACGCCACGAGCGCCTTCAGAATGCCGCCGGCAAACTCCGTCAATCCCGTGCCGATCAGGTTGCGCACGCCCTCCACGTCGCTCATAATGCGCGACACCAGCGCGCCGCTCTTGGTGGCATCGTAGTAAGCCACCGGCAATCGGCCGACATGCTCCTGCACCTGGCGGCGCAATTGCGCAATCAGCCGCTGCCCTTCCTTGGATAGCAGCTGGGTAAGCGAGAACGAAGTGAGCGCTTGAACGATGGTCGCGCCGAACACCACAATTACCAGTGGCGTCAGCAGGTTGTACTGCTTCCGTCCGATGATGTTGTCGAGTACGATCTTGGGTGCGTACGGCAGAATCATGCTCATGCCAATATTGACGAACATGAGCAGAAAGCCCAGGCCGATCTTGCCGCGCCGTGGCATCACCAGCTCTTTGAGCATGGGACGCACGCTGCGGAAGGTCTCGGCCGCTTTCTTTTTAGTGGGGGCCAATGGCCGCGGACCGTGAGGATGCACTTCCTTCAGCTTACACCGCTACCGCCGGCGATTCGAACTAGCCTTTCGACTAGGCCCGCCCCAGCCGCTGTCCCACCAGAGCGGGAACCTCCGCGGGATGCCTCACGGCCAGCACCTCGAACCCGGCCGCGCGCCCCGACGCCAGCCCCGCTTCGGAATCTTCCACCACTAGCGGAGCCCGCACTCCCAGCCGTTCAGCCGCGAGCAGGTAAGGGTCCGGCGCCGGCTTGTGGCGCTTTACGTTCTCGCCGCCCACCACCGTCCGGAAGAACTGACGCAATCCCCCAGCCTGCAGCATGGGCTCGATTTCCGAACAAGAACTGGAGCTCACCACAGCCATTATGTAGCGCCCGTCGAGATCGCTCAGGAACTCTGACAATGACGGATCGAAGGGAGGCATTGTCGTCATTCGCGCGCGAAAACGCTCCCTTTTTTCCGGATAGAGCTTCCATAAATCCTCCCAGGCGAGCTGTGGGGTGGCTTCCGCCGCCAAAATACGCAGCATTTCCCGGTCGTCGATTCCCATGAAACGCTCCCGGTAGCCCTCCCATTCGAGCGTAATTCTTTGTGGCGCAAGCACTTCCGCCCAGCACGCGCAGTGCACGGGCTCGCTGTCAGCAAGCACGCCGTCGAAATCGAAAAGGATGGAATCAAACGTGGGCATGGAAGGGAAAATCTCAGCGTAACATGTTGTGTTGTGGTATTACAGAGACTGGACTATGCCATCAGAAGCCGAACTGCAAGCGGAACTTGAACGGCTGCGAGCCGAAAATGAAGCGCTGAAGAAGCCCACCCGCGGACAGATGTCCCTGAAGGTGAGCGAGAAGGGAGCCTTGTCGGTCTACGGTTTGGGTCGATTCCCGGTCACACTGTATCGCGAGCAGTGGGAAAAGCTGTTGGGGATGGCGGACTCCATCCGCCAGTTCATCAAGGACAACGACTCTTCCCTCAAAAAGAAGGAGTAATTCGTGGCCCGCGCAACGGCTCTGGTGACTGGCGCCTCCGCCGGCCTCGGGGCCGAATTCGCGAGGCTCTGCGCGGCGGGCGGGTACGACGTGGTACTGCTGGCGCGTAGCGCCTCGCGCCTGGACCAACTGGCGTCGGACCTCGTGAAGACTTGTGGTGTAGACGCCCGCTCCCTGCCAGCCGATCTGGCAAACCCCACCGCCCCACCACAGGTCTTTGCCCAATTGGCCGGCAAGCCCGTCGATATCCTGATCAATAATGCCGGCTTCGGAGTGCGCGGCCCATTCGCCGAGACCGATTGGGCCCGGGACTCGGGCCTGATGCAGGTGAACATGGTGGCGCTGGCCCATCTCACCAAGCTCTTCCTGCCCGAAATGGTTCGCCGCCGCAGCGGTCGCATTCTCAACGTCGCTTCCACGGCTGCCTTCGTGCCCGGACCGTTCCTGGCCCTGTACTACGCCAGCAAAGCGTTCGTGCTGTCCTTTTCGGAAGCCCTTGCCAACGAACTGCAAGGCACTGGCGTGACCGTGACGGTGCTGTGTCCCGGCCCCACCCGAACGGAGTTCGCGCAAGCCGCCGGAATCGCCGACAGCGATCTCTTTAACGGTCCCACCATGTCGGCCGCGGAAGTGGCGCGCATTGGGTACGACGCCATGATGGCCGGCAAATCGTCGGTAATCGCCGGGGCACGCAATCGCTGGATGATTCGCGGCACTCGGTTGGTCCCGCGCAGTTTCACGGCGGCGCAGGCGCGTAAGTTGAATTGGGGCAAATGAGCGTGGAACAGGCTTTTGATTCCGGCGGCGTTCGCGGCGTACTCCACCAGCCCGAAAATCCCGGCGGCGACGCCATCGCGCTCACCCACGGCGCCGGAGCGAATTGCCACGCCCCGCTGCTGGCGCGCCTGGCGCGCAGTTTCGCGGCCGCCGGGCTTGTCGTGCTGCGCTACGATCTGCCGTTTCGCCAGCAGCGTCCCAAAGGGCCGCCATTTCCGGCCGCGGCGGCGCGCGATCGCGAAGGGGTGGCGCAGGCTGTCGATGCGCTGCGGCAGATTGTTAAAGGGCGGATTTTCGCCGCCGGCCATTCTTATGGCGGCCGCCAGACTGCCATGGCGGCTTCCGAGCGACCCAAGATGGCCGACGCGCTGCTGTTGCTCTCGTACCCGCTCCATCCGCCAGGCAAGCCCGAAAAGTTGCGCACCAACTTCTTCCCCGACCTGCAGATTCCCACGCTGTTCGTGCATGGCAGCGACGATCCCTTCGGTTCCCTCGAGGAACTGAGTTCCGCTCTGAAGCTGATTCCCGCCCGCACAGAACTGCTGCCCGTGGTACGCTCGGGGCACGATCTCAAGCGCGCCGGCGAGGTCGCGGAAGAGATTCTGGCGAGACTGCGGACGCTGCC
>Ga0181528_10001557_pt1 | contig 14232 bp, 15 predicted proteins | sample PEATcosm2014_Bin_47_FD_119742 | JGI IMG/M metagenome (GOLD analysis project Ga0181528, IMG submission 119742) | Peatland microbial communities from MTU Mesocosm Facility, Houghton, MI, USA - PEATcosm2014_Bin10_10_metaG | ecosystem: Environmental > Terrestrial > Soil > Wetlands > Peat | place...
ACCGCGCCCCTAACCAGCTGCTGAACGCGATTGGTTTTAAGACTTCTTCCGATAACGGATGCAGCTAAAGACGGCCTCTTTCCGGAGCGTAACAGCCTCGAACTGGTCCGGGCGGTCGTCGGCAACGAACTTCCATTGGAGGACATCGTCGACCTGGAAGACGAAGCCTTGGCGGAGACCGGCAATATCATCCTGAACAGCTGGGTCGCGACCCTCGCCAATTTGTTGAAGAGCGCGCTCAAAATGTCGCTGCCGGTTGTCATCCGTGGCGACAGCAGCCACATGTTCGAGAGCGCGGGCGCGGGCCTCGTTCTGTTTCTGCATATCAGGTTCGAGATTCGCTAGAAGCAGATTTGGCGGCTATGTCGCCCTGCTCATGGACGTTCCATCATTGGACGAACTGAGGTCGCTGATCGCCGAGTTCGTGAAATCAATTACATAGCTGCAAACACGGTTTTCACAAACGGCGACGGAAGCGGTTTTTTAATAGAGCGGCCGATGCTGGCCGCGTCTCTTGCAACGACAGCACGGCAAGTTGATGCACAACCGTTGCAATACATCCGCCAAAGCCAGGGGTGGCGAGGACCCACGGCTCAAAGACCGGGCCGGCAAATCCTCGCCGGCGCACGGCACTATCTGGCAAGGCCGAGGATATGAACAAGTATCGAAAGTAAACCTCGCTAAGCTAAGCGTACGACCAGCGGTTCTGGCCGCTTTTTATTTGGCTCGTTCGCGAGGCGTGCGGGATTCGGACCCCCGCAACAGCATGGCAGCAACTGCAAGTCGGCAGCAGGCAGTCGCAGGATAAACACTGCGTTCGGCGCTGCTCGCCGCACCGAATACGAGATTGCTAGTGGTCTGATTCATTCGGACGATTCCCAAATCGACCGAAGCAGTTCAAGCTCTCGGCATGAGAGCAGGAATTATCGTAAAGGTCAGCCGGGCGGACCGCCATCGGCTTGAGGCGATCGTCTCGGATCGCAGCACGCCTCAGAAGCATGTGTGGCGAGCCAAGATCATTCTTGCCACAGCCGACGGCTGTGGCACAGCTGAGATCATGCGGCGCTCGGGCAGATCCAAGCCCGTGGTGTGGAGATGGCAGGCCCGGTTCATGGCGGAGGGCGTCGAAGGGCTGACGCGGGACAAGACGCGCAAGCCCGGCAAACCGCCGCTGCCGGCCGGTATCGTGCAGAAAGTGGTCGACCTGGCGCTCGGGCCGCCGCCCGGAGAAACAACCCACTGGACCGGCCGGATGCTGGCGAAAGCCGCCGGGGTGAGCCTGCGTTCGGTGCAACGTATTCTCGAAGCCCACCAACTCGCGCCGCATCGCATCCGCGGGTTCAAGCTGTCGAACGACCCGAAGTTCGCCGAGAAACTCAAAGACGTCGTCGGCCTCTATGTCGATCTCTAGGCGAATGCGAAGCATTCGTCCGCCTCCCGCCCATGCGGTCGTCCTATCGGTCGACGAAAAGAGCCAGATTCAGGCGCTCGACCGCACCCAACCGGGGTTGCCGATGAAGCCGGGCCGCGCCGGCACGATGACCCACGACTGCAAACGTCACGGCACCACCACGCTGTTCGCTGCCCTCAACATCCTCGACGGCACCGTCATCGGCCGCAACATGCAGCGCCATCGCCACCAGGAGTTCATTCGCTTCCTCAACACGATCGAGGAGCAGGTCCCGGCAGGGAAAGTAATCCACGCCGTCGTCGACAACTATGCGACCCACAAAGCATCCGAGGGTACGCCAATGGCTGGCCCGGCATCCCCGCTGGACATTCCAATTCACCCCGACCTCTGCATCCTGGCTCAATGCGGTCGAAGGCTTCTTCGCCAAGCTCACGCGCCGTCGCCTCAAGCGAGGCCTGTTCCGCTCCGTCGTTGAGCTGCAAGTCGGCATCAATCGCTTCGTCGCCGAGACAAACGCCGATCCCAAACCCTTCGTATGGACCGCCGATCCAAAGCGCGTCCTCGCCGCTGTCAAACGAGGGAAACAAGCGTTAGAGTCGCTCCACTAGATCGCCTTCTGCGGGAGCGATCTAAGAACCACATCCAAGCAGCTTTACAGCCACTGCCTGCCCAATCGTAAATTGTTTCTCATTTTTAAAAAGCGAAATCATAATTGCGCGGAAACGGCCCGGTCCTGGCTCATACGGATTGTCAGCAATCTCCGGGGAAATTTCTTCGATGCGGCCGTCAGACTGATCGCCGGGAGCGCCTTCGGCAGAAATCGCAGCCTGCTCGCCCGAGCAGATGCGGGAAGTATCGCGTTCATTGACGAAAACCCGAGCGCGGCGCTTGCTATCATCGACCATTGTGATCAAAGTGACAGGCGCCATCAGGCTGACAAGTTGGCCTGGGCCTGCGCGAACACTCAGGACCATACCGCTGATCGGAGCAGGAACTGTGCAGTAGCTCAAACGCGCCGCTGCTGCATCCAGCCGAGCCTTGGCGGCATCGCGGCGAGACCGTGCTTCAGCGATGTCTTCTTCACGCGAGCCTACCTTCAGCAGAACCAGCCTGGCACGAACCTCCTCCAACATTGCTGATGCCATGCGAGCATCTCGCTCCGCCTGATCGATTTGTACCCGGGTTATCGTGACCCCCTCATGCAACGCCTGAGCCCGATCGAATTCCTTTTGAGCTTCATGCAATCGGGCCAGGGCGAGGTTGACGTTAGCTTCGCCGATAGCAACTTCTTCCGGTCTCGATCCGTTGCTTACACGGGCAAAAACGGCTTCTGATGCGGCCAGATCGGATTGTCGGGCCAGTACCTCACTTTCGAGGTCGCGACATTCGATTTTCAACAAGCTTTGTCCGGCCTGAACATGATCTCCCGCCTTAACCAGCACATGTGATATCGTGCCCGTCGTTGGCGCACCAAGCGAGAGTATCTCGCCGCCACCCTCGATCCGCCCGTGAAGTGGCAGCACGTTAGTTGATTGGCAATTCGCTGGACTAATCGCTCCACCGGCAAGCACTGCAGCAATCAGACAAATCTTCGGCAAACGCTTTTGTGTCATCCAGCTCCTCCGTCTGCACGCTCGTTCGACTGCAACCGCATCATCGTGGATCCGCAAAGCGCGCAGGAATCTCCTATCCGTCGTCGCGTCGACGCCGACGATTCAGCAAGAAGGCGTATTGTTTCCCGCTGTTGACCGGGCTCCATTACAAGGTCCGTTCGCGTCCAGCCCCGTATTTGCTCTAATCGAAGGATCGCTTCTGTCACCTATCCCGGGATTGCTGCCGTTTCCCAAACCGGCAGTCGAACTCGGCGAGGTGTTGATCCCAAAATTTGGAACCGTAAAACTCTGCGTGAATGATCCGCTGTATAGGCCACTGGCGCTACTGGCGCTATTGGCCCCCTGAGCGAATGCAGTGGTGCCGCCGGCAAGTGCAAACGCAACGGCCAGCACCGATGTTTTAACCTTGGCCATAACATGCTCCCATCCGTGATTTGGAAAGAAGAGACAGAAACGCTTAAAGTTCCAGTGCGAGCCGACCTTGCAAAAATCGCACTCGGCGGGATGATCGCCGGAAGGTCAGCCCTCGCCAAACCGGAGTGTGCGCGGCTCTGTTCCCCGTAAGGACGCTCCGGCAGACACCGGACTTCGAGCGACCGGATGGGGTCGGCGCTTACGCGGGAAATCCGCAGACCACCTTGCAAATCTTTTAGCTTCTGCGCGAACCTGCCCGTCCATCGGCGTTCGAACCGTCCGCGATGTGGTGCGGCAATCCATCGCGTCCTCCCCACTAGGCGGCCAAGACCCTGGAATTCGAATACCGGCGGCTCGGCTTGCCCCCGGGCGGATTGCGCGGACCGCCGTCGAGTTCGCAGAGGGCCTCCAGTATCTCGCCGATGGTGACGGGCGCCCTGAGGCCCTCAGGCGCGCGCGGCGCGGGGCACGAAGCTATCGCGGAAGCATCCGATACCCAAGATGCCAGAAAATAGCCCGCTTCTCCGAAACGGGGAGCGAAGGATCGGTCAGGACGTCCTTTGGACGGTCGAGTATGGTGCCGGATGCAGCAGCGCATTGAAGCCGAAAACTGGAACAGACCGCCGGTGTAGTGACGCTGAGGGGTTCGCCCGTTATCGACTGTCGGCGGCCACCGCGACGAGTTGCAGCTAGTCAATTGCAACCGCGGAGGACGTGCGCGAGAAGATCGATGCGCGTTATGGAACTCGCCCATCGGCTGCGGCGTTGTCTGCCGCCGGAGGGCTGGGGAATTTAATGGACATCAATACTAGGAGTTCACTGTCTCAAGCGGCGCAGCGCTTGAGGCGCTCGGCTATGCGCGAAGGTAAGCCGTTCCCGCTCGGTGCTACTTGGGATGGATTGGGGGTAAATTTTGCTCTGTTTTCCGCCCATGCCACCAAGGTCGAACTTTGTCTGTTCGACGACAGAGGCGAACGCGAACTCGAGCGCATTGAACTTCCGGAATACACGGACGAAGTTTGGCACGGGTACTTGCCCTCGGCGAGGCCTGGCCTCGTCTACGGTTACCGGGTCCATGGACCATTTGAACCCGACGCCGGACACCGTTTCAATCCTAATAAACTCGTCATCGATCCCTACGCAAAGCAATTGGTCGGGCGCTTGACTTGGGGGCCCGAGCTTTTTGCCTACAAACTTGACCATCCGGACAAGGACAAGTCCTACGACGAGCGCGACAGCGCTTTCCTAATGCAGAAATGTCGCGTCATAGATCCTGCCTTCACCTGGGGCTTGTCCCGCAAACCAGAGACGCCCTGGGAGCGGACGGTCCTCTACGAAATGCACGTCAAGGGATTTACCCAACTCCATCTCCTGGTGCCGAAGTCGGAACGCGGCACATTTTCCGGCCTTGCCCATCCCCAGGTCCCGGGTTACCTGCGCTCCCTTGGCGTAACCAGCGCAGAATTGCTTCCGATCCACGCCTTCGTGGACGACAGCTATCTGGTTGAGAAGGGTCTGCGCAACTACTGGGGGTACAATTCATTCGCCTTCTTTGCCCCGGAACCTCGATATCTGCAGACGCCTTGGGCGACCGAATTCAAGTCGATGGTGAACCAGTTTCATGCCGCGGGTATCGAGGTGATCCTGGATGTGGTTTACAACCACACGGCAGAAGGCAACGAACTCGGTCCCACGCTGTCCTTCAAGGGCATCGATAACGCGAGCTACTATCGGTTAATGCCGGAAAACCGTCGCTACTACATCAACGATACCGGTACGGGCAATACAGTGAACCTCTCACACCAACGGGTGCTGCAGATGGTGGCCGACTCCTTGCGCTATTGGGCTACTGAGATGCGCGTCGACGGCTTCCGGTTCGATCTTGCGACAATCCTCGCTCGTGAGCCCTACGGCTTTGACGAGGGCGGCGGCTTTCTGGATGCGTGTCGGCAGGATCCCGTTTTGTCGAGTGTGAAGCTGATTGCAGAACCGTGGGATATCGGGCCGGGCGGCTACCAAGTCGGCCAGTTTCCGCCCGGATGGGCTGAATGGAACGATAAATTTCGCGATACCGTCCGGCGCTTCTGGAAAGGGGACGCCGGCATGCTTCCCGAATTTGCCAAACGCATTTCCGGTTCGGGAGACCTGTTTAACAAGCGCGGTCGCAAACGGTGGGCGAGCATAAACTTCGTTACGGCTCATGACGGATTTAATCTCAACGATCTGGTCTCTTACGATCACAAACACAACGAGGCCAACGGCGAAGACAATCGCGACGGCCATTCCAACAGCCACTCGTGGAACCATGGTGTCGAGGGCCCGACGGACGACCCGGGCATTATTGAATTACGCGAGCGGCAGAAGCGCAATCTGCTTGCCACGACGATCCTGTCGCATGGAACTCCCATGTTGCTGGCGGGTGATGAATTTGGCCACTCGCAAGGAGGCAACAACAATGCTTACGCCCAAGACAACGAGATCACCTGGCTCGATTGGTTCGACATTTCCAAACACGGTCAGTCGCTACGCGAATTCGCCCGCAAGCTGCTCGCGATCAGAAAGGCATTTCCCGTCCTCTCCCGCGGCCGCTTCGTCGTGGGAGCCTATAATGAGGAACTCGACGTCAAAGACGTGACTTGGCTCTCGCCGACCGCGGAGGAGATGACAGATGGGCAATGGAATGATGGTAATGCCAGATGCTTCGGCATGCTCCTGGACGGTCGTGCACAGGAAACCGGCATAAAGCGGCGGGGCGAGGACACGTCGGTCCTGCTCATCTACAATTCCCATTACGACATCGTCAATTTTAGACTGCCGTCGGTCCCCGGTGGTCGGGCGTGGGAAATCCTGGTCGACACCAATCAGTCCGATACGCCGCCCGCATCCTTTGAATTATCAACAGTCTATGCGGTGACCGGAAGGTCGCTCGTCGCGTTCGGGCTCTCGGCTGGCCCTTCGCAACGGTCTGCCCTGCTTCACAGCTAACCGTGCGGCCGCTACTGGAACTCGGGCTTCGGGGCATCGGTACGAGAGCCTGGAAAATGCGGTCGATAAGGGCGCACGACGCAGGCTCATGAGCGCGATAAAAAACGTTCCCACCGATCTTCTGGAAGGCTGCAGGAACCGACTGGGCCTTGAAAACTTGGAAAGTAGCCGTCTGATCCAAAGAATATATGTTGATGAAATTAGAAACGATATCACCTTCGCATCTGGCTGTAGTGGCCATACCGGCCCAAAATGAAGCTCGCTACATTGCGGACTGTCTGGCTGCCCTCGCAATGCAGCGAGATGAGAACGGAGCTCCAATTGACCGGGGCCGCTTCGAAATCCTGATCTTCGCTAATAACTGCGCTGACGAAACTGTCTCGATCGCTCGGCAGGCCTCGCAGGCGGTGCCACACCCCGTCCGCATCGTCGAAGAGCATCTACCCCAGGAATGCCGAAATGCCGGCTGGGCGCGCAAACGCGCGATGGACTTGGCTGCTATCAGGCTTGCCGGGGTGGCTCCGAATTACGGCTTGCTTCTGACGACTGATGCGGACAGCCGCGTCGCGCCGACCTGGCTGGCCGCCACGCTGCGCGAATTCGACAAGGGTGTCGACTGCGTCGCCGGCTACGTCGATGCCAACCCGAGCGAATATATTGCATTGGGCGGCCAGTTCCTGGTCCGCGGTCGCCTGGAAGATACTTATCTGCGCTACCTCGCCGAAATCAACGCGCGGTGCGATCCGCGGCCCCATGATCCCTGGCCGAACCATCGCGTATCCTCCGGGGCCAGCCTTGCGATCACGCTTGCGGCCTATGCGGCGATCGGCGGGCTCCCGCCACGGCCTCTCGGCGAAGATTCGGCGTTGATCGAAGCTCTCGACCGGTGCGGCTTCAAGGTTCGTCATTCGATGGAGGTCTGCGTATCCACTTCGTGCCGTTTTGATGGTCGCGCGACAGGTGGCGCCGCTGATACGATGCGTCATCGCCACGCCGTCACGGATGCTCCCTGCGACGCGGATCTCGAACCCGCCCTGAAGGCGGCCCGACGTGCCTTGTGCAAGGCCTTCCTTCGCGGGCAATGGATGGACGGGCCCAAGACACGGAGGTGCCCTGCGGCGTTGACGCGATCCGGGGATATTACAGGGTTGTTCGACGGGAAGCGTTGCGGTTCGTTCGAAGATGCCTGGAAAGCCGTCTGCGAATCCAGTCCGGCATTGCAGCACGGTCCTCCGCTGCGTCCGTCCGATCTACCGCGCGAAATCGCGATCGCAAAGATGATCGTGCGGCAGTTGCGAGCCCCGATTAGCCAGCGGAAAAGCGCTCCAGTCGATAGACTTCATCGTGAAGGATCGAGCGAACGGGCAATGTCGGTCTGATCAGGCGAGCAAATAGTTCGCTTGCATCCAGTCCGGGTAACGGATAGTCGGTTTCACCGAGCCAGTGACATGCAATGATCTCGCCGTCCCGGGATATAGACTTTGCACACAATTCGGCAACCCGTTCCAGGTCCGGCGCCGAGAAATAATATAGCACCTCGGACAGCACGATCAGATCGAATTTGCCACCTGGAAATTCCGCGGGCAAATTGGCAATACGGAAAGTGACATTCGTTTTATTGACGGCTTTCGCTTCCTCGATAGCCGTCGCCGACGCATCAATGGCCAGGAGACTAACGCATCGGCGGCTCAATAGCTGGGTCAACACGCCGATCGAGCAACCGACCTCCAGCGCCGCCGCGTAACTTTTCCTGGTGAGAGATCCCAACGTCGCCCGATATTTGGCTCGTTCGTAACCGCTGGTCCTAAATTGCCAGGGATCAATGTCGGCCTTGTATTTTTCCTCGAAATACTCGGGTGGAACTGTTGCGCTTTTTCGCATCAGGCCGGGACCTCGATGAAGTGTTCGTAGCCGCCCAGAAACGGCGCGAGCGACTGGCGGTTGAACCGAAAGCCGTCCGGATCATCGCTGATGAGGTCGGTCATCTGGGAGGCGTGAGCCTCAAGGGCGTCAAGCTTTCGATCCCTGTATTTGGAAATGTCTAAACGGACGGCCCTAGGAAACGGTTGATCGACCTCTGAGCCCGGCTCGAGGTGCCAACCCCATATCGGGTAGGCCCAAAGTTTCATGCGTGGCCTTACTCGCCTGACTGCCCTGGCCAAGGCCGATGACGCCTCGTGATCGCAATGTGGGTCTTTCTCCCACGTGACGAATAGCGTTTCGGCCTCGGAGCGAGCGATCACGGCAAGCAACATCTCCACCGCGTTATCGAACGCGGGCCCGTTTTTCGGAACCGCAGTATCCGGAAGTCCAAGGAATGTCACTCGGTCCGGCGGCAATCCAAGAGCGAGACCTGCTTGGTGCACTTCGGAAGCGCGAAGGTCGGCTAACCTTTCCCTCGGATATTCCTTGGACCGCGGATGCGAGCCTGATCCGTCGGTCACGACGATGACGTCAACTTCCTGCTTTATCTCACGTGCTTCGGCGATTAGGCCTCCCGCGCCCAGCGTTTCATCATCCGGATGTGGGGACAAAACGATAAACGGCGCGCCTCCGGTCAATTGTCGGACAGTCGTAAGCGGGCTGGTGCGAAGCGCTTCGAGATAAAGTTCTGCAAGCACCTTAGAATTCTCCAACCGAAAGCTTTGAGGCCAGAAACTCTCTTGCACCCTCACTCATGGCCAAATCTGGTACAGGCTGACGCAGGTACGTCGCCAAGTCCCGCGATATGCGTTCAACCGGATGAGGTCGTATGAACGACGTCAGGCCGATGCCGCGCTGCACTGCCTCCATCACGTCCAGTGCACATCGCTCCGTGACCATCCGGGTCAAATTGGCGATCGCGACGACATTTCCGGCATCCGCATCTTCAACAGACAGTCGTCGAGCCGCCTCCTCTACCCAGCTTCGCGCCGTTTTTGCAGACGCGATGCACTGTGCCAAGCGCTGCAACTGATAGGGATCATTGCCTCTGCCTCGAGCCACCAGATGGTCCCTAAAAAGATCAACAAGACGATCGGTGGCTCCGACATGGGCGGCACAAAACCTCCACGCGCCTCCGGAAAAGTAAGGCTGACGTGTAAAGTCTCCGACGACGCCAAGCATGTTTTTAGAAGTCACTTCTAGGCCTGATAGATCAATCGCGCCGGTTGCAGTCGATCGCATGCCTAGGGCATCCCAGCCCGACAGATCGATCTTTTCATTGGTGGACAGATGCAAGAGACACATGACTTGTCCGTGATCGGCTTTCGCTGTTACAACGGGGTCTGTGACAAAGCCCGCGCCTGAGGCCAAGACTTTTCTACCCTGAAGGACGGATTTAGCGCCGCGAACGACGTGGAGGCCGTTGGCATCGTCCGCGCCCCAGACCGCTGACAGTCCGCCCTTGGCTACGCGCTGCGCCAAAGCGTTCAGTTGCTCGCGATCTCCGTAGCGAGCCACGAGCGATACGGCATTTACGTGACCTTCGAAAAGCCTGGCAAAAGACAGGTCGGACGATCCAAAAAGACTTAAAATTGCGCAAAGGTCGGAATACCGTCCCGGCTCGCAGAGGTCCGAGCCTCCAAGTTGTTTCGGAAACGGAGACATAGCCAGTCCAGTCTGGCGAAACTGGCCCCACAGTCCGGCCTCAATCACCCCGGCGCGGTCCGTCTCCATCGCGCAATCGAAGATCAACGCCGCGAACTGCCTGGCGACCTGTAATAATTCCTGGCTTTCCGTAAGAGCTAAAATGGTTCGCTCCGCTAACCATGTGAAAATCGTGTGATGCGTCGGTTAAGTTTACGAAAGCCAGATAGTTCCAAACGTTTGGAACCTTCAACCAGGTGAAGCTTTGCTACATGCAGCAATTGTGCGGAGTTGGTCTCGACGGCGGCGACATGGCTACCATCCAGCTTAGTGTAGATAACGTGCACGAACATATCTGGTGGCTCAAGTGGGTAGAGAGAAATGAGATCATCGGACGCATCGTCCGGGACGGATCGGGCCGCTGCCAAATCTTTCCTCTCGGTCCCCATTGGAGCCCTATGAAAAGTTTTGCGGCTTTTTCTTTCGACGGGCCTGTCAAAGCCCTTGCCGAAGTGGAGGCGTATTTCCGGGGGCGCTGACAATGGATTTGTTCCTGTTCGAAACGGCATCAGGATCTTGCGATTGAGGCGGCTCTTCGGCAAACGTGCCGGCAGCGGAAATGGGCGCAGTACCTGCGCCGAGCGGCGTAGTCTCCGTATAGATCGATGGCAAGCATCGCCGCTTCCAGGGCGGCACGGCCGGGCCACGCTTTAAGACCGGCGTCATGGCGATTGTAGCGGAAGGAAGTCTGGCGGGGGGACGCGATGAAGCGTGCATTTTCGGAACTTTTCGATTGAGGCTTGGTAGTCCTCACACCGGTCTCATTTCGCAGGCTGCAGACCGGGTGACTTGAGCCATTCGCTCATGTGCGAAGCTGTTTCGGCTTGCCGGGCTCGCCGGAGAAGGAGATCGCGTGCTAAACCCGGCGGAGCTTCCTCTGCGGCTTTACGAAATTGTGCGGCTTCCTCTGCCAAACGTTCTTCAAAGGTTTGAGCGTGCTTGAACCGGCGGCGTTGCTGCGACATCGCGCTGCTCCGTGAAGGGTTATGATCCTCCCAACTTCTCCTTCCCTGCATACGGACGCCAGCGATATATTTTGTTCCCGAAAAGAAACTTTTGAAGAACTGCTCAAGCTACCCAAGTTGCTCCTTTGGGTTAGGAACACTTGCGTCACCACCTATTTCCAATCAGAGAGCGAAGGGTCCCTAAGAGATTCACCTTTCCAACCTCGTCAATTGAGAAGAAGCGTGCGTGAAAAAAGCCCCGCAAACCAGCGGGGCTTTTTCCTTTACTTCTTGCCTTCCGACGGCGGGTTCGCCTGCGAACCTGGACCGACACCAGTGGCTGAGGGGACCTTCATGCCGCCCTGCATCGAGCCAGTACCGGATCCGCCCGCTCTGCCAGTCTCTCCCACGGTACCACCGCCCGTGCTCGCGCCCGGCGTAGAGGCGCCGGCGGCCGCGCCGTTGCCGACCCCCGTGCCGTTGGAAGAGCCGCCGCCGGGGCCCGACCCGCCAGTGCCGCTGCTTGATTGTGCAAATGCGAACGTACTGGCCAACGCGAGCATTCCGGCTAGCGCGATTGTTGCAAGTTTCATGTCATCTCCTTGTGAGTTTCCAAGGCGATTCAATCGGCGACACCTGCTTATGTTCCTTTTCCTGCGGTGAGACACAAGTCACAAGCCGCGCGACTGGACGCCCGCCTGACGCCGATCATAATGTGCCAGAGTTGGCGGTGGCGGCATGTGTATTACAAGCGAAACCACCAATGGCCGCCTTGCGCCATATGCGGCCAGTCGAGACGCTCAGTGGGTGCGGAACTAAGATCTGTCTACGGTTACAATCTTTATAACCCGCGCTCACAAAGCGCTTCGCAGATACGAGGACGGCCAATCGCCGCGTCAAGCAGCCGATATGACGGGAAGCAACGCCACAACTGGAGCCATCACCAACCGGTTTCGCCCGCCGTCCTTGGCGGCATACAGCGCGCGGTCGGCAGCCATCACCAAGGCCTGTCCTGACGACTTGTCGGACGCAGGCCGGCACACGGCTCCACCCAGACTCACAGTAAGCACGCCGGAAGGCTGGCTCAATGCGTGGGGAATGCCGGCCTCTCGAAGGGCGAGACAAATCCGTTTCCCGATCCGCTCGCAACCCGCCGCGTCGGTGTTGGGCAGCAGCATGGCAAACTCCTCGCCGCCATACCTGGCCGCGAGATCCGACGCACGCTTGGCTTCGGCGAGCAGAATTCCGGCTACCGCGCGCAGACATTCATCGCCGGCCGGATGTCCGTACGCGTCATTGAACATCTTGAAGTTGTCAACGTCGATTATCAGCAGCGCCAGGCTCGAGGATTCGCGCTTGGCCCTACCCCATTCCTCCAACAACCGTTCGTCGAAGCGACGACGGTTGGCGACACCGGTGAGACCGTCTATGGTGGCGAGAGTCTCCAGCTTTTCCTCAAGATTCTTCTGCTGCGTCACGTCGCGCGTGATTGCAACAACCCCATCAACCTCTCCACTCACGGAGCGCGTAACGCGCAGCGTTGATTCGACCCAGATCTCGGATTTCTGCCGGTGCCGCGCGCGGTACGTGATGCGCGCCTCCTCAACCTCACCTTTCTTGAGGGCGGCTACCGCTTCTTCGACCCGCGGCAGATCTTCTCGATCAACGCCGACCATGGCGGAAGCACCCACCAGATGTTCGGGCGGCCAGCCCAGAATACGGATCGACGAGGGCGAGGCGTAGTAGACACGTTCGTTCAGCCCGATCCGGGTTACCATGTCGCTCGACCCTTCCGCGAGGGTCCTGAAATTGGCTTCCTCGACCACAAGACTTGCCGCCATGCGCTCTCCGCGCAGTAGCTGCCGAACGAGATAATAGCCGATCGTCGCAATCAGCATAACGAGGCCTAGCACCAAAAGCATGCGGGCCGCGGCCGCGGTCCGCCACGGCATGAGGACCTCGTCTAGCGCCACGGTCGCCAAAATGACGACCGGAAAGCGATCACTGCGTTGGTAGAAGCTTAGCCTCTTTATTCCGTCCAATGGCGACGTGAAATAATACACGCCACGTTGGGACTGCAGTGCAGGATCCTGGAACAGCGGCCCATTCTTCACATCGCGCCCAACATAGGTTCCGTCGTCGGAGCTGCGCGCCAAAATAATGCCATTCGTGGAAAGAAGCGAAATCGCGCCATTGATACCGATCTCAAATCGCCGGTAAAACTCGGAGAAGTACTGCGCGTCGACGGTCGCGACCACCACTCCCGCAAAGCTGCCATCGGAATGATTGAAACGTCTGGATACCGTGACAATCCAGACATCGCGAGTTTTGCTGATGAACGGGGTTCCAATAAAGGCCACGCGCTCGGCTGATTGTTTATGATGAAGAAAGAATTCATACTCACTGACATTGGGACCTGACCAGGCTGCTGCGGCAATCCAGCGACCGCTTTCGTCAAAAACGACGATATTGTAGATCCGCCTGAAGGCGGCTTTGCTCTCCGCCAGGGTAATTCCGACTTTCGCAAGCGTTGCCGCACCAACGCCGTCGGCCTCCAATTGATTCGTGGTGCCCAATATGCTTGCGTCAAGCAGATCGAAGCTGTCTTCGGCGTGCTGAGTCAGAGAACGCGCCAGGTTGGCCATCTCAACTTCCGCCGCCTTCAGTTTCAGCGAGCGGGCGGTCAATTCGCGCCAGCCACTCGTTCCAAGGATCGCGATGCAAACCAGTGCGACGAATGCAGCCGCTCGAACCGGGACACGCGCCAGGCCCACCTTATGTGTATCGATATACATCGCGTGAGCATCTCCGAACCGCGGAAATGCTTACAGGCTCGCGTTATTTATCTCTGAAGCACCGACGTAAATCGGCATTGAGTGAGAGACTTTTCATAATCGCTCCGTACTTCTACGGATATTGCGAGAGCGACCAAGTTAAGCGTGCCTGCTCTGTAACGAGGATGCGAACAAAAACGCCCCGGCCAGATGGGCGAATCATAACCAGTATGGTGAGGGTCGGCCGCTTCGCGCCCACAGCAAAAGCGATGGAACGACAATTCGGCGGCTTCCGATTGTCATCGACGCGCCGGACGACGCCGGGCGGTCGAGCGTGAATTGCGCGCGGAATACGTTACAGCCGTCATAATTGATACGTGCAGCTAGCCTAGGTCGGGTGTCGCCGAGTGGCATCAAACCTCGGATGCTGCGGCGGTGCTGTCTGGAGATCGTCGCACAGGTCG
>Ga0181528_10001559_pt1 | contig 14222 bp, 12 predicted proteins | sample PEATcosm2014_Bin_47_FD_119742 | JGI IMG/M metagenome (GOLD analysis project Ga0181528, IMG submission 119742) | Peatland microbial communities from MTU Mesocosm Facility, Houghton, MI, USA - PEATcosm2014_Bin10_10_metaG | ecosystem: Environmental > Terrestrial > Soil > Wetlands > Peat | place...
CTACTTCATGACCGAGAGCACCGGGCACCTGAGCGAGTACGTGCCGTGGTTCCGCAAGAACGCCCGGGCGCTCGGTCTGTATTGCGACGAGCCGAGCTTCGGCGGCGAGAGCGGAGCCTACTACCACTGGTGCCGGACGATCGCGGACAAGTACGCCGAACACGATGTTCTGGCCTTCGAAAGCACCCGCGTGGAGCATCGCAGTGTCGAGTATTGTTCGTATATCGTCGAGGCCGTCGCCACTGGCCGGTCCTTCCGCTTCATGGGCAACGTGCGCAATGACGGCTATATCACCAATCTGCCCAAAGGGGCCTGTGTCGAAGTGCCGACCTTCGCCGACGACACTGGTTTGCACCCGACCGTCATCGGCGAGCTGCCATTGCAGTGCGCGGCGCTCTGCATGACCAACATCAACTCGCAGTTGCTCGCCGCCGAAGCGGCGCTGCGCACGGACACGGAGCTGCTGGTGCAGGCGGTCGCGCTCGATCCCCTCACGAGCGCCGTCTGCACGCTCGGCGAGATCCGCGAGATGTGCTCGGAGATGCTGGAGGCCGAACGGGCCTGGCTGCCGAACTTTGCGGGCAAGACGATTACGCCCAAACCGGTTATCGACATCCCGCCCGGATGCCAACCTGTGGATGTCCCGCTCGACCCCGCGCTCGCCATCGGCAAGCGCTTCGGGACGCTGATCGAGCAGCAGAGCTGAACGGATCCGCCCGGGCGCCACGCAGATAATCGCGCAAGGACTGGTCGACCGCGCAGCGCCGACAGGATCTCAATACGGAACCGCTGACGGCATCCAGAGCGCCGTCGCACGGCACTGTGCATGCGCCGGAGTCCAGGAAGGCCGCACTGCCAAGCCTCATGCTTCCGCAGGATCCCGCGACGATGCCGCGACTTTGATGAGTAAAGTGTCTTAAGGGTGAAATGACTCCTCAAGTCGTCGGGCGCCGCCTAGCCCTGGGCAGACAAGTATGACGCACGACGCCGATCCGATGAAGGATCCAGGTTGGAACCGCCTCCACGATGGTTGCGCCCAAAAAGGTCGACAACGACACGGTGTTTCGACAGTCTGTCGCACGATACCCGCGGCCGACATCCAAGAAATCACCGGTTAACAGCACCAAATAATCAACATCAATCATTATTCCCTTGCCGGCCCCCACGTCTGACATTAAGCTATTGCCTTCCGGGCCGCGTTGGCTAGTGCCCTGGCCGTGAGGAAGTGGTCCGCAATAAAACAGAATCACCCGGTGGTTGCACTGGTTGCCAGCCCTGCATTTGGGCGAAGGGGATTCTATGGTTCTCGATAGGAGAAGAGGATGAGGAGGCTTTTCATGTTCTTTGGCAATGGTGAGTATCATCGCCGATGCCTGGTTTGCCGGGCCGGAATGCTGACCGCGCTTTTGACCTGCTGTGCCGCGCTGCCACTGTTCGGCGACAACCAGCAGTTGTCGATGACGTCGATCATGGCGCCTTCCGCGGCGTCTTCCCAGATGTACTTTGCACACCTGACGGACGGGGCGGGTTGGGCCACGAGTCTGTTCTTTTCCAATCCGAGCCCGGTGCTCACGGCGAGCGTGAGCGTGAGCTTTTACAGCGACGGCGGGCAAGCGCTGCTACTGGATTTCGGCGCCGGCCCGGTTGCGACTATGACTCTGACGGTTCCCGCGGGTGGCATGCGCACTGTCACCAGCAAAGGGGCTGGCACCACGGCCGTAGGCGGCTGGGCCTACGCCACGTCGACAATCCCTCTGATGGGAACTCTGATGTATCGCGCCACCTCAAACGGCAAGCCCACATGGGATGTGGCAGCGGTCGCAACCAGCCCGACGTATTACTACTACTCCTACGCGACGCCCCAGATCGGAGTGGCCGTTGCCAATCCGAGCGCCACGCAGACAGCTCATCTGAGCGTCGCCGCCTTGGATTCGAACGGAAACGCCGCAGGCAGCTCCGCGCTGACACTGAGCCCGCTGGCGCATACGTCCTTTAATCTCGGAAGCCAGATTCCGGCTTTGCCTGCGACCTTCACGGGCACCATCGTTATCAGCACGACGGACATTCCGCTCACTCCCTTCGTGGGCTTCACGCTGAACGTTCGCGACGGGCTTCTGGCACCGCTGCCGCCCGGTGAATTGCAGTCGCCTGCCCCGCTCGACCGGCTGCTCTCCGACGCCACCGCGCAAATAAGGTCGTCCTTCGCCTTGTGGTTGCCCCTCGCCCTCACGTACGGCGATTTTTCCAACCAGACCATTGCGACCAACTTTCTCAATGTAGTGGGCAACCTCAGCGTCAAGATCTCTTCTGCTTCCGCCCTTACGGCCAGCTATCAAACGACCAACGGCGCTCTTCAGATCAATATCAGCCGCCCGTTGCTTGAGACCCTCGCCAGTTCGAAAGGCGCGGTCGCCTTTCTGATTGCCCACTATGCTGTCCGGGCAGCCATCTCGTCAGCCGGCAATCCAAGCAGTGTGTTCCAATTGGACGCTGCCTCTGCCTCGGACTTCTATGCACTGATCACGCTATTCATGGCCGGTTTCGATCCAAGCAGCATGGTGGATTTCTACGGCCGCATGCAACTGGCAAACGGACTGGCAGCAGGAATGCCCGCGGGAAGCGGGCCGACCATCGATCCGGCGCTTCAGACCGAATTCATGCTGAATGGGACTTACACCGCCAGAATCGCGGCGGTCTGGCAGGATCTCATTGAGAGTGGTTGCGCCCAAGGCGGACAGCAAGCCTGTGGCCTGTTGCGCGACCTTTGGCACCCGAGCTACCCCGCGCTGATTCCGTAAGCCGAACCGGCGACGAATTCCGCGGAGCGCTGCTCAGCGCCTCGCTCCGCGATTCGTTGGCTTGCCAATCCAAGTATCCGGGCGCGCGGAGGGCCAGCCTTGCCCGCGCTCCTGGCTGCGCGGCGCTCAAGGTGGCGACTACTGTTCCTGCACCCTGGAGGGCCGTCCCTTGCAACGATGCAAGCCGCGCATACTAGCTACGCAACACCGAGGCACAGACACCGGTGATAGGGCCGTTCAGTGATTGGAGCGGGTGCGCAAGGAACCGGCCTCGCAGGACTCGCTCCAATTCGCGTAGAAGGCCACACCGCCGCTCCCCGGCAGCTCAGTTCGACCATTTCGGTCACGCTCCCAGCACCGTCGGGATCGTGGCCTTTTGGCACGAAATTTCCTGGAAGCGCATGTGGGCCCCCGCATTGGGATATTCTCATGTGAGGGGGCGCGACGGCTGGTCTCCGATGGTCGCTACGTTAACGATATAGGAAGGGCTTTGCGCGGTTTTCATACGCCATGAGCACAGATACGAGCAAGAAGGGTCTGTTTGTCACGAGCGAGGGCAAGAACGTCCTGTTCACGTTCATCCTGGTCTGTTCGCTATTCCTCCTGTGGGGGTTCTGCAACGGCATGATAGACGTGATGGACAAGCATTTTCAGGAGGAATTGGGGCTAAGCAAATCCCAGTCGGCCTGGGTGCAGTTCGCTCATTACCTTGGCTATTTTTTGATGTCGATTCCGGCCGGCTGGCTCGCGACCAAGCTGGGCTACAAGGGCGGCATCATTGCCGGTCTGTCCATCGTGGCGCTCGGCGGCTTCTGGTTCATTCCGGCGACGCGGATCAACGACATGGTGCGCCTGGGCGCCGTGTCGGCGAACACGTCTTTCGTGGCATACCTGGCCGGGGTCTGCGTGATCGCGACGGGCCTGACGTTCCTGGAGACCATCGCCAACCCGTATACGACGGTGCTGGGCGACAACCGGTTCGCCGCGACGCGCATCAACCTGGCGCAGTCGTGCAACGGCATCGGCTGGATCTTCGGCCCCGTGATCGGCTCGCTATTTTTCTACGGCAAGGATGCGGCGGGCCACAACACGGGCAACCAGACGCTCTACATTCCTTACGCGGGCGTGGCGGTCGCCGTGCTGGTGCTGGCGGTGATCTTCTACTTCGCCGAGGTGCCCGACATCAAGGCCGAGGACGACTACCATCTCGACGATCCGGCCGCGGGCGAGGGCCGCTCCATCTGGACTCATCCGCACTTCGTGCTGGCCGTGGCGGCGCAGTTCCTCTATGTCGCAGCACAGGCGGGCATCTTCAGTTTCTTCATCAACTACATGACGGCCGAGACGCCGGCCATTCCCGGCGCGTGGAGCAGCTCGCTGGCGTCCTTCTCGGGGACCTCGGGGTGGCTGCACAACTGGCTGAGCGGCTGGTTTGAGCCGGCCAAGTCGGGGCTGCTGGCGCTCAGCAACAAGGGCGCGTCGAATCTCACCTCGGTCGGCTTCATCTTCTTCCTCGTCGGCCGTTTCAGCGGCGCGGGGATCCTCAAGAAGTACTCGGCGCACAAGGTGCTGGGGTTCTATGCCGCGATGAACGTGGCGATGACGTTCCTGGTGTTCCTGAAGCTGGGCTGGTTCTCGGTGGCGTGCGTCTTCCTGAGTTTCTTCTTCATGTCGGTCATGTTCCCGACGATCTTTGCGCTGGGCATCTTCGGACTGGGCGCGCGGGCCAAGCGGGCCTCGTCGTTCCTCGTGATGGCGATCATGGGCGGGGCGATTCTGCCCAAGCTGATGGGCTTCGTGGCGGACAAGTACGACATGTCGCGCGGCTTTATCGTGCCGATGGTCTGCTTCATCTTCGTGGCCTACTATGGCTTCAACTGGTCGAAGTTCAGCGGTGCTGAGTCGCTGGGCGGCGGCGCGACGGTGCGCGCGGCCCACTGAGGAAACGTGAACCGAAGATCGAGAATCTCGGCGAGCGGCTGAGAAACCCGAAGCGTTCGAGGTATCCGACGCTTTGCTATTTCGGGGCGGAAGCAGCATCTCTGCGGAGAGATTTGTCTGTAATCTGTTCTTATGGACAACCAGTCGCCCCGTGTCATGCGAAGTCCGGCCACGGCCGAGGACCTCGAACTGTTCCGGCACGTCGAACAGAAGCTCTACACTGCCGTCGTCTCCGACTCTCTGGATGAGCTCGGGTATCGAAGTCAGGCCATGCGGGAATACCTGCGCCCGCTTTCTGCCGAAGACCGGTTCGTGGGCTGGGCGCGCACATTCTCCTATGTGGACCTGTACCACATCCCGCCCGATCCTTACGCGATGGAGATTGAGGCGCTCGACACCATCCTGCCCGGCGAAGTCGTCGTCATCTCGACCGCGGGGTCGCTCCAAAACGCTCCTTGGGGTGAGTTGCTCTCCACCGCCGCGAAAGTTCGCGGATCGCGCGGCGCGGTTATCGACGGGCTGGTGCGCGACGTTCGGAAGATCCAGGAACTGGGGTTCCCGGTCTTCGCGCGAGGGATAAAGCCCGTCGATTCGAAGGGCCGCGGCACGGTGATCGACTACAACGTCCCAGTCGATTGTGGCGGCGTCCTCGTTTCACCGGGAGACCTTGTGTTCGCCGATTATGACGGCATCATCGTCGTGCCCTCTGAGGTCCTGCCCGAAGTCGTCCGTATGGCCACGGAGAAGGTGGAGAAGGAAGACGGCAGCCGCGCCGAGTTGATGCGGGGGGCGTATCTGAGGGATGTGTACGCGAAGTTCGGCGTGCTCTAAGATCTGCCGGCGGCAATTATGAGAGCACCGCCATTTGTTGGCTGAGCCGCCTGCGATCCGCCAGATCCGATTGGGGAGTTGGGGCAATTCCAGAAAAGTCCACAGTTTCGACCACATGTCCGATGCGGTGACTATCCGGCCATTGCCGCGACATCTCCGCTATGCTGTCTTTCGCCAGGAAGCGCCGCCTTTTCTACCTTCCGCGCGCACGGACTCCACAAGAACTGGAAGACACGATGACCGCCGTGCGCGCTGCGACGAACGCCAGGCGGCTGTTCATCATCAGCGCGCAAAAAGTACTGGCGGTGCGAGGTACGGCCAATCAAATCGCAATTGCCGAGCGGGTGATTAACGCCCGTCGATAGAAATAGAATGGGTCCTACCATCTCCACCCGCGCATAGTCGATGGACCTTCGGGCATGATGCACTGCTGTCTGACTGGACTAGGCGGACTATGGCACGCAAACAGATCCCCGGTTACTTCCATCCCGGCAAGTTATGGATCGTGCCATGAAAAATGCGTCACCGGAAGAATGGCTCACAATCGTGTTCAGTGAAGCCCCGCCGGCTGGGGAACGGAAAGCGGCCAACCTCCTGCCTGGGCTGAGTCGGCCGCTCGTTGCCGCACGCTCAGCCTAAGGCTTTTGCTCACCGAACAGCTGCCGATGTTGCTGTTCTTGTCAGGCCAAACCAGACGTCAGGGTTGCGATTTATGGAACACGTACAGGAACACTGTCACACTCAGGCTTGCCAGCAAGTGAACTCCCGATGTGAGCAGCACTAGCGCCGCAACCGCGCCCTGCGTAAGACCCACCAGGTCACGAATGAAGCCCGCCGCCAGCAGAACCGTCAGCAGGATCATCCCTATCAATGCGAAGAGCGCTGCGTTCTTGAGTCTCATGCTTGAAGTTTACGCCTGCTGTTTCGCTCTGGCAGCGCCCCGTTAGTGTATTCTCTCCAGAGTGAGGGGAATGGATTGGCGAATTCGCGTGGCGGCGGCGATTGGCGGACTGCTGGTGTTCGGGTTGATGGCGTATCCACTGGTGCGCGGCGATGTGATCGGGTTCGACCTACCGGTGCGGGGGGCGATCCACGGCTGGGCGTTTCCGGCGCTGACGGCAGCCATGCGGCTGATCACGTCGCTGGGCTCGGAGTACTTCCTGGTGCCGCTGGCGGCGTTTCTGGTCTGGCGCCTGGAGAAGCGCGGCGAGCGCAAGACGGCTTACCTGCTGGTGGCAGGGATCCTGACGGCGGAAGCGGTGCTCCAACTGCTCAAGGTGTTGATTCACAGGCCGCGGCCGGAAGTTTTTTTTGGGCTCGTGCCTGCGGAAACATTCAGCTTCCCGAGCGGGCACGCGTTCGTGCCGGCGGTTTACTTTTGGATCCTGGCCAACATCCTGGAGGCGGGACCGTGGTGGCGCGCGGCGGTGGTGGTGGCGGCGGCGTTGCTCGGATTCTCCCGCGTGTATCTGGGCTACCATTATCCGAGCGATGTAGTAGCGGGCTGGGCGCTGGCGGTGGTGTGGCTGACGCTGTGGGCTATTGTCGCAGCCCGTCGAGCGGCTCCCCTGGCTTAATCTCGTCGCAGGTGTCTTTGATCCGGTGTTTCGATGAGGCTGCGGGCACCCACCCGCCGGGGGAGACAGGCAGGCTGACTGAGACCAGCAAGTTCGGACGAACTTGCGGAGCACCACAAAAGCCTTCACGATCCGCAGCCGATGCAACTATACTTGTTGATACTCTTTATTGGAGAACAGGAGAAAGGCAATGGCCAACAGCAAAGTTCCGCTTCCAGGCAGCGAACGTCGTCCGGTCGGCACGCGCCTGGGCGATGTTTCGAATGACGAAGTCATCGAGATTTCCGTAATCCTCAAGCCGATGACGCAGAGGGATGCCCCTCAATCGGGGGGCGCGACGGTTTCCCGCGAAGAATTTGCGGCCAGATACGGCGCCGATCCGGCCGCCATTGAGCAGGTCAAGGCGTTCGCCAGTCAGTACAACCTCACTGTGACCGAAGTCGCGCCAGAGCGCCGCACTGTCAAACTCTCGGGAACCATAGGTGACATGTCGAGTGCTTTCGAAGTCAACCTCGAGCGCTATGAACAGGAGGGAGCCCAGTATCGGGCGCGGACGGGATCCGTACAAGTTCCGGCGGAACTCGCGGGGTCAATCGAGGCTGTACTCGGGCTGGATAACCGGCCTCACGTCAAACCACATTTGCGCCTGCACGACGCACTCACGCCGAGGCTGGACGCGGCACAGGCGGTCTCGTATACGCCGGTGCAGGTTGCGCAACTCTACCAGTTCCCGCAGGACGTGGATGGAACCGGACAGACTATCGGCATTCTGGAACTCGGCGGCGGCTACCAGCCCGCCGACCTGCAAACTTACTTCTCCTCGATCGGCGTGAATCAGCCCACGGTAATCCCGGTGTTAGTCGACAATGCGACGAACTCGCCAACGAACGCCGACAGCGCGGACGGAGAGGTGCTGTTGGACATCGAGGTCGCCGGAGCGGTCGCGCCTGGGGCGCAAATCGTGGTGTACTTTGCGCCCAACACCACCAATGGCTTTCAGGACGCGCTCACCACGGCGATTCACGACGCGACGAACAAGCCTTCGGTGATCTCCATCAGTTGGGGAGGGCCGGAATCGGGCTGGACGGGACAGGCGATGACGGCTTTCGATGCGGCGGCGCAGGACGCAGCCCAACTGGGCGTGAGCATCTGCGCGGCGGCCGGTGATGACGGTTCGAGCGACGGGGTGGATGACGGGCAAGATCATGTGGATTTCCCGGCATCCAGTCCGAACATCCTCGCTTGCGGGGGTACCAACCTGCAGAGCGCAAACGGGTCTATTTCGAGTGAGACGGTCTGGAACGACGGCCCGCAAGGCGGCGCCACGGGCGGCGGTTTCAGCGTGCAGTTTCCGCTGCCTGCCTGGCAGGCCAGCGCCGGCGTGACGCCGTCCTCCAGCGGCGGGCGGGGCGTGCCAGACGTTGCGGGGGATGCCGATCCGCAAACCGGATACCAGGTGCTGGTGGACGGGCAATCCATGGTCATCGGTGGCACCAGCGCAGTCGCGCCGCTATGGAGCGGCATGATTGCGCTGCTCAACCAGAAGCTCGGGAAGCCCTTGGGATTCCTCCAGCCCACGCTTTATGGGCTGCCTGCTTCGACGCAGGCATTCGACGACATCACGCAGGGCTCGAACGGCTCATTTTCGGCGACCCCAGGGTGGGACGCGTGCACGGGGCTGGGGTCTCCGTTGGGTAAGAACCTGCTCGCGGCGCTCGGTGGCACCCAACAAGAACCAACCGGGCAGAGTTCTTAGCAGATCGCAGCCGTAAGCCGGTCGAACGCGGCGATGGGCTCGCATGCGCCGAGCAGGTGACGGCAGAGCTGCCGCCCTGCGTTTGAACGAGCAGCGTCGCGCCGGGCGGGAGCGTCTGCGTCAGGCCGGCCAGGGTCTGCGTCGTGCCGGTTTCCTGCTTGTGGATCTGAAAAACCGGGCTGCATTTTGTCCCATCCCTATGGCCAAATACGTAACTCCCGGCGTTCTCGACTCCAAGCTCGACCCGCGTCCATCCCTGCCAATAGAGCGTGCCAGTATTCATAGAACCCATCAGGGAAATCAACCCGTCCGTCGCGGGCCCGCTCTGAATACTCCCCACCACGCCGAAATCGCCTTTCGTCTCGATGCGCGGCGCCAGCACGTTTGGGGTTCCGAGGTAGCCATTCAGGTATTGGCCAACAGCACGCCGTTGCTCACCTGAACCGAGGCCGGCGCGTTCCCATCCGCGGCAGTGTCCCAGTAGCCGTTGACGACGAGATTCTCGCCGCCGGAAACAAGTTTCGAACCAGCGCAAGGCAACGGCGCTTGCCCGCAAAGCGCAGTCACATATGCCGGGATCAACGCCAGTAGCCGGCTGGGGATTCTCATGCGAATTGTCCTTCGAGCCTGGAATCGGAATCGTGGGAATACGTCAAGAACCCCAGGGTCAGACAAGTGACTGCCGCTGAATCCAGCCTTAGCTGCCGGCGCCCAATCGGCCGGGGTCCTCCACCAGCCCCGGCCCGAATCGGCGTGACGCCCCGGAGTTCGCTCAGTTGCTCATGCAATATTGAGCTTGCGGCGCTACCCGGAGATCCCCATACGCTCGTCACTCTAGTTGCTGCACCTGATCTAGACCGAAGATAGCCTGGCCGGTCGTGTGCGTGGCAGTAGCAGGGGGTAGCATGATAGGTAGCATTTTATAGCTAAGTCTTTGGTACCTTGCGTACTTATGGTCGATTGAAGTCAGTCTTAGGATGCTGTCATCTTGAACTGGCATCCGCGTTCCGCCGTCGCACTCGCACTCGGTTGTTTATGGGAAATAGCGGCACAGCCCCCGCAGGTGGACTCCCGGCCCAGGCCGGCGCCGTTCTCGTGAACGAAAGCGAAGTGGCCGCGGCCCTGGAACTGATCCTTGCAAGCGAAGCCTTCGCGCACGTGGAGCGCCCATCGCGTTTCCTGCGGCACCTGGTAGAAACCACGCTGCACGGGCAGGGCTCCACGCTGAAAGAAAGTCTGATTGGTGTCCAGGTCTTCGAGCGGGACGCCACCTGGGATCCGCGCGCCGATCCGGTCGTGAGGCAGGAAGCCGCGCGGCTGCGCAAGCGCCTGGCCCGCTATTACGAAGCGGCAAAATCGGGAGTAAGGATAGAACTGCCCGTCGGCAGCTATGTCCCGGTCTTTCATCGGGTGCCGGGAGTGCCAGCGGCGGAACAAGAGCCGGCTCCCGGCGACAGCGCGCAGAGTGCGCCGGACAGCAGGGAAGACGCGCACTACGGCGCTTCCCCGCTTGCCGCGGCGATCGTCGTTCCAAGAGCGTCAAGTCGGGCGTTGCTCTGGTTTACGGCTGGCATGGTGGTGGCGGCCGTTCTGGCCGTCGCGTGGCCGTATTTTCGAGTATCGTTCTCTGGCGCGCCCGTTTCGATCGTCGTTTTGCCCTTCACGAGTCTCAGCACCGATCCCGCCAACGAGTATTTCGCCGCGGGTCTGACCGATGAGATTACGGATGAACTGGTGCGGTTGAAAGCGCTTAAGGTCATGGCTCGCACTTCGGCGTTGGCCCTCAAGGGCCACGCTGCCGATGTTCGGGAGGTGGGCCAGCGGCTCAACGTGTCCTATGTGCTGGAGGGGAGCGTGGAACGGTCGGGTGACGAAGCCCGGATCAGCGCCCATCTGGAACGCACGTCGGACGGCGCCCAAGTCTGGTCGGGAACCTACGACCGCCGCGTGAAGGACCTGCTGACCATTCAGTCCGACCTGGCTGCGGCGATTGCCCGCAACCTGCGGCTTAGCGTCGGCGCGACCGCCGCACAGCGCCACGTGCCCGAGGAAGAGGCGCACGATCTCTATCTGCGAGCGGTATTCGATACGCAGACCATGACGCCGGACTCGATTGGCAGGGCTGAGCAGGAGCTTCAGCGCGCTACGCGGATCGACCCCGAGTATGCTGAAGCGTGGTTCGCGCTGGGACTTGCAAAGTTCAACAAGCCCGCGTCGGGCGCCTTTAGCCGCACCGCGGCCGAGACGAACGAGGTGAAAGCCCTGTACCGGAAGGCGCTCAGCCTCGACCCGGACCTGGCCAGCGCGCACGCAAACCTGGGCTTTATTGCGATGATTGACGACTGGGACTGGGCAGGCGCGGAGCGCGAGTTGCGCCTGGCCTCGCATAATGGTCCGCACGCCTTTGCGGAGACCACGTACGCCTTACTACTGGGTTACCGCGGACGGTTTCGGGAAGCCGATTCGCGGATGGCATCTGCGGTGAGCCTGGATCCGGCGAATCCGACGGTGTTGCTGTATCTCGGCGGTCTGCGCTACTGGGAGGGCCGGTTTCCGCAAGCGAACGCGATGTACCAGCAGATTCTTGAACGCTACCCTGATCAACTTGGTCCGCGGATCATGTTGAACCTTTCTTACCTCGAATCGGGCCAGGCCGGACTGGCACTAACGAACCAGAGAGCTTTGGAGAAGCGGTTCCCCCCGATCCGGCTGGAGGAGGCGATGGCCCTCGGCCAGTTGCGACGGCGCGAGGAGGGCCTGCGGCTGATCCGTCAACTTGAGACCGAATACGAACAGAATCCGCGCGTGTCCCGGCAGTGGTTCGCACTGGCCTGGGCGTCACTGGGCGACCATGCTCAGGCGGTGAAGTGGCTGGAACGGTCGGCAGACCTGCATGAGTTTCAGGTGCTGAACCTGGCAGTGAATCCGGGGTTCGCGGAGATGCGCGACGACCCGGCATTCCGCAGGCTGGTGAAGCGGATCGGCTTGATCTGAAATCGGGGCGGCGACGAGTCGTCGAACGCGTTGCAACAAGAGCGCGCTCCGTCTTGCTTCACCAGATCACCGAGCACCTGCTTCGGCATGGACGCCAGGCGCAAGTTTCGGACGTTCGCTCTCGCGACCGACGCTACCCTCGACCTCGAATTGGACGCACCGTCATAGGCGAGCTGCAGGGCGGTCGCAGACTGCCCGACCAGATGGAGCACCTCCACCGCGGAGAGCAGCGTCCCGCCATCGATCAGAATCTTGAAAAGGCCCGAATGGGACCCAGCGGCAACCCAATTAATGGGACATGACATACGAGTTTGAGTCGGCCACCTGTGGCTGCTGGCGTGTCCATGGACTTCCGGTGGGGAATGGACAGCCATAGGTTTGCAACAATGTTCACTGGCGACAGGGTGTACATGGGGAAGGGAGCTGCATATGCAGAGGGTGAGCATCGAGATCGATGCCAAGTGGGTGAAGATCGTTCGTTCACCGTTGTATTGGATCGTGGTGGCGCTGCAGGGAGTCTCCGTCTCCTTCGCCCCGTTGTTTCTGTACTGGAGCGGCAAGGGGATTCTCTTTCGCGGCTCTGAATGGATCATCGTGCCGTCGTGCTACGCAGCTATTCTGCTTGTCGGGTTTTTCTATATGTTGCTTGGCGGCGCGGTCATTGGTGAGTTACGGAAGAAGAACATCTTGGAGTGATATCGAGCCGCTTATTCGACCTGACTGGAATTCCTCAAACATCAGCGATCGCGGCCGATATGTCGGGCAAGGATGGACTCATTCCAATGCCTTCTTGCTCCCGTATATCCCCTTCGCCAAAACTCTCCGACGAGGATCTTGAACGCTACCTGCTGGGTCGGATCCAGGATCAGGCGGAGTTGACGCAAGTGGAGACTCATTTGATCGGCTGCCCGGCGTGCGCGGAACGCGCCGAGGCGATGACCAGCAGCATCACCGCGTTGATAAGAGCAGTGCAGCGGCTTGAGAGGGAAGCCGCAGGCGACCCTCATTGATGGCTCGCCACCTGCTCCACTGCTCGCCCTCAGTCATCCATAGGCACAGCACGGGCGTCGTGGTGCATGCCGGATCACGCCAGGCCGTACAACTTCGTGTGCTTGTTACTCTGGCCCTTGACCTTCTCAGCAAGGTGCTTTTCCGCATTCCTCCTTAGGACCTGTCATGAGATGGCCAAGCCAAGATGCCACTGCTCCCTGGCGGTCGCGGCTCCGGCCCATCGTGAAACCCGCCAGCGCCAAGAGCAATGCGAACGGCGCCAGGACTGATAGACCCACTACCCAGGTTTTCCTGGCAACAACGTCCTTCTGATAGACGAACGCAGCAGTGGCGCGCTGGACCAACTCATCTCCGACCTGCCCGATCCGGTCCGTAACGGCACGGTCTGGGCCTTTCACCCGTTGACCTGTTTCGTCCGCGCTCAGCGCAATGGCATCAGTAAAGATCCGCAATGCCAACTCGCATTTATTGCGCATTCCCGACTGGGCACGGAGGCACTCCTCGGTCACTTGCCGCACCGCCGGAGCAGTCATAGACGCTTGCAGAGCCGAGCCCATTTCGCTCAAGTTCGAGGTCGCCGCGCGGAATTGCCCTGAGTACTGCGCCAGGTCCACCCAGTTGCACTCGCGAAGGAGTATTTCCTCCCACTCCTGAACATGCTTCTTAATAATTACGGCAAGCAAGCGCGCAGTGTCCTCCTGTCTAGCGCTCTCTTGCAGATTCCGCAGCGGGGCCTCGTAGCTTGCGCTGGCCGCTTTCAGACCATATGTGAGAGCACCAATGGCAGTTCCTGCGCCCAGTCCGAGGCAGAGTGCACTGATCAGCCAGATTCTCGTGCTGACAGGGGTTTCGATTCGCGAGCAAGGGTTTCCTCGTTGCCGCCGTCCCTCCGCAGATCGCATTAAGTCCATATGCGCCTCGCAAGAAAGCAATCGGCCGCAAGCAGGAGAAACTTTAGAGTGCATGGCGGATAAAGATCGGGCACTCCCTCAATCCTTTGTTGTCAGGCAACGGTGATTTTGCTTTACTTCACGCCGCATCCCTCGACGGTGTCGATGCACATGGAGGTCAGTGCGCGGTCAGTCCGACACGGCACGAACCTACTCGATTGACAAGTGACAACGCATTTATCCTAATTCCGGCCGTTGAACGATCCCGTTAATATCCAAATGCGCGTTTGCAGCCCGAAGGGCGAAAGAGCTTAGCCCACGGCGCAAGCCGCATAAGCGTTAACCTAAATCTTGCTTTCCATTTGGAGTAGCCTCATACTGGCCGTAAATGGATAGCGCTCAGAAACCATCCCTTGAGTTTGAG
>Ga0181528_10001560_pt1 | contig 14219 bp, 13 predicted proteins | sample PEATcosm2014_Bin_47_FD_119742 | JGI IMG/M metagenome (GOLD analysis project Ga0181528, IMG submission 119742) | Peatland microbial communities from MTU Mesocosm Facility, Houghton, MI, USA - PEATcosm2014_Bin10_10_metaG | ecosystem: Environmental > Terrestrial > Soil > Wetlands > Peat | place...
CCGCCACCGTCAAGACCAGTCTCGGGATGATCGTGCTCTGCTCGGTGCAGAATTTTGGCTATTACGGCATCATGATCTGGCTGCCGAACTACCTGTCCACCCGGTTCGGCTATGGCTTGACGCAGTCGGCGCTGTGGACCGCGGTGACCATTGCCGGCATGGCGCTCGGGATTTTTGTCTTTGGCGATTTCGCGGACCGCTTCGGCCGCCGTCCGGCCTTTCTCAGCTACATGCTCGGCGCGGCCGTCATGGTCGTGGTCTATTCGCGCCTAGTCGATCCGACCGCGCTGTTGATCGGGGGCGCCGTGATGGGCTTCTTCGTCAATGGCATGCTCGGCGGCTACGGCGCGCTGATGAGCGAACTCTATCCGACCTCGGCGCGCGCCACCGCGCAGAACGTGTTTTTCAATATCGGCCGCGCCGTCGCCGGGTTCGGGCCGCTGGCGGTCGGCGCCCTGAGCGCGTCGTATGGGTTTGCAACCGCGATCGCGCTGTTGGCGCTGCTGTACCTCGTCGATATCGCGGCGCTGCTGTTGCTGGTGCCGGAGCGACGCGGCGCGGAACTTGTGTGAGCGAATAGCTCGAATAGCTCTTGGGGGCCATATTAAGCATTGGAATTCAGTACTTAAGCATGGGCGTGATCGGCTATGTCGTACCAGATGAAGTACCTCACCGTTGGCGAGCGCGCTCAAGCGAGTGAAATTTCGGCTTTGTGAATCGCGAGCAGAACCAACACTTCGCAGATGCCTTCGCGGGGCGCGGAATGGTTGCGCGTCTTGCCCCGGCGCTGTTGGCGCGCGATTAACCGTCAATATTGATTCAATTTTACTGATCTGAAGGAGCGTAACTTTACGGGCTCCGTACTACTACGATGGTTCCTGCATTGGGGGAGCCATGTTTTTGCAAAGAATGGGTTCGCGGCTCGGGTCCATTTCCGACGCGGTCCACATGGAAGTCGTCGACGGCCTTTATGCCACGATGGTGCCTATTGTGTTCGCGGGAGCTTCCCAAGCGATTGTTGGAGCAATCATAGTATCGCAGACCGCCGACGTCGTGACGGGAGTTCTGACCGGCGTCGGCGTGATCGTCGCATTTCTACGCGCATGTGACGTTCTAGGCTTCCGGCGCCGCTTCGCCCAAAAGCCGGCGCTTGACCGGGCCGAAGCGAATCGCTGCAGGCGGCGTTAGCGATCGGAACAGGCACCACCGCTTTCTTGCTAGGCCTGTTCGCGGCGCGCAGCCTGATGCTTCAAGACACGATTTGTTCGACGATGGCGATCGGTATCGCGTTTGGTTTCGGCGCCGGAATTGTTGCACGGCTGTCGTTGCTGCCATTCGTTGCGATTGCCGATCTGAGCGTGATGGCACTCCCTCCGATCGTTCTCGCGTTCGCGTCGATGGATGCGCCGCATTTCGGGTTGGGCATGCTGATGACGATCTATCTCATTGGCAGTTTCGAGATGGTTCGTTTGTCGTTCAACTCCACGATCAATCAGATCATGCTCAAGCAGCAGTTCGAGCAGCTCGCCCGCATCGACCCGATGACGGGTGTCTTCAATCGCTCGGTATTGGCGACGGACCTGTCGGACATGATCGCCGATCGGGGAGATCGCACGGTCGCGATCCATGCGATCGATCTCGATCATTTCAAGGCTGCCAACGACAGATTCGGCCATCCGGTCGGCGACGCGTTGCTCAAACAGGTCGCCGAGAGGCTCAAGTCGCTTGCCGGACAGCACGATCGCGTCATTCGGATGGGAGGCGACGAATTTGTTCTTGTTCAGAGGTCGATCGGGTCGCATGAAGGGGCTCAACGGATGGCGCGACGGATTTTCGAGACGGTCAGTGTCCCCTATTGCATTGAGGGGCATGAGATCGTGATCGGCGTCAGCATCGGGGTCGCCCTGTCGGGGGATGACGGCCAAACCACCGAGGCCCTACTGTCCCGCTCCGACAAGGCGCTTTATCAGGCCAAAATCTGTCGTGGTGGATACGTATTCGCGCGCGACTTGCCGGTGACTCGCTTGCCGGTTTCCGACGAAGCGACGGTGCGCCCGCGCGCGGCGTGACCCCTCGCTTTTGCTATTGCGCCGATGATTTCTCCGGGTATTGCATCGGATCGGGTTGGGCAGGCTTGCGAACCCTTGCGTTAAGGTCTCCTCCGCTGCGCCCGCTGAACTCACGGATCTCTTGGAGACCGGAGCTGGCTTCCGGCACAAGCGATAGCGCTGGTTGAGCGCATCTCCGGCCTGCGCAGCCGATGTTAAAATCGTTACCCGCGGCGTTAGCGTCTCGAACGCGGCTCCCGGCACCCAGGGATTGCCCAATGTCGATCCGATCAACACAAGTGGTTCAACCAGTTGAAAAGAAAGGAAAATGCTTTACGTCTATCGCTCGGATCACTGGCCGGCCCGAAATACGGTTGGACGGATTGGCGTCGCAAAATCCAATGAAAGCAACATGTTAGACTACCGATTTTCCGTAGCCCCGATGATGGACTGGACCGACCGGCATTGCCGCGTGTTCCATCGGCTGATGACGCGGCGGGCGCGGCTTTATACGGAGATGCTGACGACCGGCGCCATCATCCACGGTGACCGCGAGCGGCTGCTCGGTTTCGACGCCAGCGAACATCCGGTCGCGCTGCAACTGGGCGGCTCCGATCCGCGCGATCTCGCCACCGCGGCGAAGATCGGCGAGGATTTTGGTTACGACGAGATCAACCTCAATGTCGGCTGCCCCTCGGACCGGGTCAAGGACGGCCGTTTCGGCGCCTGCCTGATGGCGGAGCCGCTGCTGGTCGCCGAGGGCATCGCGGCGATGAAGCGCGCGGTGCGCGTGCCGGTCACGGTCAAATGCCGGATCGGCATCGACGATCAGGATCCGGAACTCGCGCTCGATACGCTGGCGCGCCACGTCGTCGCGGCGGGCGCGGATGCGCTGGTGGTCCACGCCCGAAAAGCCTGGCTCAACGGATTGTCGCCGAAGCAAAACCGCGACATCCCGCCGCTCGATTACGACAGGGTGTATCGGCTGAAGGCGGCGATGCCGAATGTGCCCGTCATCATCAATGGCGGCATTGCGAGCCTGGACGAGGCGAGGGGGCATCTCGATCATGTCGACGGCGTCATGCTGGGCCGCGCGGCCTATCACGAGCCCTGGCGGCTGCTGTCGGTCGATTCCGAATTGTTCGGCGAAGCCTCGCCACATCGCGCGATGAAGGACGTATTCGCTGCGATGATGCCCTATATCGAACGCGAGCTCGCGCACGGTGTGCGGCTGCATTCGATCACGCGGCATCTTGTCGGCGCGTTCCATGGCGTGCCGGGCGCGCGGGCGTTCCGCCGTCATCTCGCCGAAAACGGCGTCAAGCCGGGCGCCGGCGTGAACGTTTTGCGCGATGCGATTGCGCTGGTCGGGGATCGCGCGACGGCGCCGCTCGCGGCCTGACGCTATCTACGGATAGCCGTGCAGCATCAGGCGGTCGGCGCGGACTTCCCAGCTTTCCAGCCGGTCGAGATAACTCATGCCGAGCAGATTGGTCTTCATCTGGCCGCGCGGCACCACCAGCGCCGGCACCGAGCGCTCGACCAGCTTGCCGATCGCCAGGCGATCGAGCGTCAGCCGCGCCGCCTTGGTGTGACCGCCCGCGGTTTCGACGTCGACGTCGTATTCCAATAGTTCCAGGGGTAGCCCCGCGGCCTTCGCGGTCTCATAGGTCAGCACCACCGAGGTCGCGCCGGTATCGATCACCATCGGCGCGACGGTACCGTTGATTTTGGCTTGCAGCGCGAATTCGCCGTTCTGGGCGCGCTCGACCTGCACCGCGCGCCGGCTTGCCCTGGCGCGTTTGTGCAGGAGGTCGGAGACGGTATCGCCGGCGCGCGCGATTCTTTCAGGGTCGCCATAGGCGACCACCGCGCCGGCGGTGGCGGCGAGCATCATCAGCACCAGCAGGATGCGGCTCATGGAAACCCTCCGGCGCAGAGGGATGGCGTCGTCAATCCGGCTTCGGCGCGTCCACTGATCCCAGCGGAATCAGCCCTGCTTCCGTCATGCGCGCCGGCAGCCGCGCCATCACCGCGTGCCGTTCGGCGCTCTCCATGCGGTGCCAGCGCGCGATCTCCGGAAGCGTGCGTCCGCAACCGAAACAGAGGCTGGTCTTGGGATCGATCATACAGACTGCGATGCACGGCGTGTCTTTGCTCATTGACCAAGTTTGAAACGTATTTCGTCGGTTGTGCAAGCGCCCGGGTTCACAATCCGGTGCCGGCGCTCATGATCGGCTTGTTGCGGGCCCGGCGCTTTTCGTCGGGGACGGCGGCCTCCGGTTGCAGCGGCGGCGCGCTTTCCTCGGCCATCGGCGCCAGGGCCGACATCACCCGTTCCGGCGGGAAGGTGACGATCACCTCAGTGCCGATCCGCAGCTTCGACTTCAGCGTAAAGGTGCCGCCATGCATGTCGATCAGGCTTTTGGCGATCGGCAGGCCGAGGCCCGCGCCTTGCTCGGCGGATTTGATCGAGTTGGAGCCTTGCCCGAACGAAGCCAGCACGATCGGGATTTCATCCTCGGCAATGCCGGAGCCGGTATCCTTGACGCTGAGATATTGCCCGCCCGAGGCGGTCCAGCCCACCTTGAGCCAGATCTCGCCGCCCTGCGGCGTGAACTTGATCGAATTCGACAGCAGGTTGAGCACGATCTGGCGCGTCGCGCGTTCGTCGCCCCAGATCCTGGGCATGCCGTGCTCGAACACCTCGTGGATGGTGATGCCGCGGTTCGACGCCCGCAGCTTCAAGAGATGGTGGCAATCGGCGACGACGTGCACCAGCGACACCGCCTCTTCGTTGAGCTCGTAGCGGCCGGCCTCGATCCGCGACAGATCGAGGATTTCGTTGATCAGGTTGAGCAGGTGCACGCCCGAATTGTGGATGTCAGCGGAATATTCCTTGTAGACCGGCACCTTGTGCTCGCCAAAGATTTCGCTCTTCATCACCTCGGAAAAGCCGAGGATCGCATTCAGCGGCGTGCGCAGTTCGTGGCTCATCTGCGCCAGGAAGCGCGACTTGGCGACGTTGGCGGATTCGGCGCGATGCCGCGCTTCGTCCGAGATCGCCTTGGCCTGTTCGAGTTCGCCGATCAGCGCGTCCTTTTCGGCGCGCGCCTCCAGCGTATCGAGCGTGGTCGAATGCAACCGGCGCGCCAAAAGGGCAAAATAGCCTTCCGCGGCGAGCGCCAGCAGCGCCAGCACGTAATTGTCGAAGGTGCCGCTGAGGGCGAAATTGACCGCGATCGCCGCCGTCACCGGCGCGGTCGCGACCAATGCAGCGATCGGCAAATTCGCCGCCAGCATGCTCGTCACCGCGATCACCAGCAGCATCAGGAACAGCATCAGCGTGTTCGACGTCATGTCAGGGCTGGTCGGATGGATCAGGATCGCGGTCCAGCACAGGCCGTACACCAGGTCGAGCAGTACGAAGCGCGTCCGCCATTTGCGGGTCGCCGTCATCGAAGCCGGCTCCGCCAGGAAACGGCTGCAGGTGCGCATGATCACGAAATGGATGCAGAGCATGCCGAGCGTCCACGCCGCGGCCGAGATCGGTTGCATCCAGAGGCCGAACAACAACCCGGTCGCCACCACCAGCAGCATCACGACATAGGACGCCGATATGCGGGTCTGGGCATATTGCCGGAGCAGTTCGCGATCGAAGGCGGGGCGGGTTCCGCTGGTCGACGTTAACCGGTCGCGGGCTTCGCGCACCCGCTGGGCCGCCGCCCGTCGGGTGTTGGCCGGCGGCGCGGTCGGCGTTTCAGCCGGAAGCTGGACAATTTCGGGCTTATCCGCGGGTTTACTCATCAAACAACACAAATCCTGCCCGCGAACCGCGCGGACTTTTGGCATCGTCTATCTGTCGCTCCAAATCATTAAGAGGGGCCTTAAAGAGCGAGATAATCTCGTTAACGGGGAGTTAAATTAACTTCTAACCGGCTTGTCGCCGGTCTCGCGGTCCAGTTAGCTTATGCCGGCTTGGCTAGCAGACGGCAGCCTTTGGCATTGAAGAGGTGACCGAGTGAGACGACGGCAATTGCTCGCCGCGCTGGCGGGTGCAACGACGTTCCGCGCCATACGGGCAGATGCTGCGGAAAGGGTCTATCGGCTGGCGTTCGTCTCGCCGTCGCTGCCGACCACGGCGATGACTGAGACAGGCTACCTGCAATCCTTCTTCAAGGAGCTGCGAAAACTCGGTTATATCGAAGGGCAGAACCTCGTGATCTCGCGGTTTTCCGCGGGCGGCGATGCCGGGCGTTACGACAGCGTCATCAATCAAGCCATCAACGCTAATCCCGACGTGGTCGTTGCGGCCAACAATCCGCTGATTTTGCGCTTCAAGGCCTTGATGAAGTCGACGCCGATCGTTGCCTTGATGGGAGATCCCGTAGCTTGGGGTATCGTGCCAAGTCTCGCGCATCCCGGTGGGAATATCACCGGGATCAGCTCGGACGCCGGCGAGGAAATTTGGGGCAAGCGGCTGTCGATCCTGCTCGATACGTTCCCAAAGGCCAAGCGGATCGGATTTCTGACCACGGAACCGTTCTGGCAAAGCCCGCAAGGCGCGATGGTTCGTGCGGCTGCTCAAAAGTCGGCCGTCAACCTGATCGCGCCCCTTCTGGCGGGAGTCTATGACGAGCGTGAATATCGCCGTGTCTTCGCCGAGCTTCAGCGCCAGAACGCGGAAGTCTTGCTGGTCAGTGACGCCTCGGAAAACTTTGCTCATATTGGCCTGACCGCCGAACTGGTGGAGCAGGCGCGTCTGCCGACGCTGCATGCCTATCGCGAGTTTGTGATCAAGGGTGGCCTGATGGCGTACGCGTTCGATGTGCAGGACATGTTCGTGCGCGGTGCCCGCTACGCCGATGCGATCCTCAAGGGAGCAAAACCCGCCGACATGCCGATCTACCAGGCGGACAAGTTCACGCTTGTGATCAATCTTAAGACCGCCAAAACGCTAGGCGTGACCATCCCGCCGGCGTTGTTGGGAAGCGCGGACGAGGTGATCGAATAGGGGGTGACTTCGCGGCGAACTTCACCGGAAACGTGAATGCCCGGGGCAGGCCCGCGCCCCACGAAAATTGAATCAGCTTCAAGCGGTTAGTGAATCACATTCATGCGGTTTCAGACCAGCGCTAAGAGCCGTGCCGGAAGCAAAAACGTCAGGCGCGTCTTGGGTCGGTCTTGGTCCTGTCAGCCAAGGTCCTTGAGCATCGAATAGGACGGCGCAAAGAATGTCGTCCCGGTCATCGGCGTCGAGAAATCCAGTATTCGATCGTGCCGGCCCGCGGAAATACCTTTGAACATGTTCTCCAGCATTTTTTCGATGACCCACAGATTTCGGGTGTAGCCGATAAAATAGGTCCCGAACTCGCCGCGGCCGGGACTTCCGAACGGCATGTTGTCACGCAGGATGTCGTGCTCGACGCCGTCAGCATCGACGATCGTCGTGAGTTGCTTGTGCGATTCCCGTCCGGCGGCGTCTTCCAGTTCGACGTTATCGGCCTTGGTTCGCCCGACGATGCTCTCTTGCGTCGCGGTGTCCAGCTTCTGCCATTTGTCGAGTCGATGCAGGTACTTCTGCACGACAACGTAACTGCCACCTTCAAATGCCGGGTCGTCGGATTGGACCAGGGCAGATTGCGTCAAGCCGACGCCGGTCGGATTTTCGGTGCCGTCGACAAAGCCGAGAAGGTCGCGAGAGTCGAAATATCTGAAACCCTCGACCTCGTCAGCGACCGTCACCGCATCTCCCAGGGCGTCGAGAATGAGCCGCTCGAGTTCAAAACACATATCGGCGCGATTGGCCCGGATGTGGAACAGCAAATCTCCCGGCGTTGCCACCGCGGTATGCACGGGGCCGCGAATTTCGGCAAACGGCCGCAATTGCGCGGGGCGGCGCGACTGCCCCAATCGGTCCCAGGCCGCGCTTCCGATCGCCACGTTGCAGGAGAGGCGGCCTTGCAGGTCCCTGAATCCGACCGCCCGCACCAGTCCGCCGATATCGGCGATCACGCCGCGCACCCGCTGCATCGCCTCCGGCGTGCTGCCGATCGACAAAACCAGGAACACCGCCGCGCGCGACAGCGGTGCCGTGATGCTTTGCGGCTCGATCGGAACCCGATCGGAGGAATCGACCATTGCAAAAGACCTCCGGAGTTCTCTTGCGATCAGCGCTGCAGCCGCGCCAAAAGGCTCGACGTATCCCAGCGCTTGCCGCCCATCTTCTCCACTTCGGAGTAGAACTGGTCGACCAGGGCGGTGACCGGCAGATGCGCGCCGTTTCGCCGTGCTTCGTCGAGGCAGATATTGAGATCCTTGCGCATCCAGTCGACCGCGAAGCCGAAATCGAATTTGCCGGCGGTCATGGTCTTGTAGCGGTTCTCCATCTGCCAGGACTGCGCCGCGCCCTTGGAGATGGTGTCGATCACTGCCGGGATGTCGAGGCCGGCCTTCTTGGCGAAATGAATGCCCTCGGAAAGCCCTTCGACCAGCCCTGCGATGCAGATCTGGTTGACCATCTTTGTGAGCTGCCCGGAGCCTGCCGGCCCCAAAAGCTTGCACATCCGCGCATAGGCCGCGATCACGGGCTCCGCGCCGGCATAGGCGTCTTCCTTGCCGCCGCACATCACCGTCAGCACGCCATTCTCGGCACCGGCCTGGCCGCCGGACACCGGCGCGTCGACGAATTTGAAGCCGGCCTTGCTGGCGGCGGCATCGAGTTCGCGGGCGACTTCGGCTGATGCCGTGGTGTGATCGACGAAGGTCGCGCCCTTTTTGATGCCGGCGAATGCGCCGTCGGCGCCCAGCGTCACCGCGCGCAAATCGTTGTCATTACCGACGCAACACATCACAAAATCCTGGCCTTCGGCGGCGGCTTTCGGGGTCGCCGCGGTCTTGCCGCCGAACTTGTCGGCCCATTCCTTCGCTTTCGCCGCGGTCCGGTTGTAGACCGTGACCTCATGGCCGCCCTTTTTCACGAGGTGTCCCGCCATCGGGAAACCCATCACGCCGAGACCGAGAAAAGCGACTTTGGTCATGTCTGCTACCTTGTTATCTGCCCTGATTATTGGCTTTGATATTGCTTTGATATTGCCTTGGAGCCCGGTCCGCGGGATCGAAATGGCCGGCATTCCGCCCGGGGAGGGAGGCCGCACCATACCGCCTGCGCAGCCGAGGGCAACGCCTTCGTTGGGTGGCAACGCCCGGTTTTGTGCTAGGGTCGCCTGACCAAAGAACCTCACAAAAAAGGGAGAAGTAGGCCATGGGCGTGAGCGTGGGCACACTCGATCATTTCAACATCCGGACCCGGAATCTCGCCGATACCGTCCGGTTCTATCAGGACGTCCTGGGCCTCGAAAAAGGCCCGCGGCCGAATTTCGCCTTCCCCGGCGCCTGGATGTACAGCGAGGGCAAGGCGGTGGTTCATATCGTCGATATTTCCAAAACCGACGAGGCGCAGAAGCCGGATTCGGGCGTGGTCCATCACGTCGCCTTCGCCAGCCAGGGTTTTGGCGGCATGAAAAGCCGGCTCCAGTCCAAGGGTATGGCGTTCGACTCCCGCCAGGTTCCCGGTGGCGACCTCTGGCAGATCTTCGTCGATGACCCCAACGGGGTCATGATCGAGCTGAACTATGAGGCGGCCAAGGAAGAGGGCGGCGCGGCGCCGCTCGAGCGGGCGGACGACGTCGGCGCGAGGTAAGGTTTGGGCGCAAGGTAGTATTTTGCGCCGCAACGCTCTAATGGGGCGCATCTAACTCATTCCCGGAGATGCGCCCGTGAGCGTAACGCAGCAACAGGTTCTGGATGCTCTGGCGAAGGTAAAATCGCCGCGCGGCGTCGCCCTGACCAATGCCGGCGCGCTGTCGGCGATTTCGGCCAGCGACGGCAAGGTGTTTTTCTCGATCAACGTCGATGCCTCCGAGGCCCGCGCCTGGGAAGGCACCCGCGCCGAGGCGGAAGCCGCGGTGCGGGCGATTCCCGGCGTCACTACCGCGATGGTCGCCCTCACCGCCGAACGCAGGGCCGGCGCCGCGCCTGCGGCGCCGCCGCAACAACGTCCCGCCCATACCCATAGTCACGGCGTGCAGCCGGCGGCCGCGCATCGCCATCCCCAGCCGCCCGGCGCCGCGTCGCCGATGTCGCGGCAAGCGGAAATTCCCGGCGTTTCCGCTGTTATCGCGGTGGCCTCCGGCAAGGGCGGCGTCGGCAAGTCGACCACCGCGCTCAATCTGGCGCTCGGGCTTCGCGACCTCGGCCTGCGCGTCGGCCTGCTCGATGCCGATATTTACGGGCCTTCGGTACCTCGCCTGACCGGCATCCGCGAGAAGCCGCAGTTGAACGACCAGAAGAAGATGATCCCGATTGTGCGCTTTGGGCTAGCGATCATGTCGATCGGCTTTCTGGTCGAGGAAGACACCGCGATGATCTGGCGCGGGCCGATGGTGATGTCGGCGATCACCCAGATGTTGCGCGACGTCGCCTGGGGCACGCTCGACGTCCTCGTGGTCGACATGCCGCCCGGTACCGGCGATGCGCAACTGACGCTGGCGCAGAATGTGCCCCTGAAGGGCGCGGTAATCATTTCGACGCCGCAGGATCTGTCGTTGATCGACGCGCGGCGCGGGCTTGCGATGTTTCGCAAGGTCGATGTGCCGGTACTCGGCATTGTCGAGAATATGAGCTATTTCCAGTGTCCGCATTGCGGCACGCGGTCGGACATCTTCGGCCATGGCGGCGCGCGGCATGAGGCCGAGCGGCTCGGCGTGCCGTTCCTCGGCGAAATCCCCCTGCACATGTCGATTCGCACCGCCTCGGATTCGGGGACACCGGTGGTGGAAAGCGAGCCAGACGGTCCGCACGCGGCGATCTACCGTGCGATCGGGCAAAAGGTTCGCGACCAGTTGCAAGGCGCAATTGCCGCGGCTTGAGCCACTGAAGGCTGGTGAATCCAATTTTATGCGACTTTCGTTTAATCCACATTGTCATGCCTTTGTTGCGTTTTCGCCGGGCGGCTTCCGTGTTAAGCCCGCCACAAATCGCCTTCGGCTTGCGCGGACACAGCTTTGCCGAAAAGAAACTCCAGGAAATCTGGGAAACGTCCGTCTTAAGGAGATGCCTGAATGAAGCGTCGTGATTTTTTGAAAGTTTCCGCAGCCGGTGCCGCCGCCACCGCGGTGGCCTCGCCGGCGATCGCGCAGTCCTCGCCCGAGATCAAATGGCGCATGACCTCGAGCTTCCCGAAGTCGCTCGATACGATTTACGGCGCCTCGGTGGAATTCGCGAAATATGTCGCGGACATGACCGACAACAAGTTTCAGATTCAGGTATTTGCCGCCGGTGAAATCGTGCCCGGCCTGCAGGCGCTCGATGCGACCTCCAACGGCACCATCGAGATGAGCCATACCGTCTCGTATTATTACGTCGGCAAGGACCCAACTTTCGCGATCTACGCCTCGGTGCCGTTCGGCCTCAATGCGCGGATGCAGAACTCCTGGTGGTATCAGGGCGGCGGCATGGAGCTCGGCAACGAGTTCTTCAAGAAATACGGCGTGATCGGTTTCCCCTGCGGCAACACCGGCACCCAGATGGGCGGCTGGTTTCGCAAGGAGATCAAGACGGTCGGCGATCTCTCCGGCCTGAAATTCCGCATCGGCGGCATCGCCGGCCAGGTGCTGCAGAAAGTCGGCGTGGTGCCGCAGCAGCTCGCCGGTGGCGACATCTATCCGGCCCTGGAAAAGGGCACCATCGATGCGGCCGAGTGGGTCGGCCCGTATGATGACGAGAAGCTCGGCTTCCAGAAAGTGGCAAAATACTATTATTACCCCGGCTTCTGGGAAGGCGGCCCGACGGTGCACGCGTTCTGCAACCTCGAGAAGTGGAATTCGCTGCCGAAGAACTATCAGGCCATCCTCAGCGCGGGCACTGTCTATGCCAACACCTGGATGGCGGCGCGGTATGACATGCAGAATCCGGCGGCGCTGAAGCGCCTGGTCGCCGGCGGCACCCAGCTTCGTCCCTTCACCAATGAAGTGCTGGAAGCCTGCCTGAAGGCGACCAACGAATTGTGGGGCGAGATCTCGGCCAAGAACGCCGACTTCAAGAAGTCGATCGATGCGATGCAGGCCTATCGCTCCGATCAATATTTGTGGTGGCAGGTGGCCGAATACACCTTCGACAGCTTCATGATCCGCTCGCGCACGCGCGGCTGATCCTGCGTCAAAATCGCGCAACAAGCCCGGTTTCCCCTAGGGAAATCGGGCTTTTTGCGTTGCGACAGCCCAGTTCGCGATGGAAATTGCGAACCGGATGTTCCATGCTCCCCGGCAAGCCTCGCAACGAAGGCTAAAGCAGATGTTTTCAGGGGGATAACGCAATGAAGCGCAGGGATTTTATCAAGGTCACCGGTATCGGCGCGGTGGGAGCGGCGACCATCGCAGCACCCGCGATCGCGCAGACCATGCCGGAACTGAAATGGCGCATGACCACGAGCTGGCCGAAATCGCTCGACACGCTGCATGGCGCGGCCGAGCTGATGGCCAAGGCGGTCGGCGAGGCCACCGACGGCAAATTCCAGATCCAGACCTTCGCCGCCGGCGAAATCGTGCCGGGCCTGCAGGTGCTCGACGCCGTCCAGAACGGCACCGTCGAGATGGGCCACACCGCGTCGTATTATTATTTCGGCAAGGATCCGACCTTCACCTTCGGCTCCTGCATTCCGTTCGGCCCCAATGCGCGGCTCAGCCAGGCCTGGTTCATGCTCGGCGGCGGCAAGGAAATCCTCAACGAGTTCTACAAGAACTACAACGTCACTTCGCTGCTCGCCGGCAACACCACCTGCCAGATGGGCGGCTGGTTCCGCAAGGAGATCAACACCGTCGAGGACCTCAAGGGCCTGAAATTCCGCATCGGCGGTTACGCCGGCCGCGTCATGGAGCGGCTCGGCTGTGTGCCGCAGCAGCTTGCCGGTGGCGACATCTATCCGGCGCTCGAAAAAGGCACCATCGACGCCGCCGAATGGGTCGGTCCCTACGACGACGAGCGGCTCGGCCTCTACAAGGTCGCGCCGCATTATTACTACCCCGGCTGGTGGGAAGGCGGTCCGATGCTGCTCGCCATGATCAACCTGGAGAAGTGGAACGCGCTGCCGAAATATTATCAGAATGTGCTCGAACAGGCCGGCCACTACGCCAACAACTGGATGATGGCGAAATACGACACCGTCAATCCGCTGGCGCTGAAGAAGCTGCTCGCGGGCGGCACCAAGCTGCACGGCTTCTCGCCGGCGATCATGGAAGCGAGCTACAAGGCGACCAAGGATCTCAATGCCGAGGTCGCCGCCGGCAACGCCAATTTCAAGAAGATCTACGATTCGGTGACGGCCTATACCAGCACCGGCTATCAATGGTACCAGGTCGCGGAAATCGGCTTCGACAATTTCATGGCGCGTCACGTCCAGACCTGAGGCGCGGCGCGCGCACGGACGAAAAAAACCCGGGGCGAAAGCTCCGGGGTTTTTGTTTGGTGTTGTGGTCGTAGCCCGGATGAGCTCTTGCGACATCCGGGTTCTGCCGTCCCGCATATCGCAAGAGCTCATGCGGGCTACTGGCTGCGCGCCGATCGCTATTGCTTCGCCGGTGGGCCGAAATCCAGCGGCGGCAGGTCGATCTGCGGCACGTCGATCCTGACCTTGTTGAGGTCGACATTGATCGGCTTGTCGAGCAGGCCGGTGACGGTGATCGGGAATGCGATCACCAGGATCACCATGATCGCCTGCAGCCCGATCCAGGGCATCGCGCCCCAATAGATGTCGGAGCTCTTGACTTCCTTGGGTGCGACGCCCCGCAGGTAGAACAGCGCGAAGCCGAACGGCGGATGCAGGAACGAGGTCTGCATGTTGACGCACAGCATGACGCCGAACCAGATCAGCGCGGCGTCGGGGCCGACCACGGGCGCCAGCACTTTCTGCGCGATCGGCGCGATCATCGGCAGGATGATGAAGGCGATCTCGAAGAAGTCGAGGAAGAACGCCAGGAAGAAGATGAAGAGGTTGATGAAGATCAAAAATCCCCAGACGCCGCCGGGCAGTGAGGTCAAGAGGTTCTCCAGCCAGACGCCGCCGGACACGCCCAAAAACACCACCGAGAAGCAGGTCGAGCCGATCAGGATGAA
>Ga0181528_10001562_pt1 | contig 14198 bp, 15 predicted proteins | sample PEATcosm2014_Bin_47_FD_119742 | JGI IMG/M metagenome (GOLD analysis project Ga0181528, IMG submission 119742) | Peatland microbial communities from MTU Mesocosm Facility, Houghton, MI, USA - PEATcosm2014_Bin10_10_metaG | ecosystem: Environmental > Terrestrial > Soil > Wetlands > Peat | place...
CGAGGGCGTCTCCCGCAACCCAAAAAACGAAAACATGACGGAAGATTTCGCAACAGCACTCGAGTCGTTCGAGCAAGAGCAAGCCGAACTCGCCGCTAACGAAGACCGCGTCCTCAAGGGAACGGTCGTTAGCATCAACAGCAACTACCTGGTTGTGGACATAGGACTCAAGTCAGAGGGAGTTGTTCCTCTGGAAGAAGCCAAGGACCACGACGGTAATGTCAAATTCCAGCCCGGCGACGCAATCGACGTAATGGTCGAGAAGGGCCACACGGAAGAGGGTTACGTAAATCTTTCCTTCCAGAAGGCGCAACGTCTGCACGCGTGGGATGAAATCGAAAAAGCTCATAACGACAAAGCTTCCGTCAAAGCTCGCGTCATTGATCGCATCAAGGGCGGTCTGACTGTGGACATTCTCGGCGCGCGCGCGTTTCTGCCTGGTTCCCAGGTGGACGTACGCCCGGTTCGCAACCTGGATGCTCTCAAGGGCCAGGACTTGGAAGTTCGCATCATCAAGGTGAACAAGAAGCGCGGCAACATCGTTGTGAGCCGCAAGCAGATTCTTGATGAAGAAGTGACCGCCAAGCGCGACGTCACAATGCAGCACCTGGAAGAGAATGCGGTTCTGACCGGCACGGTGAAGAACCTGACCGATTACGGCGCATTTGTTGACCTGGGCGGCATCGACGGCCTGCTGCATATCACCGATATGAGCTGGGGCCGCCTGACGCATCCGCGCGATCTGGTCAACGTAGGCGACCAGATCCAGGTAAAAGTTCTGAAGTTCGATCGCGACAAGCAGCGGGTTTCGCTGGGCTTCAAGCAGTTGACGCCCGACCCATGGCTAGACGCCGCTGAGCGCTATCCCATCGGTGCGCGCGTTCATGGCCGGGTGATCTCCGTGACTGACTACGGCGCATTCGTTGAGCTGGAACAGGGCATCGAAGGCTTGGTCCACGTCAGCGAAATGACTTGGTCGAAGCGCATGAAGCATCCCTCGAAGCTGGTAAACGTGGGCGACCAGGTGGAAGCCGTGGTGCTCAACGTGAACCCGCAGGAGCGCCGCATTTCGCTGGGCCTGAAGCAGCTTGAGCTGAATCCCTGGGAGAGTTTGCACGAAAAGTTCCCCGTGGGTTCGACCGTGGAAGGCAAGGTTCGCAACCTGACTGACTTTGGCGCCTTCATCGAGATCGAAGACGGCATCGATGGCCTGGTTCACGTCAGCAACCTAAGCTGGACCAAGCGCGTCAAGCATCCTTCGGAGATACTGAAAAAGGGTGACAAGGTCAAGGCCATCGTTCTGGCCATTGAGCCGGATAACCGCCGCCTTTCGCATGGCGTCAAGCAGCTCCAGCCGGATGTCTGGGAGAGCTTCTTCGAACAGCATCGCGTGGGCGATGTGCTAAAGGGCAAGATTCTTCGCCTTGCAAGCTTCGGCGCTTTTGTCGAGTTGGCGGACGGAGTCGAGGGCCTTTGCCACAATTCCGAAGCGTTGGACCCCAACGGCCAGCAGATTCTGATGGAAGCGGGCCAGGAATTCGACTTCAAGATCATCAAGATGAACGCCGAAGAGAAGAAAGTGGGATTGAGTATTCGCGCAGTGGGCGAGGAAGCATCTCGCGCCGAAGTGGAATCCTACAAGCACCCGCAATCTTCACCGGGCACCTCCACGATCGGCGAACTGCTCGACTGGAAACGCGGTTCGGGCGAGTAACTTCAACAAAATAATTACAGCAAGGCTTCCCTGGACTCCAGGGGAGCCTTTTCTGCGAAGAGTCATCGTTACGCGGAATACTTGTGCCGATCCAACAGGGCAAGACCTGACGCGGTAATCCTAATGACGCAACGACTGCCGGACTCTTCCCTTACTACCAATCCTCGATCATTCGCGTCCTCCCAAACCGGAAGCTTGGGGCAGGACGTGCGCCAGCCGGCCATCACCTCTTTGTAGTTCCGCTCGCCCTTTGCCAGCCACTCAAGCAGATCGAGGATCAAGGCTTCTACTACCGGATCAGCCATGGAAATTCCCTCTTTCAACATCTCGCAATAATCGTCTACTAGCGATGCACTTGTTTCTGTTTTGGATGACTTGCTTCAGCAGCACGGTTGACTGAGCGTGCGCACGCTTAGCGCGCTCAATCGCCAAGCATGCGGCCGTGTCGTTTTGCACTCGACAAAACCCGTTTTGTCTGCGATACCTGACGTATAAAATACAGGCTTGCACTCGATCGCGCCAGCCATGTACTAGGAGGGTAGAGTGCATCCTGAAGCGGAGAATACGGAAGGAAGGCTCGCCGGGCCAATCGTGTCCCGCCGCCGTCTATTGCAGCAGGCCGGTTGCGTTATTGCGGCGACAGCGATTTCGCCGGTGATGAGCAGTGCCATGACTCAGGCTTTCCCTGCGGCCGGCAAGTCCCCTACGGGAAGCGGCGCAATGGAGAAACTCAGCGCCTACATGAGCGAGGCTCATGGGCGATCCCTTCCCGATGAGGTAGCGGAAAAAACAAAGGAACACATTCTCGATACATTTGCTGCGATGATCTCCGGCGCGGAGTTACCGCCTGGAAAAGTGGCGCTTAAGTTTGCTCAAATGCAGGCAGGTGGAACTGTTGCCACCGTCGTTGCCTCGGACGTCGCCTGCGGTCCACTGGAGGCGGCGATGGTAAATGGAATGCTCGCTCACTCCGACGAAACCGATGATTCGCACGCTCTCGCCCATTGCCATCCCGGCTGTGGCATTGTGCCCGCAGCCCTTGCGGCGGGCGAACAATTTGGTATCAGCGGCGCGCACTTCCTTCGTGCCGTCTCCGTCGGCTTTGACGTCGGAACGCGAGTCACGATGACACTTGGCGGCGTACCTTGGGAAAAACAAACTCACCGCAGCACGCACAGCATTGCCAGCACCTTTGGTGCCTCGGTCGCTGCAGGATGTGCAGCGGGGTTGAACGCCCAACAGATGCGCTGGTTGCTCGATTACGCCGCGCAGCAGGCGTCCGGAACCCTGGCATGGCAACGTGATAGCGGCCACATTGAGAAGTCCCTGGTCTTCGCCGGATTCCCAGCGCGCAATGGCGTCAGCGCGGCCTTGATGATCAAGTTGGGGGGCACCGGCGTCGACGATATTTTTACGGAAGCAGACAACTTCCTGCTAGCGCAGAACTCCCTTGGTGGTCCCGAGGGACTCGTCGACGGTCTTGGCGAACGCTACGAGGTTACGCGCACCAATATCAAGAAATGGACTGTAGGTTCGCCAATCCAAGCGGTGCTGGATGCCGTCGAGATCCTACAAAGGCGGCATCCATTCCAGGCGAACCAGGTACGCACGGTAGTCGTGCGCCTCGGCACAAGCGCGGCCAAAACAGTGAACAACCGTGAAATTCCGGATATCAACGTGCAGCATCTGGTTGCCGTCATGCTGATTGACAGGACTGTTTCCTTCCGTGCCGCGCACGATCTGGCTCGCGTCAACGACCCAGCCGTTCTCCTTGAGCGCGCCAAGATACAGCTTGTTCCCGACGAAGAAATGGAACGCAATCTTCCGCGCCGGGAAGCGCTGGTAGAAATTATCCTCACTGATGGAACCCGGCTCAGCGAGCGTGTAACAGCTGTGCGCGGCACTGTTCAGAACCCGATGACTCGCGAGGAGATTGTGACCAAGGCTCGAGATCTTATCGCGCCTGTTCTGGGCCCGGCTACCTGCTCGGGCCTCATCGACAAGGTGCTCGCCATCGAGAGACTGAGGGACATACGCGAGCTTCGCCCGTCGCTGCAACGAAAATGATCTGCCTGTATCCGAGGGATTGGGTACCAGCGTAGCCGTAATGTCTGATGCTCGTTGAGCGTTGGATCTGCTGAATTGGGCCTTAGTAGGCCTGCCAATCAGTTCTTGACTGCCAACCACCTCGAAGATAAAGTGTCACGGTACCCACACAACACAATGACAAAAAGGGGCAATATCCATGAAATATCCCAGGATTTCTGCACGGGACATGCGAGGCGTTGCGTCAATCGTACCGACGCCGGTCAAAGAGGGTTGCGACAATTGGAGAGCGGTCGACGTAGTGAATCTCCCTGAGGCCGAACGGGTCGTCAAGGCCCAGGTCGAAGCCGGAATCGACATGATCTGGACCAACGGCACCTACGGCGAGGGAGCCTCCCTGTTATGGGAAGAGATCCAGCAGTTTGCCGAAGTTGTGATTGGCGCGGTCAACAAGCGGATCCCGGTATTCATCGGCGCGACCACGCTAAACACCCGTGAGACGATCCAGCGAGGCAAGGTCCTGCAAGATATGGGAGTCGACGGTCTGTTCCTTGGGCGTCCAATGTGGTGCGCGCTGGATCAGGTAGGAATGGTCCAGTTTTACAAGGATGTCGCCGAGGCGCTGCCCGAGATGCCGATCGTTGTTTACGACAACGCGGACGCTTTCAAAGGCAAGATTCCCAACAAGGTCTACGCAGAACTGGCCAAGATTCCGCAGATCGTGGCCTCCAAGTACAGAGTCATCAGCGCGGGTCTGTCACCCGAATCCTACGTAAACGATCTCAAGGCTGTGAACGGAAACATCAAGCTCTGGCCTGTGGAAGCGGATTGGTTCTTTGCCAACAAATGGTTTCCGGAAGAGGCCGATGGTTGCTGGTCGCCAGGCGCTTGCTGCGGCCCCGCGCCCATCCTGCAACTAAGAGACGCGCTATTCTCCAGGAATATGGCGGAGGCCGAGAAGATCGCAAAAGACATCGCTTGGAGCTATGAAACGATGCTGCCCGAAGGAAGCTTCGAGCTCTTCAATCGCTACAACATCCAGATTGAGAAGATTCACTTCAATGCGGCAGGCTACATGAACTGTGGACCGTCTTTGCCACCGTACCAGTTCATCCCTGACAAGTACAGAAAAGGCGCAGAGGAGTGCGGGACGCGTTGGAAGACGATCTGCGACCAGTATTCGAAGGCGCATGTAGCAACGCCGGCACGCTGACCTCCCAGGGGTGCCGTGCGCCTTTCAGCGGCACCCTTGAATAGAAAGTTCGAGTGGCCCATTCAAGCCCTCTATTGGCTTGGGTGGGAAGCAGAACCGTTGTTCGAGGTCGTGGACTATGGCGGACGCTTCGCAAGTAATTCCGGCAATTACCGAAGAAAAAACTGTCATCACCAAATACATGTGGCTGGTGCTGATCACCACCATGCTGGGCTGGGGTCTGGATGCTACCGATGGAACACTGTACTCCATGGTGGTGCAGCCAGCCATGAAGGAGTTGCTGGGAGCCGCGGCTACTCCGGCGCAAATTGGCTATTACGGCGGACTCAATATCGCAATGTACCTCGTCGGCTGGGCTGTAGGCGGCATTGCTTTTGGAATTCTGGCGGATTACTTCGGGCGCGTGCGAATCCTCAGCATCGGAATTCTATGGTTTGCAGTCTTCACGGCTTTAACCGGATTTGCTACGCAGTGGTGGCATATCGGGGTTCTGCGCTTCTTGACTGGGCTTGGATCGGGGGTAGAGTCAATCCTCGGTGCCAACCTGATTTCGGAAACCTGGAACAATAAATACCGGCCCAAGGCTGTTTCTTTCATGATGTCCGCCTACGCTCTGGGCGCGTTTCTCGCCGCATTCATTTATCGCATTGTCGGCCCCTATGGATGGCGCTACGTTTTCTTCGTCGGTATCCTCCCGTCGCTTGTTGTTCTGGTGATCCGCCAGCATATTCACGAGCCGGAAGCATTCGAAAAGGTACGGCAAAGACGGAAGCAACTTAAGCTGACCGGGCAGCGTTCCGAAGATGACAAGAAATTCCTGGAATTCACTCTGCTCTCCATTTTGCGCGGGAAGTATCTCAGATTCACGTGCGTCTGTATGGCAATGTCGGTTTGTGCCCTGATCGGCACATGGGCCATAGGTGGGTGGATTCCGAGCATTATCAAAGAAGTCTTGCAAGCACAAGGAATTGCGCCGTCGAAGCACTTGGCCCTGGTCGCTTACAGCAGCATGGTATATTCAATCGGCGGCTGGGTTGGCTACGTCACCTGGGGATTTATCACCGAGAGGATCGGACGAAAGCCGACGTTTGCTATCAACCTGTTGGGAAGTCTGGTACTGTCACCAGTTCTTTTCCTCTATGTCCGCAATCAGATCTTATTCTTGGTTGGCCTTTTCCTGATAGGGTTTACTTTCTTCGGCTATTTCGGCGGCATGGCCGTTTACGTCCCAGAGTTGTACCCCCCTCGGATGCGTGCAACCGCCCTGTCATTCGTCAATGGCAGCGCGCGGGTCCTGACGGCGTTCGGGCCATTCGTGACTGGAATGCTGGTTGCTCCTTTTGGCTCTTTTGCCAAAGCGGCCGCTGCCATCTCCTCGATATATCTAATTGGGGCGATCGCGTTGATCTTCGCCAAGGAGACTCGCGGCCAGCCACTACCGGAAGATTGAACTTGATCACAACAAGTAGCCGTCTTCGAGTACTCCACTTCTCGAAGACGGCTTTCTTCTTACAGCGTAATCAAATCACTTATCGAGTTTGAGATTGATATGCGGCAACTTGCGCGTGTCAAAGGAGCTGAGAGTCTTTATCTGGCTCTTGCGGCCCCCGGATTCGGCGTGGACTTCGTAATCGGTGTTCGGCGATAGATTGTTGAACCGGTAGCTGCCATCCTTCTCGCAGATGAACGTAACCACCGAGAGGCTTCGCGTGTTCTTGAGATAGACAACCGCATTCGGGACGACGTGATCCGACTTGTCGAAAATCGTGCCGCTCAAATTGCGTGGAGCAGAGGGATCGTCGGCCCTCTTACCTCCAAATAGCTGGGCGTAGAAGTACGTGGATAACAACAGGACAGCCGCGCAGATCAGGACAGAACGACGCACCGTGCCACCTCCGGTTATACCTGGGTGCCCTACCTTCCGTCAGCGCCGGAAGGTAGGGTGTTACGCCTTCTAATCCTGAAGGTGTACGCCAATATCGATGCGCTCGTCGCTCTCCACGTGAATCCGCGTCTCCGGCAGTGGCTTGTTCTTCGCGCGTTTCACATCGGGAACGAGAACGTAATCAGCTTTCGCGGCCGGAACTCGAATCGCGAACTCGCCGCGATGGTCGGAGACTGCCTCCCATCGATAGCGTTTCTCGTCAGCGCGGCGCAGTTTCAGACGAACACCATAGGCAGGCCGATCCCCGGAACCCCACAGAGTCCCAAAGATGAGCGCATACGGCTGCGGAGTCGCAGCGTACGCAACCGACGAGGCGAAGGCCAGCAACCACAGCAGCAAACCCACTGGGGTAACCGTCAGCCTGAGCCAACGCCGCCTAGTAATCGCCATCCTCGTCCCGCTCTTTGGCATCCTCCGGGTCGATCTCTTCCGTGACCTTTGTCAATTCAAGCGGCTCGACGCCGACAACTTCAAAATCGCTGCCGCACTCTGTACAGGATAAAATCTCGCCTTCGTCGAGTTCATCTTCTTCAACATCCAGGTCGCTTTCGCACTCTGGGCACATAACCATAATTGCCTCCACTTTTTGTTACTTTAGCCTGAGATGCTTGCATCCGCACGCTACCCCGCAATTATATTTAGATTCTCTTTCCTGCAGCGTCAAGTGTTCTCGGTCACAGAACTGAGCGACATGGAACGATTGATGCCCAAGATGAAGCTCGGGAAGAAAATTTCACCCGTCCAAATGGGACGGAGAACTCCAATTATTGCCCCGCAGCGAGCGTTGATTTGCGCCAGCTCGGCAATGACTTGTCTCGCAGTTACAATAGCTTGCAGAGTAATGCCCGAGGCCTCTGGTCCCTTGCTGCAGTGCGCGTCACCGGATTCCAGGAGGATTCTGCCCGTCAACACAAGATTCCTCAACCGGGATACAGCATCGAATATGGTGATCTGGTCAATTTTGTGGACTTTCATTATCCGACTTGAGTGACTCGCGCGCGCGGCAGGGGGCAAAGTGCTCTACCGGGACGTAATTTCTTCCTATCGGGAATCTGCTATTCCGGCAGACGTGAATTTCCGGATCGCAGCGCTCTACTCGAAGGATAATGTCGTATAGGCAGTTCGCGCCCATAATGCGCTCGGGCATTCTGATTTGCCGGTGAATCCCGGACCGGCACCGTTTTAACGCAGAGGAGATTAATGGCACGCGGTGGACCTGTATCGACTTTTGGATTTCCCCCATTCACTCGCGCGGTGAAAACGCTGATCATTGCCAACGTAGCGGTATACCTGGTGATGATGCTCTCCCGGCTCACCGTGCCGGGGCTGGCGGCGTTTGCCAGCGAATACCTCTATCTGCGCCCGGTGGCGGTCGTCCATGGGCAGATTTGGCAGCTCGTCACTTATTCGTTTCTCCACGACCCACAAACGGTGATGCATCTGCTGTTCAACATGCTAGGGCTGTGGATGTTCGGCGCTCAGTTCGAGATGGACTTCGGGACGCGCAAGTTCTATGAGTTCTACTTCTGGTGCGTCGTGGGAGCGGCGCTCACGACGGTTGCGGTCGGCGCGTTTGGCATAATCGCCTACGATCACGTTCCCTTCTTGCTGTTCTATAAGATGGGCCAGATTTGGCAGCAAGCCACGATTGGCGCCTCGGGAGGAATCTACGGCCTACTGATCGCCTTCGGAATTCTGAATGGCGACCGGCAGGTTTATATTTTTCCGTTTCCGATTGCCATCAAGGCTCGCTACATCGTGGCGATCTGGTTGTTCATCTCCTTCGTAAGTGCCTTTAACGGAGCCAATGGCGTAGCCGAGTTTGCTCACCTGGGCGGTGCATTTTTCGGATGGCTTTATCTGCGCTTCGTGCCGCGATATGGATTGCAGATCGTGGCTTCGGAGGGGGCGTTCGGAATTCGTAATCGCTACTACAAGTGGAAGCGGCGGCAGGCAGCAAAGAAATTTGAGGTCTACATGCGCAAGAACAAGCGCGAGGAATATTTCGACGAGCACGGCAACTACCGCGGCCCTTCGACGGACAAGAAGGATGACGACTCAGGCTGGGTGAACTGAGCGCCGCTTCCCGTGTGCCAGAATGCGAAAGCGCCGGACCTTCCGGCGCTTTCAGTTGAACCGTTCTTAGACGCCCCAGCCGGGATGCGTGAGAAGCCTGACTTACACGCGGCTCTCCATTACGTCCCCGCTGGCGTCTTCCGGAGTTGAATAGAGCAGTTCGAGCTCCTCGTAGATGGTGGTGATTGCTCCCAGTTCCGGCAGTTTCATCCAGTAGTGATGCACATCTGGATCCTGCACGGCACTGGCACGCGCTTCATCCGAAAGCCAGATGCGGATATGTACGAATGCGCCAGGCTGCTTCAAATCACGAAAGAGCCTGTCTCTTGAGTAACCCTTGGAATACATCATGGTGTAAAACTCGCGCAAAAACGCAATCAGCTCGAGCTCTTTGCCGGGATGCGGTCTCAGGATCGCCATGGAACGAATCAAATCTCTCATCGCTAGCAGTCCTTATGTCTTAGTTTTCTTCGGTCTTGCCGTCCGGTTGCTCGGTTCGCCTACTGGGCGAATTCGATGCAGCCGGATAAAGTTGGTCGAGCCGTGAAGCACCATTCTAGTTCCACCGACAATGCCCACAATGTCGTCCGTAGCGGCCACATTGGCGCGCCGCAGTTCTACTTCAGTCGCCTCAATCATCGCCTCCACCGTTCGCGGAGCCTTGATCAGGACGGGCCGCACTCCCCATGAGAGGTTCAACCGGTTGCAAACTGCCGGCGCAGGAGAGAAAGCATAGATCTCCGCGCGTGGCCGGTACTTGGAAATCAGGCCGGCAGTCGTGCCGGATGCCGTGAACACGGCAATGCTGCGCATACTCAATTCCTCGGCTATGTTTGCCACACTCTCGCAGATTGCCTCGGGAATCGTCAACTGCCGGTCTTCGCGGCGTCGTGGCGCCATCACCTTTCGTATGTCCGCCTCCGCCTCCGTCACGATGCGCGCCATCATGCTGACAGCCTCGCGAGGATACCTGCCGCTCGCCGTTTCGCCCGAGAGCATCACCGCGTCTGACCCATCGTAAATTGCATTGGCTACGTCGCTGGCCTCGGCGCGGGTGGGGCGCGGATTCTGAATCATCGAGTCCAGCATCTGCGTAGCCGTAATTACCGGCTTGCGCCAGAACAAAGCCCGCCGGATGACGTGCTTCTGGATTGTGGGAACCATTTCCGGGGGGACCTCCACGCCAAGGTCGCCGCGGGCCACCATCACTGCATCCGCAATTTCCATGATCTCTTCAAGATTTTCGATGGCCTGGGGCTTCTCCAACTTGGCGACGACCGGCGTGTCACTGCCCGCGGCCGCAATGATCTTCTTGACCGCGCGAATATCGGTCGCGCTGCGCACAAAGGAAATTGCCACCATATCCACGTTTTGCGCGAGCCCGAATGCCAAATCCTTTTTGTCCTTGCTGGTGAGGGACGGTACGCTCAGGACGGCGCCGGGGAGGTTTATGCCCTGGTGTTCGCCGAGCATCCCGCCATCGATCACCTCGCACAATACGTCTTCGCCCTCAACTTTGAGAACCTTCAGCGAGAGACGTCCATCGGAGAGAAGGATGCGAGAGCCGATTTCAGCTTCGCGCGCCAGCGTCTTGAAAGTTGTGCCCAGCCGCTCGGCCGTGCCTGGTATTTCTTTGTTCGTAATCGTAATTCGCGAACCCGCCACCAACTCTACCGGGGTGCGGTTGACCAGCGATCCCGTGCGGATTTTAGGCCCTTGCAAATCTTGCAAAATACAGACTGTGCGCCCCAGACTGGCGGCCACTTTGCGCAGAATGCGAATCCGTTGCAGGTGTTCTTCATGGTTTCCGTGGGAAAAATTCAGGCGGGCTACGTCCATTCCGAGGAGCATGAGCTGGCGAATCTCATCCTCCGTATTCGACGACGGCCCAAGCGTGCAGACGATCTTGGCGCGCCGCCGCACGGCCAACTCCAATCGATTCTCGTTGGCTAGCACTGTCTCTAGATCCGTCATAGTTCCTTCGAATTCCGCTCCCCTGCGGTTCGGCCAGGTTCGAGCTTGGAATAACTTCCAAACAGATAACGTGGATAACGCAAGGCGTTAACCTCCGCCCCGATCAGGACAACCAGCGATACCATGTAAAGCCAGATCAGTAATGCAATGGCCGTACCGACCGAGCCATAGATAACACCGTAATCCGCATAGTGGCGCAGATACCAGCCAAAAATCGTAGTGGAGGCAAACCATAGCACGGTGGCAAGCACCGATCCCGGCAAAACCCTGTGCCATGGCTGCGTGCGCGGCAGTCCGTGATGGTAAATGAGCCCGATCACCGCAATGGTGGTCACTAGGGCAATCAGCCAACGTACAACCGTCCACATGGCAAGAATGTAGATGGTGAGATCGCGGTTGGAATGGAAAGCAAGCCAATGTTGAATCTCGCTTCCGAAGGCCAGCAGAAAACTCGCGAAAGCCATCGGCAGGCCAGCCATGAACACCAGCATAAATGAGACTAGGCGCTCCTGACTGAGATTCCAGGTCTTCGGCATCTGGTAGGCCCGGCGAAAACCGTCCATCCAGGAAATCATGACTCCGGAACCGGTCCACAAAGTAATCAGCAAAGTGGTAACAATCATTCGGCCAGGCGCCGGCTTGCGGCCTTCAAAAAATGTGAGGATCGAAGGAGCCGCGCCATCAGGCATGATTCCTCCTATGGCATATGAAATTTCACGGACGAAACCAAGCGTGCTGTGCGACACAGTAAGAATCGATGAGGCCAGAAGAACGGCGGGAAACAGGGTGAGAATCGCCGAGTATGCCGCAGCTTTCGCAACGGCAAACTGGTCATGTTCCAGCGTCCTCAAAAGCGCAATCTGTATCTGTTTCAGAAATCGCAACATAGAGGGCGCAGCCCCATGGTTCTCCGGGCCAGAATTGGCCACAGTGATTGTAATGGACCAGCCGCAGCTTAGGAACGAGAACCTGCAATCTTCCGCAATATTGCCAAACATACAAAAATTGATTGCTGTGACGTATATCACGTGACGGCGTGATACAGTCATGCGCGTGCAGCTTCTCTCCCTTATTGCCCCGGAACAAGCTGATATCGATTCCCAGAAGTAATCGCGGCTTCAAACTAGGTTGCGGAGGATGAAAAGGATGAACAGAAAACTGTGGCAAGTCTGTGCAGGGCTTTGCCTGCTTGCGATGTCCACCCTGGCGTGCGCGCAGGGGCCGGAAGTGAAAGAAAAGCCGCCCATGTACTCGTACGTGAGTAATTGGAGCATTCCCCGAGCGCAATGGGCGGAGATGGAAAAAGCAAATGCCGCCGACCAGAAGATCCTCGACAAAGCTATGGCTGATGGAGTCATTCTGGCGTATGGCGATGACGTGAATCTGGTTCATCAGGCGGACGGAATGACCCACGACGATTGGTGGTCGTCAACGTCCATGGCTGGCTTGCTGAAGGTGCTGGAGGAATTCTACAAGTCCGGCAGTTCGGTTACGCCTGCCCTGTTGAGCGCCACGAAGCACTCCCCGATAACATCTTCGTCAGCCGCTTTTACAACTGGCATTCCGGGTCGTGGAAGGGCGTGTACTCGCACGGGGCATCCTATAAGTTAAAACCGGATGCGCCGCACGACGCGCTGGAGACGCTCAGCAAGAACCTCGTTGTGCCCCTAATGGAGAAACTCCTCGCCGAGGGCGCGATTCATGAATACGAAATCGATACCGAGGCAATTCACACGGAAGCTCCCAGCTCATTCTGGATCTTCTACATCGCGGCAAACGCAGAGGGTCTGGACAAGGTCAACGCTGGACTGAGCGCCACGTTGAAGGCAAGTCCGCTCTCCGGACCGGCATTCGCCTCCATGATGGATTCCTCCGCGCACCGCGATTATCTGGTTCACACGAACGCCACCTACAAGTAAACGCCAGCACTGACGCTGAGAGTTCTCACGGTAGCAAGAATGAGAAACGCGCTGCATCCCATGTTAGCTGTAGCTCGCTAACATGGGATGCAGAACGCTCCGCCTTGCGATGGGTTGCTGCTGGGGTTGCTCCCACATTGTTCTCGGCAGTCCGAAAAGTACGCATTCGGCGGATTCCGGGCTAAAGTCGCTTCTCCATCTTGATTAACTGCACCGGCATGGTGAGCTTCTGCCGCAGTTCCTCAGGAAGTTCTGCAAACCCCGCCTCCTCATATCCCAGTTTGCGGTAGACGGCTGGCAGCGCGGTGCGCACGCTAACCACGGAAAGCTCTGCGACCCTGCATCCCAGGCTGCGGAGAGCCTGTTCGGACTCCTGCATCATGATGCGGCCCATCCCGGCACGCTGATGCTCTGGGCTCACAGCCAGCATCCCTATGTAGCCCCGGTCGCCCCGCGCCTCGTAGTACACCGAAGCAATCAACTGCCCTCCCTGATGAGCTAGCAGAAAGTGTCCGCTGCGAAAATGCTCGGCAAGTTCCGCCGGGTGGGTGCGAGGACGATTGACGAAAAATGCCTCGACTTCAAACGCCGCGTTGACTACTTCCATCATCGCGGGAATGTCTTGCTCGGTTGCATCGCGGAGAGTGACTCCGAGTGGCAGCGCAGGCGATACGGTGGAATCATTCACGGCAACTCCCCCAAGCCGAAAATCGGGTGTCTCTTCTTTCGAACCGCTACCTAACAACTAGGCCGCGTCCGAAGACGCGGCCCGTTGCTTGTAGCTTGGTTCGCTTGCGAGCCGGGTATGCGCCAATCTGCGGCGCTCCAGCTCGCGGCGAGTAGTTTAGCTTTCGGCGGTAAGTTCTTCCGCTTCGTTCTCGCCTTCGGTCCGCATAAGTTCGAGGTTGCGCTCGAATTCCTCTTGCTCCTTGCGGATCTCTTCTTGAACGTTTTCGGCAGCGGCTTCGAGTTCCGGAGCAAGCTGCACGTTGCGGTAGTACTCCATGCCGGTTCCGGCTGGGATCAACCGGCCGACGATGACGTTTTCCTTTAGACCGCGCAGGCCGTCGATGGAGCCGGTGATGGCTGCCTCGGTGAGCACGCGCGTGGTCTCCTGGAACGACGCCGCCGAGATGAAGCTGTCGGTGGAGAGCGATGCCTTGGTAATGCCCAGCAGCAGCGCACGGCCCGTGCAGGGCTTGCCACCGAGAGCAATCACGCGCTCATTCTCCTCGCGGAAGCGGAACTTGTCGATCTGCTGTTCCAGAAGGAAGTTCGTATCTCCCACGTCCTCGATCTTCACCCAGCGCA